>ERZ1027188.349-NODE-349-length-19691-cov-5.468578_pt1 | contig 19691 bp, 16 predicted proteins | sample MGYA00519273_ERZ1027188 | MGnify/ENA primary metagenome ERZ1027188 (study PRJEB26926, sample SAMN06164623) | human gut metagenome | biome: ENVO:00009003; feature: ENVO:2100002; material: ENVO:00002003 | host: Homo sapiens | place: USA | collected 2012 ... | reverse complement strand
AGCGTCAGATGTGTATAAGAGACAGGTATCAATGATCTTCACAATCTTTGCGGCTGCTGCTTCCACGCTTTCGAATTCACCGCAGGCAACAGCTGCCAGCATTGCACCGCCAAGGGCAGGTCCTTCCTCACTCTCGATCACATCTACCTTTAAGTTCAGAATATTCGCAATCATCTTTTTCCAGAGAGGGCTCTTCGCTCCACCACCACAGATCTTGGTGCGTTCAATCCTGATTCCGAGTGACTTTGCAACCTCGAAGGAATCACGGAGTGCAAAGGCTACGCCTTCCAGAACAGCCTGTGTCATATCCGCACGGGTGCTGTCCATGGTAAGTCCGATAAATGTGCCTCTGGCATTCGGGTTATTATGGGGAGAACGCTCTCCCATCAGATAAGGCAGGAAATAGACATGATTCTCACCAAGCCTGTCATCCGTAATCGGCTCCTGCTCCTTCGCATACTCCTTCGTTCCGATAATTTCTTCCATCCACCACTTATTGCAGGAAGCAGCGCTCAGCATACATCCCATCAGATGGTAGTGACCGTCTGCATGTGCAAAGGCATGAAGGGCGTTGTTCTTATCCACACCGAACTTGTCAGAGGAAATAAAAATTGTTCCACTGGTTCCGAGAGAAATGTTACACATTCCGTCTCCAACAGTTCCGGTTCCGACAGCTGCTGCCGCATTATCACCGGCACCTGCTGCCACCTTAACTGTTGCAGAGATACCCAGCTCCTTCGCAACCTCTTCCGTAACACATCCGACACATTCATAGCTTTCATAAAGCTTCGGAAGCATTTCTTCGGAAATACCGCAGATTTCACACATTTCCTTAGACCACTTACGATTCTTCACATCCAGAAGAAGCATGCCTGAGGCATCGGATACATCCGTACAGTGTACTCCGGTCAGCTTATATGCAATATAATCCTTCGGAAGCATGATCTTCTTAATCTTCTTAAAGTTCTCGGGCTCCTTGTTCTTTACCCACAGGATCTTCGGTGCGGTAAAGCCGGTAAAGGAAATATTCGCAGTATATTCGGAAAGCTTATCCTTTCCGATTACATTGTTCAGATAATCACATTCTTCGTAGGTTCTTCCATCGTTCCATAAAATTGCGGGACGGATCACCTGATCCTGATCATCCAAAATAACAAGTCCATGCATCTGTCCGCCAAAGCTGATTCCGGCAATCTGACTCTTATCTGCTTCTGCAATCAGTTCCTTAATGCCTGCCATGGTCTGCTCATACCAGTCCTCCGGCTTCTGTTCTGACCATCCCGGATGCGGAAAATACAGCGGATATTCTTTGGATACAATTTTGTGAATCCTGCCTTCTCCATCCATCAGAAGCAGCTTCACGGCACTGGTTCCTAAATCTACCCCTATGTATAACATCATAACCCTCCTTATTGTTCTGAATCGTTATCATTTTAAGACTCTTTACGAATCCTGTGTTCATGTTAAACACGTGTTAAATATTCTGATTTAATCGTATCATCTTCCCATTTCCCTGTCAATAAATACCACTCGAAAATGCATCCAAAAATACAGCATTCTTTTGATGCAAATTGCTGAAAATTTCTATCGGAAGTAGGACAGATTACTGCTCATCACCACTTCCAGCTTGGAGTAGTGCTTCTTCTCGGAAAGCTGCTTCCCGTAGCACATTTCCTCAAATAAAAGCTTCATCCCTTCATAGGCCTGCTTGTTCAGATCCTGATAGACCACGGCATCGATCAGCGAATCCTGTACATCCTCCATAATCTCCGGATAAAGGTCAAATCCGGTAAGCCGCAGATCTTCTCTTCCTTCTTCCCTAAGCACGTCTGCCACCACATCAAGGCGGTAGGTCAGGTCGAAAATCCCGGCAAGATCCTTATTCTTTGCTATCGCGCCTTTCACTTCCCGCCGGATCTCCTCCTCCTCGGTAAGTCCATGCACCACCGGAAGAACCTCACAGGACGGAAACTCCTGCATCTTCGTAAGAAATGCGTTCAGACGGTGCTGGATATCGCGGTTCGTCAGATACTCCTCCGTCACCGGAACAAAAATGCTGCCTCCCTGCGGAAGCATTTTGCCAAGAAGCTCTGCTGCCAGCACACCGCTCTGGGAGTAGTCCACACCAACATAGTGATTCCCGGTATTTTCCTGTAGATCACGGCTCAAAAGCACAACAAGACACTTCAGCTTCTTAAGCTTTTCCAGAATCTTCTGAATCACTTCCGTATCCGAAAAGGCAAGCACAAAGCTTCTGACGCCTTCTCTCAGCATCTGATCCACCGCTGCCATCTGCTGCATCGGGCTGTGCACATCAAATTCTGAAATCAGGATATTCAAGCCGTCATCTCCGAATTCACGGATTGCACGGTCAAGACCTTTGCGCACCTCCGGTGAAAAATATGCCGAGCTCCTGGAACGGAAGCCTACATAACCAATTGTATACTGCCGGTTCATTGCAAGGTTTCTGGCATTTTTATTCTCTACATAGTGATACTTCTCAAGAGCCTGCTCTACCTTTTCCCTTGTTTTATCACTGACAACTCCTTTATTCCGGATCACCTTATAGATCGTTGTTCTGGAAATCCCGATGATTTCAGAGATTTCCTCAAGCGTCATCCTGCGGTCACTGTTCCCTCCGGATTTACTTTCGATTATTACTTCTGTGTCCACCGTATTCTCCTACATCTGCTTTCTGACTACCAGATATTCGTCTCCCGGGACATAATACGGACAATCCCGGTACTCATCTGCTAAGAATCTTGCCATTTCATCTTCATCCAGATCCATTTCGCAGGTATAGCATTCATAATCCTCGTCGTATACATAATTGTTACACTGCTCACAATTTCCTTGTGGACGCTGTCTGTTCTTCATTTTATTCATAAAATTCCTCTGTTACCTATCTGGTATTTCTGCGATCCAGCTTCTTAGACAGAATCATTCCGACCACCTGTAAAATCTGTACCAGCAAGACAAGCAGTACTACCGCAATAATCATAATATCTGCCTGATAACGGTAATATCCGTAGCGCATCGCAATATCACCAAGACCACCGCCGCCGATGGTTCCTGCCATTGCAGAATATCCAAGGATCGTTCCGAGTGCAATCGTTGCCCCGACGATCAGGGAGGTTCTTGCCTCTGCAAGCAGTACCTTCCAGATGATTGTCCAAAGACTTGCACCCATACTCTGTGCCGCCTCAATTACTCCGTGATCCACTTCCAGAAGGGAGGATTCCACCATACGCGCAATAAACGGTGCTGCTGCAAGGGCAAGCGGTACGATGGTCGCTGTGGTTCCGTAGGTTTTGCCTACCAGAATACGGGTAAACGGCATAATCAGGATCATTAAAATCAGGAACGGAATACTTCTTGTGATATTAACGATCACGTCCAGTATCCGGTAAACCACCTGATTCGGGCGAAGCCCCTTCGGTGCCGTTACAACTAAAATAATTCCCATAGGAAGTCCTAAAATATATCCAAACAAGGTTGACATCAATGTCATATACAGGGTTGCCCCGGTACCTTCTGCCATCATGGCAAGTGTCTGACTATCCAACATAATGATCAAGCTCCTCTACTTCTAAATTTCGATCCTTCAGATATTGGATCATCTTCTGTGCAACCGTTGTGTCCTCCGGAAGCTGCAGAATCATCTGTCCATGTGCCACACCATTAATATCCTTGGTGTCCGCCAGCAGGATATTCACCGGCATCCGGTGTGCCAGCACCATATTGGCGATGACCGGTTCAAAGGAAGAATTGCTCTTAAATACAATACGGATGCAATGCTGTCCCTTCATTTCATCATAATGGTTATCGTCATCCATCAGAACCAGCTTTCTGGCTGCCTTGCTCTTCGGGTGGGTAAAGACCTCTTCTACGGTACCGGATTCTGCAAGTTCACCATGATCGATAATTGCTACGTGCGTTCCGATCTCCTGCACAACTGCCATCTCATGCGTAATAATTACAATGGTAATACCATATTTCTGATTGATCTCTTTTAACAAAGCAAGAATCGACTTCGTGGTAGTCGGATCCAGTGCACTTGTTGCCTCATCGCAAAGAAGAATCTTCGGATTGGTGGCCAATGCTCTTGCAATCGCCACACGCTGCTTCTGTCCACCGGACAGCTGTGCCGGATAAGCATTTTCCTTTTCGGAAAGATCGACAATCTTCAGCAGCTCCCTGGCACGCTCCTTTGCTTTTTTCTTGTCTGCTCCGACAATTTCAAGCGGGAAGCAGATATTATCAATGACCGTTCTCTGCATCAGAAGATTAAAATGCTGGAAGATCATGGCTATCTGTGTACGCATCTGACGCAGCTCCTTATCCTTCAGGGCTGCAAGATCCTTCCCCTCCACAACAACCGTACCGGTTGTCGGTCTCTCAAGGAAATTCAGGCAGCGGACCAGTGTGGATTTGCCGGCGCCACTCATACCGATAATTCCATAAATCTCTCCCTTATGAATTTCCAGATTGATTCCCTTCAATGCCTCGACATTCTGATCCTTTCCGGAGAATGTCTTCGTCACATTCTTAATTTCAATTATTGTTTCCATTGTACTCCTCATTTTTGTAACAGCTTAGCCCTGCCCGTTTATTTCTGCAGGGCTGAGCATTTATCTCATTTTATCCTGTGGCCGCATCAGATTCCCTTTTCATTCCCATGAACCATTGCCTTATAAGGCTTCAAAAAGAGACCACACTATGCGTATCATAACACAAAGTGCAGTCTCTTTCAATTCATCGTGAACTTTTACTCCGCTTTTTATCGTGAACTTTTATTCCGGCTTTTACTCCAGATTCACTCCGGTTTCATTGTAAGCTTTTACTCCAGATTCACTTTTTTCTTAAGGATCAGCAGACTGCCCACATACATCACAACTCCGATCACAAGCTGCATCAGAAGCGATACTGCCATGACCTGGTTTAAGAAGCTGAAAAAATAATCGTCTTGCAGCAATCCAATCTGCTCTGCACTGGTCATAAAGATAATCATGGCTGCCTGTGTTACAATCTGCACTGCACCGGTAACTCCCACATATACCAGAATTGCTCCCGCAACGCGGTGGCGGGCCCAGAGCTGTCCGATATTCACCGATCCCATATAAAGAAGAGACTTGGATACTGTACCGACCAGGATCAGGATAATCGTAAGTACCATAAAAAGCTCCCAGCCGGTTGCATATTCCGAATTTAAAATGTCCTGCATCTCCATGAGCACTTCCTGAAAGCTCTCAAACAGACTCCGGTAACCAACCTCTCTCAAGACAATAAATGCTGCAAAAAGCATAATGTTAAACACAATACAGATAACTGACAGCAATTCCCAGATACTGAAATTGATCATTTTACTAAGTAAAAGCTGATTCGGGGTTACCGGCAGTGTATGTGTCAGATAGCCTTCATTGCTGTACATACTCCGGTAGTATCGTACTGCCAGATAAATCGATGTTCCAACTCCGCAGCACATCAATGCACCGTAAAAAAGTAAAATTGTTGCACTAAAAATTACATCTGCACCCCACCAGTCCATCAGATCCCAGACAGGGGATGCACAGAAAAGTCCGAAAATTGTTGCTGCCGCAAATACCACACCGATTAAAACGGTAGGGATTTTCCATGTGGACAGCCATTCCTGCTTCATTAATTTTCCTAACATGCGAACACCTCCCTGAAATACTGATCCACGGACTTTCCCTTGACCTCACGGATATTTTCTACCGTATCGGTGAGAAGGACCCTGCCGTCACGAATGAAAACAACATCATCCAGTACATTCTCAACATCCGTAATCAGATGTGTGGAAATAATAATAGATGCCTGTTCATTGTAATTACTGATGACGGTTCTTAAGATATAATCCCGTGCTGCCGGATCCACACCTGCAATCGGTTCATCCAGCAGATAAAGTCTGGCATCTCGGCTCATGACCATAATGAGCTGTACCTTTTCCTTTGTGCCCTTGGAAAGCGTCTTTAACGGTGCATTCGGATCAATCTGCAGATTATTCAGCATCTGCATTGCCCTCTCCGGACGGAAGTCCGCATAAAAGTCCTTAAAATATGCAATCAGCTGTGAAACCTTCATGCTTTCCCTGAAATAGGTTCTCTCCGGCAGATACGAAACCTCTGCCTTGGTAACAGGTCCCGGAGCATTGCCATTAATCCGGATCGTTCCCTGATCCGGTACAAGCAACCCGCTTAACATCTTAATTAATGTGGTCTTCCCACTTCCGTTCGGTCCCAAAAGACCTACAATACGTCCTGATGGAATCATCAGGTTCATATGATTTACTGCGACCTTTTTCCGTTCATAAACCTTGGTCAGATCACAGATCTGCACTAATTCGTTCATGTTTCTCCCTCCTGCTGTCCAAACAGCTCATAATCCGATATTCTATATGTCTTGTACTTTGCTTCCTGTACTTTGTGTTTTGCTTCCTGTACTTTGTGTTTTGCTTCCTGTGTTTTATGTTTTGTTTCTTTATCCCTTGCTGCCTGTACTTTATTTCTTTTTTATTATGGATGCTCTTGCTTCCTATACTTTGTTCCTTTTCACTATGGATGCTCTTGCTTCCTATACTTTGTTCCTTTTCATTATGGATGCTCTTCCGTCCGGCTTATGATTCACTTTCTTTGAGAATCTGCAAAATTTCTTTCTTATCAAATCCCATGTCCTTCATCTTATTGATGAATTCCTGAACCTGACCTCTTGCAATTTCATCACGCATCTTCTGAATCAGCTCCATGTCATCCGTCACCGTCCTTCCACTCGTTCTCTGTGTCAGTATTAATCCACTCCGCTCTAACTCTGACAACGCCTTCTGCATTGTGTTTGGATTCACGCCCGCATCTGCTGCCAGTTCCCTGACACTCGGAATCTTATCTCCCGGCTGATACTTTCCGGAAATGATCTGCATCTGAATGATTTCCAGAATCTGTGCGTAAATCGGTCTGTCTGAATCCAGTTTCCATGCCATATGCCTCTTCCTTTCTGTTTCGTCAGTACAGTCCTATTCTTCGGAAGACTTCTGTCCTCCTACTGATAAATATACAGACTTAACTGCTGTTATTTTTCACTGTTGTTATTTTGCACTGTTGCTGCTTTGTGTTGTTGCTGCTTTGTGTTGTTGTATTACTTAATTAATACAATATAACTATTTTTTGGTTTTGTCAATACCTTTTTAATCTTCTTTATATTGATTATTTGATCTCCTGATTCTCTGTCACCATTTTGGATATATTCCTAAAATTATCACTCAATATGTCCAAAACCTAACGCCCTTTGAGGAATCCTTTCAAATTTTCTGTTCTATTTTGGACATAATGAGAGCAAATAAGAAAAAAACATCCAAAATTTTTCATTTTTACAGATTTCATAGAAAAATGAAATAAAAAATTGGACATACCACACCTTTCAACGGCGAAATATGTCCAATTCACTTTGCCTACTCAACACTTCAATTATATAGATGCCTCCATCTGCTCCATACTTCAATTATACCGATGCCTCCATCTGCTCCATACTTCAGTTATACCGATGTCTCTGTCTGCTCCATACTTCAGTTATACCGGTGTCTCTGCCTGCTCCATACTTCAGTTATGCCGGTGTCTCTGTCTGCTCCATACTTCAGTTATGCCGGTGTCTCTGTCTGCTCCATACTTCAATACTTCAGCACTTCAATGTCCTTGAAGGTTTAATCTTATAGAGGCATGTAACGCTTAAGCTGATCGATGCCTCGGAATATTTAAACAAATCAGCGTTTCTGAATGGACAGATGACCTTATTGCTGCCTAAAACAACCTGCATACCTCTTATCACGCCTCGGAAAGCACCGACACCAGCGCGCCAATCATAATGGCAAAGTCCCCGATATTAAACACGATCTTCCGGAAGGCTTCCCATGGTACATTGAAGCTCACATAATCCACCACATATTTCCGTCTGAGACGGTCATAGGTATTACTGAACGCCCCTCCAAGCAGCATCGTCAGGCCCCAGCGCAGCATTCCCTTCCCCAGAAGTGAAAAGGTTGAAACAAAGAACATTCCGGCAAAAACCGTCATTCCTACAGAAATTGCTGCAACAAGGTGCGGATTCTTCTCTCCAAGATTCAGAAATGCTCCCCTATTATGATATCTGCGAAGCAGCAGCTTTCCCTTACAGATCGGTTCGCAGCAGTTCATTTCTTTCTTATCCTCGATCTGCTTCTTAATATAAAGATCTGTTCCTGCAATTCCCGTGATTGCAAACAGATGAATAAATAGCTTTCCTATAAGCTGTTTCATTTGACACCTCCCGTACTGTTTACATTATTTCCTAGACATAATTTCCTTATTAAAATAATGAATTAATTCAGACCACATTTGCAGAAGAATTGCTGTTATGTAACTTTCTTTTGTTCATACGGTTACTTCAACTTCACCATATAAAACTTCAAAGGAATGTCCATTCCTGCAGACATGATGCATATCCTATGAAAATTTATATAACTCTGAATGATTTCATTATATAAATAATCTGTATGGCCTGCAACCAGAACACGAAATAACTATAACACGGGATAAATACAATGCAGAGTATCTACAACACAGGACATCTACAACACAGGACATTTACATTGTAGGACAACCACAACACTGAATAATACAACACGCCCTACATTGTAGGACAACCACAACACTGAATAATACAACGCACCCTACCATGCAGGACACTCCCACCACCAGATAACGTAACAGCCCGGGGCATTGCCCCGGGCTTTAAAAGGAAGATTTATATCAATCACCTATACACAACAACTTGATTATGGTAACATATCGGAACTTCCGAAGGTTGCTTCCCACTTTGCTGCACGCTCATCCATGATGGCCTGGCCGCCTGCACCCAAGTATTCTTCAATACCGGAATCCCATACCTTGTCAAAGTCAGCTTCTGCTGCAGATACTGCGGTATCATATACGATATCTCTCTTGCTGGAGAGGGAATCGCCCATACCTTCTTCTGCGGAGATTGCGCCAACATTTACATTCTTACCGGGTCTGTTGTCTGTCTTTGCAATTGCATCTGATGCTTCTACATCAGCAGGATCTACGTTAGAGTAGCTGTATGCAATAGACTTTGCAGTAATTTCAGGGTCTACCAGCTTCAGACCGTTACAGGTAATGGTCATATCAATATTGAAGCCGGAATTCTGGATGGTGTCACCGGTAGAAGCCTTGGTAACGATGGTTCCATCGTCTAAGGTATCATGGGTTACGCCTTCTTCACCGATCTGGAGATACTGGATGTGCTCCGGATCAGAAATCCAGTCAAGATAAAGCATGGATGCCAAAGGTTCATCATTAGTAGAAGGGAAGAACAGCTTACGGTCGATCGGACCTGCGGTAAACTTGGTATGAGTTCCTTTGCTGTCTTCGAAACAGTCAACTGCTATAAACTTTGCATCTTCTCCAACCAGTCTCTGTAAATTTGCCTGGATGGAATCTTCACCGTTACGGAAAGGATAATCCCAGTTATGAGTAAAGGCACCAACATAACCAGCCTTTAAGTTATCATCTTCTGTGGTGTCACCGCTTCCATACAGAGCGAAATCCTTCCACATTAAGCCTTCGTTGTACCACTTATTTAAGAGACGAACACCTTCCTTTGTGCCGTTCTGGGTAAGCTTTCTGTCATCAAATCCATTTACATAGTATTCCTTATCGGAGATATCCGGATCAATAAAGGATTCAATTAAGGTAGCTGCTCTCCAGCCTACATCATAGCTTACGCTGTAAGGAATCATCTTGTCAGCATCTGCGCCAAGAAGTTCATCTGCGTTGTCACGGAATGCAATCAGCATATCTTCAAATTCCTGCTTGGTAGCAGGCTCCTTTAAACCGAGCTTATCCAACCAGTCCTTACGAACGAAGGTATTGATACGGTTGCTGTTTGCAAGCTTTGCTTCAATTCCCCAGATTGTACCGGTTTCAGGATCCTTATCCCAGTAAAGGTTGGTTTCACCGAGCCAGTCCCAGAGGTTTGGGAATACAGACTTGTATTCTTCGGTTAAGTACTCGCTCAAATCCAGAACACCACCCATGTTTGCATAGGTCTGAATGGTCGGATAGTCATAAGTTACACAGATGTCCGGAGCATCGCCTGCTGCCAGAAGGTTATTGATTTCTTCCACCTCTGTCCAACGGGGAACTGCCTTGAATTCCACCTGTACGTTGTGATCTGCAAGCATTCCTTCCTGAATATACTTGGTATATGCATTGTTTGTAGGATCAGAACCACCATCATTACCACGATCATAAACCTCCACAACAATAGTTCTGGTTTCAGCGAATTTACCATCCACAAGCTGGCCGCCTGTCGGATCGGATGCATCTGCGCTGTCAGATGCTGCATCAGAAGTATCGGCTGAGTCCGATGCTTCCGTTGTTGCCGCTGCTGTATCACTGGATGTATCAGCAGGAGCTGCTTCTTTGCTTCCACAGGCTGCAAGGGAAAGTACCATAGCACCTGCAAGTAACACGGAAAGTAATTTCTTCTTCATTCTTTGCCTCCCTAATAGAATATTTGATTTATTGAATGCACGGATTGAGCCCAAATCCGGTTATTCCTTAACGGCTCCAACGGTAACCCCGTGGATGAAATACTTCTGCAGCCATGGATAGATACACAGAATCGGAACAGTGGAGAACATAACGATCGCTGCCTTAAGTGATTCGGTAAGTCCCGGGGTGGAGAATCCTTCCTGAGTAGCCACTTCCACGCTGTTAATGTTGTTAATGATATTGTAAAGAAGGAGCTGCAGCGGATAATAATCCTTTTCCTTCATATACATCAATGCATCGGAATATCCATTCCAGCGTCCTACGGCATAGAACAGAGCCAGTGTCGCAAATACCGGTTTGGATAAAGGAATGTAAATGGAACACAGTATCTTAATATAGGTTGCTCCGTCAATCTCTGCTGATTCCCTTAAGCTGTCCGGAATTCCATAAAAGAAACTCCTTAAGATAATCATGTTGAAGACACTTAAACAGCTCGGCACAATCAGTACCAATGGATTACTTAACAAATTCAGAGACTTCATCAACAGATAATTCGGGATCGTACCTGCATTAAAAAACATCGTAATTGTAATGATGATATTAAAAACGCTTCTTCCTTTGAGATCCTCGAAGATCAGAGGATAAGCACATAAGGTTGTCATGACCAGTGATACAATCGTGCAGATAATGGTAAGAAATACGGTCCAGAAGAACGCCCGGATGTATTTTGCATCCCCAAGTACGGTTGTATAAGCATTAAAGTTTAATCCCTTCGGCCACAGATAAACCTCATGCTTTACCAGTGCGTCCGTGCTGCTTATGGACTTTACCAGCAGGTTTACCATCGGAAGCAGACAGATGACGGCAACCACGATACAGATCAGAACGAAGATCCAGTCTCCGGCTTTTGCAGATTTTGATTTAATCATCGTTCACACCTCCTACCAGATTCCACGTTCGCCGAGCCGTCTGGAAATCCAGTTTGCCAGCAACAGGAAGATTACACAGATCACGGACTGGAACAATCCAACTGCTGTCGTCAGTGAGAACTGAAGACTCTTAATACCATTGGTATAAACAAAAGTGGAAATGACGTTTGCCACATTCATAACCATGTTATTCTGGAAAGCGAACGGTCTGTCGAAGCCGCTTCCTAATATATTGCCAAGGTTCATAATCAAAAGTACAACAATGGTGGAACGGATACCCGGAAGGGTAATGTGCCACATCTTCTTAAATCTTCCGGCGCCGTCTACCGATGCTGCTTCGTAAAGCTCCGGATTGATTCCGGCGATCGCTGCCAGATATACGATGGAGCCCCATCCAAAGTTCTGCCATACACCGATTAATATGTACGATACAATCCAGTTGCCCGGTTTATCGAGGAAGTGAACTGCCTCAAGTCCCATGTTCTGCAGCACCATGTTCACAAGACCGTTGGACGGTGCAAACATCTGAAGTGCCAGGCTGTAAATAATGACCCAGGATAAGAAATGGGGCATATAAGCAATGGTCTGTACCACTCTCTTAAACCTGGTAAATACCAGTTCATTTAAAATCAGTGCGAAAATGATCGGAGCCGGGAAACCAACTACCAGATCAAGGAGATTCAGTACCAGCGTATTCCTCAGCGCATTTAGGAAGTCCTTGTTCTTAAACGCTTTGATGAAATATTCAAAACCGTGCTGTGCGGCTAGTGGCATCTCCCAGACGCTCTGTACAATACTGTATTTCTTGAATGCAATCTGAATATAAACCATCGGAACGTATTTAAAGATGATCAGATACAGCATCGGCAGAAAGAGTAACAGATACAGCTGCCAGTACCGTTTCATGTACATGCCGAAGGATTTCCTGTTCTTCACGGCAGGTACTTTTTTGGATGTTTTACTCATCGTAACTCCTCCCCATAAAAATCGTTTATCAACTCTTTTGATAAATTGATTATAATATTTCGTTTTCCTCTTATCTTGTCATATATTGCTTTTCGTTTCATAAATCTTGCCTTCTTTATGCAATTTATATATATAAAAACTTTTGTTATAGTTTTTATTGTGCGTTTTGCTACAAGTTTTTCAATGTATAGCAATTTTTGTATAGTTATGGGGTAAAAAAAACGGAAGCAGAATTATCTGCTTCCGACCATAAATATTCTCTTCTGAGTTAACCTTCTAGTAGATCTTTCTTCCTTTTTCATCCGGAATTCCACTCTTACGGTAGAAATATGAGTTCACCTGATCACGCCATTCCCTGGCATTGGTCAACTGCCTTGTAAAACGCTCCCGTACCAGTGCATAACTTTCATCCGGGATTCTTCCCTCCAGGGACTCCCATACCGTGATCATCTGCTCTACTTCTTCCACGCCTTCAAAGTGAGTATCATAGATGTGCTGCAGCAGTGTCTTTCCGCTTGCCAGCTTCCACGCATACGGCATGTGATGGAAGAACAATAACAACTCTTCCGGACAGGTTGCCGGATCGTCATACATCGAAGCATTCGGTTCGTAATACTGCTGTGCATATCCTGTTCCGTTGTGTGACCGGTCAACGCCAAGTCCCAGATGATCAGCACGATGGTAGGTTCCCCAACGGGAGTACTCATACCCATCAATGCTCGGGCCGTAGTGCCCATACGGTGTCACCATCCAGCCAATACCAAGCGGTGAGGTATATTTCTCATAGGTTGCCCGGGATCCGAGAAGAAGCTTCGTAAGCGGATCGACCACCTCGCAGTCACAGCCAAAGGTCAGCTTCACCCATTCCTTTGCAATTTCTTCTGCAGAAAGCGATGTCCGGAATGCCAGTCTTCCGAATCCATAGAAGTTTGCTGCCGCCAGATCATTTCCGGTCCAGTTGGCATCATTACCGGTATTGATTACGGCTGCAATTCCGGCATTCCGGTTTCCAAGCGTCCGGCCGCTTACCACATCCGCAACCGTGTCAAGCTCCGGCTGGCAATAGGTTTTAAAATCCAGTACTTCCTTAAATAAAGGAATCAGATAGCAGACATCAATCTGATGTCCCGTATACTCCTGCGCCACCTGAACCTCCAGCATCTGATTGGTCTTTTTTAAGCCCCCAAGCAGGGGTGAAACTGCTTCCCGGATCTGGAAGTCCATCGGACCGTTTTTAATCTGCAGAATCACATTCTCGTGATAGTCTCCATCCATCTGAATGAAATTGTCATATCCGGCACGCGCCCGATCCGTCTTATGATCCCGCCAGTCCTGCGTGCAGTTATAAACAAAGCACCGCCAGATGATGATGGCGCCATATTCCTTCACAATATCGGCAAGCATATTGGCTCCGTCTGCCTGCGTTCTTCCGTAGGTAAAAGGCCCGGGTCTTCCTTCCGAATCTGCCTTTACAAGGAAACCTCCAAGATTCGGGATTTTTGCAAAGACCTCCTTCATCTTCTCTTTCCACCATGCAATGACCTCTTCGTTTAACGGATCCGCACTGTCCGGTCCGCCAAGCTCCATCGGGGAAGCAAAGTTAAGGCTTAAATACAGCCTGATTCCATAATCGGCAAATACATTGGAAAGCTCTGCCACACGGTCAAAATAACGTTCCGTAATCAGATACGTTGCCGCATCCTTTACATTCACATTGTTGATGACAACACCATTTAATCCGATGCTTGCCACGAAACGCGCGTAATCCCTCGTCCGTTCATTCACCAGAATTTCATCCTTCGCAAAGAAGAAGGATTCCCCGGAATAGCCGCGTTCAATGCTGCCATCCATGTTATCCCAGTGGTTCAGCATACGATTCGGATTGTCCGGATTGCAAAGCACATCCACACCCTTCAGGGATTCCTCCATGGCAATTCTGCGAAGCAGGTCAAACACACCATATAAGACGCCCTTTTCTTCAACTGCCATCAGAAACAGCCGTCCATCCTGCTCCTTCAGATGATATCCTTCTGCTTTCACACCGCTTCCTGCTTCGGAAATCCTGCGGATAACGAAGGTCCCCTTTTCTGCCTGTGCCAAAAACGAACGTACCGGCGGCGGAAGTACCAGCATGCCCTGTATTCCACGCTCCAGTTCCATAAGCGCCGACCGGATCACACAGTGCTCCTTCTCAAATCCATCCAGCCGGTATTTTTCAAAATAGGCTTCATTTCCTTTCGCTGCCCTTGGAAAGTAATTCAGCCACATCTGTGTCCACGGATTCATTCCCAATTTCCCTCCACATGGGTATTTCGAAGCATTTTATCTCTCCATACCCTTCACTTTCATTTCTTCTGGGTATTTTGAAACTATTCTCTTCTATATACCCTCTACCTTCATTTTCTCTGGGTATTTTGAAACAAATTCCCTTCTCTATACCCTCTGGCCTCATTCGAAACAATTTTCAGACAAGTATCAATTGTGATCTATCGGCATCAACAGTCAGCCGGCACCTTAATGGTGATCTCAGCCGGCTTCTTTCCGGTCAGTTCCACGCTCCGGTGATCCGGTCCGTTTGTTCCCACATAGCAGATCGCCTCTCCTTCCTGGTAGCAAAGCTTTCCTTCCTCATCGTAGAGTCCGAATGCTTCCTTTGGAAGGTGGATTTCCACGCTCTTTTTCTCCCCCTTCCTAAGAGAAACCTTCTTAAGACCCTTAAGCTGTGCATTCGGTGTATCATCCGCACAGATCTTCACATAAACCTGAACAGTTTCTGCACTGTCATATTCTCCAAGATTGGAAATCTCTGCGGTTACGGTAATGCCATTCTCTGTGAGTACTTCACGGTCTGTCTTTACAGCAGAAAGCTCATACTCATTATAAGAAAGTCCGTAACCAAACGGATACATCGCATCCTGCTTCATATAGCGGTAGGTTCGTCCCTTCATGGAATAATCGGTGAACTCCGGCAATTCATCAATACTGTGATAGAACGTAAGCGGAAGCTTTCCTTCCGGGCTCACATCACCAAACAAAATGTTCGCAATCGCCTTGCCGCCGACAGCACCCGGATACCAGCCCTGAATGATTGCCGGAATATGCTCATCGGCCCAGTTAAAGGAAAGCGCGCTTCCGGAAAGCACCACAAGCACGACCGGCTTACCGCTTTCATAGGCCATTTTCAGGATTTCAAGCTGTAAGCCCGGAAGCTCCAGGTCACGCTTATCTCCGCTTCCGTACTGGTTACCGGTATCGCCCTCTTCTCCTTCCAGGGTTGCATCAAGTCCAAGGCACATTACGACAACATCACTTGCTGCACAAATGCCGCGTACTTCGGAATGACGATCCTTTCCCTGACTTAAATTGCTCATTCCTTCTTTATATAAATGACAGCCATCGGATACGAGCACACGCACCTCGTCGCCAACATACTCCTGAATTCCTTCAGAAATTGTGTAATACCGGGATGCAGTTCCTTCATAGTTTCCAACCAGTGCCGCACGGCTGTTGGCATTCGGTCCGATCACACCGATGGTTTTGATCTTTGACTTATCCAACGGAAGCATATGGTTCTCGTTCTTTAAAAGCGTGATGCACTTTTCGGAAGCCTTGAGATTCAACTCCTGCATCGGCTTGGAATCCACCACCTCATAGGAAATCTGATCATAAGGATTCTCCCCCTTCTGATCAAAGACCCCCAGCATCATACGGGTGGTAAACAGGTGAACCAGCGCCTCATCAAGACGTTCTTCCTTCACCATTCCCTTTTCCACTGCTTCCTTTAAATAGGCAAATAATGTACCACAGTTTAAGTCACAGCCATTGTTCATGGCTAGGGCAGCGGACTCTAACGGGGTGTCCGTTACCATATGTCCTTCATGGAAATCCTTGATTGCCCAGCAGTCCGATACCACGTGGCCCTCAAAGCCCCATTCTTTTCTTAAAATATCCTGCAATAAGGTCTTGCTTCCGCAGCAGGGTTCTCCGTTCGTACGGTTATAGGCACCCATCACTGCCTCTACCTTTCCCTCCTGCACACAGGTCTTGAAAGCCGGAAGATAGGTTTCATACATATCCTGCTTTGTTGCCACGGCATTAAAATGGTGGCGCAGATCCTCCGGTCCGCTGTGTACCGCGAAATGCTTGGCACAGGCTGCTGCCTTTAAGTACTTTTCATCATGTCCCTGAAGTCCCTCAACATAACGCACGCCCATACGAGAGGTCAGATAGGGATCCTCACCGAAGGTTTCATGTCCGCGTCCCCATCTGGGATCACGGAAAATATTGACATTGGGTGACCAGAAGGTCAGTCCCTTATAAATATCCGTATCTTCATATTCCTGCTGCATGTTGAATTTTGCACGTCCTTCTGTGGATACTGCTTCTGCCACTTCCTCTGCCAGATCCTCATCGAAGGTAGCGGCAAGTCCGATCGCCTGTGGAAATACAGTAGCCACTCCAGCTCTTGCCACACCATGAAGTGCTTCATTCCACCAGTTATAAGCCTTGATTCCAAGACGTTCAATTGCAGGTGCCTGATAAAGTGTCTGTTGCACTTTTTCTTCCAGCGTCATCTTCGACACAAGTTCTTTCGCACGCTTCGTATATTCCGCACGCTTTTCTTCATTTCTAACTAATTCCATAAGCTTTCTCCTTGTATTTTCTATCTGTCTGCTGCCGTATAGCTTTCTTTTTGTTTATGCTCCAAGTATAGGGCATGAACCCCTTATGTACATTTTATTTCTTGCGTAGTTCTAGTCAAATATTGCTCTTTCGTTTGACGTTCCCTCAGAATTAGCGTATTCTTATCTTAACTGGTTTTATGAACCTGCTTACAGGGGGGATCTGACATGATTGCAATTTTAAATGGAACACACGAAACCGTTACCTATAAAGACTTACAGGGCATCCGTCTGTGGCACAACCGGGAATACGAGGATTACCCGCTTCACTGGCATACCGCGCTTGAAATCATCATGCCCTTTGAAAATGAATATACAGTGATGATTGACGGCAAGTCTCATATCCTGAATGAGGGAGACATCTGGATTACCGCTCCCGGTACGCTCCATGAGCTGAGAGCGCCGAAAACGGGAGAACGCCTGATTCTCCTGTTTGACTATGGTCTGATCTGCAATGTCAAGGGCATGGACTCCCTGTTGCAGACCATCCATCCGTTTCTGCTGGTACGTCGTGATTCCCATGGCGATCTGAATGGGAAGCTGCGGTTTTATCTGGAAGAAATCATCCGCGAATACGACTACTCAGAGCCCTATGCGGAGGCTGCCATCTATTCCCTGATGATCCGCTTTTTCGTAACGCTCGGACGCGCCAACATCAATCCTCAGGAAATGTTCCCCGGCATTACGTCAAGCAAACAGCACGAATACGTGGATAAATTCATGAACGTCTGCAATTACATCACCGAGCACTGCACCGAAAACATTACTGTGGACGAACTGGCTTCGCTCGCCGGCTTCTCCAAGTTTCATTTTGCCCGGCTGTTTAAGCAGTTCACAAACACCTCCTGCTATGACTATATCATCCAGAAACGTATTGCTTACGCAGAAAAGCTGCTGATCGAACCGGACCTTTCCATTACGGAAGTTTCCATGCGTTCGGGATTCAACAGCCTCTCTACTTTTAACCGTATTTTTAAATCTGCCAAAAACTGTACACCGTCTGAATATAAAAAACTGAACCGTCCAGGTTCTAAGCCCTATGCTCCCCATGGAGAATCCTAATTTGCCGCTCCGGCAGGCAGAAATTGAACACTTTGAAGATCGAAGCAGCTTCCCGGAAGGAACACGAAGCTGACATCCCATTTGCCCTTTACGGGTGTTAAGGAGAACTCTTTCTCCGTATACTCCCCGCACATCGGGAATTCCACAAGCTGCTTACTTTCTTCCTCTCCCTGCGAGAACCGGATATGCAGACTATTGCTGCTTTCAGGTGCCCGTCCACAGATCCTGATACCCACGGTTCCTTCTTCTCCAAAATCCATTTCCACATAAGTAATCGTCACATTGTTTCCGATTCCGGTAATCGCCCGTTCTTCCTTTGTAAAGGTATCCCCGTAAACCGAATCTGCTTCCGCTGCGTTCAAAGGCAGCCATGCCTTTTGCAGCTTTTTAAATACAAAGCCCTTCAGATGAATCTTCTGACGAACCGCTATACTGATCGTATTGATGCCGGTAACCCGTTTTGCCAACAAATAGGTTTCTTCCTGATAGGTGTTCCAGATGGACGGCTTCTGATAGACCACATCTGCAAGCAATTGACAGCCCTCTTCTCCCGGAACTCCTTCATAGATCCGGATGGGATATTCTTCACTTGTCAGTGCAAAAACCGGCATCGTAATTTCATCGGATCCAACCGGTCCAAAATCAATATTTCCAAACGTTACCACAGTTTCTCCATCCCGTGCCGTTGCTACACCGCGTTCGTTTCCGTTGCTGACCTCTCCCTGATACGAGGTGTACAGGCTTCCCGAAATCAGCTCATAAGGATTCCGGTATGCCTGTCCCATACCCTCTACCGTAAATTCCAACTGGCTGATCACGCGGATTCTGTCTGTGCCGCTGCGTGACATACACCGCAGGTAAAAACTGCCATCTCCCATTGCACGAAGCTGTGCGGTATGCCCCTGCACCAGGAGCTTAACGAGATTGGAATCCACACCATGCTCATCTACCACGCGGAACATCAACTGACGGTCCGTGGCTTCCTTCGGCTCAATCTCTGCTTCCACGGTAAGATACGGCTGTTCCTTCGAAAGCTTCTGTCCCATCGGAGAACATAAGGTGATCTTTCGAACCGGGATCTCTTCCTGTTTTTCTTCCAGCTTTTCTTTCTGGCTCTGTTTTTGTTCGTCCTCTTGTCTTTCTCTCTGTCTTTCTTTGTGATCTTCTATCAGTTCTGTCGGTCCCGGGGCATAGGTTTCTTCGCATAAATCCTGCCAGAAATTATGATAAATGCGCTGTGCCTTCTCTCCCTTCAGAAAAGGCAGCATCTGATCAATCTCCACAGCTTCATAAACCAGTTCCGCACTCTTTAAGCCCTTTCCGGAAACCCTGATCCGGACAGCTCCCGGTATCGTTCCGGTCTCAATAATGGCAAGAAGCTTTCCGCTGAACAGCCGGCGGCTGTTTCCTTTGTAGCTGTCCTCATCGGTACTGTCTCCGTTATCCAGTCCTACAACTGTCTCTTATACACATCTCCGAGCCCACGAGACGCG
>ERZ1027188.342-NODE-342-length-19851-cov-4.906395_pt1 | contig 19851 bp, 18 predicted proteins | sample MGYA00519273_ERZ1027188 | MGnify/ENA primary metagenome ERZ1027188 (study PRJEB26926, sample SAMN06164623) | human gut metagenome | biome: ENVO:00009003; feature: ENVO:2100002; material: ENVO:00002003 | host: Homo sapiens | place: USA | collected 2012 ... | reverse complement strand
GCGCGAGCAGACGCTCAACCAGCTGCTCGTCGAAATGGACGGCTTTACGAACAACGAGGGCGTCATCGTCATGGCGGCGACCAACCGCGCCGACATCCTCGACAAGGCACTCCTGCGCGCAGGCCGCTTCGACCGCCAGATTTACGTGGAGTTGCCCGAGCTTCCCGACCGCGTGGCCATATTCAACGTACATCTCAAAGGCATCAAGACCGACGAGAGCGTCGACGTAGACCTTCTGGCCCGTCAGACACCCGGATTCTCCGGCGCCGATATCGCCAACGTCTGCAATGAAGCGGCCCTTATCGCCGCCCGTCACAACAAAACCCACGTTCAGCGTCAGGACTTCATCGATGCCGTAGACCGCATTATCGGCGGTCTTGAGAAACGCTCGAAGATCACAACCACCGAAGAGAAAAAATCCATCGCATGCCACGAGGCCGGCCATGCCACCGTATCGTGGAATCTCCGGTATGCCAATCCGCTGATCAAAGTAACGATAGTGCCGCGAGGCAAAGCCCTCGGCGCAGCCTGGTATCTGCCCGAAGAACGCCAGATTACCCCTACACAGGCTCTGCTCGACGAGATGTGCGCCACCCTCGGAGGCCGTGCAGCCGAAGAACTTTTCCTCGGCCACATTTCCACCGGTGCAGCCAACGACCTTGAGCGCGTCACGAAACAGGCATACGCCATGGTGCTGTACTACGGCATGAGCGACAAACTCCCGAATCTCTCCTACTACGATTCAACCGGTCAGGCCTACGGCTTCACCAAGCCATACAGCGAAGAGACCGCCCGCCTGATCGACCAGGAGGTAGCCCGTATTGTCGACGAGCAGTATCAGCGCGCCAAGCAGATTCTGCGCGAATATGCCGCAGGCCACAACAAGCTGGCCGAAGTGCTCTACACACGCGAGGTAATCTTCACCGAAGATGTGGAGCAGATTTTCGGCAAACGCCGCTGGACCTCGCGCACCGACGAAATCCTCGCCGCACAGCAGACGGCCGAACAGCTCCGCGACGCAGAGAAAGCCAAGGCATCGGATGCACCCCACGACAGCGGCACGCCTGAAATAGTGGATGTCGAAGCCGTTGATGCAACCGATTGTACCGCTGACAACGTCAAAGATTCAGCGGATGATAAGAACAGAAACGGCAATTCAGCCACGCCCCCTCCCATTCCGCGCAAAACCGACAATAAAAAGGAATAATGCCTACACACGCACCATTCACCCCACAATCCACCATGCGGTCGCTGATATCGGCCGATTCCACCCTCCTGATGGTGCTCACTCGTTTCGGCATCTCGCTCGGATTCGGCGATAAACTCGTCGAAGAGGTCTGTGCCGACAACGGGCTCGACTGCCCTACGTTTCTCGCTGTGGCAAACTTTATGAGCGGCCGCCCGGCCGATCATACCCTCATAAAGCTGCCGACGCTGATGGCATATCTGAAAAATGCCCACACATATTTTCTCGATTTCATTCTGCCGCTGATTCGCCGCAAACTAATCGACGCCATCGACACTTCGCGCACCGACGGGCTCGGATTCCTCATTCTCCGCTTTTACGACGACTATGTGACCGAAGTTTCGCGGCATATGGACGCGGAAGACCGGCGCGTATTCCCCTATGTGGAAAATCTTCTGAAAAGCCGCCCCGCGCCCGACAGCTTCAATATCGGCAAATTCGCCTCTCACCATACCCATATCGACCCCAAGCTCAAGGAGCTCAAGGATATGGTGGTACGCTACTATCCCGAAAAGGGAAACGATATGCTCAATTCGGCCCTTTTCGATATCATCACCTGCGAACACGACCTGCACATGCACTGTCTGGTGGAAGACCGGCTGTTTGTGCCGGCCGTACGTAGGCTTGAGCGCGAAATCGAACAGAGCCCCGCACGCCTCCCGGCCGACACGAGCGCCCACGGCGCCGACGAGCCCCAGTCGGATGCCGAAAAAATCGCCACCCTCTCCGACCGCGAGAAAGAGATAATCGTGCAGATTGCAAAAGGGCTGTCCAACAAGCAGATTGCCGATGCCCTCTGTCTGTCGGTCCACACCGTGACGACACACCGCCGTAACATCAGTGCCAAACTCCAGATACATTCAATGGCCGGTCTGACGATTTTTGCCATCGTCAACCATCTGATAGCGCTTCAGGACATTCCGCGGCCTCGCTGACATACACATTCCATTTGCATATTACGAAATTAACATCTACTTTTGTAGTATGTAATCGATAAGTAACTGATTGAAATTATTTTAACATTCCCCTCCCCCTCCATTATCCACACATTAATCATTATCATCCCAATCGTATGAAACACTGCAACACATGCGGGAAAGCCAACGCCGACGAGGCCCAGTTCTGCTCATATTGCGGAGCACAGCTTACCCAGACACAGCAACAGAATTACACGCAAGCCCAGCAGCCATACACCCAGCCCCAGCAGCCCTATACTCCGGGGCAGCAATCCTACGGCTACTCGAACTTCAACGCCGAGGATTACTACGCACGCAACAATGCTTTCGATTCCGACGCGCTCGGCAAGAGCCGCGGAATATTCGCCTTGCTCGCCATCTTCATCGGAGGCCTCGGCGTTCAGTATTTCTACATCGGCAAGACCACTGCCGGCCTTCTCACCATTCTCCTGTCGGTAGTTACGTGCGGCTTCTGGAGCCTTCTCACCCTGATTCAGGGCATCATTCTGCTCTGCTCCGACAACTACTATTTCGACCGCAAATTCGTGTACTCGAACTCGGCCCTTCCGCTGTTCTGATGCAGAGGGCTCTCTCCACGTTCTTTCTCTCCGCCGCCTCCTCTCCGAGCCTGCCAGTCAAATCAATACCTATGTAAACCCGTTATGTACGAAGACTACGAAGACATCACAGAGCTCTTCCTCGCTATTCTCCACGAGGCCGACAGCCTGGACGTTGCGGAATCTGAATTCAAAAAAATAATCGCCGACGACGACACTCTGCACCAGAAGTACCGCGACTGGTGTCACGAAGTCGGCAACAGCGAACGCAACGGCTTCATCGACTTCTGCGAAGAATATCTACAGGACCGCGATGAGGTCTGGGACAACCTTAACGATTTCGACGAAGACGAATAATTCCGCAGATGTTGCAAAGCTATGCCTCTGTATTAATGAAGTCATTTAAGCTTATTCTTCAAATGGCTTCAATGATGAAATGGCGTTTTGCAATATCAGCCGACATGAACCTTACAGACTGAAGAAGAATGGCTGAAACACTTCCACTGCGTCTCCCGGCCGAATGGGAGGACTACGACACCGTAATGATAGCGTGGCCTCACGCCGCCACCGACTGGGCCGATATGCTCCCGGATATTACCCGGTGTTACGTCGACCTGGCCGAAGCCGTGGTGGTGCGCAGCGGGCTGCGTCTGCTCGTGGTTACTCCCGAACCTGAGGCTGTAGCTGACACACTAAGCCATCTGCCGAAGGAAAAGATACTCCTGTTTACCTGCCCCACCAACGACACCTGGACGCGCGACTACGGACCGATAACCGTGATAGCAGCCGGAGAGCCGTGCGCCGTCGACTTCCAGTTCAACGGCTGGGGGCTGAAATTCGCCGCCGACCTCGACAATATGGTCAACCTCCACATGCTCCATGCATCGCTGCTGACCCCACGCTACCGCTCGCGCCTGAATTACACGCTCGAAGGTGGGGCAATCGAATCCGACGGCCGGGGCACCATGCTCGCAAACGCGCAGACCCTTATGGCCCTTAACCGCAACGGATTCACCGACGAACGCCATCTCCGGAGCTATTTCCGCGAGAACCTCGGCATCGAGACGCTGCATCTGCTGCACCATGGCGCTCTTGAAGGCGACGATACCGACAGCCATATCGATACGCTCGCGCGCCTGGCGCCCGACGATACGATTCTATACGTAAAATCCTATCGTCCCGACGACACACACACGCCCGACCTCGATGCCATGGAAGCCGAACTGAAAGAATTGCGTACACCCGACGGCAATCCTTACAACCTCATTGCCCTGCCGCTTCCCGAGCCGATTTACGATGCCGACGGCGAGCGGTACGGCGACCGCAGCCATCGGCATCATATTCAGGCGACTGCGTATGTTGTCCCACGAGAACCCCATACTATAAAGGTAGCGTATTTCCCGCGTGGAAGCAAGTTTTTCGGAGAAAAATTGTTCGGCAGAGGAGAAAAAGCCCGCGAACGCGGTATTAACGACTTTAAGGACCCTAATTTTCCGGCACGTGATACCCTCTCCCGCACGTGAGACCTTCCCTACTCCCGCCGTCTTGCCCAGTGGGTCAGGCGACCCTCCTGCGACATGAACAGACGCTGCGATTTGAGCAGGTTGCGCGACTGCAACACCATCGTTTTTGTTTCGGACAGGATGTTCAGATAGAGCATTCCCGACTTCGAGTTGGATTCGCCCGACGTGATTCGCGCGAGTTCGTCCTTCGTCGCCTCGGCTATGCGGTCGAAAATCTCGTCGCGCATGTCCAGCACGCTGTCGATGTCGGTGAAGTCGGAATTGACTATCATGTAGATGATTCGCGAGTAGATGATGTCCACGTCGCCGTTTATCGACATCAGGTCTTCGGTCTGCACGCGGCTCAACCCCTCGTGGTTGTTGTCGATATGCTCGAACGCAGGCTTGGTGATGAAGACCAGAGCCTTCGACATCTCGTTCAGATAGTCGGACATCTGCACATAGTAGAGCGACAGGTTGAGGTCTGCTCCGTAAGTGCCTTTGATGGTCGCGGCGACCGAATATTTCAGTTTGTTGTTGTACTCGTACATCTGCTCCGCCTCCTGCATCGCCTCTTTGAGTGCCTTGCGGTCCTCTTTCATCAGCGCGACGAGAGTGCGGTTGTAGATGCGGGTCGAATTCTTGATTGTCGTCCCGACATTCTCCACGACGCTTTCTGCCAGATTCTCCCGCGTCGGCAGCACGGGCTTCTCGCTCTCCTCTTTCTGCTTCGGCTTGCGGAAGTTGCTGTGGATAAGCATGTAGAGGCAGAGTACCGTGATTACGCCGAACGCAATCATCCCGCCCCACATCAGAATCAGCCCCATCGCCAGCGCGATAAGGAATCCTCCTATCGCCGTAACGAACCAGCCGGTAATCACCGTCATTACGCCCGTGATGCGGTATACGGCGCTCTCGCGACCCCACGCGCGGTCGGCGAGCGACGAACCCATGGCGACCATGAAACATACGTAGGTGGTCGAGAGCGGCAGTTTGAGCGACGTCGCGAGCGCGATGAGCAGCGACGACGTGGTGAGGTTCACCGTCGCGCGAATCATGTCGTAGGGCGCGCCCGTATGCTCGATGTCAGCCCACTCGAACCGCGACGCGACGAACTTTTTCACCCTCGGCGACGACACCTTGTCGAAGAAGTTCACGATGTTCAGCGTCGCGCGCACGACCGTTCGCGAAAAGAGCGACGACGAGTACTGCTCCGGCGCGTCGTCGTTCTGCGACGAGAGCGAGATTTCGGTTTCGGTAACGTGCATTGCCTTGCGCGACGTCCAGAGCGTCAGTACCATTATCGCTCCCGCCGCCAGCACGAACAAGATGCTTGCCGGTGCCGGTTCGTTGAGCGTGCCCATCGTTATCGTGTCGCTGCCCGCCGCGCGCGCTATCGAGTAGGAGTCGAACGCCGCGACCGGAACGCCGATGAAGTTCACGAGGTCGTTTCCCGCGAATGCGAGTGCCAGTGAGAACGTGCCGGCGAGAATCGTGATTCGCAGTATGTTGATGCGGAAGAGTTGCAGGAAGAAGAGCAGCAGCGAGCATCCTGCCCAGCAGACGAGCAGCGCGAGCCACAGCGATTGGTCCACCCACTCGATGAACGCGCTGCCGGAAAGGGCGTTTTTCAGACCCTTGAACAGCGCGAAATAGACTATGGTCGTGAGCGACGCCCCGCACCACACCGCGCCCAGACGGCGCAGCATCGGGATGTAGCGGAACGAGAAAATCAGTCGCGACACGTACATTATCGCCGTTCCGCACGTGAACGCAATCAGCACCGACAGCAGAATCGCCGAGATGATACCCATTGCGCGCGAGGTGTTTATGTATTCGCCGAGCATGTCGAGCGTCAGCGCGTCGTCTGTTGCGATTTTGAACGTCGCGACCGCCACCGCCGAGCCCAACAGACAGAATATCAGCGATACGGTGGTCGATGTCGGCAGTCCGAGCGAGTTGTAGAGGTCGAGCAGAATCACGTTGGCGAACATCACCCCGACGTAGAGCATCATTATCTCGGCGAAGGTGAACCGCGACGGGTCGAACATTCCGTTGCGCGCGACCTCCATCATGCCGCTCGACGTTACCGCGCCGATGATTATTCCGACCGACGCGACGGCGAGAATGACGCGCAGCGAAGCCGCCTTGCTGCCTATCGCCGAGTTGAGGAAGTTCACGGCATCGTTCGTTACGCCCACGTAAAGCCCCGAAACCGCCAGAATCGCGAGAACCGCTACCACTGCAATGTAAATTTCGCTCATAACTGTTAAAGTCTTTAAGGTCGTTAAGGTCTTTAAAGTCCTTAATGATTCCGATATTTTGTCGGAGGTTATCTATCCGACTTTGCCGCAAAGATAACTGCAAAATCCCCGCCTGCATCGGCAGGTCGGGGGATTTAACCTAAACTTAACATTGGGGGAGGGGGTATGGGTTATAGGTAATATAGGTAATATAGGCAGAATAGGTAATATGGGTAATATGGGTAATATGGATTGCCCTTATACTACTTATATTACCTATAATACTTATTTCGGTTACTCCTCGTCGTCGTCGTCGGGGAAGTCGTCGTCGGCGTCGAACGACATGCCCTCCATCATCGAGTCGATGTCGCGGCGTTCCTTCTTCGTCGGGCGTCCCGTGCCGCGCTCGCGGAACACGAATATCGTTTCGTGAGGCACGTTCAGTTTGTCGAGTTCGCTCTGCGGCGTGATGTCGGTGCAGTATTGGGCGACGTTCTTCGCCGGCTGGCGGTTGGAGACCGGTTCGACGACGCGGTAGCGGCAGGTAATCATCGTGCGCCGCACCGAGATTTCGTCGCCTGCCCTGACCTCGCGCGACGGTTTGGCGTAGGAGCCGTTCACGCTGACGCGGTTGTTGCGTATCGCTTCGGCGGCATCGCTGCGCGTCTTGAATACGCGCACCGCCCATAGGTATTTGTCGAGACGGATGGTGTCCATTGGTCGGGATAGCAATAGGTAATATAAGTGATATAGGTAATATATGTGCGGCGTTATATGGATTTACCCTCCATTGCCGATTCGTTGCGGGCGGGGATGAGCGTACCCTCCTCTATCTGGCGGCTGACGCTCAATATCATTCCGAACGCTATCGCCGTGCATATCATCGACGAGCCGCCGTGCGAAATCAGCGGCAGGTTCTGTCCCGTTTCGGGGATGAAATTGATTGTAACCATGATATGCAGCAGAGCCTGTATCGTTATCAGCAGCGCGAGCCCGAGTTCGAGCAGCCCCGCGAATATCCAGTCGCAGTTCCCGAAGATGCGGATTGCACGGTAGAATATCCACAAATAGAGCAGCACGAGGAAGAATGCGAGGATGATGCCGTACTCCTCGACGAAGAATGCGAAGATGTAGTCGCTCTCGGGGTGGGTGATTTTGGCGCGCATGACGCTGCGTCCCGCTCCCACGCCGACGATGCCGCCGTCGTGGATGGCTATCATCGAACGGTCGGTATCGGTGAGGTCGCGTACCCTGACTTTCGTGCGGTCGGTGGTCCACATCTCGAACCATGTGCCGACACGTCCGCTCGCCGTTTCGCTCCGACCGAGGTTGAAGGCGATGAAGAGTGCGCCGGCGATAGCCGCCGCCGCTACTATTTTGAGCAGTTCGCGCGGTTTGATGCGTCCGATATACATCATTACCAGCGAGATGAGAAACACGAGCAGTGCCGACGAGGTGTGCGCCTTGACGATGACGGCGCAAGCGACCACGACCGGTACGACGACGGGCAGGGTGCCGTTGCGCCATATCTCCTTCTGCTCGGGCAACGCCCATTTGAACGGGTTGAACGACGGCATGATGCGCAGCGTGCGTATCTCGCGCTGGCGTGCCGAGAGTTGCTGGGCGAGAAAGAGTATGGTCGCCACTTTGAGCAGTTCGGACGGCTGGAATCCGATGCCGGCGATGGAGATGGTGCGTGCCGCGCCGTTGATTTCGCGACCGATGCCGGGGATGTATGCGGCGACGGTCAGTACGAGCGCGAGTATGTAGAGCGGTGTGGCGGCTTTGCGGAAGTACTTGCTGTCGATGCGGTAGACGACCAATAGCGCGACTGCCGACGCGAACATCGCGACGAAGTGTCCGCGCAGATGCGATGCCGTCGTACCCGGCATAATCGGGCTGTAACCCATCTTGGCTACCGACGAGTAGACGACCAGAACCGAAACCATGAGCAGGATGACGATGATTATCCACAGCACGCGGTCGCCCGGCAGCAGTTTCACCTTCGACAGTATCGACGGTACGCGCCTTTTTGTTTCGACTTGCTCCGCCATGTCCTTACTGTTTTACGTTTACGGGCAGATGCTCGCGCACCCACGCCTTGAAGAGTTCACCTCGGTTTTCGTAATTTTTGAACAGGTCGAAACTTGCGCACGCGGGCGACAGCAGCACCGCATCGCCCTCGTGAGCCGCCGCGACGGCTGCCCGCATCGCATCGTCGAGCGACGCCGTGGAGATTATCTGCGGTATGACGCCCTCGAACTCGCGCAGGAGTTTGGCGTTGTCCAGACCCATGCATACGAGCGTATGCACCTTGGCGCGCGCGAAATCTTTGAGCGGCGCATAGTCGTTGCCCTTGTCGGTGCCGCCCGCAATCCACACCACGGGGCGTGTCATGCTTTCGAGTGCGTACCACACGGAGTCGACGTTCGTCGCCTTGGAGTCGTTGATATAGAGTACGCCGCCGGCTTCGCCTGCCGGTTCGAGGCGGTGTTCGACGGGCGAGAAGTCGTAAATCGACCGGCGGATGCTCTCCGGCCCGACACCCGCGGCGAGCGTGGCGAGAGCGGCTGCCATGGCGTCGTAGGCGTTGTGCAGACCCTTGATTTGCATCTTCGCGGTGTCGATTTCGACCTTGCGACCCGCGGCTTCGGCAGTGAACGTGCCGTCGGGTTCGAGGTAGGCGTCGCCGTCGCCGCTCGCCGCAGCCGATTTTGCCATGAACGGCAGTTCGCGTGCGCGGAGCGGATGCTTTTCGAGTTCGGCGCGGACGGTTGCGTCGTCGGCCGAGTAGACGAACCAGTCGCGCGAGGTCTGGTTCTGAGTGATGCGCATCTTCGAATCGACGTAGTTCTGGAAACAGTGGTCGTAGCGGTCGAGGTGGTCGGGCGTGATGTTCATCAGCACGGCTATGTCGGCGCGGAAGCGGAACATGCCGTCCAACTGGAACGAACTCAACTCCAATACGTACCAGTCGAATGCGCCCGTGGCGACCGAGTAGGCGAACGATTCGCCGATGTTGCCGCCGAGAGCGACGTTGGCTCCCGCATCGCGCATGATTTTGTAGATGAGCGAGGTAGTGGTGGTCTTGCCGTTCGAGCCGGTGATGCAGATTGTGCGCGCCGACCCCATATAGCGGCAGGCGAACTCCATCTCCGAGATTACGGGTATGCCCGCTTCGCGGACGGCGCGGACGATAGGTGCCGATTCGGGAATGCCGGGCGACTTGACGACCTCCGTCGCGGAGAGTATCCGTTCGACGGTGTGTCCGCCCTCCTCGTACTCGACGTTCCATTCGTCGAGCCGCGAGCGGTAGAGCGGCGAGATTTTGCCCGCATCGGAGAGGAAGACCTCCAATCCCTCCTTTTTGGCGAGGATTGCCGAGCCGTAGCCGCTGATGCCTCCGCCGAGAACGATTATGCGTTGGTGTTTCATACCTTATTCTTCTTTTTTTAGGGTCTTTAAGGTCTTTAAAGTCCTTAAAGTCGTTACGGTCTTTATCTTATTTTCAGTGTTATCAGGCTTATGGCGGCGAGCAGGAGCGAGACGATGGTGAACCGCGTTACGATTTTCGTCTCGAACAGCCCCTGTTTCTGGTAGTGGTGGTGGAGCGGCGACATCAGCAGTATGCGCCGTCCCTCGCCGTATTTGCGCTTGGTGTATTTGAAGTAGCCGACCTGCACCATCACCGATACCGATTCGGCGAGGAATACGCCGCACATTATCGGCAGCAGCAACTCCTTGCGGATGCAGAGCGCGAATACGGCGATGATGCCGCCGATTGCGAGCGAGCCGGTGTCGCCCATGAATATCTGCGCCGGAAACGAGTTGTACCACATGAAGCCGATAAGCGCGCCGACCATCGCCGCCGCGAAGACGACGAGTTCGCCGCTGTCGGGGATGTACATGATGTTGAGGTAGTCGGCGTAGACGATGTGTCCCGACAGATAGGCGAGGACGCCCAGTACCGCCACTATCGGTGCCGACACGCCTGTCAGAAGCCCGTCGAGACCGTCCGTCAGGTTCGCTCCGTTGGATACCGCCGTGACTATGAATATCGCGACGACGACATAGAGTATCCATGCGAGCATCTCGTTGCCGCCCACGACCCAACTGTAATCGAACTCATTGTCCTTCACGAAAGGAATCGTGGTCTTGGTGGTCTTCTCGCTGCGGTCGTCGAGGCGGATTTGCTGCACGGTCGTCAGCACCTGTTCGCCCGTGGCGGTATCGACGGTCTGCTGCTGCACCGGAACGGTGGTGTGTTCGCGGACGACGATATTTTCGGAGAAGCACATCACCGAACCGACGATGATGCCCAGTCCGACCTGACCGACGATTTTGAAACGACCTTTGAGTCCCTCCTTGTTGTGGCGGAAAACCTTGATGTAGTCGTCGAGAAAGCCGATTGCGCCGCACCATAGCGTCGATACAATCATCAACTGCACGTAGACGTTGTCGAGCCTGCCGACCAGAAGCATCGGCACGGTGATGGCGAGCAGAATCAGCACGCCGCCCATGGTCGGAGTGCCTTTCTTTTCGAGTTGCCCCTGCAACCCGAGGTCGCGGACGGTCTCGCCGATTTGGTGGCGGCGCAGCGCACCGATGATGCGTTTGCCGAAGAAAATGATTATCAGCAGTGCGAGGATATTGGCTATCGCCGCACGGAACGAGATGTACTGGAACATTCCGCTGCCCGGAATGTCGCAGACGTTGTCGAGGTATTTGAAAAGGTGGTAGAACATATTCTTCTTTCTTCTTTAAGGTCTTTAACGACTTTAAGGACTTTAATGTCGTTTTTCGTTATCTGTTGAACTTCGAGAACCAGTCGGCGACGCATTCGCGGTCGCTGAAATGATGTTTCTCTTTGCCGATTATCTGGTAGTCCTCGTGTCCCTTGCCCGCGACGAGGATTATGTCGCGCGGGTTGGAGAGCATCACCGCCGTCTTTATAGCTTCGGCGCGGTCGGTGATTTTCAGATAGCGGTTGCCCGCTTCGACGCCCGCAATCATGTCGTGGAGAATCTCTTCGGGGTCTTCGGTGCGCGGATTGGCGGAGGTGAAAATCGCCAGGTCGGCATACTTGACCGCTATCGCCGCCATTTCGGGACGCTTGGTCTTGTCGCGGTCGCCGCCGCATCCGCACACGACCGTCAGTTTGCGGTTCTTGTCGCGGATTTCGTTCACGGTGCGTATCACGTTTTCGAGGGCGTCGGGCGTGTGGGCGTAATCGACTATCGCCGTCGTGCCGTCCTTCGCCGCGATGAACTCGAAACGTCCGCTGACGGAGTGCAGGTTGCTGATTTCGAGCAATACGTGCTCGCGGTCGGCACCCAACAGAACCGCCGCGCCATAGACCGTCAGCAGATTGTAGGCGTTGAAGCGACCGAGGAAACGCACCCACACGTCGCGGTCGTCGATGCGCAGGTTCATGCCGTCGAAGAGCATCTCGATGATTTTGCAGCGGAAATCCGCCATGGAGCGCAGCGAGAGGGTGTATTTTCTCGCCCGCGTGTTCTGCAACATCACGCTGCCGTTGCGGTCGTCGATATTGACAAGCGCGAACGCCTCCTTCGGCAGGTCGTCGAAGAAGAGTTTCTTCGCCCTGACATACTCGGCGAAGGTCTTGTGGTAGTCGAGGTGGTCGTGCGTGAGGTTGGTGAAGAGTGCGCCCGCGAACTCGATGCCGTGGATGCGCCGCTGGACTATCGCGTGCGACGAACACTCCATGAAGCAGTATTCGCAGCCGCAGTCAGCCATTTCGCGCATCATCGCGTTGAGCCGTATTGCGTCGGGCGTCGTGTGGGTCGAGGCTATTTCGCGTTCGTCGATTTTGTAGACGACGGTCGAGATAAGCCCCGCCTTGTGTCCTAATGCGCGGAAGAGGTCGTAGAGCAGCGTCGCGACGGTCGTCTTGCCGTTGGTGCCGGTTACGCCGACGACCTTCATGCGCCTGCTCGGATTGCCGTAGAAGTTCGCCGCCATGACAGCCATGGCGGTCGAGGAGTTTTCCGCGACGATGAATGTGCAGCCGCAGGGCAGGTCGCCTTCGGGCAGCCGTTCGCACACGACGGCGGATGCTCCCGCTTCGACGGCGGCGGCGATGTAGTCGTGTCCGTCGCTCTGCGTACCGACCGTGGCGAAGAAGCAACTGCCGGCGGTCGCCGTCCGCGAGTCGTAGGTCAGCGAACCGATTGCGATGTCGGTCGCGCCGACAGCCTTGCGGTACGCGATGCCTTGCAGCAGGGTGGAGAGAAGTATCATTGTACTGTTTCGTTTTATAGGTAATATAGGTTGAATAGGTATTATATGCTTATATCATTTATTCTGCCTATATTGCTTATCTTGTTTATCATTTCAGTTTCAGCGTTACGCGGTCGCCGCGGCGGATTCCAGTGCCGGCGGCGACGCTCTGCCCGACGACCCTGCCGCTGCCCGAAAAAGCGACCTTCAACCCTCGGTTTTCGAGAATGAATATCGCGTCGGAAAGTCCCATGCCGATGACGTCCGGCATCGTGTTGCGGCTCTCGTCGAGCGTGGTTATGGCGACCGTCGCGTCGGACTCCACTTTCGTGCGTCCCCAGCCCGTGCGGTCGTCGTATGTCGTGCGCGGCGAGAAACGCGATGCGACCTTGCGTATCTTCGCTATGTCGCCGCCCTTGACGTCGGTCGGATAGTGTTCGGTGTCGCTGTCGGCGACCTCGCCCGCCCAGTTGGTGTCGCGGTTGTAGAGGAACGTAGCGATGCGTTTCTGTACGGGTCCCGCCAGTCCAGCCCCGTAGACGGTGCGTCCGCCGCCGCGACGCTTGAATATCGCCGTCATGACGGTGTAGCGCGGCTTGTCGGCAGGGAGGTAGGTTACCATCGAGCCGAGGTAGTAGCCGTCGCTGAATTTTATTCCTCCGGTCGCGACCTTGGCTGTACCCGTTTTCGCGCCGACGCGGAATGTCGTCGCCTTTTCGCCGAAATACTCCTTGGCTGTACCCGTCAGCGCGACCTCTTCGAGACACCGGCGCACGGTGGCGAGCGTCTTGCGGCTGCAAATATCGTCCACGAGGGTTCGGGTCGGAAACTCCTCGACGGTGCGGCTGCCGCGCATGATGCGCGTGACAAGCCGCGGCGCGACCATGCGACCTCCGTTGGCGACGGCGTTGTAGAGCGTCAGAGTGTGGATTGGCGCAAGTTCGATTCCGTAGCCGTAACCCATGTTGGCGAGCGTCTGCCCGTTCCAGTTATATTTGGTCTTGTAGTCCGGCATCATCGGGGTTGCCTCGCCGAACGATTCCAGCCCGACGGTGCGGTCGAGATGGAGCGAGCGCAGGAAATCGACGTATCGCTGCGGGTCGTTCTCGTAGGAGGTATAGACCGCCTTGGCGAACCAGACGTTGGCGGACTGCGAGAATGCCGTCAGCATGTCGATATTGCCGCCGATGTTGTGGGAGTCCTGTATCTTGTTGAATTTGCCTACCTGAACGCGCTTGCCGTGTCCCGAATCGTAGATGCGGTCGAGCGTGAAATCCTTGTCCTCGATAAGCGCGAGCGAGGCGGCGAGTTTGAATGTCGAACCCGGTTCGAGCCGCGCGCCGAGGGCGTAGTTGCGGTTCTCGACGAACTCGCCCTTCGAGTTGCGACCGAGATTGACCATGGCGAGTATGTCGCCCGTCGCGCACTCCATCACGATGCTCGTACCCCATATCGCCGCTTCGTCCTCCAACTGTCGGCGCAGTGCCTTGGCGGCGACGTCCTGAACGTCCACATCGATTGTCGTAACCACATCCAGTCCGTCCTCCGGCTCCTCGTAGTCGGCTCCGTCCACGCGGCTGTAAAAGCGCGGCGCGATGCATTGCAGCCATTGGTAGCCGTCGTGTCCCTGCAACTGTTCGCGGTAAGCCGCCTCGATGCCGTATGGTTTCTGTACGCCGATGCGCCCGATGGTGCGGAGGGCGAGTTCGTCGTGGGGATAGACGCGGAAGTCGTGCTTTTCGAGTTGGTAGACGCGTCCGAGCGACTCGTTGAGTATAGGATATGTTTTGAGCGTCTGCCACTCGTTGAAGTCGATGTCGCGGAACAGCCGCGTGTAACTGTGGGTGCGGACGGTGTCGTGGATGCGGACGGTTTTCCATGCCTCGCCGCGCAGCATGTCGAACCACTGCGCGATGCGACCTTCGGAGCGCATAACCATGGTGTCGCGCCCGCGCACGAGGCGGAAGCAGCGGTCATGCTCGGTGGTCATGATGCGGCAGTACTCCTTCGCGCTCTTGTCGCGGAAGTAGGCGGCGAGCAGTTTCGAGAGCGAGTCGGCATCTTCGAGGAAGCGTTCGCGGTTGTCGAAACCCTCGCTGCCGAAGTCGAAGTAGACCGACTGGCGGAATATCGACGTCGCGAGCGGCTTGCCGTCGCGGGCGAGAATCGAGCCGCGGTGGGCTTGGAGCGTATCGACGAATATGAGCGTCTTGCGCAGCCTTTCGGCATTGGTCGCCGTCTCGCCGCAGAGGAACTGGACGTAGCCGATGCGCACGAACACGCATATCGCGACGATGGTGAAAATCATGTAAAGTTTCTTCACCCGTCGCGAAATCTCGGAAATCATCTTTTTTTTCTGTTCCTCCATAGTTCTTGGGGGAGGGCGGGGTTATAGGATAATAGGTAATATGGGTATTATAAGTAATATAGGGGTTATGCCTATGCTGCCTATATTATCTATACTGCTTATATTACTTATAGCCTGTTCCTTCCATTCCTCCCATTTATTTTATCACGTTCGAGGGCGAGAGCGGGTCGTACAACTCTATCCCCCGCTGTTCGAGCCGCTCGACAATCGCCGAATGCGAACATCGGCGGTAACGCTGCTCCTTGATGCGTATCGACCGTTCGTGCAGCAACTCGACCTCGTGTTCGAGTTCGTTGCAGCGCATCTCCGACCGCAGTGCGGCGAAGAGCGTAACGATGCTCAAAAAGAACATCAGCGCGATGTAGGACACGTAGTTGTAGAACTTCGTTACCTCATCCTTAATCAGTATCTCGCCCGTCAGAAACAGCCTTATGGCGAGCAGCCAGCGCGGACTGCGCGACTTGCGTTCGCGCTCCTCCTCCGCGGCACGCTGCTCCTCCTCGCGGCGGATATCCTCGGCGACGTCCTCGTCCGCCTCGCCCGATGCCATGCGGCGGTACTCGGTGCGGGCGATGCGCCTGATTTCCTCCTTCTGCTCGCGCTCGCGAATCTCCTCCGGAGAGTCGGTCATGAACTCTATGTCGTCGTACTCCTTCATCGGTCATTGGCGGTTTTGGCTGCGGCGCGCAGTTTCGCCGAGCGCGAACGCGGATTGGCTGCTATCTCGTCGTCGGTCGGCACGACCGCCTTGCGCGTAACCTGCTCGAATGGCGCGAGCGCGCGACCGAAGAAGTCCTTCTCGATTCTGCCCTCGAAATTGCCGCTGCGCATGAAGTTCTTCACTAATCGGTCTTCGAGCGAATGATACGAGATGACGACCAACCGCCCGTCGGGCTTCAATACTTTGAGGCTCTGTTCGAGAGCCATCTTCAACGCCTCCATCTCGCCGTTCACCTCGATGCGCAGCGACTGGAAAAGTTTGGTGAGGAACTTCGATTCGTCGCGCTTCGGCGTACACGGGGCGACGGCATCGACCAGTTGGGCTGTCGTCATAATCGGTTCGGCTGCGCGCGCGCGGGCGATGCAGGCGGCGATTTTCCAGGTGGTTTCGAGTTCGCCGTACTGGGCGAATATGCGGGCGAGTTCCTCCTCGCTGCGGTTGTTGACGATGTCGGCGGCTGTCGCTCCTCCGCGCTGGTTCATGCGCATGTCGAGCGGAGCGTCGCCGCGGAACGAGAATCCGCGCGGCAGGGCGTCGAAGTGGTGCGACGAGACGCCGAGGTCGGCGAGTATGCCGTCCACCTGCGTTACGCCGCGAAGCCGCAGTGCCGAGCGCATGAAGCGGAAGTTGCTTTCGACGTAGGTGAACCGCGAATCGTCGGGGGCGTTAGCCATCGTGTCGCGGTCCTGGTCGAAGCCGTAGAGCCGTCCGCCGCCGCCGAGTGCCGAGAGTATGCGGCGCGAGTGTCCGCCTCCGCCGAACGTGAGGTCGACGTAGCAGCCGTCGGGCTTTATATCGAGCAGTCCGACAGACTCTTCCAGCAATACGGGTGTATGGTATGACGACATGGCGGCAATATCGGGTTTGGTCTTTGCAAAGTTATGTATTTTTTCGGTAAACCTGCGGGCGAACGGCGGGGAAATTTTCGGTGGGGGAGGAAGGGATGGGAGGACCGGGAGTTCTGGGAGAACTGGGAGAACTGGGAGAACTGCGAAATATCACTTAATCCCAGCCCCCCAAAAAAATCCCAGAACTCCCAGAACTCCCGGACAAAAAAAATCGGCTTCCGAAACTCGGAAACCGAACCTTCGCGCGATGCGTCCGCCTGATTATTTCTCGGCAGGAGCCTCAGCCGGTGCAACCTCGGCAGCAGCCTCGGCAGGAGCAGCCTCAGCGGCAGCCTCGCACTTCTCGCAAGCGCAAGCCTCGCCCTCGGCGCATTTAGCGCACTCCTCGGCTTTTTCGCACTGCTCGCAATTCTCGCAGCATGCCTTCTCTTCGGCTGCGGCGTTCTTTTTGTTGCAGTTACCGCAGCAACCTACCATTGCAACGGCAGCGACCAGAACAACGAATGAAAAAATCTTCTTCATAGCGTTAATGAATTAAAAGTCCGAACATATGTTCAGCGGCAAAATTAGACGATTGCAATAAAAAAAGCAAGTTTTATCGCATTTTTCGTTCATAAACTCGCAATTATCTCTGCACGAGTTCCGATGCGGGGATGGTTTCGCGCATCAGAAACGCCTTCGGGAAGGTCGGGCGGATGCGCTCCATCAGCATTATCGCCTCCTCCTGCGAGGTGCAGTTGCCGACGGCGACCTTGAAATAGGGGTTCTCGTAGGTAACGTAACTACGCTCGTCGGGGTACATCGTCTCGAAACTCTCGCGGGCGGCGAGGGCTTCGGTGCGGGCGGACTGGGCATTGCTCATGAAAATCACTATGCGGTAGCCGTTGACGCTCTTGCGGCGGCTCTGCTCCGAACGCGCGACGATGTCGGCTGCGTCGCCGCACTCCTCGACGCGGACGGTGTTGTATTCGGTGCGGAGCGAGTCTATGCGCACCGGCTCGGCGAGACGGCGGCGGAATGACGCTATGTCCTGCGCCGCAGCGGCGGCGGTGCCGAGGAGGAATAGCATGGTAAGGAGTTGTTTCATAGGTAATATAAGTAATATGGGCAATATAGGAGCATGCCTGTATTGCCTGTTATTTCTTGTAGCCGAGTTTGCGCATCAGGGTTTCGAGCGGAACGCGGTCGGCGGCTATCGGTCGGGTCGCTCCCGCAGCCTTGACGTGGGCGTCTATCGATACGTCGATGCCGTCGTAGTTGCCCTTGCGCACGGCGTTCCAGAGCGCGTAAGCCTGCAACGGATTCGACAGCGAGACGCTGACGGGAACGTCTATGGCGATGCTTTCGCTGCGTTTCGGGATTGCCACCTTGTCGAGCAGCCGCACGCGGGCGACCTTGCGGTCGTTGAGGCGCACTTCGGCGGTACCGTCGGTCAGGACGGGCGTATAGCGCGTCATGTTCTTTACGCGCAGCGTGATTACCCAGCCGTCGGCGAGGTTGCCCGAAACCTTTTCGAGCGATTCGACGCGCAGTTTCTCGGTGATGCGCTGCCGCATGTTCTCCTTGTTGCAGCCGCAGAGCGTCAGCAGAACCGCAATGGCGGCGATAAGGCGGAGAGAGAGTTTCATAGTTATAGATAATATAGATAAAATAGGTAATATATGTTTTTACGGGCGTCGGGCGATATATATCTGGGCGATGCCGCAACTTTGAGGGCGGCGTCGCACGTCGGTGAAGCCTGCCGCTTCGAGCATACGGACGAATTCTTCCGGTGCCGGAAACCTGTCCACCGAATCGGGCAGATACTCGTATGCCGCGCGGTTGTGCGACACGAAACCGCCGATAATCGGCAGCAGACGGTGTGAGTAGAACCGGTACAGCGCGCCGACAAGCCGGTTGCGCGGATTCGAGAACTCCAATATAACGAGATGCCCGCCGCTCTTTATTGTGCGGAACAGTTCCGAAAGTCCGCGTTCGGGATGCTCGAAATTGCGGATGCCGAATCCTATCGTCGCGGCATCGACGCATCCCGCCTGCAATTCGATGCGCTCGGCGTCGCACTCCATGAGCGTTATGCGTTCGTCGAGTCCGCGGCGGACGATTTTGCGGCGCGCCTCTTCGAGCATTTCGGGCGAAAGGTCGGCTCCGCAGACGGTGCATCCGCGTATGCGGCGAGCCATGGCTATGGCGAGGTCGCCCGTGCCGGTCGCCATGTCGAGTATGCGCTTGGCACCCGTGCGGCGCACGATGCGTACTACGCGCCGCCGCCACAGACGGTCGATGTTGAACGACAGCACGTGGTTGAGCCGGTCGTAGGTCGGTGCGATGTCGTCGAACATCAGTCTGACGCGGTCGCGTTTGGTGGCAGATTCTTCCATATCAGGTGTTATTCGTATTTTATCGTGTCGGCAGGACGGATGCGCGAGACTATCGTCGTCGCCGCCGCCAAAAGCAAAAGTATAGTCGCCGCGAAGCCGATGTCGATGCCGGCTATCCAGCCCGCGTCGAGGTCGACAGGCACCGCCGCGACGTTGTAACCCTCGGCATCGAGTTTCACGGCGTGCGTGTGCTGCTGCAACAGTGCCAGCCCGATGCCTGCGACGTTGCCCCACAGCAGACCTCTCGCGACGAGCGATGCGGCGCGCCAGAGGAATATGCGGCGGATGCCGCCGTCGGTCATGCCGAGCGTTTTAAGGATGCCTATCGTCCTTACCCGCTCGAAAACGAGTATCAGCAGTGCGGTAATCATGTTGAACAGCGCGACGACGAACATTATCGTTACGATGACCGCCGCATTCACGTCGTGGGTGCCGAGCCAGTTGAATATCTCGGCATGGAGCATCCGCGCGCTGACTGCCGACAGGTTGTCGTCGCCGTCGTAAAACTCGAAAAGATTACGGTTGATGGCGTCGGCGACCTCGTCGGCGCGGTCGAAATCGTCGGTGCGCACCTCGTAGCCCGTAATCTGCCCCTCGTCCCAGCCGTTGATTTTGCGGACATTGCGGATGTCGGTCAGAATCAGCGTCGCCTGCTCGTCGTTAAGCCCCGTGTCGTAGATGCCGCATACCTTGAAAAGTTCGCGCCGCGGCGAGCCGTCCTCTTCGATGAAAAGCAGTTCGACCCTCGCTCCGGCCTGTCTCTTATACACATCTGACGCTGCCGACGAA
>ERZ1027188.341-NODE-341-length-19937-cov-8.449703_pt1 | contig 19937 bp, 24 predicted proteins | sample MGYA00519273_ERZ1027188 | MGnify/ENA primary metagenome ERZ1027188 (study PRJEB26926, sample SAMN06164623) | human gut metagenome | biome: ENVO:00009003; feature: ENVO:2100002; material: ENVO:00002003 | host: Homo sapiens | place: USA | collected 2012 ... | reverse complement strand
GGTAGCTGCTGACTGGTAGCCTGTGTTGGTAGCTGCTGACTGGTAGCCTGTGTTGGATTCTTTGTTGTCTTTCCAGTTTACCTTGTCGAGAATAAACTTTACGCCTGCCTCTATGAGACCTTTCAGACCTATCTCCGCAGAGATATGCAGTTTAGACACAGCGACCTTTGTATCATCTGTATCTTTGTCTGTCGTTCCAGAGCCTTCAACCTCGCAGTACCTACTGTCGGCTGGGTTGTAATAGCCTAACACGTCCATCGGGTTCTCGCAAAAGTGAAAACCGCTGTTACAGCACGAGACTTTACCGTCGTGTTCATAGTCTTTTCCAACTTCGTACTGATGACCTCTACATTTAAGGTCTTTGTCAAAACCTTTGTAACCTTTTATTTTCTTTTCCATAATATTTATTTTGATTTTGTTTGCAAATAAGAACTTATTGATTATCAATTATTTACGTGCAGATTTACTTTGCAAATAAGATTATACTTTTCTCTCACTTGCTTGTAAAGCTCCTCCTGCTTCTTCGAGAACGGCATAAAACTATGATTTAACCATCTGCAAATGTAGTATGGCTTATCATCAGAATAGTCTATGCCGTCATAAGTGATAGTCCAGCCAATACGTTTACCCCCCCTGATTCGTGCTTTAATGAAAGCGTCTATCAACTTAGGATATTTAAGCAGTGATATACCATTACTGCTGAAATTCGCTTTTGGGCATACTATGCACCCAACACGTTTGAATGTTTTGTATTCGGGATTGACAGGCAGGTTATGCCGGTGTATATAGTCCCATACGTCCTTGTCCGTCCAGTCCACGATAGGCAATAGCTGTATCACGCTCGCCGTGCCAATGGACAGACAATTCTCATGGAAGTATTCACTAACCGCCTGTTTGTTACGTTTGAGCGTGGTCTTATTCTTTGCGCTGAACACTGTGCGGCTCGCTCTCTTTGCGCTCTCGGACTTGCGAACACCTAATACAGAGCATTTATCAACAAACTTGCGGTTGTGCTTGTAGTCCTCACAACAATAAGCGTGTCTGGTATCTGGCAGCATACCGCTGTTGTTCTTCCAAATGTTTTCAATAAACCCAGCCTTGCACTCTCTGCGCCAAATAACTTCGGGATAATGCTCACGAATAAACGTCAAAGTCGTGTTGCTTTCAAACGAACGGTTGAAATAAGCCTTGAACTTTATTCCACTTCGCTTGCAGAGGTCGTAAACTACTTGTGAATCTTTGCCGCCACTGAATCCAACACATACTTCAAAATTCATCGTTTCTGCCAGTCTTGCAAAACGTTGTATTCGGCTGATGGCTTCCTGCTCCATCTCGTCCTGAAACAAATTCATTTTTAATTATTTTTTTTGAATATTTTTCCTTTAACATATCATAATCATTTGATGCAATCTCTTTAATCATGTCAGGGTTGAGTTTCAGCGCCTCATATCCTGCCTTGTTAAGCGTGTCTTCGCTCGTTAGCTTTGATTCGATAATCTTGAATGCCATGATGCAGTTCTTATCCTTGTTAAAGTCAACATCTTTTTCTAAGTCTTTATATTGGCAGTACACAGACTTGCAGACCTCATCAATGTAATGGAACACTGCTGTAAGCCTCGCAGGGCGCATATACTTGTCAAAATCATATCCCGACTGCTGTTTGGTGTCGCTGAGTAGTCTGTCATAAATGCAGCAAGCATACTCGGCTAACGTCCTTGCAGTCTCAAGCTGCGACTTTAGATTTGAGTTCGGAATATTGTTTTTATCCAGCACTTGCTTGAACGACATCCGCATCTTGAAGATATGCGGCTGTATTTCGTCCTCTATGCTATCCAGGTAATCAAGAAACAACTGATACCTATCACCGAAGTTCGCCATGTGTCTTTTCTCGTACTCGTCATAAGCCTTTAACGCTCCTTTGAAAGCACGCTTTACCTCAAATCGGTATAGCTTTTTGTCTTTGACAAGCATATCCCTTGCATCATACAACGCTTTTCCTGCCGTGGTGTTCACAGCACCGAGGACTAAGTTTACAAGCGAGTTAAGACGCTCGAAGACCTTTTGAGGGTTATCTTGATTCTTTTTCATGATTCTTATATCTTAATTGAATATATCCGAGTTCTTCTACTTTTTTCAGTTCTTCATGCTGTTTCTCTGACACGGTAACATTGGTTTCGCCATTGACTGTCATTCCTGTCGTTATGTTGTATCTTCTTCTGATGCGGTCAATAATGCCGGTGTCTTTAGTTATCCAATAGATAGTTATTGTTTTCATTCTCCAACTTTTTGAAATGTGAAGCCATACATATTGCGATAATAATCCTCTTGTGATGTCCTGCACGTTGTAGAGCCGTAGTATAGAACATCGGGAGTAATGGCAATGTGTATGTATTTTCTCTTTTTAACAAGATGCTCTGCCGCTTTTCTTTTCTTTTTCTCCTTGTCTTCGTCCGTTATATTTTCGTCATTGCCTTTCTCTATAATATCGGGAGTATGGTTCTCAGCCCATTGTAATGCTTGCAAGCAGGCCTTGTATAGGAGATTCTTCTCGCTTATATCGCAGAAAGAAAAACCGTCTGCATACGTCATTGCGTCAAAGTTAATTTTCTTCTTGACCATATTTTTTTCTAAAAAAATGACGAGGCGACACCACCTCGTCGTTATACACTAACTATAAATTATGGCTGCCGTATGGTGTCCTGCGGCTTTTTCTCTTTATCATTTTGTCAATGCCGTATTTCTCTCGTAGGTTGGGTGGTATGTACTTCACCAATCGCTTTAGTTTTGTGTTTCGAAGTATGTGCATCCACGAGTCCCATCTTTGCCCTTCGTGTTCCCTGAATGGTTGGCTGCACGTTTGCCCTTGACATCTTCTATCCTTGCAAACTTTGCAACATCCTGAGCATTCAGCAGAAAGGTGGCACAAGATGCAAGCCTGCTCACGTGAAATTCCGTATTCAAAATTCAGCGTTGTTTGTATCGATCTTTTCATTTTCTGTAAGTTCTTTCTTAATCCGCCACGGCTCATACCCCATATTGAATAACCATTTTAACTCTTCCCATTCTTTACGGGACATGGATTTCTTTTTATCTTCGTACTCCTGTTGTTTTCGTATTTCCTGTTCGTGCTTATCGTAGGCTATCGCCCTCTCTTTTAGGAAATCTCTTAGGGAGGTTGTTATGACAAGTGGGTCAACCGAGCCATAGAAGCGGCCATATCTGCCCGACTTGAAGCGATGGAAGAAAAGCATCAGTTCGGACACCGACAGGAAGTAGAACTCGGTCGCTATCACATTTGCACACATCTCCAAAGGCTTTCCCTGCAACTTGTCCCTGCAACCGCAATACTCGGATAGATTGTATAGTTGGGGGAGCAGCCACATTGTTGCCGTGTTCTCTCCGTATGCCGTTTTTAGTTGCCCCATAGTGGGATAACCGCCAAAGAAACACACATCAGAGTTTTGGCAGACGGTTTTTTGTAAATCGGGATTGAACTTTGTCAAGAACCTATCCCTATTGCCGTATGCCTTGACTATCTTATCCGCCACCGTCCTCTGCTGCAAGTCGTGCGATGATGTCTGCACACTCTTGCGCTCTCGACTCTGGAGTAGAGCCGCTATTGATTGTACCTCTGCCATTGCTGGTGTTGTTAAAGTTGTTGTCCCTTGCAGCCCATGTTTTTAGCCGTCTTTTGACATCCCATGTCCTTTCAAGCTCAAACCGCATCTTTGTGTGCGACTTGTTAGGCTCTGTCCAGTAGGAGTAAAAGTCATTCATCATGTCCCTGCCGTATATTCCGACAAAAGGCACAAGTGAATTTTTGAAGCTCTCCATCCTCGCCTTTATGGGAGCGGCGGCGTAAGCCGCACCTTTCTTTGACTCTACGATAGTAGAGTTTTCTTTAATATTTTCTTTATCTTTCTTATTATTTGGGTTAGAGGTGGGTTGATTTTCAGGAGGGTGGGTTACGAGGTGGGTTACGAGGTGGGTTACAAACTCTCGCAACTCGCTATCAGCCAATTTGTTAGGTGGGTTATTAAGTGGGTTGTTAGGTGGGTTGCGCGTTTCGTTTCCGTTGTATTTGTCAAAATTGACAAGAGTGATGACATTCATTCCTTGATTGTTGGATGTCGTTATCATCTTCTCGCGTTTCAACTTCCCGAGAAACGATTTCACCCACTGTTCTGACCGTCCCCATTTTCTCGCGAGGAATCTGTTGGAGGCAGGATATTGTCCTCGTCCCCATGTTACTTCGTAACACCCGATGCGCGACGTAGTCGGTGATGCCTCAAATCGTGCTGACTGTATCAAGTCTATCCACGCTTCGCACTCACTAAATGCCCGGGCGGCCTGCCATATCTTGTTATCGAAGAACTTGCGGCTAAGTTTGATATATCCTTCCATATTCGCTAAAATAACACGTTCGTCAATTGTCTCCCACGTGACTGCACCTGCCACATATTCGGCTTAGGCTCTACAAGTTCAAGGTCTTGAACCTTTCCGAAATGATTGAGATTACCGCATAGGTCTATTACCCAACCTTTTTCTTTCTTTGGAGATGGGCGTATCGCCCTGCCGACTATCTGATACCACAAGGAGAGCGATTTTGTCGGCCGTGCCATGATGATTGTGTCAAGTTCGGGATAGTCAAATCCGGTTGTGAGGACTCCGACATTAACCACCACATTGATGTTTCCTGCCTTGAACTCACTGAGAATATGCTCACGCTCTGTTTTATTGGTATTACCCGATACCATCGCACAGCCATCTATTGACTGCGTTAATTTCTCGGCTTCTTTCAGGAATCTTGTGAACACCAATATTCCGTTTCTCGGCTTTCCGCTCTTGGGAGAGGATACACGCTTAACAATGCTTACCAGCCATGAGTAGAAATCTATGCGCTGATATTCCAGCTCTACCGATTTGTCTGTATAGTCTGCACCGGTTGAGTTGTCTTTAAGGTTGGCGTCATTCCACCCCACGGGAGGGCAGTAGTAATAATCGAGGTCAGAAAGATACCCCATATCAAGAAGTGTCTTTATCTGTACTTGGTAGATTACCTTAGAGAATATCCTCGGACGTGTCCGAGTGATGAACTTCAGCATTGCCCCCCATGAGCTTGTCGAGAGCCGATAAGGAGTGGCCGTAAGCCCCAGCACCTTGCATTTCGTTTCCTTAATGAACTCCTCATACATACCACCCTTTGAATTAACGAGGTGGCACTCATCTATTAAGACATTCTGAAAATGTGAGAATAACTCTTTATGATGAATGACACTGCCAATGGTCGCGAATGTTATACGGTTAATGTTTTTTGAGTTGAACGATGCAGAATATATCGAGCAATCCAAAACACCGTAACTACATAGCTTTGAGAAGTTTTGCTCTAATATCTCCTTTGATGGCTGAAACACAAGCGTATGCCCTTCAAGACGGTTGGCGATGTCTGCAAGAACGAGGGATTTTCCCGAACCTGTCGGAAGAACCATGATAGCGTTGTATTTCGCTTTCTTGTCGTTGAAGAAAGAAACCGCTGCATCGGAGGCCTGTTGCTGATAATCTCGTAATTTGTATATCATATTCCTTTCTCCTTTCGTAGTTTGCTATTCAGAGCCTTGTAGTACTTAATAAGCTCTTTGTACTCAAAATCTGAATACTTCCTTGTTTGATTTTTCTTCGCCTCTAAGAGCAAAACACGCTGCTCGCCATATTTGGCTATTAGTCCCTGTCGGTAGCCTTGTATGTTGCCCTCCATGAAGCGGTTGCACTTCCTGCATTGAGCGTTGCAGTTCATTTCGTCAAACCTCGTACTCATGTTCTGGCGGTTGATGTAATGGCCGCAGTCGGCTTGCTCAAAAGGTTTTATCTGTCCGCAACTGATGCAGCGGAAGTAACCGTTTGGCATAGCATCCCGAAGTCTGATGTATAGCGAGAACTCTTTGTCGAGCTTTGCCTTTAGGTCAGGTTTTTTCTTGACCTTTATTCCTGCCTTGTCAAACAATGGTAGAGGAGAGTCTTTCTTCTTTTTCTTCTTGTAAAACATAGTCTTCATTTATTGAAATAGATTAGGCTGTATTCGCCTTAATACTCTTTCTTTTGCCCCTCGGTAGAACTCTTTGTTCACCTCAAATCCATAACCCTTACGCCCCATATTTGCCGCTGCAAGTAGTGTCGTACCACTACCTGCGCATGGGTCTATCACCACATCTCCTTTGTCTGTGAATATCTCTATCAGACGTTCCAAAAGAGGTATAGGCTTCTGTGTCGGGTGTACTTTAGGTGTTGTGTTATCACGCACCCAATCGAAACAGTTGAAAACCATTACCCCACCATTATTGAATTTTGGAAGTTTATCACGATATAAGACAAGGCCATACTCGCAATTACCAACAATCTTCATATTCGCTTTTAGTACTTGTGCGGAGAAGTTCTTTCTGAACACAAGCGGAATGTAGTGCATAAGTCCGTATTTCTTACCAAGCCTTATGAACTCAAACTGCTGTTCGTATTCACAGAACATTACCATGCACGGAGATTTCCCTGCTTCTTTCGGCTCTTTTACTAACATCTTGCTACAAAAGTGCATAAACTCAGCAGGACGAAATTCGCTGTCAGAAGAGAAGAATTGCTTACCAGCCTTATCACTCTCTCCATTCTTGTTGTCTCCGTCAACATACCAACTCGGATTGCTTGCGTATGCGTTTTTTCCTAATACATACGGCACATCGGTAAGTATGAGCTGCGCTTTTGGTATTTGCCAAACTTTGTAGTTTTGAAAACTATCATTAAAAATTTCAATATCTTTCATATTTTATATCTTTTTGTCGGAGCGGCAGGACTCGAACCTGCATCAAGGACAACCTCACACGACCCTACGCTATAAGCGCACTCCGAGGCTCTTATTTCTTTGCCGTGCTTGGGTGTGGCAGCCGTTCCCACATTACGCCACACACTCCGAAGATACCCTACATATCCTCGCGGACGGTAGGGATAATACAATTATGAATTAGCATTTAGATGGGATGTACCAATCCGGTATATATTCATACATAATATTTCTTCTTTTTACAAAAATCTGTTATTACGTTCTGCCTCAATCTCCATAAGCTGTATGAGCCTGTCTTCGTCGGGACTTGGTATATAGATACCTACTTCCATGCTCGCCCAATTTCTGAACCTGTCTATTGTTAAGGCAAATTCGGCACTGTCGAGGTCTGCCGACGAACGCAAATACCTTACTTTGCCGAGAAATCTGTCTTCACGCTCACGGATGAACGTCTGCGGATTGACGAGAGCTTTGTAGTATTTCTGCTTGACATATTCCGTCGTCTCTCCGATTTGTGAGGCGAAGTAGGCGAGGATTACGTGCAGGTACTTGTTAGCTTGCAGACTTCGCCTCGGCTTCTTCTCGGTAAGTTCTATTATGCAGCCACGTTTTATCAGCATTTCAAGCCGTGTCCTCGCCTGCTGCGCCTCAAATTGAGAAGATAGATTGTATAACATAGTCTATGGGTGTGCGAAAACGTCCTCAATTTTCGTTTCAATAACAGAGGTGATAACGTAGTCTATCATAGACTTTCCCATTACCTCATCCGTGTTTTTTCTCGCACCGTCCACCGTTGCAGCCTGTACGAGATAATGAACGGTCGTCTTTTTCTCCTTATCCGTTTTCTCGTCAAGTGTGATAAACTTGCAATCGACGCGGTAGAATTTGTCATCCTTATCTTCATCAGAAAAGAATATCTCACTATAAGGCGCAATCTTGATAGCTGTTACGTCAAGTTCGCCACTTACGTAAGCGGACATTTCTTCAAAAACTTTCTCTTCTGCTTCTGCAAAAGAAAGAGCGTTTACGACGTAGGTCTCGGTTACTTTCTTTTGACCGCCGTCCTCCATTGTCTTATCGTAGCGCACTTTGCACTCGAAAAATGTTGCTGTTCTTACTTCCATTTTGTTGTCTGTTTAACTTGATTAAAAAGGCAGGCCGTCTTCGTCCTGTGCTTGTGGGGTAGGCTGCTGCCATTGTCCTGCTGGAGCGTAGTTCTGTGCCACTTGCTGCTGTGCCACTTGCTGCTGTGTGGTCTGTCGCTCTTCAATCTTGTAACCACGGACAGAAGTTATATACTTCTCTTCGCCGTCCTTCACCCATTTTCGACCTTGCAGGTCAAAAGAAACCGTTACCACTTGTCCGACCTTGAAGCGGTCAAGCTCGTTGCACTTGTCGCCCGTGAACTCAATGCACGGATAGTTATCGAAATTGCGCTCACCTGTGTATGGGTCGAAACGTGTAGCGTCGATTATAATCTCTCTCTTGAAGAAAGACTTTCCTCCGCTCTTCGATGGTATCTCTTGTATGTCGCATATCTTTTCTATGCGCCCTGTAATCTGATTTGCCATTATACTTTATTTTTTAATAAATATTCTGTCAGTCCTTTGCTCTCTGCCCATTCAAGGAACAATGCAAGCAGGCTCTTGTTGTCGTCCCGCATCTTCGGATATGGGTAAACTGTGATAGATGGTAAGTGTCTTCGCAAAGAAAGGCCTCTCACGTCTCGGCCGTGCTTCTCATTGTTGTAGCCGTCGAACACGAAAAGGTCGTAGTGAAATACGTCTGCGTCGAACAGCTCCATATAATATCGAGCCTGACACGAATTGATGTAGTCAATATCGCTCGGATTAGAAAACTTAGTCTTGATGTCTCTTATTTCGAGGCCGTCTATCATATCGGCGCAGCCTGTTACAATAGCGTCGCCATAGTCCTTATATGTGCGTATCTCGTGGTAGGCGTTCGGATGTTCGTTTCTATAATCTAACGCTGTCTTAATCTGCGGAATGTCAAGGAACACATCGTTGCCGTCGATATTGAATTTTCTGCCACAAGATACCGGCTTTTGTTTCTCTTTACCATAGTAAAGGAATGTCCGTTGTCCCGCTGGAACTTTCTCGCACACCGGCGACCCGGTTTCCACGATTGAGTGGAAAGCCGTGCCGATGTTCGTATATTCGTTGCCCTGAAACTCTTGCGTGATGCAGTCGATAACGCCCTGCTCGGTCTCATATTCGTAGTCGCCCGACATAAAACGTCGGAATTTTTCGAGCTGTGTAACACGCACGAGCGGCTTGTCATGCTGCGGTTTCATTCTTTATGAATTTTTTTGTTTCTTTGTCATAGGTAAAACCTTTCTCTGACAGGGTATTTTTCATTTCGTTAAAGAATGGAAGTTGCAGTACTTTCGGCAGCTCACCGCCACGTTTGGTGAGGGCATCCGCATCTTCTTCGGTCTCAACATTCGCCAGTTCGCTTCGTAACTCGGCGAGTTTCTCGTTTGCCTTGCGCTGCGCCTCGCTCTTGCTCTGTATGCTCGACTTAACGCTCTTTATCACGTCAGACATGAATGTGTGGAACTTTGCATCCGTGCTGTCGGGGATTGCCATTTGTGTGAGCTGCGCCACGTTCTTACCGATAAAATTATCGCTCGGCTCAAACGTGATAGTTCGCTTGTTATTGACCTTTGAGATATAGCCTACTTGGTCGGCGATACGTAGCAGCAGGTCTTTCGACTGTCCTGTGCAATCAGGTGAGTGCTTGATAACATCACCCTCGCTGACCTCTTTGTCGTGGCAGATAAAGATAATGTCGGAGTTGTTGGAGCGCAAGAAATTCACAAACGCTTTGAAATCTTCGCCCATTTGTCCGAAACGCTTTAGAGAGTTCGTCGCCAGCTTGTAGTTCTTCTTGATGGCGAACGCAGACAAATAATCGTCAAGCATTGCCTTAGCCGTGTCTACGACAACGGTCTTGTAGGTCTTGATACTCTCTTTTTCGTTGTCAATGTCTTCCCACTGTGATGCCGTGAGGGTGTCTACGCGCTGCACGGCACGGTCGTAACCTCTGTCGGTGTCGATAAGGATAGGATTTTCCGCTGTCGTAGCGAGACTTGTCTTGCCCGAACCGGGCGTACCGTACAATACGATGATTACCGGTCTTTCCGGCGTTACATCATTCTTTTTGATAATTGCCATATTCGTATTTTTTATTATTAATAAATCCTTTGGAAAAGCTCGCCCTATCTATCACAGACGAGACGAGAAAACAGTTTTACCATTAATTAATTATAGCATTAACCTAACTTTATTCTCAATGTCTGTTAGCGATACAGGAATTTCTTTATCCCTAACGCCGCCGTCTTCTTCGTAAGTGAAGAAGTCCACGCCGTCTACGTTTATGATGGTATCTGTGGCGACGAATGCGCCTGTGCCATTGTAATAATCATCCTCTGTATATCCGTTGATGATATACGAGCCTCTAACCTCGGCCGATAGACTGTCGGACAATTCGAGGTCGAAGATAAAAGTGTCGCTGTCATAGCCGTTGTCTTGTATCTCGTTGGCAACGGCCTCGGCTATCTTATCCTCAGCCCATATCTGTATTTCAGTCTTGCGTTTCAGAACATCTTTGATACCTTGCGAGGCGATAGCAATGTTCTGTACGTTCTGTGTGATTGTTGCTGCGTTCATAATGGTACTTTTTAGGTTATTCGTCTTCTAAAAATGAATTAAACTCAGGAAGTTTGTCGTTGTAGAGAAAATAGCTCAGTAAGGCTGCGAATGCTACACCCGTTACTATCGCTATCAGTTTCGAGATTATGAGAATCGTAAAGAACGATTTACTTTCTGTGCTTGGCACGCCCAATGCGCTTACCACGCATACAAGGGCGATGGTAATCAGGAGGTAATATCTCCAATTCTTTAATGCTTTCATAATTATATTGTTTTATGATTGATTGGCGTATAAAATCGCCCTATCCTCACGGACAAGGCGAGCAAATAAAAAATTTAATGCTTAATCTCAGACCCACGCTTGGGTACAATTATTCAAAAACTCATTTCTAACAATAAAATAAATATGTCGTCCTGTGGCAGCAATTCGATTGCCGACGCATCGGCTGTTAGCCTACACTCGTCTTATCCACAGGTATATGTCAGTTTCAGCAGACTGTGGTCGCCTACGCCACCTACTTTATAGCGTTCGTCTACCTTTTGGGGGTAGACAAGACTATTCGCTGCGTGCTGTTGTTCATTTCAATTCATTATAGTGGTGCGTCCTGCCGTTCATGGGTCATGGATTGCCGTCTCGCCATGATGCGCTTTCGCCCACTTTGTTATTAAAAATGTCAAAGACCTATTGCGCTTTCGTGCGATGGTGGTGCATCTTGATTCGGCACGTACTGCCTTATTTCCGCAGGGATGCACCTGTATGTTATCCTAAGCGTTCTCTATGTACGCTCGCAGAGAGCTTTCTTTGAAAATGTTTTTTCTGCCCTGCTTTACGTGTGGTATGCGGTCTATCTGCTGATAGAGGGCATTGCGTGATATGCCGAGCATCTGAGCGGCCTCTGCCGAAGTCATGTACCTCTCTGGCGTAAGCAGCTTCGCATTCATGCCGGCTTTTTCAAGCAGCTTGAACAGCTCTTCGGCTATCATTTTCGCTTCTCTGCGTGTCATGATTGGATGCTTTATACGAATACAACATCGTTCACTATCACACCGCCATACTTATTAATGGCAATATCTCTGATACGCTGCGCCATCTGTGAGTGTACGGCGTTTCTCAGTGCCATGTAGACAAGAGACTTTGATGCGCCTGTCTCTTCGCTTATTCTGCAATAAGCCGAAGGTGCTACTTTTATTTTTTCTGATTTTATTGCTTGCATATCAATTATTTGTTATATATTTGCGTTATAAATTTGTTATCTGTGTGCAAAGATACAAACAATGTTTTATAAAAACAAACAATGTGAGTATTTTAATAAATAAATTAACAAACGTTGTAAGTATGAATAAGTTTTTAACGATACTTTGCTTTTGTAGCTTGCTATTATCATTAATAGCTTGTTTTTCAGTATATTACTCTTGTAATATAAATATGTATGCGATTGTAATATCTATACTTTCATTGTTGGTAACTGCTTTAATTGGGTGGCAGATTTTCAACTCTGTAGATATTAACAAAAAAGTTGCAGACATAAATAGAATAGCAAAGACTGTTGCACGTAAGGAAAACGAAATATACACACATACAACACTTGCTGTTGTATATTATATAAATGCTGTTGATTGTTACAAACGACAAAACATGGTGGAAAAGACTGTGGACGGCTTGTTTAATTGTATAGAAGAGGCGTTAAAAGGTAGATTTAGATTCCCTATAGATTTGGCAATAGACTATCTTTTATACATACCTTCTGATAATTTTTCAGTCTATAAGGACAAAAAGGATTCTTATATAAGAATCCTGTGTAGTATTAATCACGAAAAGGCAAAAATGCTAATTGATAAAATCCTTAAATAATAAAACTATGGAAGAGAAAAGTTACAACTTGCCTTTTGCGAATAAAAAGGTATATGACCTTATACAGGAAAAAACTAATGGCAATGTAAAAGCGTTTGCGGAAAGCATCAACGTCTCCCAACAAAGTCTAAATAGAATTTTCTGTATTGATAAAAGAAATGGGAAATATCCGTCTGTATCAAACGAGATTAAGCAAGGAATAATTGACGTTTATGGTAAAGACGAAATATGGTTTATTACAGATAAAAACGAACTCTTGACTGGTGAGGGTGAAATGCTCGTCGGCGACCAGCCACACATTATTAATAATAAGGCAATCAAGTATTATCCTAATGTGGATGGTTCTATGGGTGGCTTGCAGTTCTTGGAAAATCCTGACGAAACGACATTTGACATATCAATCCCCGGCTACTCAGACTGCAAGTATGCAATAAATGCTTATGGGGACTCGATGTATCCTCTAATACAGAGCGGGCAGATAGTTCTACTTGTACCGTGGCAGGAGAGCTTCATAGACTGGGGGCGAATATATCTCGTAGTAACAAAAAGTGGTTACAGGGCAATTAAGCGCATCTTCCCGGCATCAGATAATGATCATATCCTTTGTAAAAGTGAAAACGGAGAGAAATTTCCACCTTTTGAGATAGAGAAAAATGATATAGCGAACATCTTCCTTGTAAAAGGTTGGATTTGTCGGAATGAGATATAAATTCTATGACCTTAAACAAAACACATTGGGAATGGTATAAGGAGTCTGTACAAGGACAGACAGCTATTGAAAGTTTTTCCAACAGGGAGGACTTTATGGATGATGTGCGCCTGTTAGAGAGATATAATCCCAAAATCTGTGGCGGATTTGACGCGGAAGCTATTTGTTACTGTTTAGAAAGTGTTTGGTGCTATAAAATTTCTGAGTATGAAGATGTAAACTCGCTGGATGCTGCTGCTTTAATCTATGAAGAGATTATCTCGACAGGGTTTATGGTAGAATCCGACATTATCTATAAAGCAGGAGACTATGAGAATATGCTTACCCTTGTACAGTATATTTCATTAGGATTGAGTTATAGGTTAAGCGAGTATTTCTTTCCTTATTTATATATCAACGAGTTTTATCACTTGCAGAAACTTGCAGACTACTTCGAGATAGAACTTCCGCAAATACCCAAGAAGCCCGACTATAAAGGTAGGTGTATGTATTACTGGGAGTTGTGTAAGGTTTTCTATAATTTTAGAATTGAAAACGACCTTACATCGCAGGAATTGTGGGCGTTCATGTACGACTATGCACCAACGTGTTTCAAAGAAGAAGAAAATACAGATATGCCGAAACCATCATCCGTATGGTTTGTAGGTGGACGTATAGAGGGATATGGAGATAAGTGGACAACTGGCTTTTGGCAATCAAACAAAGATACAAAGCGCGGTGATATACTTATTCATTATGAGACATCTCCAATAAGCGCAATAGCCTGTTTATGGATAGCGCAGACGGATGGAGTGATAGACCCTTTCTTTCATTATTATAGTAACACTTATATCGGTGACAGGATAGATATTCCGCATATCACATTGAAAGAACTTCAACAAAATGAATATTTTTCAAATCATCCGCTTGTAAGGAAGAACTTTCAAGGAGTGAATGGCTGGGCATTGATAGGAGAGGACTATTCCGAGTTGCTAAGAATGATAAAAGCTAAAGGTGGAGACATTTCTGTACTTCCAAAGATTTATGTTCCATCAATGCCTAAAGGCGTGATTATAGAACGTGAGCGTGATGTCGAGCGGCAGCTATTAGAACCTCTCTTAAACTCTATGGGATGGCATGAAGGAGTGAATTTCAAACGTCAAATGCCAATTCGTGCGGGGCGAGGACATAGAGTGTTTCTTGATTATGCCTTACATTATGATGATAAATATGATGAAGAAAAGGCAAAAGTGCTTATAGAAGCTAAACTCCATATGAAAAACAATCAAGATGTGGAACAGGCATTCTTACAGGCTTTTTCTTATGCTAAACTGCTGGAATCGTCTGTTATTGTGTTATGCGACAAGGTTTGTCTGATTGTCTACGAGAAAGGAAAAGGTTTCAGTCGAAGCAGATACACAAAATACGGTTGGGGAGATATGGGTAATCCCGATATATACAAAGAATTAAAGAACAAATTAAAATAATAGATTATGAAAAAGAGTATTTTAGCATTGTTATTTTTAGTGGTTGCATCCATATCAAAAGCACAAGACAGTTGTTATGTTTACACACAGCTCCGAGGCCAGTACACTGTAACAAAGTTTATCTCTGAACTTCAACTTGGTGAGAAAGGCGATTTTATTGCCATTACTGATGATAATGGAAACAAGCTCTCGTTTAACAGCATACTCCATGCTTTGAACTATCTTTGCTCTAAAGGTTGGGAGCTTGTAGAGTTTAGTCCTCAAACACCATACAATGCAAAAGCGTCTGTTTCTGTTAAAGAGCAGTATGTATTAATAAGGAAGCGTATGTCAATGGATGAGGCAAAACCTTATATAACACCAAAGGAGAATTAATAACATTCTACCAATATTCTACCGTAAAAATGGTTAAATGTGGCAACTGGTTGATAATCAATAGACTGTGTACAAACGTTGTAATCCCAACGGAATCACATTTAGGACACTCTGAAAAGGGTGTCCTAAATTGTTTTTATAGCTTTTATGATATCTCAATAAGGGGGCATAATTGGCCGCATTTTATTGAAATATATTGTGTACTTGCGAAAAAACGAATAGAAAATAAAAAAGCTGCCCCCTGAGGCGCAGCTTCTATGATGGTTTATATAAACCTTTTTTCTCTCTCAAATTTTTGTTTCTTACATACAGATGCGGTATTCAGCATCCTTATACATCATTCTGCTTGACTCTTTCCAAGCGTTTATCAATGAACGAAGTACTTTCTTAAATAACTTTTTCATTTTTTCTTTCCTTTCTTTTCTTTAGTTTTACAACCTTTTTACCTTGTCGTTCTTATTACGACTTTGTTATCCTTTTATCTTATTTGACACTGCAAAGGTAATTGCTTTTTCGTATTGTTGTTCAAAAAACGCGTTACAATATGGAAAATAATGGATTATTTTGACTTCTATCAACGCGCTTGACCTCTATCAATGAGGAAATAGTGGGGGGAGCAAGTTGTTTATTTGTGCCGGATTAAGTATTCTGTCATTACTTGGTCTATATGTAAATAATGTGTATTTGCCAATCCGTAATAAATTATTTGTGATTAAATAATAAAAAAGAAGAGATGCCTTTCAAGTGCGAAAGACATCTCTTCTTAATGTTATATACCTTATTATATAAATATATTTATTCTCCTCGTAGCTGTTTATCCATATTTGCTGCGGCACGACGGCCGTCGCCCATAGCAAGAATTACGGTAGCACCACCGCGAGTGATGTCGCCACCGGCATACAATCCTTTATGAGAACTTTGCATAGTCTCGTCTACGGCGATAGTATTCTTGCGTCCGAGTTCCAATCCCTCAATGCTGCTTGGCACAAGTGGATTTGGAGATACACCGATAGCTACGATAACCTGGTCGACATCGAGAGTTACAGTCTTGCCCTCAACAGGTACCGGACTTCTACGTCCGCTTGCATCCGGCTCACCAAGTTCCATAACTTGCAGGACGGCTGCCTTCACTGCACCATTCTCGTCTGCGATATATTCTATCGGGTTATGAAGCGTAAGGAAGTTGATACCCTCTTCCTTAGCGTGTTTCACCTCCTCAAGACGAGCCGGCATCTCTGCCTCTGAACGACGATATACTATGGTTACGTTCGCGCCGAGACGTTTAGCCGTGCGGCAAGAGTCCATAGCTGTATTACCGCCACCAACGACGAGAACGTTCTTTCCGAGGTTTATCGGAGTATCAGTCTTAGGGTTGGCAGCGTCCATGAGGTTCACACGAGTAAGATATTCGTTGCTCGACATGATATTTATAGAGTTCTCTCCAGGAATGTTCATGAAGTTTGGAAGTCCTGCTCCCGAAGCGATGAATATGCCTTTGAAGCCTCGTTCTTCAAGTTCAGACACGCTGATAGTCTTTCCAACAATGCAGTCAGTCTGGAAATGCACGCCCATTTTGCGCAGGTTGTCTATTTCAACATCAACAATCTTGTTAGGCAAACGGAACTCTGGAATACCGTATTTCAGCACACCGCCAATCTCGTGCAGAGCCTCGAATACATATACATTATATCCCTTCTTTATCATATCGCCTGCGAAACTCAATCCGGCAGGTCCCGAACCGACAACTGCGATATTTATTCCGTTGTTCGGAGCAATCTCCGGAATAGAAGCCTCGCCACTCTCGCGCTCATAGTCGGCAGCAAAGCGCTCCAAATAGCCGATAGCAACTGCAGGCTCATTCATCTTCAAATGAATACAACGGCTCTCGCATTGCTTCTCCTGCGGACATACACGCCCGCAGACAGCCGGTAGGGCAGAGGTCATCTTGAGAACCTTAGCTGCAGCAAGGAACTCACCGCGCTCGATGTTCTTGATGAATGAAGGTATGTTGATATTTACCGGACAGCCCTCAACGCAGGTAGGCTTGGCACAATCAAGACAACGCTTGGCCTCTACAAGAGCCATTTCCTTTGTGAGACCGGTGTTCACTTCCTCAAGACGAGTTGTGGCACGATAAACCGGGTCAAGCTCAGGCATTACTACACGAGGGATAGCAGTGCGCTCCTTTGGTTTCATAGATGCACGCAAATCCTTGCGCCACTGAGCGTTACGGTCTGTGAGCGATTCCTCACTTTGCTCGCATTCACATCCTTTTGTGGCAATGCATTCTTGTGCGCATTTCTCTGCCTGAGCTGCGTTGTCAGTGTCAGTAGATGACAAATGTTCTTCGAAATGTTCCAATTCGTCGCGCTCAACAGTCTTGAATGTTCCCATTCTCTTGAACATCTCATCCCAATCCACGAGTGCTCCGTCGAACTCAGGTCCGTCGATACAAACGAATTTTGTCTTTCCGCCAATGGTAAGACGGCAAGCACCGCACATACCCGTACCGTCAACCATGATAGTGTTAAGCGATACGTCGGTCGGGATTCCATACTTCTGAGTGAGCAGGCAAGAGAATTTCATCATGATAGGAGGGCCGATAGCAAACGCCTTGTCGACGTGTCCTTCCTGTGTTATAAACTTTTCGATACCTACGGTAACAACGCCTTTCTCTCCGTATGAGCCGTCATCAGTCATGATAATCACCTCATCAGAGTATTTGCGCACTTCGTCTTCCAATATAATAAGATCCTTATTACGTCCGGCAAGTACAGAGAGTACTCGGTTGCCGGCCTTCTTCAAAGCCTTGATGATAGGCAACATAGGTGCAACGCCTACACCGCCGCCCGCACAGATTACGGTTCCAAAGTTCTCTATGTGTGTCGGGTTTCCGAGCGGTCCCACGACATCTGCTACTACATCACCCGCATTCAGTCGGCATAACTTCTTAGATGACAGTCCAACTTCCTGTACAACCAATGTGATGGTGCCTTTTTCAATGTCGGCATCGGCAATGGTAAGCGGCATACGCTCTCCGTTCTTATCAACTCTGACTATTACGAAGTTGCCTGCTTTTCTGCTTTTTGCAATCAGCGGAGCCTCAATCTCAAAGAGAAAGACCTTTTCCGAGAATTGCTTCTTAAGAATAATTTTGTTCATTTTCTTTTATTAGTGATTTAATATGCAGATTATGTATGGTAGCTTAGAAATTATTATCATCGAGTATTTCAAAGCCACAATATGGAACAAGGCATTTCGGCACGCGAATGCCTTCCGGTGTCTGGTTGTTCTCGATGATGGCTGCTACGATGCGCGGCAACGCAAGCGCAGAACCATTCAGGGTGTGGCAAAGTTCAATTTTCTTATCGTCAGCATGGCGATAGCGGCATTTCAAGCGATTGGCCTGATAGCTCTCGAAGTTAGATACAGAACTAACCTCCAACCAACGCTTCTGTGCAGCACTCCATACTTCAAAGTCATAGCAAATTGCAGAAGTGAAGCTCATGTCGCCTCCGCAAAGGCGCAGAATGTGGTACGGCAGTTCCAGTTTCTTCATTAATCCCTCTACATGGTCGAGCATCTCGTTGAGACTCTCGTAAGAGTGCTCCGGCTTGTCTATGCGTACAATCTCTACCTTGTCGAACTGATGCAGACGGTTGAGTCCTCTCACATCTTTACCGTATGAGCCTGCCTCGCGACGGAAACAAGCTGAATATGCGCAGCGCTTTATAGGCAGGTCTTTCTCATCGAGAATCACATCGCGGAAGATGTTTGTCACAGGCACTTCGGCTGTCGGTATTAGATACAAATCATCGGCATTCGCATGATACATCTGACCTTCCTTATCCGGCAACTGTCCTGTGCCATAGCCCGAAGCCTGATTTACGACATACGGGGGCTGTATTTCCAAGTATCCGCTCTTGCGTGCCTCCTCAAGGAAAAATGCCTCTAATGCACGCTGAAGGCGTGCCATCTTACCTATGTAGACCGGGAATCCCGCACCTGTAATCTTTACACCGAGGTCGAAGTCTATGAGATTATACTTCTTGCACAAGTCCCAATGGCACATAGCGTCTTCGCCGAGTTCCGGTTTTACGCCACCTTCCTTTACCACAACGTTGTCCGAAGCGTCCTTTCCTTCTGGTACTTGCTCGTTTGGAATGTTTGGTATTGTGTAGAGTAATTCTGTAAGTTCCTTTTCAGTCTTAGCCTTTTCCTCCTCCAGTGCCTTGTTTGTTTCTTTCATTTCAGAAACCGAAGCCTTAATCTTCTCAGCCTCTTCGCGTTTTCCCTCTTTCATCAACTTGCCTATTTGTGCGGCCATCTTCTTGGCTTCAGACAGGTTGGCGTCAAGTTGTTGCTGGGTTTCGCGGCGGTGCTTGTCCGTAGCCAATACCTTTTCGATTACCTCTTTTGCACCGCTAAAATGTTTCTTTTCCAATCCACAAATCACACGTTCAGTTTCTTCACTGATGAGTTTAAGTGTAAGCATAACTATAATGTTTTGAATTCAAATGTCAATTAATTTTGCGCAAAGGTAACAATTATTTATGATATGACAAGCATAACTGCCAATAACTTTATTTATATATGGTAATTTTTGCTTTTTGTCATTATTCCTTTTCTTAATAATGACAAAAATAGTCGCTTCTGTTCTGTGCGAATCTGATGTAAATCGTATGAATTTAGAGTCCGATTTTTATAAATTTCGACCTTCTTTTTCCTGAATATTATGCTCAAATTTAGGGAATGTCAATGCACTGAATACTTTGAAAAATCTTTACAACTATACCCTCTAAAACTCGCAAATTTGTAGTCGGAATCTTCCGTGCGCTCAAAAACGCAAAAATACAGTATTTTATGTAATTTTGGCTTAAAACTTTGATAATCAAAGACTTATCCCGATATTTCGCAAAAATACCACTTTTAGAACGCAAAATATGCCCCGTTATATTGCAAAAGTGGCTCCGTTAGACGCCAACGGAGCCACTTTTGGGCTTCAACGGAGCCTCCGTTGCACTCCAAAACGGCC
>ERZ1027188.338-NODE-338-length-19994-cov-10.437585_pt1 | contig 19994 bp, 20 predicted proteins | sample MGYA00519273_ERZ1027188 | MGnify/ENA primary metagenome ERZ1027188 (study PRJEB26926, sample SAMN06164623) | human gut metagenome | biome: ENVO:00009003; feature: ENVO:2100002; material: ENVO:00002003 | host: Homo sapiens | place: USA | collected 2012 ... | reverse complement strand
AAACTTTATATTGCTTTAGAAACGGCAACCTACATCTGAAGTATATCAGAATTGTGAATTCCAATTTATCGGACTGCTATATCATATAGCAGCGGCCTATCTCGATATCCCTTGCTGGAACTTCTGTATTCGCCCATCGTATCTGCCATCAGCAATGTCGTGGACTTCATGGTCGGCACGTCTGAGTTCGTTGGCATTGAACCTGCCCAAGGTGCTTGCCAGCCATACAAACCAGTCTGCCACCTGCTTCAAGGTGGCACTTGCCAGTTCGGCAAACATCTTCATGTAGTGCATGATGGCGTATGACTCATTGTCCCTGAAGATGTCACCATGCTTGCCACCACGACCTCCGAAGCCCGAATAGGCAAAGTCTTGGATGGCTTTGATGCAGAATTGCAAACCCTCGTCAATGCGGTAGATATAGGCAGACATGGCAAAGAACATCGGGTCTTGCCAGTTGCCACGCTCCTTAATGGTGTAGAAGTCCCGCAGCTTCTCGTCGGCTTTCGCTGACAGTTTACCCACCTCCTGTTTTTTTGCTTCAATAGTACAATCAAGAGATTGGGAGCGGTTCGTCTTGGTTCTGATGTCAAGGTCGAGCCGGTTGCTGCGCTCTGCTTTCGTGCGGTTGGCACTTGTCAGATAGTCGTGTTCCTTCCACAAGTCTGCCACTTCCGTTTTCGCCGCCTCGACCTCTGCATCCGCTTCTTCCTTCTCGGCGGCGGCTTTCTTTGCCTCTTCCTGGAGCTGCTTCTTCTTGTTCTCCTGCTTCTGGATGATGAAGTCGTTCCGTTCCAGATGGTCAATTCCTGTCTCAGACTTCTTCTGCCCTCGCTGCATGTCCAATGTCTCAGCTACCAAATCTTGGATGGCAGACATGTCCTCAGCATTCAACTTGAAGGACTTGCCCGTGTCGTGGTTCATCCAGTCCCAGATGATATGAGCATGGTAGTTCGGTTTCCACGATGCGGGGTCGTTAGTGTCCTCATAATGCCCCTCATCCTTATGGATGTGTATTTGTAAGGCTCTGATGCCCCACCTCTCATGCACTCTTTCGGCATAGCGCAAAAGGTCTTCCATCGTCGTGTCGGGCTTGATGTTCACAACACCTTCACGGATGGGGCTGCACCCCTGACGGACACGCTGCTTGCCTTTCTTGTCGGTAAACTTCACGTCCTTCTCCTGCATCGCCCTGCCAGTCTTCTGCTTCACCATGATACGGATGTCGTCATAGTGCTGCTGAAGACTGACACCCTCCATGTCAGGTGCGACATACACTTCATTCAGATGGGCCAGGTCTCTGCGGATGTAAAGCATGGCAGGATTGAGGGATGCGATGTAGTCTGCGTCCCTCCTGTTGTGCCGCTCACTCTGGGAGATGTTGCACGGTTTGATGTGCTCGGATGCTTTTGCTGTTGTTGCCATATTTCTGCTTTTGTGGATTTGCTGTATAATTGGTCATCGGGGTATCGGGGCGGAGCCTTGATTGGAGGGTGCAGGGAGAGAGTCACTTCCTGCTCAGGGGTCTTGGGGGCAGATGCCACTGAGCGGAGCGTCCAGAGAGAAGGTCACTCTTTGGTCCGGGTTCTCAGGGGTGAAACTCATGAGCGAGGTTTCGGGGCAGCGCCTTGTGGGTTCTTAGGGCAAAGCCATGAGTCCCTCGGAAGAGCCCACAACTACGAAAGCGGAGCGTGTAGTTATAGTGGGCTATAACAAGGCAAGCCTTTTTCTCCCCGCACCACGTCCCGGACTGCCACGCTGTGCTCATGCCTCTATTTCTTTCCCTACTGTCGATACCTCTTGGAGCAAGCTCTCGTCTTGATGGCAAGAAAGCTGCTGTGCCTCTTCCACGACAGTAGGTTGTTTGTTCTCTTCTCGCATACCATCAGACTGGAGATTGCTGCTTGTTGGATAATGGCGGTTGTCAGCAACAGTTTCGCATGAAGACTGACAGACTGGACTCACGCGCTCGCGTAGATTATCATTAGATGGTAGGGAAAGAGAAGGAGTAAGGCAATGCTCCTTCTTCACTTCAGCCAGAATTTCGGACGATATGACCTTAGTCACGTTGCCTGTATCGGCAGAAGATGTCCCACCTGAATCTGTTGGTGTCGGCTTGCAGACTTCAACTGTTTCTGCACTGCTTTTAGGTGGGACATGGTTAGTCTGTTTTGTCGGTTTCTCAATGGGCTTAACCATAGGGTTGCTGACAAAGAAAGGATTCTTGATTGTCCGCTGATCCGTGAACCAGACTGACAGGCACAACAGTGTGTGGATGGTCGTGCGGTTTGACGGTTCAGAACGGAGAATACCCATCTGATTGAACTCCCTGATGATTCTGGTGGCAGTCTTTCGGTTGCAACCCCACATCAGGGAAAGCTCGACCTTTGAAGCCATGAACTGCCCAGGCTGTAGGACAGCTGAGAAATGGGTCTTAGTCACGGTTGTCTGTTCCATGACCGCCAGACGGATGAAGGTCTTGAAACACTTCATACGGTTGATGTCCTGGCATTCATCCGACAGGTAATCATACTGTGCTTCATTCAGAAGCGTACTGTATCTGATATTGGTATATCGCATAATGACAAGTGGTTTTAATGAGGAAGTGGGACTGCCATGTCCCACCTCCGAAAGTAAGAATCATTGTTGCTGGACGGCAGCCGGCTTGTGCCGTTTTTTCTCACGCATCTGCTCCAGATGGGCATCGAACTCTGCCTGTTCCTGCTCGGAGAGTGTATAAGGCTTGTCGTATGCCCCTCCGCTCTGTATCCATTCCACAAGTTCCTTCTTGAAGAAGTAGAGCTTGTTCCCACGCTTGCGGTATGGGATGCGTCGCTCAGAGGTGAGGGAGTACATCGTGGAGCGTTTCTTGCCAATGAACTGACAGGCCTCGTCCATCGTCATCATCTGGTCATCATCCTGAGTCGGGGATGAACCGTCCGCATCCTTTTTTTCGTCAAGGCGGCTAATCACATAGTCCACCTTGGTCAGGAGTTCACCGACTGCTTTGGGCAGCTGGTCGAACGAGAGATTGCTTGTTTTGTAATCCATGTGAATTTGTCTTTGGTTTAATATTATTGAGCAAGTGTTTCTTTGTCTGTAGTGGCACTTTCACTGGCATCATCCTTCAATGAAATGCGCTCGGATGCATCACGCTTCAGTTCGTTGACCACCTCTGCATACACCTGTGTTGTGGCAAGGTTACTGTGGGTAAGCAGCTTGCTTACGGTATAGATGTCCGTGCCTCCTGCCAGTTGTAAGGTGGCGAAGGTATGACGGAAGCAGTGGAAGGTGATATGCTTGGTGATGCCAGCAGCCTTTATCCAGTCTTTGAGGTGGGCGGCAACCAGGTTCGGTGTCAGTTTCTTGAACACCTGACCCTCTCCACGCTCGCCGCACAGGGCAAGTGCCTCTTCGCTGATGGGCAGGATGGCATCGGTCTTTGTCTTCTTGGTGGTGATATCAAGCACCCATCCGCCATCGCCCGACTTCTTGATGTTCTCCCACTGGAGCAGGATGCAGTCAGACAGACGCAGACCCGTAAGGCAGGAGAACAGACCAGCACGGCGTAGTATGTCGCTCTTACATTCGGCCTTTGACAGCGCAACAAGTTCCTCCTTGGTCAGGTACTGCCGCTTGTTGCCGTGTCCCTTTGCCTTGACAAGTTTCTTGGCTATGTTCTCCTTGATATGTCCATCATCGTATGCCATGCGAAGGGCGGCTTTCAGCTTTACGAGGTGGTTATTGGCGGTGGTGGGCATCATCGGCTTGCCGTTATGATAGCACTCTGCCGACAAAAGATAATCAACAAACTTCTGGCAATACGCTACATCGAGGTCGCAGAAGCGGCACTCGCCACCCGAATAATTGACGAAGTGCTTGTAGGCAGCCTCCCAGTTTGCCTTGTTGGTTGTCTTATTCATACACTGCTTGAAGTAGTCAAGAAAGCTCTCCTGGCCTTTGGAACGGTCGAGGAAGCCGAACTCTTCATTGATGATGGACTCCGTGCGGCGGCACTTGATAAGCTCTGCTTTCTGCATGATGCTGCGGTTGTACTCCTGCTGAAACTTCTCAGTAGGGTTGGAATAAATGTATAAGCCCAGATACTCGCGTCGTGACAGACGGCCAGTCTTCGGGTTGCGGATTGGTGGGTAGAAATCGAGATAGAGCGATGTCTGCCCGTTCTTGATGGGTCGCTTCCGCACTGTGACCTTGGTACATAAATTCGTCATATCTGCTATTTTATATTGTTATTACATTTGTCTATATTCGGTTGCCCTACGCTGCCCAACATGGGCGGTCTGGACTTCAAGCGATTGCAAAGGTACGTCCTTTGTTTAGGTTGCGCCTAAAATGTTGACCCTCAATGTATCAGATTTAACCTGAGTTAGCGTTTGAGTATGAAATTGCAGCGAAAATCATACTATAAACGGGGCTGATAGTTGCACTGCATTCATTGTATTCCTTGATTCCAAAAGGATTGCCAATGTCGGGGTACATCTTTTTCGGATGGCACTGCAAAGTTAGAGAGAGCAAAGCTACAATCAGGGTACAACGGTCAGAAACCAGCCGTTTTGAGCCTCGGATTGCAGGATTGGTTCTAATCATTGCAGCAAGTTGTACCAACATTTGTACTCTCATATCCAGCTTCATGTCCGTTTCGCCTTGGTGCTGGCACTCGTTTTCTCGGCATTCTTTCGGGCTGCTTCCCAGTCCGCTTTGAGGTAGAGGTTAGCCCTGCCGCCCTTGGCTTTCTTGATACGGACACCGTGTGTCTCGGCAAAACGGCGTACTTGCGTCTTACCCAAACCATACTTCTGCATGATGACAAAGCAGGTGTAGTATGCTTCCTGCTGTGCCTTGCCTTGTTCCTCATCGTACTTGGCAATAGCCTTCTCGACATCCTTTTTCCTGAAAGCAGTCGTACCCCAGGCATGGACGGATGCCAACTGATAGCGGTTACGTATCTCATAAAGGCGACCATACTTGATGTTGAACTTGCTCATCACCTCTGCCATTGTATAATGGGTTTTGTGAGTAACACCTTCAGGGGCTTTCTCACTGGCTGGTGTCATGCGGCACTTGGCTCTCTTGTTCACGTTGCCCGTCTCTGGCTTGGCAGTAGTTATACTATTCTTCTTTTCCCTTTTGTTATTATTAAAAGGAAGGGATGAAGAAGGTAGCACGACATTACCACCTTGCCTTTGGGCAAAGTCTGTAAGTTCCTGTAGGCTGATGCGTGTCATCCGCTTGCCGAGGTTGACGGCTTTCAGTCTGCCGGAGGCAATAAGCAGTCGCACCATCTTTGAGCTGACAGAGATGGCAACGGAGGCATCCTTCACGGACAGAAGGATGTTAGGAATTTGTGAAGTTTGATTCTTGCCCATATCGAGTAATTTTGTCAATTTCTGCCGTTTTTCGGGGGATGGTCCCTGACGGAAACCAATTAAGCGGATTTAAGAGGAAATAAGGTGATTTAAGGGAACGCCCTACGAACCCTCTGCTCATCCACCCGAGGTACAATGGCGGTACAAAATTACTCTAAAAGGGGCAAACGCGCAATAGGCAAAGAATAAGGTTAGTTAAGCGGAGTTAATTGTAAGACAGCGTTTTACACGATTTGATTTAAGGTTTGTTTCGGTTTGTTTTGACCTAATTTAATCGGTGAAGAATTCATGTAGAATTGCATCTCCAACAGGTCATCGCATTTGAGCAATTCAAAATAATGGCTCCACGTCAATTGGTGAGACAGCGTCTCACTTTTCGGGAAGTCAAATACAGTTTACGCATATATATAAGGTTAGAACGACTAAAGCCCTTTCCTCTAAGACGTGTAAGGTCTTTTGCAAGATTTGTTATCAGCTTTTCACCATACTTAGCTTTAGGGTTACCTCCTTGTTCAAATTCTACAATATACTGACCAGTCTTCCAATTCGCATCAAGCAGTTCCGTGTTGACCGCAATCGCAGCCTTTGCTTTTGCTTCCTCCCAAAGGTTTGAGATAAGTGAGACAAGTCTCACATATTCGGGATCATCAGATGGTAGTTGCCCTATATGTTGTATCTCAATGCCATTCATATAAATATCTTGTAGTAATAAATGTCAAAAATGTAAAGTGGCGGCCGCCGATTTTCTTGGAAAAAGGCTCAGAGTTGCGTCTCTCCCTCAACGTATTGCTCCATAAACAGATGCTCACCGTCGAAAACGGCGTAGGTGAACTGCCATATCCAGTCGCCGAGAATCATCATACGGGTAGTCTTTGAGAGCATCAGGTCGAGCTCTATATGACGGTGGCCGTAGATGAAATAGTCGATGCCGGAATGAGTGCGCATATACTCTTTAGTATATAGTACAAGAAATTCCTTGTTCTCCCCCATATATGGCGGCTCCTTACCATCTATGCGTTTGAGCCTGCTTTTCTTCGCCCAGGTCTGCCCGAGCCACATTCCCCAACGCGGATGCACGAAATTCAACAACTTCTGACAGGTGGGATTGTGAAACACCTTGCGCAGCAACTTGAACTTATTGTCGGGATCTCCCAGTCCGTCGCCGTGCGCGAGATAAAACACCTTGTCGCCAATCTCCATCGTCGCAGGCTTCTTATGCACTATCACTCCACACTCCTGCTCTAAATAGCCGTATGTCCAGATGTCATGGTTGCCCGTGAAGAAATGCACCTCCACGCCCAAATCTGTAAGTTCCGACAGCTTGCCGAGGAAACGCGTGTAGCCCTTCGGCACAACATACTTATACTCGTTCCAGAAGTCGAACATATCGCCGAGCAGATACACCGCACTCGCTTTCGTCTTGATAGTATCGAGGAAGCGCACCAGCCGTCGCTCCTGCGTCCTCTTATGGTCTATCGCCCACGAGCCGAGATGCGCGTCCGAAAGGAAATAAACGCTTTTCATCATCACCCCTCCTTATCTGTTTTAATCAAATCCGAGTTCCACTCTCGCCTCCTCACTCATCATGCTTTGGTCCCATGCCGGCTCAAAGACGAGATTGATATTTGCCGATTTCACCGAAGACAGTCCCTCAATCTTCGTGCGTACATCCTCCAGTATGAAGTCGGCCGCAGGACAAGAGGGTGCCGTGAAGGTCATATCCACATCCACAGTACTATCGTCTTGCACGTCGATTTTATATATCATGCCGAGGTCAAAGATGTTTACCGGAATCTCAGGGTCGTACACCGTTTTCAGCACATCAACTATCTGTTCCTCTATTTTTGTCTTCTCTGATTGTTCCATATTTTGCTTTTACTTATTATTTATATATATGGCGTCGGCTGAGCGAGCATCGGCCATTTTATGCAAAGATAAGAATAAAGTTTCATTCCACTGCGATAATTTACACATTTTCGTTGCTTTCACTGCGATATTTTACATATCATTCTGCGCGGGAATAGTAACGTATGAAGGCATTATACGGGACAGGTATTAAGTAATCTGGCACAGTACTCGAGTAATTTGGGTCAAGTACTCGAGTATTTCGGGTCGAGTACTCGAGTATTTTGGCCTTGATTACTCGAGTATTTGGGCTTTAGTACTGAAGTAATTTGGGCTGAATTACTTTCTCATTCATATCTCAGTGAAAAATCAAGCAGATAGAGACGGCGATAAATTATAGATATAATTTTCTCTGACGGAGCCGTGGCTGCAATAAGAAAAGAGAGTAAACACGCGTTCATCGAAGCTGTTTGGGAGAGACATTCAATACCCGCAGTTGCCCGGACGCATCTGTTCCGTAATTTTGGTACATTATTCCGTAAATTTTATAAATAGGTTTTGGAGAATAATTTATATCTTTGCAACTTAGAGGCAAGGGAATACCTGATGAGTGAAGAACGAAGAGTGAAGAATCCAATACCTCATGAGTATGAAGAGGTAGCAACTTGTTAACTTGTCAACTAAAAAAGACATTTGTCTGAACTCCGGAACTTCTGTCTCCTGACTACTAAAAAGTATAATAATAAAAACAATAGAAGATTATGAGAACTATCATGTTGAGCCTTGCAATGATGATTTGCGCAACGGCATTGGGACAATCTAAAGTGTATTTCACAAAGGAGATAACACCCGAAGCACTCGTAAAGATATGCAAAGCATTGGGTAAAGAGCCGACAGGACGCGTGGCTGTGAAAATCAGTACAGGCGAGGCCGGAGGCCATAACTACCTGAAACCGACACTGATAAGCAAACTTGTGGACGACGTGAACGGCACTATCGTGGAGTGCAACACGGCATTAGCATAAAATAATATTAAAAAGTCCCGGGCACCGTCAGTTGGCGGCAGCCCGGGACACATTGTTTAACCCCAAAATAAAGAAATAAGAATATGTTAGGTACACCGGAGATTATCCTCATAGCACTCATCGTGCTGCTATTGTTCGGAGGAAAGAAGATTCCCGAGATGATGAAAGGTCTCGGCAAGGGCGTGAAGAGCTTCAAGGACGGCATGAACGGCAAGGAAGACGACACAAAAAAGGATTCTTCTTCCGATAAAGATGAGAAGTCGGAGAAATAATATTGCATCCGAAAATGAGTGAAGAGACGCTTACGTTTTGGGATCATTTAGAGGTGTTGCGCCACAGTCTGCTGAAGATTCTGGCTGCGTCTGTAGTCATGGGCATACTCGCTTTTTGCCTGAAGGAGCCACTCTTCGACGTGGTTCTCGCACCAAGCCGCAGTTCGTTCGTGACATATAGCCTGCTCGGAGCAGAGCCGTTCGCAATCAATCTCATCAACACGGGACTGACAGAGCAGTTTATGATTCACATGAAAGTGGCGTTGCTGGCGGGTCTTCTCATAGCTTCGCCCTATGTTATCTACGTTCTTTTCAGCTTCATCTCGCCCGCGCTTTACGACAACGAACGCCGTATCTCAATACGGTTGGGGGCGAGTGCCTACGTGATGTTCATCATCGGAACGCTCGTCAACTACTTCCTTATCTTCCCGCTCACCGTCCGTTTCCTCGGCACTTACAGCGTGAGCGATGACATAAGCAATATGCTGACGCTCAGTTCCTACGTCGACACGCTGCTGATGATGACACTTGTGTTCGGCATCGTGTTCGAGATACCAGTCATCTGCTGGCTTCTGGCCTGCGCGGGGATGCTCCGTTCCAAATGGATGGGCCGTTACCGGCGTCACACCATAGTGGTGATTATGATTATATCTGCCATCATCACGCCCACGGCGGATATGTTCACACTCGTCATGGTGTCGCTGCCGATATGGCTGTTGTACGAAATCAGCATCCGGATAGTGATGATAACAGAAAAGAAAAAGTATAAGACAAACTGACAAACCTAAGATAATATGGAAAAGAAACAGAACTCCCCTATCGGAGACAAAGCCCCACGAAGCGGCAAAAAGAGGAAAGGCAGCAAGCAGCGCAGGCTCAGGACAAGTCTCGCCGCCATCATGCTGGTCCTCCTGACACTGCTGTTTCTCGATGTCTCCGGCACTCTACAGAAGCCTCTGCACGTGCTCGCCCACATCCAGTTCATACCGGCCTTGCTTGCCGGAAACCTCATTATTGTGGCCCTTCTTGTGCTGCTTACGCTCTATTTCGGACGCGTCTACTGCTCCGTGATATGTCCGTTGGGCCTCATGCAGGACGTGTTTGGCCGGTTGGGAAAGAAGAAAAAGAAGTACCGCTACACATATTCGGCTGCCAAGACGGTGCTGCGCCGGACGGTATTCGCCCTGTTCGCGCTCTCGCTGATATTCGGTATAGCGGCCATAACAACCCTGCTTGAGCCGTATAGTGCATTCGGACGCATCATGTCGAACATCTTCCGACCTGTTTATATGGCCGGAAACAACGTGCTGGCATACCTCGCCGAGCAGGCCGACAGCTATATGTTCTCGGCTTCCGACATCTGGATAAAGAGCGCATTAGTGCTTGGTGTGGCCGTAGCGACGTTCATCATCATCGCCGTTCTGGCATGGCGTAACGGCCGAACCTACTGCAACACCATCTGTCCGGTGGGTACTTTGCTCGGATTTCTGTCGCGTTTCTCGTGGCTGAAGCCTGTCATAGACACGTCAAAGTGCAACTCCTGCGGACTGTGCGCACGCAACTGCAAGGCAAGCTGCATCGACTCGAAGAACCATAAGATTGATTACAGCCGCTGCGTGGCCTGTATGGACTGCATAGACACCTGCACCCACGGCGCGATAAGCTACAGACACGAGGGCAAGAAGCCTACTGCCGGCACGCCGGATGGCAACGGCGACAAGCCCGACACAGGCCGACGGTCGTTCATAGCCATAGCAACGATGGCCACGGCGACGGCAGCTTTGGCTCAGGACAAGAAGAAAGTGGACGGCGGACTGGCTGTTATCGAAGACAAGATAGCTCCGAAACGCTCTACTCCGCTGACTCCGCCGGGTTCTGTTTCGGCCCAGAATATGGCCCGTAAATGCACCGCCTGCCAGCTATGCGTATCGGCCTGCCCCAACGACGTATTGCGACCATCGTCCGACCTCAGCCGGTTCATGCAGCCGGAGATGTCGTTCGAGCGCGGATATTGCCGTCCGGAGTGCACCAAATGTAGCAACGTTTGTCCGGCAGGAGCTATCAAGCCGATTAAGAAAGAGGAGAAAAGCGCGATTCAGATAGGCCATGCGGTGGTGATAAGGAAGAACTGTGTGCCACTGACCGACGGCGTTGAGTGCGGCAACTGCGCCCGCCACTGCCCCACGGGTGCGATACTTATGGTGCCGTCGAACCCGAAAGACTCTGAATCGGTGAAGATTCCTACGGTCAACGCGGCAGTCTGCATAGGTTGCGGTGCCTGCGAAAACCTGTGTCCGGCACGTCCTTTCAGCGCAATATACGTAGAGGGACATGAAGTTCACCGTGAGATTTAACCGCTGAAGCACCGATGAAATAGCGCAAAACAGCCGGTAACCGGCAATTTTCAACAAACAAAGAGAAAGGCAGAACAATGAAACAGATAAACAGAAGAGACTTCCTGAAGATATTCGGAGGCGGTGCCGTGGCATCGACAGCAGCACTATCGGCTTGCGGAAGTGGCTCAGGCGACAGCGCAACGGATAAGTATGCCAATCCGCCGAAGGATAAAATGACCTACCGCGAGAATCCCGCCACAAAGGAAAAGGTGTCTATCCTCGGCTACGGCATGATGCGATTGCCCGTGAACGGAGGCGGAACGGCACGCGAAAATCCTAATGCAGAGATTGACCAAGAGATGGTAAACAAGCAGGTTGACTATGCGCTGGAACACGGAGTGAATTATTTCGACACGTCACCCGCCTACTGTCAGGGTCTGTCGGAACACTCAACGGGCATCGCCCTGCACCGTCATCCGCGCGAGAAGTACTTCCTTGCCACGAAGTTATCGAACTTCGCGCCGGCCACATGGAGCAGGAAAGCATCGCAGGAGATGTTTGAAAACTCGCTGAAAGAGTTGCAGACGACATACTTAGACTATCTCCTGCTCCACGGAATCGGCCTGCCTGCCGACACCGAAGACGGCAAGAAGCTCGATGCCTTCGAGGCTTTCAACGCGAGATACATGGACAACGGAATGCTCGACTGGCTCGTTGAACAAAAGAAAAAAGGCCGCATCCGGAACTTGGGATTCTCTTATCACGGCGACATCAAGGTGTATGATATGCTCCTGAAATGGCATGACGAGGGCCGTTATCATTGGGATTTCGTACAGATAGAGCTGAACTATCTCGACTGGAACTTTGCCAATGAGATTAATGAGCGCAACACCGACGCCGTATATCTGTACGGAGAACTGAAGAAACGCAACATTCCGGCAATCATCATGGAACCGCTTCTCGGCGGAAGACTGGCTAACGTGCCTGACGAAATCGTGATGAAGATGAAGCAGCGCGACCCCGAAAGCAGCGTGGCGAGCTGGGCGTTCCGCTTCGCCGGCACTCCCGACGGCGTGCTCACTGTGCTCAGCGGCATGAGCTACATGGAGAATCTGAAGGAGAATATCTGCACTTACTCGCCACTGAAGCCTATCAGCAAGGAGGAGAACGCGTTTCTGATGGAGGTCGCAAAGGACATCTACGACCTCAAGACGATACCCTGCAACGAGTGCAACTACTGTATGCCGTGTCCTTACGGCATCAATATTCCGGCTATTTTCTCGCACTACAACAAGTGCATAAAGGAGGGGAATATGCCTCATCAGGAGCGCGACAACGAGTATAAGCGTGCCCGTCGCGCCTTCCTCGTGGGCTACGACCGCTCCGTTCCAAAGCTGCGGCAGGCCGCCCACTGTATCGGATGCGGCCAGTGTGAGTCGCATTGTCCGCAGGGAATAAAGATTCCGAACGAGCTTCACAGGATAGATAAGTTCGTGGAGGAACTGAAAGCCCCACTGCCAGAAGTAAGAGGTAAGGAGTGAGAGGTAAGAGATATGAAGCCCCCTCCGACTCCCCCAAGGGGGAGGGAAGTGAGGATGGTGGATTGAAAAATGGGAATTGATAACTTTATATCCACACCCAACTCTCACCAACAAGACAATTATATCAAATTATAAACATAAATTCAAGTCCCCCTGTTAATTCTTCCCCCATGGGGTTTCTGTCCCCCGTTGGGGGAACCGAAGGGGGAGTAAAGACTATTGAATTAGAGGGGGGCTATAACAATTATATGAATAACTATCAAGATAACTGCCCTACGGCTCTGTCGTTGAAGCCGATGCTCGACACAGAGACCTGCCGCGGCGTGATACGGGCAAGCGATGGGCGAACAAGGGAGTTCCACCGCCGCGGAGTAGTGAACCTCTACGTGCTGCTATCCTCCGATCCCGACTTCCTCGCCGGCGCAACAATAGCCGACAGGGTGATAGGCAAAGGGGCGGCGATGCTGCTCATTAAGGGTGGCGTAAGCGAGGTTTATGCAGGAATCATCAGCAGTCCGGCACTGCAAGTGTTGCGCCGTGAGGGCATACGCGTGGCTTTCGGAAAGGAAGTTCCGCACATCATCAACCGTGCGCAGACAGACATCTGCCCGATAGAACGGCTCACGGAACCTACCGACTCGCCCGACGAGGCATATCAACAGATAAGCAAATTCATGAACAAAGAAAAAAAATAGCAATATGACACCATCACTATCGACACCCGTCACGCACCTCAGTGCGACGCAAGGCAAGACCTATCTGCTTGCCACAATGTTTACCGCAGGCAACATCCTGCTGCCCCAACTGTGCCATCTCATACCGGGTGGCGGACTGATTTTCCTGCCGATATATTTCTTCACGCTCATTGCGGCGTATCGTTTCGGACTCACCGCAGGCCTGTTTACGGCCATACTCTCGCCAGTTCTCAACAATATGCTGTTCGGAATGCCGCCCACACCGATGCTCCCGATAATCCTGACTAAATCGGTTCTGCTCGCCGTGGCCGCATCATTCTTTGCGCGCAAGGCCGGCCGGGTGGTTCTTTGGGCTGTAGCCGCCGCCGTAGTCGCATATCAAGGTCTTGGAATCATCATCGAATGGACTATGACAGAATCGCTCGCCGCAGCCCTTCAAGACGTGAGTCTCGGTCTGCCCGGCATCCTGATTCAGGTGATAGCAGGATACAAACTGATGCAGAAAATCTGATTTCTACATCCTCATTCCCCTATCCCCGAAAGCCCTCGACCCTTACAGTCATGCTCTCTGCATCGATGGTGATACACTCGTCGGACATTATTTTTTGCAGTATGCCACTGTCGACGAGCGAGCGCGGTGTGTCGGAGACAATATTTCCGGAATCGTCGGAAAGCCAAATGGTGTCTGACAACTGCAAGGCAATCGTGAGGTCGTGGGTAGAAAGAAACACGGTTTTGCCGAGGTCGTGAGCCAGGTTGCGCAGGAGTCGCATCATGGAGATTTTACTTGGGAAGTCGAGAAAGGCCGTCGGCTCGTCGAGAAGAATCACGGGTGTCTGCTGCGCGAGAGCTTTTGCTATCATCACCTTCTGCCGTTCGCCGTCGCTCAGAGTATTTATCATGCGATGTCGCAGATGCTCCGTAGCGGTAAGGCGCAATGCCTCGTCCACAATTTTGCGGTCGTCGTCGCCAAGCGTACCCCAAAAGCCTGTGTAAGGTGAGCGGCCAAGCGCCACGACATCGCCTGCACTGAGATTCGGAATATCGCTGTTTGCCGTCAGGACGATGCTCACCAATCGAGCCAGCTCCTTGGGAGTGTAGTCTGAGAGTGGCTTTCCAGCCAACATGACGCGCCCCGCCAACGCCGGAAGAAAACCCGCCAACGTGCGCAACAGCGTAGACTTTCCCGCGCCGTTGGGACCGATAAGGCACGTCAGTTCGCCGCTCCTTATCTCGGCCGTTATATGTTCGGCAACGGCTTTACGGCCATATCCCGTTGCCACATCATCTAATATAATCATTGCTATAAAGTAGTCAGGAGACAGAAGACAGGAGTTCAGACGATACTCTTTCAGATTGAAGATTCCTCACTCTTCACTTTTTGTTCTTCACTCTTCACTCAATAAAGCATTTCTCTCACCTCTCACTCCTTACCTCTTACCTCCAATAAAACATTTCTCTCTCCTCTTGACAGCCGCAACAGGTTGCGGCCCTACATCCTTTATGCAGGTATTGTCTGAACTCCCGAACTCCAGTCTCCCGTCTCCTTCTCTCCCCCACCGGGGGGCAGGGGGGCTACCTCTCCATCGGGGTTCTATATTCGCTCGGTGTTTTCCCCACCGCCCGCTTAAAATAGCGGTTGAAATGTTGCGAATATTGAAAGCCGAGGTCATACGCAATCTGCCCTATCGGCTTGTCGCTGCTCTCCAGTTCTTCCTTAGCCAGATAGATAATCTTCGTTTGAATATGCTCCTGCGGCGTGCGACCGGTCTCCTTTTTCACGAGATCGCCGAAGTAGTTGGGCGACAGATAGCACTCCTCGGCGAAATACTTCACCGTGGGAAGACCGTTCTGTCGGGGTTTCTCGCCCTTAAAATACTCGTCCATGAGAGCCTCGAAACGCTCCAGCACGTCGTTGTTGGCACTGCTGCGGGTCTCGAACTGACGCTCGTAAAAGCGCAGGCAGTAGTCGAGCAGCAACTCGATATTGCTACAAATGATTCTGTTGCTAAGACGGTCTGCCGAATGATTAATCTCCGCCGCAACCTTTCCGAGACAGTCGCGGAATATCGCCCGCTCGTCCTCAGACAGATGCAGAGCCTCGCGCGAGGAATAAGAGAAGAAGTTATACTGCCGGATATTCTTTCCCAACGACGTGCCGTGGATGAGGTCGGGATGGAAAAGCAGCCCTATGGCATTAGGCTTATAGTCGGGCGCAGGCTTGAAATGCACCATCTGACCGGGTGCGAACGATGTAACCGTGCCCTCCTGATAGTCGTATGGCATCCGTCCGTAGGTTATGTCGCCGCACTTGGTCTGCTTCAGCCACAGCGAATATACATCATATCTCATTGTACGCTCCATGCGGGCACTCTCCTGTTTGGCCTTTGTCATGTCGACCACGGCCACCAACGGGTGTCTGGTCTCGAAGCCCATAAGCCTGTTATAATCATCAATCGAGTTTATTATTATCAAATCCTTCATGTCCATAGTCTTGTTTTGAGTGAATAAGAATATAAAGCAATAAGTTACCGGACGCAACTCTTCCGCAGGCAAAGTTAACAAATATCCCCGTTACTTCATTCCAAACAAAAACTATTTTTCCTCAAAAAAACAAATGAAAGATTAATGAAGGCCGCATGACCGGAGTTTAATGTGGAGAGTTGAATGATTAATGTGATTTCCAGACACTTATCTCCCGTATCTGTCACGACAGCCTTTTAATGCAATCGATTGCATTTATTATTGTGCGTTTTTTGCACTGTCCGCCATTCCCATATAAACAAAAAGGCGTAAGTTTGCAACTGAAAGTTCAACGAAAACATATATCGTTCATAGAAACGAAACATTTGGCATTCATTACTTTTTGAAAGAAATGATGATTACTCATTCGCATATCGCCTTACCAGACCGTTTGCTCCGTCAGCCCGCAAACCGTCATTTTCCCGAGACAGACATCTCTTGGAGTCTTTACGGGGGGGGCATAACTCTCTCACTTTGCAAGCATCTTTCTCTCTACAGTAATCTATCGTCGCCACATCGTGGCTGCGATACGCTCGTTTGTGCCCGTACGTAACATCGGACCGGCACCGTTCTGCCATCAAACCTAAGCGATTATGCTACTTCCGCGCACCTCGTTTGCGCGGTCAGAACTGAACAATTCATAAATATAACAATAACAAAAATTACAAGTAACAATGAAACGATTAATTACATTTTTTCAAAACAAATGCGGGCGAAGCGTCATGACGCTGTTGCTTTTGTTTGCTACAAGTGTATGTTGGGCTGATGGCATCATACATATTTGGGACGCAGACCTGAATAAAGATGTTATAGACCTCACGCTCGATTACAACGGTACTAGCACTGGTACAAAATCATTCACTATGCAAGCCAATAAGAAATACGGTTTCGTATTTAGAGATGTAGCGAACGGGACAACTACAGAATACCGACTTAGTGGTTCTATGGACATTTGTCCTGATAATAAATATAAATTATTAAAAGATGACGGAAATTCCGGATACATTAAAAGCGAAATAAGTGGCAACTGTACTTTTACTGTACAATGGGATGGCAGCACACCATATTTAACAGTATCTTATAAAGTAAAAGACAAATTGCGCTACAAACTGAAGGATACTGACATTTATGCTTACGCTGATTTAACTTATGATAATAAAATAGGTATAACCAACATAAACCTGTATGACGATAATACTTATGAGTTCCAGATTTCCGATGGATCAGGAAATTGGTATGGAAACACAGAAACGATTACCGGCAACTGTCAGAAGTCGTTCTACCAAAACACAAGCGCTTGCAATATTCAAACAAGCATTCAAGGCAGAAACCCTTACAGCTATAGCCGTGTATATACATTCCAGACTGATTGGACCGACGGTGATATGAAGGTATCGGTAACATATCAGCCAATCAGCGAATATTACCTGATAGTGCCCGATGCCAACGTTGGAAACACACCGCGCGCCATTAGCGGCGGCTGGGTACCGGAAGGCCACAAGGCCTTCAAGATGGTCGGAGGACGTGAGCGCAATAAGGAAATTGTGAACCCTGGACTTGCCACGGTAACTCTAAAGATAGACGGTAACAAAGGCCGTCAGTTGCGCTATGACTCAGAAGACAAGATTAAGTTCATTATATATGACAAGACTAAAAACAAGTATTATCAGCCTGATAATACTGACTACCAAAATGCAGAGGCTGAAAAGAACACCGCTTCGGGTGATAATACGAGATTTCAGTATGTAGACGGAACAAACGTCGAACTGATACCGAGATACAGGACGTCCAACGGACGCGATGCCATCGGACGCTCCCATGACGACATAAAAGATGGGGTACGAAACACCCGTTATTATTATATCAAAAAGGGAAGTGCAAAGTATAACCTTGATGGCGTAGACTATCCCACGATGTCCCTGACTTTCATGTTCACCCAATACAATGCGGAGAAGAACTACTATAACAAAGATCAAACTCTCGACGGACATTACCAACACGGCAACTGCATTTACTACGTCGATGAAAATGGCAATAGAGTACGTGGAAACGCGAAGCTGCTGGTAGCATTTCTAAAGACACGCGCCTACAATCCCGGTGCGAACACTTGTGCGAAATACTACACAGAGCATATCACCAAGGCCGGCAGCAATACTTCAGCCGGCGTTTACCTCGTAGGCGATATGGGAGGCGACGGTTATCGGAGTGGTGCAAACACAACCAATCCTACTGGAGAAGTGAATGGAGAGAAATATTACGACAAGAACAAGTATAAAATGGAAGTAAACTATTGGCTCAATGGTATAATAAACAATACCATCGAACCAGCAAAGGCTGACTCCATCGTATATAGCTGTGAGATAAAGAAAGGCGATGCCACATGGGACAACTTCTTCCTCTCATTCACCACAGGCGACGTGTTAGGAACAAGCGATATGTGGAAACCGTTGCTTCGTCCCCGTGTTCAGAACAAGATGGATGCACAGGCTCTTGAAGGTGGCGTGTTCTATTACCTGTCAGATCCAAAGGGCGGAAACGATGCCGATCAGGCACAGGCACTCAACCCGTTGCTCACCGAAGCCCAGAAAGCACGCTATGGCTCCTATCGCGTCTACTTTAACGCAACATACTCTACATACCGCATTGCGTTCCATGACGGCTTCTATATTGGCGGTCCGGCTGTAAATAATATAGCTGACAACAATGATACAGGTAATCATTTCGAAAGTAATTTCCGTAAGGATATGACCTTTGTAGAGGCCTATAACGGCATACCCGCGCACTATATGTATAAAGGTAATTTCAAAAAAGGCTCTACTTTCGCATTCTTCCTGAATAAAGAGACATATATTGACAACTACTCTGAGGATGGCGACGACACCAAGAACCAGTTCGTTATAAATAATGACAAGGATATGTGGAATACTCAGGCTCCTACAGAAGCTAATGAAGGAGCAGACTATCCTTTCTTCAACAAAGTGTTGTTTAATAATACAGGTGATAACGATACAAAGTCTCTTGGTACAGGAAAGAAAGCTATTAAATGGACATTGCCTGACGGAGAGTACACATTGCGTTTCTACAATCATGCTGAAAACGGAGGAGTGAATCCTTTCTACACTATCGACAAGACGATTAAGATGAAAAATGTTACTTCTACTTTTGCAAATGCGGAAGGTGAAGAAGCTACTGCGCACAACTACGGCGGTTGGAGAACATTCTCTGACGACTGTGCAATGTGGGTACCAAATGACGTTGAGGCTTATTATATAAGTAGTATAAACGCCCAAAAGCAGGTTGTCCTCACTCCTATACCAAACAATTATATTCCTGCTCATTGTGGTGTTGTCCTATATTATAAGAATCTAACAGAAGATACAGAATTATCTCTTAAACCGTATTCTATACTTGATGAGGAAAACAATGCTCAATATACAAAGAAACTTGGCGTAACGAACTTACTCGAAGATTGCTATGACAAAGCTGTAGGATTGAAACAATATGCTGATGGTAAATATAGTTACATCTTGACATATAAATATCAGAAAGGTAACGGAGTAAGTGGTGAAGTGCCATTGAATTTCTGGAAATCTCTATCCACTGTAACAGTATCTAAGAACTCTTCTTATATGAAAGTTCCCGAATACATCAATCCGGCAGCTTTTAATGAGGATACAAAGAACTATATTTTCGCTTCAAACAGCGATGCGAACTCTCGCTCTCATTGCTTCATCCTTCCTTTCGAGGATTTTGATGATAGCTACGTTGTAACAGGCATAACTTCAATTGATAACGATAGCAACAATTCAGGCGATAACAATGTTTGGTACACAATTCAAGGTATCAAAGTAGCTTCTCCTGTGATGCCAGGGCTTTATATCCACAACGGAAAGAAGATAATCATAAAGTAGTTTCATAAAAAAAGAACACAATGAAAAGAAAATATATAGTTCCTGAAATAAAGGTAACAAGCGTAGAGATAGAGAGTGCTTTACTTCAAGAAAGTGGCGGTTTTGATCCATTATCTAAAGGCCACAACTCTTTTGGGGATAGCAGTTTCTGGGGCGAAGAGGAAACCGAAAAGCCTATGTTCCAGCAACCGAAAAGCCTTTGGGATGACTAACAGGCAGAGCTATTAGTGGCATAAAATCGCAAGAGCGATGCCCCGAAAGTTACTCACCGAAGTAACATATATATAAAAAGAGCTTTACTGTCCTGTAAAACTTTTTTAAGCATACAATGAATCAGGGCTGACACTTCTCACGAGGTATCAGCCCTTTTAGTTATCTTTGTTTTTGCCAACACACAAATATAAGGTTCATCCGACATTTCGAGTGATGCGACAGTCATGCAAGGCATAGAGCCTTAGC
>ERZ1027188.337-NODE-337-length-20075-cov-4.926973_pt1 | contig 20075 bp, 17 predicted proteins | sample MGYA00519273_ERZ1027188 | MGnify/ENA primary metagenome ERZ1027188 (study PRJEB26926, sample SAMN06164623) | human gut metagenome | biome: ENVO:00009003; feature: ENVO:2100002; material: ENVO:00002003 | host: Homo sapiens | place: USA | collected 2012 ... | reverse complement strand
GTATGTGTAAGATCGACCCCGCCGCTTGCCGTGTTGATATGCAGCGCTGCGCATTCCGCATTTTCAAGGCTGACCTTGCCGCTGGCGGTTCCAATTTCCAGCGCGTCGCCCTTATAATTTGTGATCTGCGCCTTGCCGCTTGCCGTCTCTATAGAGCCGCCACTTTCATTTTTGATATTGAGCAGGGTGACAGCGCCGCTTGCGGTGCCGAGCGACAATGTGCCGCACGAAGTGTCTTTGAGGGTGATGTCTCCGCTTGCGGCTTGTGCAGAAAGCGCGCCGCATTCTGCACAGCAGGCGATGTCGCCGCTCGCGCTGTGCAGGGAAGCCGTATCGAAGGTGTAGCCCGCGGGAACGGCAATGTCGCCGCTTGTGACTTTGACTTCGAGCGATTTATACGCGCCCTGCGGCAGATAAACGCGCACGGGCTCAGAACGCTGTGCTCTGTAAAACTTGAAGAAAGAAAACACGGTGCGGCTGTCTGCGCGGCGGATGTGCAACACGCTGTTTTCGGTCGTTACGACATAGTGCACAGTCTCGTTTTCGGCGCACTCCACGCGGCAGGTGTTATTTTCAGAGGGCAGGAGGATGAAATCTGCCGGGCCGCAATCGGCGGCTACACCGCAGATGCTGCTCTCTGCCGTATAGATGCGCAGGGTGTCGCCAAAGGTGGATTTTTCCGTGAAATTCGCGGTCTTTACGGGCAAAAGCTCTGTTTTGGCCTGTTGGATGAGCTCATCTAAGGAGCCTGCGGCGGCAACGGCTTCTTCTTCCGTGAGGCCGTCTTCCATGCGGTCGTCGATCATCTCGCTGCAAAACTCCACGAGCTTTTCTACGCCCTCCGGCGAAAGCCCGGTGAGCTCTGCACGCAGTGCCGTCAAAAATTCTTCTTTACGCATTGTTTTTGTCCTCCCTTGTCACAAATTCGTAGATGGAAACGATTTCGTTCCACTCGGCTTTGAAATCTTCAAGCCGCTTTTGCCCTTGTTCCGTGATGTGGTAATACTTGCGCAGCCGGCCGTTGTGCTCGGCAGAATGCACCGAGAGCAGCTGTGCGGCCTCCAATCTTCGCAGAATGGGGTATAGGGTCGATTCGGAAAGCTCCACATACGGCTTCATGTCCTTGATGATCTTGTAGCCGTAGGAGTCTTCCTGCTTGATCGCCGCGAGCACGCACACATCGAGCAGCCCGCGCTTGAGCTGAATGTCCATTTTGCATCCCCTTTCCGAGATATCTCTCTTTGCACAATACTATACAACGCATAGTATTGCTTGTCAAGGGGGAAATCTGCATTTTTACAAAAAAATCCCGCCGAAAGATCGGCGGGATCCAGAAGATATAGACGGGTAAATCAAATGCGGGATTCGGAGGTGCTTTTTTTGTCCTGTTCCTGTACGTCTTTTTTGTTGAGGTACAGGAAATAAATGACATTTAAGACGATGCCGACCGTGGTCGCGATGGGCGCGGCCGGTTCAGCGTTTCACCGATGTCAGATCATAACTAACTTTGGTAATGATCAGAACGTAAAAAGAAAATATCAAGGTTTCAAAGAAAAATCGGCACGGTGTACCTGCCTTTGGCGTAAACTGGTTTAAGATACACCTGCGGGTGTGCCTTGGGAACGGAAAGGGGGTGGTGGCATTCGTATCGTTTCGCCGCCCGTGCCGCTGACGTTTTGCTTTGAGACCGTGGGGCATTTGATGGATGCGGTGGAGCGTGCCGTGCACACGCTCCATGTTCTTTCTTCGGCGCTGGGGCGGATCGGCAGCCGGTTTTTCCTGTGCGTGACGGTGCGGTTTTCAGAACGCATCGCGGCGCGCAGCCTGTTTACGGAGTATGGGGCGTATGTCGGCGCGGGTGCGCTGACGGCGGCTTATATAGCAGAGCGGGCGGAAACATTCATCCCGAACGCCGCTGCCCGCATGACCAGGTATTTTTAAAGGCTCGTCGGTTTTGCCGACGAGCCTTTAACAGTTAAAGTCCCAATGCTGTTACGACTTTATTTACAGTGTCCTTATCCGCGCCGGTGGCGAAAAGAATCGTGGTGCCGTTGCGGTAGAGTACCGTTGTGAGGTCGTCGCCTTTATACGTGTAGCGGTTGTATTCGCTGGAATCGATCGCCTTGCCCTCGGAGGTCCTGACGCTTGAAAGCATCTGCGCGTAGTTCGTTTTGGCGCTGTCCGTGGAAGCGAATGTGAAAAAGCCTAAGGAGTAATCATCGCCCGAAACAGTCAGCGCTTTTGTGATGACGCTGCTGTCAAACTGGTCGGAAACGTCCGTTACTTCGCAGTCGGCAGCTTCGCAGGCGGACTTGAATTGCGCATCTGTGATGACGGTGCGGCCCGCGCAGCCGGAAAACACGATGCACGTGAGCAGAACGGACACGGTGACGAAGAGGGGAACCTTCTTTAAAATATGCTGTTTCATGGTATTTATCCTTTCCGGTTGCCGGTTACCCGGCTTTTTTACAGTGATTGATAAAAAGAAAGAGCAGAACGGTCAAAAAGAATCCGGTCGAAAAGCCGGCGGTGTCGATCCACACATCGGAAACAAGCGAACCGCGGCCGGAGAAAATTTGAATGGTCTCGTCCGTGACGGCGCACAGCATGCCGATGAGCGGAAAGTCGAGAAGATTGCGCCCACACTGGAGATTTTTGCCGTTTTTATCGTACTGCAGGCCGAGCAGAAGCGAAAATTCCACGCCCAGAAGGCCGTATTCCGAAAAATGCGCCGCCTTGCGCAGTAAAAATTCACTGATTTCCGTGTGCAGAAGCTGCTCGAGCCACGCTTTTAAGGAGCCGCTCATGCCGCCGGAGACCGCGCGGCTCTGCATGGAGTTGCCCCAGATGAATGCAAGCGTGAGCGCAATGAGAATGCCGAGCACCCATCGCACGCGGGTATTGTGCATTGTTTGTTTCATGCGGAATCCTTTCGAGATATTTTCTCCATTTTACCACGCGCGCGCCGGTTTCTCAATGCTGTCACAGAAATTTAATTTTTATATGACGCCAAAGCGCCCCTGACTGCTTGCGGCGGTGCGGGGGATATGCTATACTTATACTGATATTGTAAATTTGCGCAGGAGGTGACGGCGATGCGCGGAAAACTGAAAAAACTTTTTGCAGCGGTGCTCGCCGTGCTTTTGGCGCTTTCTTTTTCGGGGTGCAGCGAGCTGACGGGTCTTGATGCGCAAGCGCTGATGTCTCCGCCAAAGACGACGGCAGACAGAGAAGCGATATATGCCCTGATGGGCGGCGGTGTGGGTGACGTGACGCTCGTTTACCCGAAATACGGCGATTACCGCTCGGCGATTATCTCGCGCGATTTAGACGGGTGCGGCACTTCAGAGGTCGTGAGCTTCTGTGCAAACGGCGACGCGGGCGGCACGCGGCTGGAATTTTTTAAGAAAAACACGGACGGTGTTTGGAGCTCTATGGCGCGGTTTACCTCGGCGGCAACGCAGGTGGACAAGGTGTTCTTCGGTGACCTGACGGGCGACGGTATGGACGAGATCATCGTGGGCTGGGGAGATCCGCTCACGGCGACGGCAAGCGTTTCGGTTTATTATGTGGACGGAGACACGATCCGCGAATTCTCCATGACAACGGTCTCATACAGCGAAATGCTGCTGACGGATTTTGACAGCGACAATATAAAAGAACTGTTCGTTTTGCAGGCGGCGCAGACGAGCGGAGAGGAGATTATGGCGCTTGGCGGGTTATACCGCTTTGACGGCGACCAGCCGTATGTCTCCAAAACCGTGCCGCTTGATGCGGCGGTGACGCGTTACACCTCCGTAAGCTTTTCGCAGGTAAATTCCTGGCGGCGCGCAGCGGTGCTGGACGGCGTGAAAGCGGACGGGCACATGCTGACGCAGGTCATTGGGTATGACGAAGCGTCGGACAGACTCATTTCGCCGCTGTCGAACGAAGAAAACGTGACGGATCGGCCAACGGCGGCCGCAGCGGTCTCGCGCGATGTGAATAAGGACGGCATTTTGGAGATTCCAACGGCGAAGTTGACGATAAACGGCAGCGAAACGACGGCGGATTCCACCGGGTATGTCATCACGTGGAACACGTATAGCTTACAGGACAACACGTTGACGCCGGTGTGCGCGAGTATTTTGAATACGGCGGAAAACTACAACCTGTTTTTGCCGAGCAGCGAGGATAACTACGGCTGCCAAAATGACACCGTGACCCGCACAGCGACATTCTTTACGTATACGCAGATCGGCTTTAACGGCAATTACCTCGGCCGGGAGGACAAGTTCTCCATTCGGGTATATACGGAGGAAGACTGGGCGGAAAAAGAACAGGATGACGAAGATATTCTGTTGAGCAGCTCTGCCGGACGCGTATATGTGCTGCGCATTTTGGACGATTCCATGGCGGAAAGCGACGAAAAAACGCTGCAAAGCGGATTTGAAGTGCTGGAATAAATATAGACTGAAAATGGGGGACAGAAAGGGGAAACGAACATGAAAAAGATATTGGTGGCAGAGGACGAGCAGAATATCCGCGAGTTTGTGGTCATCAATTTAAAGCGCGCGGGGTACGACTGCGTGGAAGCCGCAAGCGGTGAGGAAGCCTTGCGCGTGTACGAGCAGGCCGGCGGCGATTTTGACGTGGCCGTGCTGGACATTATGATGCCCGGCAGTCTGGACGGCCTTGCTGTATGTAAGGAATTAAGACAGAAAAACGCGACCATCGGCATCATCATGCTGACGGCGAAAACGCAGGAAATGGACAAGGTGACGGGCCTGATGATGGGCGCGGACGATTATGTGACGAAGCCGTTCAGCCCCTCAGAACTCGTGGCGCGCGTGGACGCCGTTTACCGCCGTGTGGCACAGTTTACGAGAGCCGCAGAGCCGAATTTCTCCGAAGAGCTGCGCTCCGGCCGCTTCGTGCTGAACCTGCGCAACCGCTCATTCACAAAAGACGGCAACCCCGTGGAGCTGACACAGGTGGAGTTTCAGATTATGGAATACTTCATCTCAAATGCCGGTAAGGCGTTAAAACGCTCCGAAATTCTAAAGCACGTCTGGGGCAGCGGATATGTCGGTGAGGAAAAAATCGTAGACGTGAATATTCGCAGATTGAGAATGAAGATCGAAGACGAGCCCTCGAACCCGAGACATGTTGTCACCGTTTGGGGCATCGGCTATCGGTGGGATAAGTAATCAAAAGGTTGCGTGAAAGCAAACGAATGAAGTCTTTGATTAAACTTTCTTCAGAAAGTTTATGGGGTCTCGGGGCAAGGCCCTGAGGCGTCGTCTGCAGACGACGAAATCTTTTTGCCTAATAAAAAACTAGGAAAGTAGGTTCAACAGTCCGGTGGACTGTTGAACCGCAGAAAACCCAGTTGCATGGGTTTTCTGATGACTTGCAGGGCAAGTCATTTAAAAATACTGGTAACTACAAAAAGAAGCACAGAAAGGAGGAAAGCGCGTGTTCAAAAAAGGTATCGCAAGACGCTGGCTGTTTAACAGCCTCGGTGTGATGATTTTATTATTTACAGCCTGTATTGCGGCGCTTTCTTTCGTTGTGCAGAGCTATGCCTATAACGGCATACAAATGACGCTCATCGGCCGCAGCGACGAGCTGCCCACCGTGCTTTCCGGCAGCATGAAAACCGTAAGCGAGTTTAACGCTGCAGCCAGAAGCTACACCGAAAATTTCCCGGATAAAGACCTCATGGAGGTCATGGCGGTCTCGCGTTCGGGCAGCATTTTGTCTACCTCCTCCGGCTTTGCGCCGGATCAAAACCAGAGCAAGCCCGATTTTGAAAGTGCCTTGCACAGCGAAAACGGGTACGGCTATTGGATCGGCAAGCTTGCGAGCGGCGAGAAGGTCATGGCCGTCTCGCGCGTGGCGCGCGGCGCAAACGGCGCGGTGCTCGGCGCGGTGCGGTACATCGTCTCTATGGAGCGCGCAGACCGGCAGATTACGTATGTCGTGCTGGTTTTGATCGGCATCGGTGTGCTCATTTTGGTGCTCGTCACGCTTTCGGGCATCTATTTTGTGCGGTCTATTATCACGCCCATTCGGGAACTCAATGCTACAGCGGAAAAAATCGCAAAGGGCGATTTTGACGTGCGCGTCAAGAAAGAGAAGGACGACGAGCTCGGCGCACTGTGCGACTCCATCAACGACATGGCGGCAGAGCTTGGCACAGCGGAAAAAATGAAAAACGACTTCATTTCCTCTGTTTCGCACGAGCTGCGCACACCGCTGACGGCTATTAAGGGTTGGGCGGAAACGCTGCAAACAGGCGGCATCGGCCGCGAAACGTATGATAAGGGCATGAACGTCATCGTGCGCGAGGCAGAACGCCTTTCCGGCATGGTGGAGGAGCTTCTGGATTTTTCCCGCATGCAAAGCGGCAGAATGCGGCTGATCCTCAAGAAGATCGATCTTTTGGCGGAGCTCGATGAGGCCGTGTACATGTTCACCGACCGCGCGCGAACGGAGCATAAAAACCTCATTTACGATGAGGAGGACACGATGCTTTCGCCGATTTTGGGCGATGTGAATCGCCTGCGGCAGGTGTTCATCAACGTCATCGATAACGCTTTGAAATACACGAATCCCGGTGGTACGGTGCGCGTTTCCGCGTATGAGGACGACGGGTTTATCCGCGTCATCATTAAGGACAGTGGCTGCGGCATCCCGGCGGAGCATCTGCCAAACGTCAAAAAGAAGTTCTACAAAGCAAACCAAAATGTGCGCGGCAACGGCATCGGCCTCGCCGTCGCAAATGAGATCATGGAGCTGCACTCCGGCTCGCTTGATGTTGACAGCGAAGAAGGCATGGGCACCACGGTCATCATCACGATACCGACCATGAAAAAGCTTGAGATGAATCCCGAGCTTTCCAACACAACGCAGATTCCCACCGCCACCGCGCAGGTGCAGGTCGTGGAGAGAAAACAGGATTAAATATTGTTTATAAGCAAAAGGAGAAAGAATGGCAAAACGCGTAACATCTATCGGCGGGCAGGCCTTGCTTGAGGGCATTTTGATGGTTGGCCCGAAGAAAAACGTAGCGGCTTTTTGTGACGAAGCCGGAAATATTACAACGGAGGAGGTTTCCACGCCGTCGCTGCGCGAAAAATACCCCATTTTGAAAAAGCCGTTTATACGCGGCGTGTTCTCTATGGTGGATACCCTGCGCCTCGGTATGAAGGCGCTGACGCTTTCGGCGGATAAAGTGGGCGGCGAGGAAGAGGAAGAGCCCTCGAAATTTGAAAAGTGGCTCGAAAAGAAATTCGGAGACAAGGTGATGAATGCGGTCGTCGCCGTGGGCGGTGTGCTGGGCGTGGCGCTTGCGGTGCTGCTGTTCTTCTTTTTGCCGGCCGTGCTCTTTAACGGGCTGATGATGCTCACGGGCGACGGCATCAGTGGTTGGCGTTCGGTGTTTGAGGGCCTTTTACGTATCGTCATTTTTGTACTGTACATTGTTGTCATCTCTAAAATGCCGGAGATTGACCGCACATTCCGCTACCACGGCGCGGAGCACAAGACGATTTTCTGCTATGAAAACGACCTGCCGCTCACCGTGGAAAATGTGCGGAAGCAAAAGCGCTTCCACCCGCGCTGCGGCTCCAGCTTTATGATCTTAATGCTTTTGCTCGGCATCATCATCGGTTTTTTCATTCCGTTTTCCAATCCGTTCCTGCGCACATTCTGTAAGCTCTTGTGCCTGCCGATCGTTGTCAGCATCGGTTATGAGCTCATCAAGCTTTGCGGCAAGTACGATAACGTGCTGACGCGCATCATTGCGGCGCCGGGCCTGTGGTTTCAGCGTTTGACCGTAAAAGAGCCGACCGACAAGATGATGGAAGCCGCTATTGCGGCGATGAAAGCGGTTATCCCGGAAAACGGCGAGGATATTATCCGATGACGCTCAACGAGCTGTACCGCGCAGCGAAAACGGCGCTTGAACCCGTCACGGAAGACCCGACGTTTGAAGCCGCGTGCCTTTTGGAGCATTTCTGCAGCGCGAACCGCACAGAGTTATTGCTGCACGGCGATAAGCCGGCGGAGTCTGAAGCGGAGCAAGCGGTGCTTTCCGCGCTCGAAAAGCGCAAAACGGGCGAGCCGCTGCAATATCTGCTTGGCGAGTGGGACTTTATGAGCCTGACGCTTTCCTGCGGAGAGGGCGTGCTGATTCCGCGCGAGGACACTGCTGTTTTGGTGGAAGCCGTGTGCAAGCGTTTGTCGAAAACCGAGAATTTGCCGAAGGGGCTTGACCTTTGCGCCGGCACGGGTGCGGTGGGGCTTTCCATCGCGAAGGAAGCACACGCCGAAGTGACGGAAGTGGAGCTGTACGACAGCGCGTTCAACTATTTAAACGAGAATTTGGCGCGTTACCCGGAGTTGCCGGTGACGGCGGTAAAGGGCGACATGTTAGATAAAGCTTTTGCGGAGACGCTGCCGGATGGGTTCGATTTCATCGCGTCGAACCCGCCGTATATTGAGACAAGCGAGCTGCCGCTTTTGCAGCGCGAAGTGCAGAAAGAGCCGAAAACGGCGCTGGACGGCGGCGCGGACGGCCTCATCTTCTACCGCGCGATCTGCGATATTTGGGCGAAAAAATTGCACCCGAACGGCGTGCTTGCCGTGGAAATCGGTGAGACGCAGGGGCAGGCGGTAAAGGTGCTGTTTGAAGCCGCCGGTCTGCGCGATGTGCGGATTCACAAGGACTTGGGCGCGCTCGACAGGGCGGTTTCGGGGGTTAGATAGAATAGGTCGATTTTTTAAAGGCGGCTTTGGCCGCCTTTCGGGGAAGACTGGGTTCGATTTTTATGAACTTGCGTTACAAGTTCACAGGGAAATCCCTTAGTTGGGTTTCCCTCGGACGAAACGTCTACCGGAAGTTTCGTCTTCCCTTCCTGACTTTGCGAACGCAAAAAGATTTCGCTTTCTGCGGAAAGCGATGTAGGGCGCTGCCTTAAGAACCTGCAAGCTTTTGAAAAAGCTTGAGCAAAACTTTTAACCATGGTTTTCTTTAGCTATGCAATAATTTTATCCGAAAGGAAGTTTTTCAAATGGTAAAGCATGTTTTAATGATCAAGCTCAAGGACAATTCCAAGGAGCAGTGCGAAAAGCTGCGCGATCTTTTTATGACGATGAAGGGCCGCGTGCCGCAGGCACTTGACGTGGAAGCCGGTGCGGATTTCCTCCACTCCGAGCGCTCCTTTGACGTCTGCCTGACCGTTACGCTCGAGAGCCCCGAGGCGCTCGAAGAATACCAGAAAGACCCGTACCACTGCAACACGGTGAAGACCTATGTTGCGACAGTTCGCGAAAAGGCGGTTGCGGTCGATTACATCGTTTGATTGAACAAAATTCACGCGGCGCTGTGCGGCTTTTGCATGGCGCTGCTTTTTTACACGGCTTGTTGCTGAAGTCGAAACCGCGCCAAATTAGCCAAAAAAGAATAGGAAAATTCGGCGTTTACACCCCTCGAAAACGACATACAGGCATTGAATTGCAGCATTTTATCCGATATAATGGTAATCAAAGTGTCTTTTGAAGGGAGCTATTTTGTGGTTCGCAATATGACGAAGGGCAGCCCGGTAAAGCTTTTGTTGGCATTTGCACTGCCTTTGCTTGTTGCCAATGTGTTTCAGCAGTTATACTCTGTGGCGGATGCTATGGTGCTCGGCCGCGGTGTAGGCGTCAACGCGCTTGCGGCGGCGGGTTCCACGGGTTCGGTACATTTCTTTATTTTTGGCTTCATCAACGGTTTGACGCACGGGTATTCCATTTTGATTTCGCAACGCTTCGGCGCAGGCGACGAAAGCGACATGCGCCGCACGGTGATGAACGCGGGCTACCTCGGCTTTATGAGCGCTGCGGTCATCACGGCGTTAAGTCTCATTTTCTCGCGCCCGCTCATGACACTGATGGGTACGCCGACCGATATTTTTGACGACGCACTTTTGTACATCCGCATTATTTTCATCGGTATTTTCACGACGGTGTTTTACAATACGCTTTCGAGTATTCTTCGAGCGCTCGGCGACAGCATGTCGCCGCTCATTATCATTCTCATCAGCTCGGCAGTGAACATCGGGCTGGACATTCTGTTTGTCATGGCCTTTAAATGGGGTGTGGCCGGCGCTGCGTGGGCGACCGTTTTGGCACAGCTGCTTTCCGGCCTGATGTGTCTTTTCGTGTTGCGCCGTATGCCGGTTTTGCGTTTTAAAGCCGGCGAAAAGCGCATGGATAAGTCTATTATTTTCGGCTTATTGAAGCTTGGTTTGCCGGTCGGAATTATGAATTCCATTACGGCGATCGGCGGTATGATCTTGCAGGGCGTTGTGAATGGTTTAGGTTCTACGATTGTGGCGGCATATACGACGGGCTCGAAAATCTTCGGTCTTGCGGAACAGCCGTGCAACATCATCGGGTTATCCCTTGGCACGTATGTCGGGCAGAACCTCGGCGCGGGACGCGTTGACCGTATTAAAGTCGGCGTGCGCCGCGGCATTTTGATGGTGCTCATCGTCGATTTCTTCATCGGCGGCGCAATGATTCTGTTCGGCCGCCAGCTGACGGCGGTGTTCGTCTCCGGCGTGGAGCAGACGGTCATCGAAGCTTCGTATCCGTATTTGCTGTGCGGCGGTGCGATGATGTGGGTGCTGGGCTTGCTGTTCGTCTACCGCTTTTCCCTGCAAAGTCTCGGCGACACGGTGGTGCCGATGCTCTCCGGCGCGCTGGAGCTAATTCTGCGCATTTCCGTTGTGCTCGTGCTCTCTAAAGTGTTCAATCTGGGCTTTCTTTCCATCTGCATTGCAGAGGTCTCCGCGTGGTTCGGCGCGGCGGCGCTGCTGTGCGTGACATATTACATTCGTATTCACAAATTGCCGGAAAAACTTTCGGCGAAATCATGAGGGGTTTATGGCAAAAACAGAACGCATTCAAAATATGACAAAAGGCAGCCCTGCAAAGCTGATTTTCACCTTTGCGATACCGCTGATGCTGGGCAACGTGTTTCAGCAGTTCTACACGGTGGTGGATACCGCCATTGTGGGGCAGGCGCTCGGCGTAAACGCTCTGGCGGCGCTCGGTGCGGCGGACTGGCTGAACTGGCTCGTGCTGGGGCTTATCCAAGGCTTTGCGCAGGGCTTTTCCATTTACATGGCGCAGCGTTTCGGCGCGGAAGACCACGAGGGCCTCAATCGCGCCATCGGCGCGACGATCTCGCTTTCGGCGGTCATTTCAATCTTGACCGTCATTCTGAGCCAAGTCGCCATGGCACCCGTGCTGCGCGCCATGAACACGCCGGAGGAGATCATCGGCGGCGCGTTCACATACCTGCGCATCATGTTTGCGGGTATACCCATCATCATGGCGTATAACGTGCTTGCAAGCATCCTGCGTGCGCTCGGCGACAGCAAAACGCCGCTGTATGCCATGGTCATTGCATCTATTCTGAATATCGGGCTTGATCTGCTGTTTGTTATGGTGTTCCACTGGGGCATTGCGGGTGCGGTCATCGCAACGGTCATCGCACAGCTTTTTGCAGCGCTTTACTGTTTGCGCGCTGTGCTGCACGTGAAGGTCATCCACCTGAAAAAAGAGTATTTCCGGCTCAATCCGGAAATAGCAAAGCGCCTTTTGGGACTCGGTACGCCGGTCGCCGCACAGAATGTTATCATCGCCGTGGGCGGCATGGTGGTGCAGTCGGTCGTCAACCGCTACGGCACACTGTTCGTGGCGGGCTTTACAGCAACGAATAAGCTGTACGGTATTTTGGAGATTGCCGCCGTTTCGTTCAGTTACGCCGTGACGACGTATGTCGGGCAGAATCTCGGCGCGGGGCTTTTAGACCGCGTGAAAAAGGGTATGCACTCCGCAACGTGGATCGCTTTGCTGACCTCGGTCGTCATTACGGTTTTTGTGCTGATTTTCGGAAAATACGGCATCGCACTGTTTATTTCCGGAACGGCAGAGGAAGTGTCGATCTCGTCGCAGGTGGCAATACACTATCTTAATATCATGAGTATTTGTCTGTCTATCCTCTATATGCTGCACATTTACCGCTCCGCGCTGATGGGGCTTGGCGATACCATCATGCCGATGGCTTCGGGCATCATGGAATTTTTGATGCGTATTGGCGTGGCGTTGTTTCTGCCGCTTATTATCGGGCAGGAGGGTATTTTCTATGCGGAGGTCACTGCTTGGGCCGGTGCGGCTATTCTGCTTGTCACGACGTATTTTTTGAGAATGCATAAGCTGACGAGAGGGCTTGACACAAGCCAAAGTAAAGCGGGCGAATAAAAGAAGCCTTTCAGAAAAATATGAAGCTAAAAAGCGTGCAGAAAACAAAATCTGTGCGCTTTTTTTATTACATGCGCATAAGAACGCGGCAAAGACTAAAGAATGAAGAATGTGAAACTCACTCTTGAAGTTTGTCCGTACAACCTGTATACTGGGTGTAGATTATGCGCGGGAAGCCGCGCTGACGGAGGTATTTTATTATGAGGCCCCTTACACCGAAATTTCCGAAGCTGCTGCATGGCGGCGATTATAATCCCGAACAGTGGCTGCGCTATCCCGAGATTCTCAAGCAGGACGTGGAGCTGATGAAGAAAGCGGATATCAACTGCGTGTCGGTCGGTATTTTCTCCTGGGCGCATCTGGAGCCGAATGAGGGAGAATACGACTTCGACTGGCTGGAGAAGATCATCGACAATCTCTACAAAAACGGCATTTATACCGTGTTGGCCACACCGTCCGGTGCAAAGCCGCTTTGGATGAGCGAAAAGTATGAGGAGATTCGCCGTGTGCAGAATAACGGTGTGCGCGACCTTTCCGGCGCGCGCCATAACCACTGCTATACATCCCCCGTGTACAGAGAGAAGACCCGCGAGATGGATAAGCGCCTTGCAAAGCGCCTTGCAAATCACCCGGGCGTCATTTTGTGGCACCTTTCTAACGAGTACGGCGGCGAGTGCTACTGCCCGCTGTGCCAACAGGCGTTCCGCGATTGGCTGAAAAAGAAGTATAAGACGCTCGACGACCTGAACCACGCGTGGTGGACGGACTTCTGGAGCCACACGTATACGAGCTGGGACCAGATTCACGCGCCGCAGCCGAACGGCGAAATGAACGTGCACGGTCTGACGCTCGATTGGAAGCGCTTTGTCACGTACCAGACCGTCGATTTCATGAAAATGGAGCGCGACGCCGTAAAGGAAGTAAACCCGGATATCCCGGTGACGGCGAACCTGATGGGCTTCTACGACGGCCTCGATTACTTCAAGTTCGGCCCGGAGCTCGATGTTGTTTCCTGGGACAACTACCCGCAGTGGCATACGACCGACAACGTAGAGATCGCGGTCTCTTCCGCGATGACACACGACGTGATGCGTTCGATTAAGCACGAAAACTTCCTTTTGATGGAAAGCACGCCGAGCATGACGAACTGGACGCCCATCAGCATGCTGAAGCGTCCGGGTATGCACCTGCTTTCCTCTATGCAGGCGGTTGCACACGGCTCGAATTCCGTGCAGTATTTCCAGTTCAGAAAAAGCCGCGGCTCCTGCGAAAAGTTCCACGGCGCGGTCGTCGACCATGTCAGCCATGGCGGCGTGTTCGACTCCGTCACGAACGAGAACACCCGTGTGTTTAAGGACGTGCAGTCCGTTGGCGCTGAGCTGAAGATCATGAATGAGCGTAACGACGTGTATAACACCGAAGTGAAGCCGCAGGTCGCCATCGTATACGACGTGGAAAACCGCTGGGCGCTGGATGCTGCCGCGGGCCCGCGCAACAAGGATAAAGACGAAAAATATGTGGAGACGCTCTTGACGCACTACCGTCCGTTCTGGGATAAGGGCGTGCAGGTAGACATCGTCGATATGGACGGCGACATCTCGAAATATAAGCTTGTCATTGCGCCGATGCTCTATATGTACCGCGCAGGCTTTGAAAAGAAGATGCGCAAGTTCGTCGAAAACGGCGGCACGCTCGTCACAACGTACTGGAGCGGCATTGTGGACGATACCGACCTGTGCAAAATGGGCGGCCTCCCCGGCGACATGATGGACGTGTTTGGCGTGTGGAACGAAGAAATCGACAGCCTGCCGGACGGCATGAAAAACGGCATTGTGTTTAACGGCAGCCGTTACGATGCTATGGAGCTTTGTGCACGTATCCACCCGCTGACGGCGGAGGTGCTCGGCACATATGAAAAGGATTTCTACGCAGGCGAAGCGGCGCTGACGAAAAACAAGTTCGGCAAGGGAGAGGCGTATTACATTGCGGCCCGTACCGGCAGCGATATGCTTTCTGTCCTGTACGGCGAAATGATTGAGACGCTGCACATTGAAAAAGCGCTCGATTGCGCCCTGCCGCACGGCGTAACGGCACATATCCGCCACGGCGAAAAGGAGAATATCATTTTTGTAGAAAACTACACGGAAAGCGGAAAAACCGTGGAATTGCCGCGCGACTACAAGTTGTACGGTACAGATCAAACGGTAAATTCAATCAAACTCGCTCCGTTTGGCATTGCCCTCTTATCGGATTTAACAAAAGTTTAATATTTTGCGTATTTGCTGTGGAAATTCTCGCTATTTTGTGCTATATTGAAATAGACAAGAGCCGACATTGTTCGTGTAAAACGGACAGGCAAATAACGGAATATGCAGTTTGAAGGAGTAATCAAATGGCAATGGAATCACAGACGTTTTTCAGTGCAGAGAATCGCGTAGCACCGCTTGGCATCGTACCGCTTGCCGGTGCGCGTGAGCTTTCCGAAAAGGTTGAGGCCCATCTGGTGCGTTGGGCAAAGCGTGCCGGTATGGATGTGGACACGTTCATCATCGAAAACAGCTGCCCGCGTTTCTCTTCCGGCGACAGCAAAGGTCTTATCAAGTCGACCGTGCGCGGCTATGATCTGTTCTTTGTTGTAGACGTAGGCAATTATAGCCTGACCTACGACTACTTCGGCAACGAGAACCACATGTCCCCGGATGACCATTATCAGGATTTGAAGCGTCTCATTCAGGCGGCAAGTGGTAAGGCACACCGCGTTAACGTTGTGATGCCGCTGCTTTACGGCGGCCGTCAGCACCGCCGCAACTACCGCGAGTCTTTGGACTGCGCATACATGCTGCAGGAGCTTCAGCAGATGGGCGTTTCCAACGTTTTGACTTTCGACGCACATGACCCGCGCGTGCAGAACGCTGTGCCGGTTATGGGCTTCGATAACCTGATGCCGACTTATCAGGTTTTAAAGAAGCTCTTCAAGGACTTCCCGGATCTTTCCACCGATAAGAAAGACTTCATGATCGTCAGCCCGGACGAAGGTGCGTTGAACCGCAACATGTACTATGCTTCCGTGCTCGGTGTGGACATGGGCATGTTCTACAAGCGCCGCGATTATTCCCGCATTGTAGACGGCCGCAACCCGATCGTTGCACATGAGTACCTCGGTACCCCGGTTGAGGGCAAGGACGTGTTCGTTGCCGATGACATCATCTCCTCCGGCGAGTCCGTGCTCGACATCGCAGAGAACGTTAAGGCCCGCAAGGCACGCCGCTTCTTCGCTTACGGCACGTATGCCATCTTCACGAACGGCCTCGCAAAGTTCGATAAAGCGTATGAAGAGGGCCTCATCGACGGCATCTTCGGCAGCAACCTGACGTACCTTAACCCGGAACTGAAGAACCGCCCGTGGTTCCATGAAGTCGACGTTTCGAAGTACATCGCTTACTTCATCTCCGCTTTGAACCACGACGCTTCCATCAGTTCCCTGCTCGACCCGCACGCCAAGATCGATGCACTGCTCCAGAAGCGTGCGCTCGAAAAGGCAAAGATCATCGACGAGCAGCTCTAATTTTTGAATCACAGCTAAAATAAACAGGGTATGCACTGTAAAAAAGTGCGTACCCTGTTTTTGTGTGTTTATTGATTTTTAAGAAAGGGCGTTAAAAAGAGTGGAATCATCTAAATCGATAAAAGCAATGTGTCCGTCACCATCAGTTTGAACTCTTCCGGTCTGTGTGATTTCTATAGGATTGGAGTCTCCTTTTGTCACATTTAGTTTGGCGGTATAAAGGTAAATATTGGTTGTAGCATCTTTTTCCACAGTAACGGAGATGGGCGATATTTCAGCTTCATTTAGAATGCACATAGTCGGAAAGGCGAGACTTGTATATAGATGCTTAAATAATGAATTATAATAGGCTTCTGTAAAATCATCTTTGCTGTATTTTTGGCATAGATGTTCTTGCATACGTTTTTCTGCCTCTGCAATTTCCGTTTGGCTGTTTTCTTGTTCTAAAGAATATTTGTTTTTATTTAGTATTTTACCGTATTCTTTTGCCTCATTGTCTGGACAGGTGAAAATTGTAGTTAAAACACGTTGAATGCTTTGTTCAGGTGTATCGACATTATTTGAACAACTCGGCAAAAACAAAAGAAAGCAAAAAGTAAGAACGAGAAAATAACTGATTTTTTTATGAAACATATTAAATTCGCCCTCGTTTTCAAGTAATTTCAAAAGGAAGCATGAAGAAATTGCTTTAGAGGTTTTTATGACGTGAAAGCAATTTGAATTTGATTATTGATAAATATACACAGTTTTATACATTGGACATTGGACTCACCTTTTTTTAGAATTTATGTCGAAAATATATTAACATAGTTTATAATATATGTCAAGACCGTATCTAGGCATAAAATCAATAATTTTATATTTAGTTTGTTAAAATAGGTGAATTATAAATCACCAAAAGAAAAAATCCGCATAAAATGGCGCGGAGAGGTGATCTTTGGGCTTGCGTTTTTAAAGGGGCTGTGTTAAAATACTGTCATAAAGCAAACGCTGAGACCGAACGAGTACCCCGGGGACAGTCGATAGAGAGCGGAGGTCATGGGCTGAAAGCCGCCGCAGAAAAGAGCCGGGCGAAGTGCATTCGCGAGCGGATGCGGTGAGCGAAAGTGAGCCGCATACGGGTACGGCACGTTACGCCGTTTGAGTGATAAACCGGAGTGGAACCGCGGATTTATTGTATCATGAATGTTTTGGTACATTTCGCCCCCGAGCGCCTATGTTGTGCGCTCGGGGCTTTTGTTTTTAAGGAGAGATTTACGTCATGTTTTCTAAATTAAAGGCGGAGCTGGATGCCGTGATGGCGCGCGACCCTGCCGCCCGCAGCCGTGCGGAGGTTTATTTTCTGTATTCCGGCTTCAAGGCGGTGCGGTCTTACCGCAAGGCAAACTGGTTTTTCCGCCATAATATGAAATTTATCGCGCGCTATATCTCGCAGCGCGCGCGCCGCAAAACGGGCATAGAGATTCACCCGGGCGCGACGATCGGCAAAAATCTGTTCATCGACCACGGTATGGGTGTCGTCATCGGCGAAACCACCGTTATCGGTGACAACTGCACGCTGTATCAGGGTGTGACGCTCGGCGGCACGGGCAAAGACCAGGGCAAGCGTCACCCGACGCTTGGAAATGACGTGCTCGTCGGTGCGGGCGCAAAGGTGCTGGGGCCGTTCCGCGTGGGTGATAACGCCCGTGTGGCGGCGGGTGCCGTGGTGCTGGATGCCGTGCCCGATAACGCAACGGCGGTCGGTGTACCGGCGCGCATCGTGCGTGTGGGCGGCAAGCGTGTGATGGACAACAGCACGCTGGATCAGATCCACGTGGCCGACCCGGTGGCGCAGGAAATGTGCCGCATGCGGCTTGAAATTGAGCGCCTGCACGGCGAGCTGAACAGCTGCCGCAGAGAAAAAAACAAGCTGACCGCACAGAAAGCGGAGAAGAATAAGGAAGAATAAGCAGAAAGGAAGCACCTGTATGCAGCTCTATAACACAAGAACACAGAAAAAAGAAGAATTTATTCCGCACGAAGCCGGCAAAGTCAAAATGTACACCTGCGGCCCAACCGTGTACCACTATGCCCACATCGGCAACCTGCGCTCGTACATCATGGAGGATATGCTGGAAAAAGCCTTGCGCTACCTCGGCTATGACGTGACCCGCGCCATGAACATCACGGACGTCGGCCACCTTTCCAGCGATGCCGACACCGGCGAAGACAAGATGCTCAAGGGCGCGCGCCGCGAGCACAAGACCGTTATGCAGATTGCGCAGTTCTATACCGACGCATTTTTCAGTGACTGCGAAAAGCTTGGCATCAAGCGCCCGGAGATCGTCGTTCCGGCGACGAGCTGCATCGATACGTTCATCCACATGGTAGAGGTGCTCCTTGAAAAGGGATATGCGTATATCGCGGGCGGCAACGTCTATTTTGATACCTCCAAGCTCGAAAACTATTATGTTTTCGGCAACATGGAGGAAGAGAGCCTCGCCGTAGGCGTGCGCGACAGCGTGGAAGAGGACGAAAACAAGCGCTCCAAGAGCGACTTCGTACTGTGGTTTACAAAGTCGAAGTTTGACGACCAGGAGCTCAAGTGGGATTCCCCGTGGGGCGTGGGCTACCCGGGCTGGCACATCGAGTGCAGCGGCATCAGCATCAAGTACCTCGGCGAATACCTCGACATTCACTGCGGCGGCATCGATAACGCGTTCCCGCACCACACGAACGAGATTGCACAGAGCGAAGCGTATCTCGGCCACCCGTGGTGCAAATACTGGTTCCACGTGCTGCACCTTTTGGACGCGCGCGGCAAGATGAGCAAATCAAAGGGCGATTTTCTCACGGTCTCGCTGCTTGAGGAAAAGGGCTACGCGCCGCTTGTATACCGTATGTTCTGCTTACAGTCCCATTACAGAAAGCCGCTGACGTTCTCGTTTGAGAGCCTTGACAACACCGCCACGGCGTACAAAAAGCTCGTTTCCCGCATTGCAGCGCTGAAAAATGAGGGAGAACACGACGAAGCTGCCATGGAGCCGCTGCGTGCCTCGTTCCGCGCGGCGCTGGAAAACGATCTCAACACGTCCTTGGCACTCACAGCGCTGTACGACGTACTGAAAGCCAAGCTTTCCGACGCGGACAAGCTTGCGCTCATCAAGGAGTTTGACGAAGTGTTGTCCCTCGGCTTGCTGAAAGCTGCAAAGGCGCTGCGCGAGGAGCAGAATGTGCAGAAGTTCGCTGTGCCGGAGGGCATGACCGCCGAGGAAGCCGCGGAGATTGAAGCGCTCATCGCAAAGCGCACGGAAGCCAGAAAGGCAAAGGACTGGGCAACTGCCGACGCGATTCGCGATGCGCTTGCCGCACGCCATATCGTTGTAAAGGATACCCCGCAGGGCATCACGTGGTCTGTGCAGGGCTAAAATAAGGAAATTAAGCAAAAGTCATAACCACTCCTCTTAGGTGTGGTTATGACTTATACAACAAAAGGGCACGGAGCTTTAAAACTCCGTGCCCTTGGTTTTTGCGGAACTTACGCGTCTTTGTTTTCTTTTTCATCGTCGCAGCAGTGGCCTGTTTTGTGCTTGTGAATATCTTCTGTACCGGCGGCAATGGCTTCCTCGTAGTATTTGCACTTATAATCGATTACTTTAAGCTGATCTTCAAGCTCCTTGATTTGTGCCATAACGGCCTCGCGGCGCTCAAGAAACAGGTTGTAGCGCTGCTCCAGGGTGGAGTCACCCATTTGTGCCCACACCGCGTACTGGCGAATATCTTTAATGGACATACCCGTGCATTTTAAACATTCGATAATGCGCAGCATGGAAAGATCCTGTTCGGAAAACATTCTGTGACCGGATTCCTTTCGCTCCAAAAACGGCAGGATGCCTTCTTTATCGTAATAGCGCAGCGTGGTCGCCGGGATGCCCGTGATGTCCGAGGCTTCTTTAATGGTGTACGTCATCTGCAAGCGCTCCTTTCTAAGTTAGATATAACTCTATATATAAGCATACGTTTTTTTGCGCGGTTTGTCAATGTGTTCGTGGAAAACTCCTGCGCCAAAATTTCGGAAAAACAAAAAGAACGCCCGGCAAGCTGCGTAAACAGCCGCAAGGCGTTCGGATATAGGTTAAAGCTTAAAACTCAAGTGTAACGGTATCGGATTTCGTGATCTCGTTCCACGTTGTGAGGTCTGTCTCTTATACACATCTGACGCTGCCGA
>ERZ1027188.335-NODE-335-length-20187-cov-4.880389_pt1 | contig 20187 bp, 19 predicted proteins | sample MGYA00519273_ERZ1027188 | MGnify/ENA primary metagenome ERZ1027188 (study PRJEB26926, sample SAMN06164623) | human gut metagenome | biome: ENVO:00009003; feature: ENVO:2100002; material: ENVO:00002003 | host: Homo sapiens | place: USA | collected 2012 ... | reverse complement strand
TCGGCAGCTGCCTCTTCAACGCCTTCTTAGTGTTGGGCGTGTCGGCGCTTGTGCGGCCTCTCCCCTTCGGCGACATCGGCGCCGTGGACCTGCTCACACTCACCGGAGCATCGCTGCTCTTCTGGCTCTTCGGCTGTTTCTTCGGGAAGCGTGTAATCAACAGAGCCGAAGGCGCATTGCTAACCCTCGGCTACATTGTCTATATTGTTTACCTTTGCTGCTGAGCGCCTGCCCGATCAGGCCGCTCGGCGCTTACTTACCCAAGCTGCTTCCGGTAGGCTTTGCGGCGTCGGTGCTGCCGCGAGGTAAAATATTTCCATTGCTCTTGCACGGAGGCGTTCTCGGCCAGCTCCGGGTTTGATTCCGCCCATTTGAAGCCCCGCTTCTGATATTCCGGAATCAGGTCCTGAAACAGCAGCGCGTTCACTCCTTTGCCCTGATATTCCGGCTTTATGCCCACCAGCATCAGGTCTACCCGGTCGTTGTGGCCGCGCAAGCCCTTCAGCAGCGGAATCCACCCGAACGGCAGCAGCTTGCCCCTGCTGCGCTGCAGACCGCGGCTCAGCGACGGCATGGAGATGCCCACACCCACAAGCTGTTCATCCTTGTCAACAATCAGACTCACCAGGTCCAGGTCCAGCAGACCCAGATACTCCTTTATATAAGCCTCAATCTGGCGGTCTGTGAGCGGCGAATAGCCATAGAGCTTGTCGTACGTCTCATTGATTAGCTCAAACAGCGCCCGGCCATAGTCGCGTTTTATGGCCTGTTTATCCTTATATTTCTTTATTTTCAGTCCGAAGCGCCGTTTCACGATGTCGGCCACCCGCATCATCTTCTCCGGGATGGCGTCCGGCACATCCATCACAAACTCCAGCCACTCCGTATCAGGCTCATAGCCTGCCTTGAGCACATGCCCCTCGTAATACGGATAATTGTAGTTTGTGGCCATAGTGCTCAGCTCGTCGAAGCCGAACGTCAGCAGCCCCTCGCGGTCGAGGTCGGTGAAGCCCAACGGGCCTAAAATCTCCACCATACCCTTTTTGCGGGCCCATTGCTCGGCAGCCTCCAAAAGCGCCGCGCAGACCTCAGCATCGTCGATGAAGTCGAAGAAGCCGAACCGAGCCGCCTTCACCCCCGTGCGCTCGTTGACCTGCCGGTTGATGATTGCCGCGATGCGCCCTGCCGGTTTACCGTCCTTGAAGGCCATGAAATACTCCGCCTCGCAGAACTCGAACGCCGGGTTCTTGGCCGGGTTCAGCGTCTCCACCTCGTCGAGCACCAGCGGCGGCACATAATACTCATTTCCCTTGTAGAGCCATATGGGAAACTTCACAAACTCCAGGAGAGCGCGGCGCCCGGTGCCGATAGCTTTTACCTCAATCATAACGTCAGCATCATCTATTTAAAAAAATAAGCAAAAGCAAGCATCAGCACCACGGCCACCGCAATGGTTGCAATCAGGAAGAGATACAGCTGCGCCGACGACCGCTTCTCCACAGCCAACTGCAGGTCAGTAACAGTGTTGTAGCCCCCTTCGGCAGCCTTGTTGGCGATGCGGCGCAGACGCGGCATCTTGGCCGGCAGATGGTCGAGCACCTCCCCGAGCACCAGACCGTAGCTGCGCAGATCCTCTTCCGTGTCCTGATGCGTGAGGTGCGACGCCTGGTCGTAGCCCACATTTATCAGCTTCAGATTCTCGTTGTATTCCGTAAAGATTATATTTTCGGCCGTAATGGGGTAATGCACCAGATGGTTTTCCTGGATATACTCCATGGCGTCAATGAGCTGCGTCTGCAGCCGGTTGAGGATACGCGGCGTGAGCCGTTTCTCGTCGATCATGCGGCGCAGCGAGTAGCCGTAAACGTCGTCGGTGATTATGGCGCGGCCAATTCCCGGCACCTCCTCCAGGTCGTTGACCATGACGATGTTGGGGTGAGCCAGGTTATAGCGCGTGTCGAACTCCCGGTCGAGCATCTCGCGGCATTTGGCGTCGTTGCGGTAACGCTCCTTCAGAGCCTTGAGCATGACCCATTTGCCATGCTTGCGGGCCGTATAGACATTGTAGAACTCCTCTTCCCATTCAGGAAGCAGTGTCATGTCCGACCATTTGCCGCTCGGGTCGGATATAGGTATCTTTTTCTCTTCCTTGCTTACGTAACTCTGCGCCATCGCCGTGATGTTTTGATATAATATGGATTGCGGAGGCGGCTGCGAGACAGTTTTGCCCGCTTGCCGCCCCCGTGTGATTGGTTATTTTATCATGTCGAAGCCCGTGTAAGGCTGCAGACACTCAGGAATGCGAATGCCTTCCGGCGTCTGGTTGTTTTCCAACAGAGCGGCCACGATGCGCGGCAGCGCCAAGGCAGAGCCGTTGAGCGTGTGGCAGAGATGCGTCTTCTTGTCGGCGCCGCGGTAACGACATTTCAGCCTGTTGGCCTGATACGTCTCGAAGTTCGACACCGAGCTGACCTCCAGCCAGCGCTTCTGTGCCGCCGAGAACACCTCGAAGTCGTAGGTGATGGCCGACGTGAAGCTCATGTCGCCGCCACACAGACGCAGGATATGCCACGGCAGACCCAGCCCCTCGAGCAACTTCTGCACATGGTTCTTCATCTCCTCCAGAGCCGCGTACGAGTTCTCCGGCTTCTCAATGCGCACAATCTCCACCTTGTCAAACTGATGCAGACGGTTCAGGCCGCGCACATCCTTGCCGTAGGAGCCGGCCTCGCGGCGCCAGCAGGGCGAGTAAGCGCAGTTTTTACGCGGCAGAGAGTCTTCCGCAAGGATGACATCGCGGTAGATGTTCGTCACCGGCACCTCTGCCGTGGGTATCAGATAGAGATTGTCGAGGTTTACATGATACATCTGCCCCTCCTTGTCGGGCAGCTGACCTGTGCCGTAGCCTGACGCCTCATTCACCACGAAGGGCGGTTCCACCTCCGTGTAACCCGCCTCGGAGGCCGAGTTCAGGAAATACTGAATCAGCGCACGCTGCAGACGCGCACCCTTGCCGATGTAGAACGGAAAGCCCGCGCCCGTTACCTTTACGCCCAGTTCAAAGTCGATGATGCCGTATTTCTTGGCCAACTCCCAGTGGGGCAGCGCGTCGGCGCCCAAGTCGGGAATCACGCCACCCTCTTTCACCACCACATTGTCGGCTGCCGTGAGACCCTCGGGCACATCGGCGCACGGAGTGTTGGGGATGGTGAGCAGAATGTCGCGTATCTCCTTTTCGGCCTCGGCCTGACGGTCTACCCGTCCGGCGGTGTCGGCTTTCAGGGCAGCCACACGCTGTTTGGCGGCTTCGGCCTCTTCGCGGCGGCCCTCCTTCATCATTGCCCCGATGCCCGAGGCGAGCTTCTTCAGCTCCGACGCCACCGCGTCGTTGGCTTTCTGAAGGCTGCGGCGCTCCTCGTCGAGAGCCAGAATTTTCTCTATGGCTTCACGGCCGTCGAAGCCTTTCACCTTCAGCCGTTCAATGATATGTTGCGGATTTGCCTTTATGTCTGCTAAAACAAGCATTTTTCTTTTGCTTTTTTTGAGGCTGAAGCCTTCGCCACGACGGGTTCGAGGCTGAAGCCTTCGCCTGCACCAAAATTATAGTTACTTAATGGAGAGAATTAGTTTTGCTGAAGGAGGCGCTTTACGGCGGCGGAGATTTCGGCGCCGGGCGCTTTGCCGGCCAGTTCCTTCGAGGCCACGCCCATCACCTTGCCCATGTCGCGGGCAGACGTGGCGCCCACACGCGCTATGATGCCCTTCAGAGCCTCTTCAAGCTCCCCGGCGCTCAGCTGCCTGGGCAGAAATTCCTTTATCACCTCAGCCTCCGCAAGCTCATTGGCGGCCAACTCCCCGCGGTTGTTGTCGGCATAGATGCGGGCGCTTTCCTGACGCTGCTTCACCATCTTGGTGAGAATCTGCACTGCCTTGGCGTCCGTCAGCTCGCCGTTGGAGCCCTTGGCTGTCTTGGCCTCCAGAAACTCCTTCTTGATGCCCCTGAGAGCCTCCAGACGCACCATCTCACGAGCCTTCATGGCCCGTTTGATTTCCTCGCTTACTGTATCAAATAGATTCATATCGCAAAAATACACAAAATTTTTTATATGTGCAAAACGTCGGCCTCAGCGTCCTTTCCCTCCAGTATCATAGTCAGCTTCACAAAGCTCAGCGGCGATATTTGCTCCGGCCTCAGGGGGAGGAAGGGTTTGAGCGCCGGCGTGTCCAAGCCCTGCGGCAGCGTAGAGCCTTGCAGCGAGCCGATGAGTCCGCCCAGGGAGTGCGCATCGTCTTGCGCCGCTGCCCGAAGGCCGTCTTCACCACATTCTTCAGCAGCGCCTCGGAGCAGGGCAGCTCCGTGCGACCGTTGCGCAGCAGACTCAGAACGCCGCTCTTCACCTTCGGCATGGGGCGGAACACCGTCTCGTCGACGGTGAACAGATACTCGCAGTCGTACCACAGCTGCAGCAACACACTCAGAATGCCGTACGTCTTCGAGCCTTCGCGCGCGCAGATGCGCTCGGCCACCTCACGCTGCAGCATACCCGAGCAGAGAGCCACCTTGTTGCGGTGTTCGAGCACCCGGAAGAAGATTTGCGTCGATATGTTGTAGGGGTAATTGCCTATCAGCGCTATCTTTTGCCCGGGGAAGACGCTGTCGAGATTCATCTTCAGAAAATCCTCCTCAATGAGCTTCACCCCCGGATACGCCTTGCGCATGTATGCCGCCGCCTCCGGGTCCAGCTCCACGGCCACCAATTCGCGTCCTGAGGCATCTAACCAGCGCGTCAGCGCCCCGGTGCCCGGACCTATCTCCACAATCGGCAGCTGCCCTAACGGCGTATCTGCCCCGTAGCCTAACACCGTGTCGGCGATGCGCTCTGACACAGCCTCATCAACCAGAAAATGCTGGCCGAAACTCTTTTTTGCTTTTACCTTTGCCATGTATTTATAAAAGCGGAGGCTGCGCAAAAGTTTTCACAGCCTCCCTCTTCCGACCGGTCAGACCAGTCAGACCAGTCTGACCAATTCCTCTCACTTAAACTTCTTGGCAATGGCGGCGGGTACAGCCTCTTTGTTCACCATAATGCCCATCGTCTTCATCAGGAAGTAAGGTTCCGAGCAGTAGAAGTAGCCGCCATATTTCTGGTTCGTGTCCCACGAGTTTTTGATTTTGTAATAGCGGTTGCCCTTCTGGTCGGTGGCGATGCCCACAATCGTCATGCCGTGGTCATCCGTTGTTTCGTGGCGGTCGAAAGCCTGCTGACGCATCTCCTGCGTAGGCACTATTTCCTTCACCGGCCCGTCGAACTGGAAGCGCTTCTTGGCCCTTTCATTGTCGCTGAGCTGTACCCAGCGCGACAGCTCCGTACCCTCGAGCGTGCCCGGGTCTATTTCCTCCGGTATCACGGCCACGCCCTCGCGCCATTTGAAGCCACCCTCGCTCACGTCGGCAGCCCAGGCCACCGAATAGCCGTTTTCAAGAGCATTGTCCACGATGGCCTTCATCTCCTCCATAGGCACATTCTGATAGTCGGCCCACAGCCAGTTGTCGGCCACCTCCAGCGGGAAAGCCTTGTAGAACGGATGGTGAGTGAAGCTCGTAACACAGATATAGTCGTTGGGGTTGAGCTTGAACTGGTCGGCAAACGTGCGCGGAGTGTACTGTTTGCCCTTGTAGGTGAACTTCTCGGGCAGCGGGCCGAGGTAAGCGTCGAGGATGCCGTCCAGACCCTTCTTCCAGGCCGTGGAATAGCGGCGGTTGGAGTTCTTCAGCACACCGTTGAGGTAGCCCGTAAGGCCGTCGCTCAGCTCATAGTGCGAGTGTTTGTCTTCCCCGTAGTTCAGCCCCGAGTAAGCCTCTTCCGGCACCAGACCGTAGTTGTCCAGCACATAGATGATGTCCCACAGGCCGCCGCCCTGGGCGAAGTTTATCTTGCCGTCCATGCGCAGATATTTGTCGGCCTTGTCGTCGTAGCAGTGGCGCACCGTGAACATCTCGCTCAGGTCAAGCTCCGGGCCACCCTTGCGCATAATCTCGTCTTCAATGAACGATGTGCCCGAGAACGACCAGCATGTGCCCGACTTGTTCTGGTCCTTCACAGAACCCGTCTTCACCGTTTTCACGTCAGTGAACTGAAAGCCCTTCACCGTGTCGGTGTCGGCCTTTTTGGCATCCTGCGCCATTACGCCAAGCGGCAAGGCGGCAGCCATGGCCAAAAGAAAAAGTTTTTTCATGATGTTTATGTTGAGTTTTAGAATTCAGTAAAAGTTAGCGGCAGCAACTGCGCCACACTCTCCACGATGTAGATTTTGTCGGCGCCGTAGAGGATTACCTCCATCGGTCCGTGCAGATTCTCATACTCCATCAGCGCCTGACGGCAGGCACCGCAGGGCGCTATGGGCGAGCGCTGGAAACAGTCGGCGAAATCGCGGCCCTCATTGCCCGGCAGGTCGTGCGTGTTGGCCGCAATGGCAATCTTCAGCATCCGTTTGCCCGGATTGTTGGCGCCTGCCCAGTAGGCCGTGGTGCGTTCGGCGCACATCGACGACGGAAACGCCGCATTTTCCTGATTCGCACCGCTCACGATAGAGCCGTCGTCGAGCAGAACGGCCGCACCCACCCGGAAATGCGAGTAAGGCACGTATGAGCCGCGAGTAGCCTCCTTGGCGGCATCTACCAGAGCGCGGTTTTCGCTGCTCAGCTCGCTGTAGAGGCACTCGCGCACCCGCGTATGAACATTGAACTCCTTCATGGCCACAAAAATAGCAAAAAAAACTCGCCCGGCAAAATGGAGCGCAACTAAGGAGTTTAAGGAGCTTAAGGAGTTTAAGGAGCTTAGGGGTGGCGCACTGCCGCGCTTTCAAAAAAAATTGTTATCTTTGCCACATCTAAACAATCACTCAATCAAATCAATCAATGAAACGTTTTTTCCTAACGCTCCTGGCGTTTCTGCCTGCGTTGCTTCTCAGCGCGCAGACCGAGCCGCCGGCACGCGGCACCCATCAGCTCGGCTCCTATGTGGAAGCAGAGCCTGCTGAAGCACCCTCGCCGCTGAGCCTCAGCACCGCGAAGCCCTTCTCGCAAGGCACCCTCGCCAAAGTGGCTGAAGGCCTCCCCGTGCGCATGGCGCCCGCCAAAGCCTGGCAGTTGACCGACATCACCGGCGCCCGCCAGCTCATGGCAAACAACCATTCCACACACGTCTGCTACGGCGGCAACACCTCCGTAGATGCCCTCGGCACAGACTCCGTCATCATCAACCGCTTCTGCTTCGGCGACGTCTCCATACGCGCCAAAGTAGACCTCTCAACGGGCATCGTCACCATTCCCACTCAGTTCATCGACTCCGTGCAGGGATTGCCCGTGTATCTGTGCAAGATGGACTTCCGCAGCCAGGTTTACGACAAAACCACACCGCTGCGCGGCCACCTCTACAAAGGCAGCATTGTGATTGACGACGGCTTCGGCTTCTTCGTTACAGAAGGTCCGCAGGCCGGCGCTTACCTCAACATCGGTCTCATGGACTATGCCGCTCTGGCACAGCCCAACGCCGCCATCACCGCGCGCCGAATCACCTTCAAGGACAACACCATGACCGTGGCCAACCGCCAGGTTACCGAACAGACAAGCAACGGCTTCGCCTACCCCGTCAGCGACGGCAAACTGCGCCTCATGCGTCTGCCCGTCACCACATCCTTCTCCGACATCGACCTGACCCTGAGCCCCGACGGCGCCATCGTCATCGACCCACAGGCCATTGCCAACCTCAGCCTCTACGGCGACTTCTACCTCTACCGCCTCACCGAGACCACCGAGGGACAGAACGTGAAATTCTCCGTCAATGTGCTCAACCCCGTGGAAGCCTCCTACACCACCGGCGACAAGAAGCTGACCTGGGGCACCTGGGGCGTGGCCCGCACCAACGCTCTCCTGGGCACTTACGAAGGCACCTCTGTGGTGCTCAGTGACGGCATCACCTTCCCCACAGCCCCCACTCTCAACCTTGAGGGTCAGGGCACGCAGGAGAGCCCCTGGCTCATAAAGACTCCCGCCGACTTCGAGGCGCTGCGTTACGACATCGTCAACAACCCCACTTACCGCGGCACCCTCACCTCCGACGGCAACGACCATAACTATTACCCCGTTTACGCGGGCAAATACTTCAAGCTGGCCAACGACATCGACTTCGGCACCGACGCCCCCGGCGTGGAGCCTATCGGCAACACACAATACTGGTTTGCCGCCAACTTCGACGGCGACGGCCACACCATCTCCAACTTCTACATCAACAACTACGCATACGACTATGCCGGCCTCTTCGGCCATCTCGCCTCGGGGGCCTCGGTGCGTAACATCAAGTTTGCCAAACCCGTGGTAACCTCCATAGGCTATACCGCAGGCGTACTGGCAGGTTACAGCTACGCACCCGTAAGCGACGTCACCATCACCGACGCCCGCGTCATCGTGTCGGCAGGCTACAACGCCGGCACCTTAGTGGGTTACAGCTCCGAACCCCTCACCAACATCACCGTCACCAACAGCTATGTGCAGGGTCTCGGCTACCTCGGCGGCATCGCAGGCCGCAGTTACAACAACATCACCAACTGCCACGCCACCGGTACGGTAATCCAGACCGGCGGCCAGGTCTTCGCCGGCGGTCTGGTGGGTCAGCAGAGCAAACGCACCACCGCCTCACCGGCACCCGTCATCACCGGCTGCTCCTTCACCGGCACCGTGCAGGCCACCGGCGACGAGATTGGCGTGGGCGGCCTCTTCGGCGCCTTCTCCTACTCCAAACTCAACCAGAGCTTCGCCTCCTCGTCGGTGTTCAACTCCAGCTCCCGTTCCGCTTACGTGGGCGGCCTGGCGGGCGTTACCTACGAGGCTGAAATCGACAACTGCTATGCGGCAGGCTATGTGCGCAATCCCGAATCGCCCCTCTGCGGCGGTCTCGTAGGCCACAACACACAGTCGCTCGGCACCCCCGTGCCCACACGCATCAGCAACTCATACTCCTCGGTGATGCTCATCACCAAATCCACCTCATCGACACGCGGCATTACCGGCGACTCCGTCAACTTCACCGTCACCAACTGCCTGTTCGACAACCAGCTCACCCCGGCGCAAGGCGCACAGTGGGGTGCCCTGACCTCCACCCTGACCTCCGGCACACTGCCCGCAGGCTTCAGTGCCGACGTATGGACAGCCGCCGCAGGCTGTTACCCCATGCTCAAGAACAACAGCACCGTTGACGCCGCCAAAGCCTCCGTGGCCGCCATCGTGCTGCCCGCAGAGCAGAACATCAACGACGTGCAGACCAACTTCACATACGCCGCTCCCGCCGGCGTTACCTGGGCTGCCATGAAGAACGGCGAGCTCGACACCAAGGGCGGTTACGCCTTCACCTTCGCCGACGGCACGGGCATGCTCAACTATGAGCAGTACACCGACACCGTATTCGCTCAGGCAGGCCGCGCTCAGCGCTTCTGGTTCCTCAACATCGCTCCCGCCCCCTTCGACGGCAAAGGAACTGCCGCCGAACCCTGGCAGATTAAGACCCGCGAGGACCTGAAGAAATTCTCCGACATGAGCAACAACGCCCGTATGTCGTTCACCGGCCGTTACCTCGTCCTCACCGCCGACATCGACTGCCAGGGCGACACCCTGATGCCCGTCTGCAAAGACCCCTCCGCAAAACTCGTCTTTGAAGGCAACTTCAACGGTCAGGGCCATCAGATTGACAACTTCCACATCCTGGCCGTGGGCTTCTTCACCGAAGACAACGTCAGCGGCACTGCCGTGCCCGGACAGGTGAACCCCAGAGACCCCAACTCCTACTATTTCAGCGGCCTTTTCGCCAACGTAGGCAAGCAGGGCGTCATCAGCAACCTCAACATCGGCCCCAAAGCCGACATTGAATCGTTCCAGCATGGCGGCGCCATAGCCGGCGGCTGCGAACGCAGTGAGATCATCGTCCCGGTAGAGCTGTTGACAGAAGAAAATGTGGATCAATATGGGATAGATGGGTGGCAGTAATGAAAACAGAACGAAATCTGACAAACCTTGCTGTGGCGATGTTCGCACTGAACTTATCGATTCTCTCCTTTTATTCGTTGATCAGAAGTTCTTCGTCCTGATTTGTCTTTCGGAAAGAGGGAAAAACTTATTCTTCCACTTTCGCCAGAATGTCGGACTGCCGAAGGATGGTGTACTCCTGGTTGTCCAGCTTTACTTCTGTACCGGCGTATTTGCTCATCAGAACTTTGTCGCCGACTTTCAGCTCCATAACAATTTCCTTACCGTCAACCACGCCGCCGGGGCCAACTGCAACTACTTCGGCAAACTGGGGCTTTTCCTTTGCGGAACCCGCCAGAATGATGCCGCTTTTGGTAGTCTCTTCCGCTTCACACATTTTAATGACTACTCTGTCAGCCAAAGGTTTAATTGCCATAATCAATATCTTTTATTTTTTGTTTCTTTTTCGCGCCGCTTTGGTCTGCGCCTTTGCGACATCAGTTTCCTTGCATATCCCGTGCCAATCCGACAACGCTGACAATTTGTCACCCTATATAATGCATGCGGACAATAAAATTTTTATATAAACTTTTGGCAGATTGTAAACTTTGTGCTTATTTAGCACCCGTAAACTAAACTCGCAGACAATGACCAAAGAGAAATTTCATATTGAGTATGACATGCGCAACACTCCAGTGGCGATGTTGTGGTCGTATATATCTACTGCCTACGGACTTAAGGAATGGTTTGCCGACAACGCAAGGCAGACGGGAAAGGAAGTGGTGCTGGATTGGAACGGTGTGGAGCAGACGGTGCAGATTGTTGCCATACGCACTGACAAATTCGTGCGCTACCATTGGACGGAGGAGAACGACAAATCATACTTCGAGCTGAGAATCTCGCAGTCGGAGCTGACCGACGGGACGATGCTCACGGTGACCGACTTCGCCGAGCCCGACGATGTGGAGGAGGCGAAGGACCTTTGGAACTATCAGATTGAAACCCTGCAGCGCATCCTCGGATGCGTGTGACGGAAGATTGACAAAAAAGGCTGTGTCGTAATTAAGGTTTGCGGCGCAGCCTCTTTTCATACTATGGGATTTCAATATTTTTTTAGGCTTTTAAAGTCTTGACTTAACATCACTACTGTCCTCTTTGAGGAATCGGCTTCACTTGGGTTCGAGGGTGCATGCTATTGTTTAGCAGTTATGTATTATCAAGGTCTTGGAGTAGAAAAGGACATAAAGAAAGCATGGTCTTATTTGGGGCGAAGTCTTAATTTTGGAAATAACGATGCCCGTTATCTATTTGCTAACATGTGTTTCAATAACGAATTGCAAGGTGTCATTCCTGACATCTATGGTCGTGGATGGCACTATATGGAACTTGCTGCCCAACAAGGATATGAACCAGCTATTGAATTCTATAAACAGCAGAATGAGAAATAACTTAAAGATTATATTACATCCTGAATGAAGAAGGTAATTCATTGATGCCGTTTTAATATGTGAAGTAGAGGGTTATATAAATTTGTGCAATAATATGATTGGAAATATTGACATACTGGTAAAGGAGCTCTGCAAGCTTCCCAAGGAAGTTGGATGGGTTGAGTTCAAGTATAACAACTGTGAACCGAATATGGTTGGCGAGGACATAAGTGCCCTTGCCAATAGTGCCACCTTGAACGACCGTGACTATGCCTATATGGTATGGGGTGTAGATGACGGCACGCATGAGATAATTGGCACAAAGGTGCGGCTGCAGATGGAGAAGAAAGGCGAGCAGGAGTTAGAGAATTGGCTTCGCTATATGCTCTCCAAGAATGCGGATTTTGAGTATTATGATGCAGATATAGATGGCAAGCACGTTGAGATGATTCGTATTCATAAGGCGCTCAATGAGCCAGTAAGCTTCCAGAAGGTTGACTACATACGTAGTGGTAGCTACACCAAGAAACTGCATGAGTTTCCTGTGTTCCGCGCTCAGTTGTGGGACAAACTGCGGCATGCCCAGTTTGAGGATGTATGCATAAAGGCTGACCAAAGATATGAAGACATCATCAGACTGCTTCAGGTGGATGCCTACTTTACGTTGTTGAAGATACCACAACCTGCAGAAAAGGATGCTGTTACACATTATCTGATTGAGGATAGTATCATCCAGAAGCAGGACAATGGTCTATATTCGATAACTAACTTGGGAGCATTGCTGTTTGCAAAAGATTTAAATGAGTTTGCCCGTTTAGGTCGTAAGGCCATGCGTGTGGTACAGTATAAGGGCATAAACCGTCTGTTGATTCAAAAAGAGGAACCTTTTAATCAGGGCTATGCTATTTGCTTTGAGAATATCGTGCGCTACGTAAATGCCTTGCTGCCAAGCAACGAAGATGTAAATGCAGTTCAATTGTCAACAACAAGCAAGTTCCCTTTGCCATCTGTAAGAGAAGCCATTGCGAATAGTCTTATCCACCAAGACCTATATATAACGGGGGCTGCTCCAGTCGTGGAAATTTTTGACAATCGGATTGAAGTAACGAATCCTGGCACGCCATTGGTGGATGTGCTTCGTATTATCGATAATCCACCAAAGTCGAGAAACGAGAAACTTGCGTCTCTCATGCGACGGTTGAAGATGTGTGAGGAATTAGGTCGTGGCTGGGACAGAATGGTGCTGGCGTGTGAAGCTCAACACCTCCCAGCTCCGCGTATTGAAGTGTTTCAAGAGAATACGAAAGTGACATTATTTTCTGAAATAAGTTTTAGCAATATCTCTATGGAGGATAAACTTTGGTCATGCTATCTCCATGCTTGCCTAATGTATATACAGGGTGATGCTCTGACGAATAAGTCGTTAAGAGAAAGGTTCAATGTCAGTGAAACATCAGCAGGAAGTATTTCAAGGCTGATAAAGGAGGCGATATCTCAGGGAAAGATTAAAGCACTTGATCCTGATACGGCGAAACGATACATGAGATATATACCAATATGGGCTTAGTTTAATTTGCCGGTAATTTGCTGGAACTTGCCGAAACGAATAAAAAACGGAAATGTATTTCGATAACACATTGGTAATCAATGGTGATTGAAAACAAATTTAATTTGCTGGTAATTTGCTAAAGAAGAAAAACATAGATATGTTATTCGGAAAAAAGATTAGGGAACTAAGAGATGAGTATGGTGTACTTCAACGCCGGTTGGCTGCATTATTGGAAATAGACACCCCGTTCAGTAAGATTGAACGTGGAGATAGACGAGCAAAGCGTGAGCAGGTTATAAAAATAGCTGAGTACTTACATCAGAATGAGAAAAAACTGCTTACTTTTGAGTGACGAAGTCAAAAAAAGGGGGATGCGCCTATTTTTTGACACATCCCCGAGTTTATTGTTGTGAGCCGGCGATTGCCGCTTCGGCTTGCGCCAGCTTCTCGGGCGAGCCGATGTCAAACCAGCGGTATGCCGTGTCGGGGATGTAGCCCATTATTTTCAGACGGCGGCACATGTCGACATAGAACGGCGTAATCGAGAATTTATGCGCGTCGGTGTAGCCGGCAAGGGCGTCAAACACCGTCGGCGAAATCACATGCACTCCTCCGAAAGCCAGTTGGAGCTGACAGGCAGAGGGCACAAACCCTTCCGGACGCGTCTCGCCGGTGGTGACGTTCTCCCAGCCCTGCAGACGCCGGCTGGAGTCAAACACGAAGTAGCGCGACGTGGTGCGTTCGGCTACGAGCACCGACGCGTCGGCGGAATGGTGGAGGTGATAGTTGTAGAAGTCGGCAAGATTGAGGTCGGTCATGATGTCGGCGTTATGCACGAGGAACGGCTCGCCGTCGTCGAGCAGAGGCCGCGCCTTCAGGATGCCTCCACCGGTGTCGAGCAGCTCGCCGCGCTCGTCGCTCACCTGGATGTTGACCCCGAAGTTGCCGTTGTCGCGCAGAAAGTCGACAATCTGCTGCCCGAAGTGATGGATGTTGACAACAATGTCGGTGAAGCCGTATGAAATCAGATGGCGTATCACGTGCTCGAGCATTGGCCGTCCTGCCACCTCGACAAGTGCCTTCGGGCGGTTGTCGGTCAGCGGGCGCAAACGCGTGCCGAGGCCGGCTGCGAAAATCAGTGCTTTCATCCTCTTATCCTTAGAAAATTTTTGCGTTGAACGTCTGCTCGATGTTCTGCTCGCGGTGCACGAGCTCCACCTTGACGTTGAATTTCTTGTTGATATGCTCTGCCATGTGCTGCGCGCTGTAGACCGAACGGTGCTGTCCGCCGGTACATCCGAAGCAAACCATCAGATTCGTGAATCCGCGCTCCTTGTAGCGTTTCACCGTGGCGTCGACAAGGGCATAGGCGTGGTCGAGAAACTCGAGTATCTCGCCGTCGTCCTCAAGAAACTTTATCACCTGGTCGTCGAGGCCCGTAAACGGCTTGTAGCGCTCATACTTGCCGGGGTTGTTGACGGCGCGGCAGTCAAATACGTAGCCGCCGCCGTTGCCCGACGGGTCGTTGGGGATGCCTTTCTTGTAGGCGAAACTCATCACGCGCACCGTGAGCGTGTGCTTCTGCAGGTCGTCGGTAAACTGCTTCAGGCCAACAAGCTCTTTGAGCACCTTGCAGAGGTAGGGATACTCCGGATAGGGGTTGGCAAGAAGATGCCGGAGATTGGCGATGGCAAACGGTACGCTCTGGATGAAGTGGGGCTTCTTCTCGAAGTAGCCGCGGAAGCCGTAGGCACCGAGCACCTGAAGCGTGCGGAACAGCACGAAGTGGCGCAGCTGGGCGTAGAAATAGTCGCGGTCTACGGGAGTGTATTTGCGCAGGGCGTCGATATATTCCTCCAGCAGCTCGCCGCGGAGGCTGTCGGGAAGGTTGGCCTTGGCCTGCCATAGAAATGATGCCACATCGTAGAACACCGGTCCCTTGCGGCCGCCCTGAAAGTCGATAAACCACGGCTCGCCGTCATTGATCATCACGTTGCGCGACTGGAAGTCGCGATACATGAACGTTGCCGAGGAGCTGCGCAGCAACACGTCGGCAAGGCGTTGGAAGTCGTCTTCGAGAAGGTCTTCCTGAAACTCCATGCCGGTGGCTTTGAGAAAGCAGTATTTGAAATAGTTCAAGTCCCACATTATCGAGCGGGCGTTGAACTCCGACGAAGGATAGCATTTCGAGAAGTCAAGACCGTCGGCGCCGGCAAACTGAATGTCGGGAAGCTGGCGGATAGTCTTCGACAGTAGGGCTTTCTCCTCCTCGCTGAACACCGTGGTCTTGCGCCCTTTCTCGATGGCGTTGAAAAGAAGCGTGTCGCCAAGGTCCTGCTGCACGTATGCCATTCGGTCGTCGCTGTGGGCATAAACCTCCGGAACGGGCAGATTCTTCGACGCGAAATGCTTCGCCATGTAGAGAAACGCCTCGTTCTCTTCGATGCATGTGCCTATCACGCCTATCATCGTGCGTTCGCCCGTGAGGCGGAAATAGCGGCGGTTGGAGCCCGACGACGGAAGTTCGGTGATTCCGGCTGGCTCTACGCCTGCCACTTGCTTGTATAAATCGCTTAAGACTGTCTTGTTTGTCATAGTTCTCTGTTGTCGATTGAATTCTGTAAAGGTAGTCAAAAAACGGCAGACTATACCAATTTTTTCTCAATGAAATATTTCCACAGGGGAGCCACCATCATCGCCTGCTTGATTTCGTCGTGGTCGAGAAGCCAGCGCACCTCGTCGGCGCTGAGAAGATGCACGCTGATGTCTTCCGACGTCTCAAGATGCTGGCTGCCTACGCGCTCCACGCCTTCTGCCACGTAGCAGTGGGTCCAGTTGGTGGTGGTGCTGGGATTGCCCGAAATCACCGAGATCTTGCGCCATTCGCCGCCGCCGAATCCCGTCTCCTCATAAAGCTCGCGCTTGGCTGCCGTCAGAGGGTCCTCGCCGGGGTCTACGCAGCCTGCCACAAGCTCATAGCGTGTCTGGTCGATGCCGTGGCGGTACTGGCGTATCATCACAAACTCCCCGTCGGCGGTCACTGCGATGATGTTGACCCAGTCGGGATATTCAAGCACATAAAATTCGGGTATCTCGGTGCCGTTGGGCAGACGCACCACGTCGCGGCGTGCCGTCAGCCACGGACGACGGAACAGATATTCGCTGCTCACAAGTTCCCATTTCCTTTCGTTAATGTCTGTTTTCAGCATATTGTTGTGTCCTTTTTTATGTCAATGTTTCTTAACGCCACTGTAGATAATCGTGTTCGACTCCAGCATGCGGTCTTCGATATACTGCCGGTGGGGCGAAATCTGCCCCGTCAGGTATTTCTCCATCATCAATCCGCCGATAGGCACTCCGAAGGTGGCGCCGAAGCCGGCATTCTCCACATAGACGCAGATGGCTATCTTGGGATTGTTCATCGGGGCGAAGCCCATAAACGCCGAGTGGTCGCGTCCGTGGGGGTTCTGCGCCGTGCCCGTCTTGCCACACACCTCGATGTCGCCGAACTGCGCCTGGCGGCACGTGCCGCCCACCACTGCCATGCGCATGCCCTCGGCAATGTCTTGATAGTAGTTTTTGTTGATGTGCGGAGTGTGGCGTGTGGTGTACTGCGCTGGCAGCTTGGTGCCGCCGATGCGTCTCACAACGTGGGGCGTGTAGTACCAGCCGCGGTTGGCTATCGTTGCCGACAGGTTGGCTATCTGAAGCGGAGTGGCGAGTATCTCGCCCTGTCCGATTGCCACCGAGATGACAGTGTTGGCGCTCCAGCGGTTCTCGCCGTACACTTTGTTGTAGAACTTGCTGTTGGGGATGAATCCGCGGCTCTCGCCCGGAAGGTCGACGCCGAGTTTGTAGCCGAAGCCCATTTCCACAAGGTAGTTCTTCCAAATCTCGAACGCCTTGGCGGGGGTGCCGTATTTCGAACGCTTGTCGATCATCGTCTTGAAGCCCCAGCAGAAATATGCGTTGCACGACGTGCGGATGGCGGGCTTCAGCGAGATGGGCGACTCGTGGCCGTGGCAGCCCACTTTCAGACGCCCGTTGATGTAGCCGCGGTGGCAGGGAAACATCGTGCCGAGACCAACCATGCCTTCCTGCAGGAATATCAGTCCCTGGGTGGGCTTAAACTGGGAGCCGGGAGGATAGGCTGCCATTATGGCGCGGTCAAACAGCGGCTTGTAGCGGTTGTTGACAAGCTCGCGGTAGTTCTTGCCGCGGTCGCGCCCGATGAGCAGTGAGGGGTCGTAGCCGGGACTCGACACGAGGGCGAGAATCTCGCCCGTTGCCGGCTCGATGGCAACGATTGCACCTATTTTGCCCTGCATCAGCTTCTCGCCATACTCCTGAAGGTTGTAGTCGATGCTGAGTGTCAGGTCTTTGCCCGACACGGGAGCCACGTCCCTCGCTCCGTTCTCAAAGCGTCCCTGGATGCGTCCGTGGGCGTCGCGGATAAGTATTTCCTGCCCCTTCTTGCCACGCAGATACGTCTCGTAGCTCTTCTCGATGCCGAGGTCGCCGGTGTAGTCGCCGGCGCGGTAGTAGGGATCGTTGTCGATATCGTTCTGGTTCACCTCGCGGATGTTGCCGAGGATGTTGGCGCCGCTGGTGCTGTTGTATTTGCGGAGTGTCTTTTTCTGAATGAAGAATCCGGGGAAGCGGTAGAGCTTCTCCTGAAGGCGGCCATAGTCCTCGAGCGACAGATGGCGGATAAGCACCTGCTGGGTAAACGAGGAGTAGCCGGGGTTGCGCCGAGTGTCGCGCATCTCCTCAAACTTCTTGCGAAGCTCGGGAAGCGTGATTTGCAGCGTGCTGCACAGGTCGAGCGAGTCGAGGTCGTGTATCTCCTTGGGGATGACCATGACGTCGTATGCCGGCTGGTTGAACACGATGAGACGTCCCTTGCGGTCGTAGATCATACCGCGCGAGGGATAGATGGTCTTGCGCAGAAAGGCGTTGGAGTCGGCGTTTTTCTTGAATGTCTCGTCGGCCACCTGAAGATTGAACAGGCGCACAATGTAAAGCACCGAAATGACAATTATCAGTCCGGCGATGACAAATCGGCGTTTCTCCAGTTCGTACTCTCTCATTTCTTGGCGTTGACAAGCGCGTCGATGCCGAGCAGAATGACGAATGTCAGTGCGGTGCATCCTACAACGCGGTACAAAGATAGCAGAAAATCATGAAGCGTGAAAGCCTCGATGAAGGTCACAGAAAGACAGTAGACAAACGTCATCGTCAGCAGATACTTGATGTAGGCGCCAGGTCCGAGGGTCTTCGCCGAAGGCACGGGGTCGGCAATCTCGTCGTCGTGGGTCACGTAGAGTTTCACAACCGTCTCGCGGACTGCGCCGAGGATGGTGCATGCAAGGGCATTCATGCCGGCGGTGTCGCCGAAGATGTCGATAATCAGACCGGCAAGGAAGCCGATAATCATCACCCAGTTGCGGTGGAGCGTGAGCGGAAGGCGCACGATGACGTAGATAAACACAAACGGAGTGGCGAAATTGAGGATGCTGATGTTGTTGCACACGAGCACCTGCACGATGGCAAGTAGCACAAACAACGCCAGTGTCTGGAAGATGCTTTTATTCATTGTCGGTTCCTCCTTCCTGTTCAAGTCGCTTCAGCTCACCTGCCATCTTGCTCTTGATGGCGCGCACGGTGCCGAGGCGGGTGAAGTCGGTGGTGAGACGTATCTTCAAAGAGAAGAAATTATTGTCGGTGGCCTGCTGGTTGCTCTCTATCACGCCGACGATAAGACCCGGCGGAAACACCGCCGAGTAGCCGCTCGTGACGATGGTGTCGCCGCGGTGGAACTTCACGTGCTTGGGCATCTCCTCGAGCGTGGCGTGGTAGGGGTCGGTGCCGTGCCACACCAGACTGCCGAAATAGTCGGTGTTCTTCACCTTGCACGACAGACGCATGTCGGAGTTGAGAAGCGACAGCACGCGCGAGGCATGGTCGCTGACGTTGCTCACGATGCCAACCACTCCGTTCTGGTCAACGACGCCCATCTCGGGGGCGATGCCGTCGAGGCGGCCCTTGTCGATGGTGATGAAATTCTTCGGGTGGGTGACGCTGTTGTTGATCACGTTGGCAAAGTGATATTCGTAGTTTTGTGCCACGGAGTCGGGTAGGGCGATGCCGCTGGGCTGCAGCAGCGTCTTGTATTCGCCGATTTGGCGTTTCAGGTTGATCACCTCCATCTCAAGCGTGGCGTTGCGCTCCTGAAGGTCGGAGTTGATTGAACGCAGGTTGAAGTATGATGTGACCTCGCCGGCGCCCTTGTAGACTACGGCCGACGCCCGGTTGGCGGATGTCAGAAACACATGCTGCTGGTATGGGTTCTTCTGAAACAGCATCCAGCAGCTTGCCACGACAAGCAGCACAAACACAATCCACGACGAATGTCGCACAAAAAAACTAATTATATTATTCACAGTCAGTCGGTTGCGGTGAATTTACCAGTTTGCGGTCAATATACCTTGTTTATACATACAAGAAGGCGCAAACAAAATGGTTGACGCCTTCTTGGTGAATTTTTATGCCGATGGGTGAACGCTATCGGATGAGAAACGAGAACTTGTCGCGGTTCTTCAACGCGATGCCTGTGCCCTTCGCCACTGCGTGCAGAGGATCGTCGGCTACAATGAATTTGATGCCGATTTTCTCCGACAGACGCTTGTCGAGACCTCGGAGAAGCGCGCCGCCGCCCGAGATATAGATGCCGTTTCTGACAATGTCGGCATAAAGTTCGGGTGGTGTGCTTTCCAATGCGCTCAGAATAGCTGCCTCGATTTTGAGTATCGATTTCTCGATGCAGTGGGAGATTTCCTGATACGACACCGGCACTTCCATCGGAAGGGCGGTCATCTGGTTCGGACCGTGCACGATGTAGTCTTCCGGCGGGTTGTCCATCTCGGTGAGCGTCGAGCCAACGTTGATTTTTATCAGCTCGGCCATGCGCTCGCCAACCTTCATGCTGTGCGCGCGGCGCATGTGCTCCTGGATGTCTTCGGTAAGCACGTCGCCTGCCACACGGATACTCTTGTTGGTGACGATGCCGCCAAGAGAGATTACCGCAATCTCAGTTGTGCCGCCGCCTATGTCGACAATCATATTGCCTTCAGGTGCCTCGACGTCGAGACCGATACCGAGGGCTGCTGCCATCGGCTCGTAAATCATATAAA
>ERZ1027188.332-NODE-332-length-20267-cov-6.065753_pt1 | contig 20267 bp, 17 predicted proteins | sample MGYA00519273_ERZ1027188 | MGnify/ENA primary metagenome ERZ1027188 (study PRJEB26926, sample SAMN06164623) | human gut metagenome | biome: ENVO:00009003; feature: ENVO:2100002; material: ENVO:00002003 | host: Homo sapiens | place: USA | collected 2012 ... | reverse complement strand
CTACACAAGGCTATTCGTCGGCAGCGTCAGATGTGTATAAGAGACAGGTATTACAATGGAGATTGGACAAGCACATAGGAACATGCATTAAATAGATTCCAATTTTATAAATAAAACAAATTAGGACTTGTTGAGAGTTATGATATATTTAAGTAGTTTCAGGTTAAGTGACAGAAAAGTAAAGAATCCGAATATTTATCCCTACAATGTATTTAAGGGGAAGTATATTGAGCCATTTGTTTTTAGCCCTATAACTGTTTTTTATGGGAACAATGGTTCTGGTAAATCAACACTTTTAAATATTATAGCCAACTGCCTGGAACTAAAAGGAAAAGAGTATGCAACGAGTAATTCCTATGGAATTGTTGATTATTGTAGTTCGTTTTCTAGTGAATGTTCATATACTTTGGGGGAAGATGATTTTGGAAACACAATAAGAAATATACCAACCAATAGCCGGTATATAAAAAGCGAAGATATATTGTATGAAATTAAGAAGATACAACAAAAGCAGGTATTATCCGATGGTATGGAATATGATTATGTTAAGAGAGGGATGTCTTTACTTGAAGCAAAGAAATTTTTAGCATCAAAAGAAGGGCGTAAGCAGGAAGAGTATATAAAATTTGCACAGGAAAAATATTCTAACGGAGAGACATCCATTCAATATTTTGAGGAATACTTACAACCGGATGCGTTGTATTTATTAGATGAACCGGAGGTGTCACTTTCGCCTGCCAATCAGGTTGCGTTAGCAGAAGAAATTAATAAAATGGCAAGGTTGTTGGAGTGTCAATTTATTATTGCAACACATTCACCATTTATGCTTGGAACAATAAACACAAAAATATATAATCTTGATACGGAAGGGTATGATGTTACGAAATGGAGTGATTTAGATAATGTGCGATATTTTTACGATTTCTTCAAAAAACATGAAAATGAATTTAAATAAATATACGCTCATAGCGTAATACCAAAAAGTTTAACTTTTGCAGAGCAGCATTGCGAAAACGATGTTAGCTCTGTTTTTCTTTATACAAGATATGAAGTGATTTTTGAACTATTTTGTGCAGGTGAAACATTTGGGGGGGCGGTATAGGAGTTGAATCTGTTTTATATTAAGAGGATTGTTAACAGTGACTATTTACTTTAAATCTGGATATAATAAGAAAGACATATATATTGATAATGAAAATATAAATATGGTACATTTGAAGTGGAGGTGAGAGCGTGCTAAAAACTTATTTAATGGAGAACTACGGATATAATGAACCAATTTTTCTAAATGACTTATCCATTGAGGGTTTATCTGAAAATGCTGTCCGGCAGTCAGTGAAAAGACTTGTGGCAAGTGGTTTTCTGGAAAGATATGATAATGGAATATACTATATTCCAAAGCGCGGAGGACTACTTGAAAAGAGCTATCTGGATCCCTCTATGGTTATTATACGCAAATATGTAGAAAATCAATTAAATAAATATGGATATATTACGGGTTTGTCATTTGCTAATCAATTGGGTTTAACAACACAGATGCCGGCAGTTATTGAGATTGTTACAAATCGTGAATCCACTAATGGACGTATGCTTATGGTTGGCAATCAAAAAGTAAGAGTAAAGAAATCATCTATTTCTGTATCAGAGGACAATGCTGAACTGCTACAGTTGCTTGATGCCATCGGACAGGCAGAAAAGTATACAGAATTGACCATAGAAGAGACTGCTGATATTTTAATCACTTATATAAGAAAGAAGAAATTTACAAAGGGACAATTATCAGATGTTTCATCTGCATTAACTGGAGCTACAGCAAAAAAAATGATTGAATGGGGGATAATTTATGAATTTGCATCATGATATGAAAATATCACTGTTGGATTGTTATTTGTTCCTGAAACGTATGATACAGTGATTCAAAGTGTAAAACGTCTGGCTGATAGCGGAATTTGGAATTGAACTTTTATGCTTTTGTACCTTTTGGCAGAAATCCGGAACTGTCATTCTGGGAACGCCTTTGGGGTTCTTCCGAGTTTTTCTTAGATAACAGGGCATGGCAATCGAAGACAACAAAACCCGTGCAAGGATGCACGGGTTAGCCTGTCAAGAACATGGATGTTCTCTGGCAGGCGGTTGTGTACGTCTTCCATACAGAGCCATTGCCATGATCTGTTATTAATAGAAAAACCGGAAGGTTCCACAGGATTCCCAGGATGACCTTCCGGATTTATCATTAACTAAACCATACAGATTTATCATTAACTACACATTCGAACACAAACCATGCATTTACAATCGAACCGGCTTTAATTCAACTCTCCATTCTTATATCTCGCCACAACACTCTGAATACGCTCATTCGGATTCAGCAGATCACTGATGGACGTATCATGATTCAGGGTATCGATCAGATATGCGATATACTTACTCATATCACAATCAATATACCACTCCCGGCTCAGTAATTCCGGAGTCTGATAGATCAGATTCGTAGTGATTACGCCATCGATCAGACCATTTTCATAAGCCGTATCAAAACGCTCCAATCCATTCGTGAACAACCCGAAGGTAGCACAGATGAAAATCTTGCCTGCTTTTCTCTCCTTTAATTCGGCAGCTACTTCCAGAACACTTTCACCGGAGGAAATCATATCGTCGATGACGATCATATCCTTACCCTCTACGGAAGAGCCAAGGAATTCATGCGCAACGATCGGATTACGTCCGTCAACAATTCTGGTATAGTCCCTGCGCTTATAGAACATACCCATGTCAAGACCCAGTACATTTGCCATATAAATAGCACGTCCCATACCGCCTTCATCGGGGCTGATTACCATCATATGATCGGAATCAATCTTAAGATCCTTCACATGCTTCAGAAGACTCTTAATAAACTGATAGGTCGGCTGAACTGTTTCAAAACCATGCAGAGGAATCGCATTCTGGACACGCGGATCATGCGCATCAAAGGTGATGATGTTGTCAACACCCATGTTTACAAGCTCCTGCAGTGCGATGGCACAGTCCAAGGATTCGCGGGAGGTACGCTTATGCTGTCTGCTTTCATAAAGGAACGGCATGATAACGGTGATTCGTCTGGCCTTTCCACCAACAGCGGCAATGATACGCTTCAGATCCTGATAATGATCGTCCGGTGACATATGATTCTCTCTGCCACACAGAGAATAGGTCAGGCTGTAGTTTGCAACATCAACCAGAAGATAAAGATCGGTACCACGGACAGACTCCAGAATAATTCCCTTGGCTTCTCCGGAACCAAAACGCGGAACCTTCGCCTTCAGAAGATAGGAATCACGCTGATAGCCTGCAAATGCAAGACTTTCCTTGTGCTCACTTTCACGGATGGTACGCCATTTTACCAGATAATGATCCACTTTTTCTCCAAGGGATTTGCATCCCTCCAAAGGAATGATTCCCAATGAACCGACGGGAATGGTTTCAAGATTTCTCGTTTCTTCACGCTGTGCCATGAAGGTACCTCACTTTCTACTTTGCAGTTTTTTGAATAATCCGGATATCCGGCCCCGTAAATTTACATACAATATAGTTTTGCATAATCCTTGAAAAGGAACGATCCGAGTAACGGTTCGACACATCTTCAAAAGAAAGATTGGTAGATATAATAGTCGATTTCTGTGCCATGTTTCTTCCGTTTAATAAGGAAAAGAACACGGAAGAGATCACATTGGTAGGGTATTCGGTACCAAGATCGTCAATGATTAATAAATCGCAATCAAAGAGCTCCTTATGATAAGCAGCAAGATCTTCTTTATTCTTATAATCAAACATACTTTTGGAAAGTATTTCGAAAAGATGAATGGCACTCATATATACCACAGAATGTTCACTTTCCAGTAACTCGCGGGCAATACAACTGGATAGGAAAGACTTGCCCGTACCTACTGTACCATAAAAAAACAGATTATGATAGTCTGAATCAAAAGTTTCTATAAAATTTTTACTGATGGCTACTGTACGGCGGAAACACTCCAATGCCTCCCCTTCATAGTAGTCGTAAGATAAATGGTCAAAATTCTCAGTAGACAGAGACTTCTCTAATCCGGACTGCTCATAAAGCAGACGGATAATTGCCTGCTTGAAGCAGTGGCACTTCTCACGGTTCGGCAAATAACCGGTGTCCTGACAGTCCGTACAGGTATAAATGGGAGCAAGGTAATCGGCCGGATAACCGGCATTTACCAGAAGATCCTGTTTCATACCGGAAAGACGCCGGATCGTATCACGGAGGTCTGTAAGTGCAGAATCATCCCCTTCTAAAAGCTTACGCCCCTGTGAAACAGAAACGGAAGCAATGGAAGCCGATAATTCCTTAAAACCGTCTACATGGGAATTGACCTCCTGGAGGCGTTCCTCCATAATACGGTGGTTATTTAACTGGGTCACTTCGTATCCATGAATGATGGACTGATATTGTGCGTTGCTGAGTGCCACGATAAAATCTCCCTCAAAAATTAGTTGCTGATGATCTCCTTTTCCAGAGCATCAAAGTCATAGGTACTTCGCATCATCTGGTTGAAAGGAGCGGTGGTATTTCTTACAGACTTTGCGGAAGTCTGGCGGCTCTGGCTGTAGGCATCATCGAGCTTAAGGATGTCGGCCTTGTGATGAACCTCGTTCTTATGCCAGTTGTTCAGGATACTGTCAGCATATTCAAATCGGTGCTTGTCCGTAGCCATGACCGTCCGCTCACAGGCCTCTAAGATAATATCCTGTGTAAAGCTGAAAGCCTTCGTCCATTTGATGACATAATCCGCTTCGGCCTTCGTCGGATTGCTTGACTTGCCTAAGGCCTTCATAATATCATAGACTGTCTTGTCATATTTTCTGGCAGCGCGTGCAGCCTGCTTAGGAGATGTAATGCCTTCCTCTGCCCAGCTGACAGCGACCTTTTCTATGTAACGGAAATCCTTCTTTCCCTTTTCTACGCAGTACTGAATGAGATAATCAATCAGATCCTCGGAAAAATGCAGCCTGTCCGTAAAGAACAGGATCGTTTTCATTTCGGTTGGCGTCAGCGGCTTCCCGATGTACTGCTCTACCACGAACAGAAGCTGGGAGGTATCTTCCTTTTCCTTGAATTCCCGGATCTGGTCAAGGGTATAAGCCGGTTTCTCATAAGGATTGGGAGCCGGTGCTTCTGCCTCAGCTTCAACCGGTGCAGGGCGCTGTGTTTCTTTGCGTGCGGCAGAAAGCGGTACGACCGGTGCAAGAGGAGCAGCCTCATCGGAGGCTTTCTTTGTAACGTCAAGCAGACGGATTGCTGTAAGCACCTTGGCATCGTCATACTCCAAAGCCAGCAGACGATTCTTCTCCCAGTACTTTAACGCACGCAGGACATCCTTCTCGGTGTGGTTAAACTGATCCGCAATATCCGACACACTTGTCGGAAGGTGTGCGCTCATGGTGCGGAGAAGGTACAGATATACCTTGAGCTGGGCATCGTTCGCCTCTTTCATATACTCATCAATAAAAATATTGGATACCACAGTAACATCAGAATAATTCTCCTGATACACCTTAAACTGAGCCATATCAAATTCACCAACCTTAACATTCATTCAAACTAAATAAGCAAGATGAATTATAGCACATGCCTTTTAAAATGAAAATAGCCAAAATTCCTCAAACCCCAGTATTTACAAGGGTTTGAGGAAAATGTGGATAATGTGGATGGTGTGGATATAAATTGAGAGGCTAAGAAAAATCACAAAAACTGCACAAAAAATATCCACATATTTTTAAGAAATTATTCATAAAAATATGTGGATGATGTGGACAATTATCTGGAGAGAAGCTCTTCCCCAATGTTTACAACGTCTCCGGCGCCCATAGTTATCAACAGGTCTCCCGGTGCACAGTTTTCCAAAATAAATTTTTCAATTTCAGAAAAGCTTCCGAAATAATGGCAGTTTGGATTGAGTGGAAGAATTTCTTCCTTCAGGGTTTCGGAGCTGATTCCAAGGGTATCGGTTTCACGTGCCGCATAAATATCCGCAAGGATGATCTCGTCTGCCAGGGCAAGAGCGCTGGCAAAGTCCTTAAGGAATGCTTTTGTGCGGGTGTAGGTATGCGGCTGGAAAACGACCCAGAGCTTTTGGTGAGGATAATTTTGTGCCGCAGTTAAAGTTGCAGTAATTTCTGAAGGATGATGTGCATAATCATCAATTATAGTAAAACCATTGAGACAACCCTTGTATTCAAAACGGCGGTCGGTACCGTGGAAGCCGGCAAGAGCTTTGGCGGTCTTATCACGGGGAATCGCAAACAGGTCAGCGAGTGCAATGGCTGCAAGTGCATTGTAAATATTGTGTTCACCCGGCACACTGAGCTTAAACGTACAGGGAGGCTTACCGGTGCTTTGCAGCTCGAATTCTGCACAGCCCTTGTCATCATAGTGAATCCGGAAAACGGAATAATCGGCGTCTTTGCCCCCAAAGGTGATGACGCGGCAGGGAAGGCCTTCATAAATTTCTTCGACATCAGGAATGGTCCTGTTGATAATCAGCGTCCCGTCAGCAGGGAGAAGCGCCGCAAAACGACGAAAGGAGGAACGGATATCATGGATGTCTTTGAAGAAATCGAGATGATCTTCTTCTATATTAAGTATAATTCCTATTTTCGGGAAAAAGCTTAAAAAGCTGTTGGTGTATTCACAGGCTTCAGTTACAAAATAAGGAGAATGCCCTACACGGATGTTGCCGCCGATACTCTTTAAAATTCCGCCGATGGAAAGGGTGGGATCGGTATCTGCCTGCAGCAGGATTTCGGAAACCATGGAGGTAGTTGTGGTCTTGCCGTGGGTGCCGCTGATGGCAACCGGAAGCTCATAGTTGCGCATGATTTCGCCTAACAGCTCTGCCCGTGTAAGTGACGGAATGGAAAGCTCCTGCATGGCGATGAATTCCGGGTTATCGGGGTGGATGGCACTGGTGTATACCACAACATCAATATCTGCGGTAATGTTTTCCTTCCTTTGTCCAAGGTAAATATGTGCGCCCCTGTCTGATAGCATATCGGTAAGGGCTGACTGCCTGGCATCGGAACCGCTGACCTTAAAATGCTTTTCTAAGAGAATTTCAGCAAGTCCGCTCATGCTGATGCCGCCGATTCCGATGAAATATACATGGACAGGAGTTGAAAAATCAATCTGATACATAAGAATAGATCCTTTCCTTTATACAAGAGTGCGGAAATTGCGTAGCAATGTAGCAATTCGGATACATCAATGAGTGGCAGAATTTATTTTGACACTCATATCATAATATGTGTAATTATTCAGAAGTCCATTCTTCTGAACAGTTATAATTATACAGAATCCATGATGGGAGTTCAAGGACAGGACGGTGTTTTTTACAAAATGTGGAAAAAGGTAACGGTATAGCCACACAATGTTGTTGAAAATAGATATCCGGGTAAAATACATCTATATTTTTTGTAAAAAAATAACAGAAAAAAAGGAAAAACATGGATTCCCTTTGTAAAGAATATTCACTTTTAAAATGATATATGGTATAATATTCCTAATTCATTTGAACGTTCCAAAAAGGGTGATTTTTCCTTTGATAGTTTGGGTTCAAGCGCTTCATTAAAATTTACTGGTAAGAGGTGATGACATGATTAAAAAAGAGATGATTGCCATGTTACTGGCAGGCGGTCAGGGAAGTCGTCTGGGTGTGCTTACATCAAAGGTGGCCAAACCGGCAGTTTCTTTTGGCGGAAAGTATCGTATCATTGATTTTCCGCTCAGCAATTGTATTAATTCCGGTGTCGATACAGTTGGTGTATTGACACAGTATCAGCCTTTACGGTTGAATACGCATATAGGCATTGGTATTCCGTGGGATCTGGACAGAAATATCGGTGGTGTGACCGTGCTTCCGCCGTATGAGAAGATCACGAACAGCGAGTGGTATACGGGTACAGCCAATGCGATTTATCAGAACATTGATTACATGGAGAGCTATAATCCCGAATATGTTCTGATTCTTTCCGGAGATCATATCTATAAGATGGATTATGAAGTGATGCTGGATTTCCATAAGGAGAAAGGGGCAGATGTCACCATCGCCGTTATACCTGTTCCGATGGAGGAAGCTAAGCGTTTCGGAATTATGATTACCGATGAAGATCATAAAATTACCGATTTTGAAGAGAAGCCCGAACATCCCAGAAGCAATCTGGCTTCCATGGGTATTTACATATTCAACTGGAAGACCTTAAAGGAAGCGCTGCTTGCCAATGCACAGCAACCGGGTCTTGATTTCGGTAAACATGTCATTCCCTACTGCCATGACAACGGAAAGCCGTTATATGCATATGAGTTTAACGGATACTGGAAGGATGTCGGAACCTTACATTCTTACTGGGAAGCAAACATGGAGCTTATTGATATTGTTCCCGAATTTAATCTTTATGAAGAATATTGGAAGATTTATACAAAGAGTGAAATCCTTCCACCCCAGTACCTGTCAGATACCAGTTTTGTTGAGAGAAGTATTATCGGTGAAGGTGCAACCATCTGCGGTAAGGTTTACAACTCCGTAATCGGCTGTGGCGTAACCATTGGGAAAGATACCGTGGTACGTGATTCCATCATTATGAATAATACGGTGATCGGTGAGAACTGTGAGCTGAACAAGGCGATCATTGCAGAGAATGTTGTTGTGGGTGATGAGGTCAGACTTGGCATTGGTGAAGAGGCAGAGAATGAGACCGATCCTCATATTTACAACAACGGAATTGTTACCATCGGTGAGAAGAGTGTGATTCCAAACGGCATCACTGTAGGAAAGAACACCTGTATCTTTGGTAAGACAGACGATTCCGACTACCCTGAGAAATTCCTTGCAAGCGGTAAAACTTTAATTAAGGAAGGTGATAATAAGTGAGAGCAATCGGTATAATTTTAGCAGGTGGAAACAGTTACAGAATGAAAGAGCTCTCATCGAAGAGAGCCGTATGCGCAATGCCTATTGCAGGCAGTTATCGGAGCATCGACTTTGCACTGAGCAATATGACCAACTCCCATATCCAGAAGGTTGCCGTATTTACCCAGTACAATGCAGGAAGTCTGAATGAGCATCTTATTTCCTCCAAGTGGTGGAACTTCGGACGGAAGCAGGGAGGATTATTTACCTTTACTCCTTCTGTTACGGCAGAGAACAATTTCTGGTATCGTGGAACCGCAGATGCCATGGCACAGAATCTGTCCTTCCTTAAAAACAGCCATGAGCCGTATGTAGTAATTGCATCCGGTGACTGTGTTTACAAGATGGATTACAATAAGGTACTGGAATATCATGTAGCCAAGAAGGCGGATATTACAGTTGTCTGCAAGGACATGCCGGCCGGTGTGAATGTAGACCGTTTCGGTACAGTGAAGATGAACGAAGAAAGCCGGATTGAAGAATTCGAAGAGAAGCCGGTTGTAGCGAAGTCCAATACGATTTCCTGCGGAATCTATGTGGTCAGAAGACGTCAGCTGATTGAGATGATTGAGAAGTGTGCGGAAGAAGACCGTTATGATTTTGTGAAGGATATTCTGATCCGCTATAAGAATATGAAGAGAATCTACGGATACAAGCTTACGGATTACTGGAGAAACATTGCTACGGTTGATGATTATTTTGAAACCAATATGGATTTCCTGAAGCCTGAAACGAGAGATTATTTCTTTAAACAGTATCCGGATATTTATTCCAAGGTGGATGATCTTCCTCCTGCAAAATATAATCCGGGCGCACAGGTCCGTAACAGTCTGGTGTCGAGTGGAACCATTATCAATGGAACAGTAGAAGACTCCGTGATCTTTAAAGAAACGTACATTGGAAATAACTGTTACATCAAGAATTCCATTATCCTGAATGATGTTTATATTGGGGATAATACGCACATTGAAAACTGCATCATAGAAAGTCATGATACCATCCGGGCGAATTCTTACTATGTTGGTGAGAATGAGATTAAGATTGTTGTGGAGAGAAATGACCGGTATGTGATCTGAACGGCTATTAATTAAAATTAATGAACGAAGATACTTGCACGTCAACAGGGGAATGACAGCTTAGGAAATCTGCAAGAATTTTGTATAGGGACAAAAGAAAGAAAGGGGTAAAATTATGCAGATTACGGACGTTCGAGTTCGCAAGATTACGAAGGAAGGAAAGATGAAGGCTGTCGTATCCATTACACTGGATGATGAACTGGTGATTCATGATATTAAGGTTATTGAAGGGGATAAGGGATTGTTCATTGCAATGCCAAGTAAAAAGGCAGCGGATGGAGAATATCGGGATATTGCTCATCCGATCAATTCACGGACCAGAGAAAGAATACAGACCATGATTCTTGATGCTTATGAGAGATCACTCTCTGAACCGGATTCTGAATAAACAAAACAGACAGGGCAGCCGCATGATGCGGCTGCCTTTTTTCTGCATAGGAGAAAAGGATTTATGAGGAAATGATGCATAAGGAAATGATTCAGGGGATCATTTTTGAGAGTAGAACGGATGTGATATTGAGAAAAAATATCAAGAAAATGTTGCTGCTTGTATCTTAAACAGGTAAGTGTTATATTTTGGTGTACGAATAAGATAAAGCCGAAAAGATACAAGGAGGACGAAACAATGTTAGAGTGCTTAAAGAAAATCAACAAAGAAAAAACAGGTTTATTTGCAGCCGGAGTGTTATTTGGAACAGCCGGAATCAAAATTCTGACAAGCAAGGATGCAAAGAAGCTTTATACACAATGCACTGCAGCTGTGCTGCGTGCTAAGGAATGTGTTATGAAGACGGTAACCTCCGTACAGGAGAATGCAGAAGATATTTATGCAGAAGCTAAGGAAATCAATGAAGAACGTGCAGCACAGGATGCGGAGCTGGGGTCAGACGTAACCGTTGAAGAAACAGATATAACAGAGGATGCAGAGGAAAGCGCAGAGCAGGAATAATCTGTTTTGGAATGGAGTGATTACGATGAGATTTGTAATAAAACATGAGATCAAAGGCAGAATCCGTATTCATCTCGTCCAGAAAAGAATGACTTTGCAACAGGCAGATATCCTGCAGTACTATCTGGAGATACAGGAAAATATAGAAACTGCCAGGATTCAGGAGAGAACCTGCGATGCAACTATTTGCTATCATGGAAGCAGGAATGCTATCCTTGATGTACTAAAGAACTTTTCCTATGAACACGTAAATGTTCCGGAAGATTTTCTTAAGAATTCCGGAAGAGAGATGAACAGGGAATATAAGGATAAGCTGGTAAATCAGGTGGTGCTTCATTACGGAACAAGACTTCTGATGCCATTGCCGGTCAGGGAAGGAATTGCGGTAATCAAATCGGTCCGCTATCTGTGGAACGGTCTTTGTACGCTTTGCAAAGGAAAGATTGAAGTACCGGTGCTGGATGCAACGGCGATCGGGGTATCCATGTTCCGTGGAGATATTGATACGGCCGGCTCTGTAATGTTCCTTCTGGGAATTGGTGAGATCCTGGAGGAGTGGACGCATAAGAAATCCGTGGGCGATCTTGCAAGAAGTATGTCCTTAAATATCAATAAGGTCTGGCTTGTAAAGGATGGACAGGAAATTCAGGTTCCCTCTAAAACAATCCAACCGAAGGATCTGGTACGGATTCATATGGGTAATGTAATTCCGTTTGATGGTGTGGTAACAGATGGAGAGGCGATGGTGAACCAGGCATCCCTTACCGGAGAGTCTGTTCCGGTGCGTAAGAAAGAGGGAAGCTCTGTCTATGCAGGAACGGTTGTTGAAGAAGGAGAAATTACAGTCTGTGTAAAACAGGCAAATGGATCCAGTAAATATGAGAAGATCATGGCGATGATTGAAGAATCCGAGAAGCTGAAATCTTCATTGGAAAGTAAAGCGGAGCATTTGGCAGACCAGCTTGTTCCATATACGTTCTTGGGAACCGGGTTGGTATGGCTGCTTACCCGTAACGTGACCAAAGCACTGTCTGTTTTGATGGTGGATTATTCCTGCGCTCTGAAGCTGGCAATGCCGTTAACAGTACTGTCAGCAATCCGGGAAGCGAGCAGTCATGAGATTACGGTTAAAGGTGGTAAGTACATCGAGGCGATGGCCGAAGCCAGAACCATTGTTTTTGATAAAACAGGGACATTGACGAAGGCACAGCCTACCGTTGTGGATGTTGTGCCGTTCAGCGATCAGTCCAGGGATGAATTGCTAACGATTGCGGCATGCCTTGAGGAGCATTTTCCTCATTCCATGGCAAAGGCAGTGGTTCGTGAGGCAGCCAGAAGAAACCTGGTACATGAAGAGATGCATACCAAAGTAGAATACCTTGTGGCACATGGGATTTCTTCCACGATTGCAGGCAAGAAGGTTGTCATTGGCAGCTATCACTTTATCTTTGAGGATGAAAAGGCTGAGATTCCGGAAGGAAAGCAGGAGCTGTTTGATCATCTGCCGGAGGAGTACTCCCATCTCTATATGGCAATTGACGGAAAGCTCTCTGCAGTCATTACGATCGAGGATCCTTTGCGCCGGGAGGCATCTATGGTTATTCAATCCCTGCGTGAGCTTGGAATTGAAAAGCTTGTGATGATGACCGGAGACAGTGATCGGATCGCGTCCAATATTGCCGGTAAGGTTGGCGTGGACGAGTATTATTCCGAAGTGCTTCCGGAGGATAAGGCAGGCTTTGTCGGGAAAGAAAAAGCCGACGGACGTAAGGTTATTATGATTGGCGATGGAATCAACGATTCCCCTGCACTTTCGAAGGCGGATGTCGGGATTGCCATCAGTGATGGGGCTGAAATTGCCAGAGAAATTGCAGATGTTACCATTGCAGCAGATGATCTGCGTGAGATCATTATCCTGCGCCGCTTAAGTGAAGCCATGATGAAACGGATTCATAAGAACTACTGCAGAATTATCGGTATTAATTCCACGTTGATTGTTTTAGGGGTGATGGGATTGATTCCTCCGACGATGTCTGCCCTGCTTCATAACACCTCCACGTTGTTAATCAGCTTAGAGAGCATGAAAAATCTGCTCGATGATGAGGAAGAAAAGCGGCAGGCAGTTTAGAACTGCAGGCAGTCTGTGACGAAGCAGTGTGACATAAAAAGAAGATAATAAAGATAATAAACAGTTACGATGAAATTATGAAATGGAAAAGGATGGACCGTTTGGTTCATCCTTTTCCATTTGGGGAATTCCGCTTTGGGGAATTCCGCTGGGATTTCCATAAAGCGAAATGCTCTGCCTGGAATTTTAACTGAAGTCCTCCTCTTCCTAAATCCAGACGAATGTGCTAAGATAAAACCGATTCGCGCTGAAGGAAAAGGAGAAAACCATGTATATGATTGCAGGACTGGGGAATCCCGGGAAAGAATATAACAATACAAGACATAACATCGGATTTGCATTCATTGATGCACTTGCGCAAGAATATGATATTAATGTCATGGATGTGAAGCTGAAGGCACTGACCGGAAAAGGAATGATTGGCGGTCAGAAGGTGCTTCTGGTAAAGCCCCTGACTTTTATGAATTTAAGCGGTGAAAGTATCCGTCCGCTTGCAGATTATTATAAGGTAGATCCGGAGAGTGAGCTGATTGTGGTATCGGATGATATCACCTTATCTCCCGGAGGCATCCGTATCCGCAAGAAAGGAAGCGCCGGTGGGCATAATGGTTTAAAGAACATTATTGGACAGCTCGGAACCGAGAATTTTAAGAGGATCCGGATCGGTGTCGGTGAAAAGCCGAAGGGCTATGATCTTGCCGACTATGTACTGGGACATTTTTCCAAAGAAGAGCAGCCTTTGATGCAGGAAGGGATTACAAAGGCGAAGGAAGCATTAAATCTGATTCTTGCAGGAAATATGGATCAGGCGATGAACGAATACAATCGTAGGGAGAAGTAAATGAACACATTGCTCGCGCCACTATGGGAAATCGGCGAATTTGAAGAGATTCAGAAACAATTGGATAAAGAAAACGGCTGTGTAGCGCTTACGGGATGCATCGAATCCCAGAAGCTTCATATGGCTTACGGACTCTCGGAGGGGAGGTTTCAGAACCGGATCTTCGTCACCTATAGCGACCAACGGATTAAGGAGCTTTTAGAGGATGAGTGGTTTTATGACCGGGAGGCCGTCGTTTATCCGTCGAGGGACCTTATTTTCTATCAGGCGGATATTCATGGAAATCAGCTTACGAAGGAGCGCATTAAGACGCTGCGCCGGATTCTGGAGGGAAAGCCGGCTACGGTAATTACAACCTTCAGCAGCCTGATGGCACCGCAGCTTTCCCTCGATATCTGGAAACAGTATCTTCTCCATATTGATGGAAAGAGCATTATTGATGAAAAGGCGATTGCTCTGCGTCTTGTGGAAATGGGATATGAGAAAACCTATCAGGTGGAAACACCCGGGCAGTTCAGTGTGCGTGGCGGCATTGTGGATATCTTCGACCTGACAGAAGAAAATCCCTATCGAATTGAATTGTGGGGAGATGAGATCGAATCCATCCGGAGCTTTGATGTGATGAGCCAGCGATCCATTGAAAAATTGTCTGAAATCACCGTATATCCTGCAACCGAAATGCTGCTTTCGAAAAACCAGCTAAAGACCGGGATGGAAAAGATCAAAAAGGAAGCCGCAGCATTTGAACAAAAGCTCCGGGATGAATTTCATACCGAGGAAGCCCACCGGGTTGCTACGCATGTTAAAGAGCTCGAAGAGCAGGTGATGGAATTCGGGAATGCGGCGAGCCTGGACGGCTATATGAATTATTTCTATGAAGAAACCGTTTCTTTTCTGGAGCTGTTTGATATGAAAGATACTGTTTTCTTCCTGGATGAACCGGCGCATATCGAGGAGCATGCAAAGGCGGTGGAGACAGAGTTCCGTGAGAGCATGGTTCATCGTGCCGAGAAGGGATACATTCTGCCGGGACAGATGAATCTGCTGTTTTCGCTGGAAGAGACTGCAGCGCGGCTTTCGAGGGGACATGCTGCGTATCTGTCTGCACTTGATATGAAGAACAGCTTTACCGGAAAGCTGCTGAAGCCGTCGCTTAAAAGTGACATGACGGTCAAAAGTATTTCTTCCTATAATAATAGCTTTGAATCCCTCGTGCAGGATCTGAAGCGGTACAAGAAGAATAAATACCGGATTCTGTTGTTATCCGGCTCAAGGACAAGGGCAGAGCGTCTTGCCAGGGATCTGCAGGATGCCGAGCTAATGGCATTTTATTCCGAGGATCCGGAACGGGAGCTGCAGCCGGGGGAAATTATGACCTGTTATGGGCGTGTGCTCCGGGGCTTTGAATATCCGCTGCTTAAATTTGCGGTCATTTCCGAAAGCGATATTTTTGGAAGTGAAAAGAAGAAGCGGAAGAAAAAGAAGACCTATGAAGGCCGGAAAATCAATGATTTCAATGAATTAAGCATCGGAGATTATGTGGTTCATGAAAATCATGGGCTGGGGATCTATAAGGGAATTGAAAAGGTAGAGGTCGACAAGGTCACGAAGGATTACATCAAGATTGAGTACCGGGACGGCGGAAACCTTTATGTGCTGGCAACGGGGCTCGATGCCATCCAGAAGTATGCGTCTGCAGATGCAAAAAAGCCAAAGCTCAATAAGCTCGGTACACAGGAGTGGAGCAGAACCAAGTCAAAGGTCCGGGAAGCAACCGGCGAGGTGGCGAAGGATCTGGTGGAGCTTTATGCGGCGCGTCAGCAGAAAAACGGTTATTCTTACGGAAAGGATACGGTCTGGCAGAGGGAATTTGAAGAGATGTTTCCCTTTGAGGAGACGGAGGATCAGCTGCTTGCCATTGATGCGACGAAAAAGGACATGGAGAGCACGAAGATCATGGACCGCCTGATCTGCGGGGATGTTGGCTACGGGAAGACGGAAATTGCCATCCGTGCGGCGTTTAAGGCAGTACAGGAGGGAAAACAGGTGGTTTATCTTGTCCCGACAACGATTCTTGCGCAGCAGCATTACAATACCTTTGTACAGCGGATGAAGGATTTCCCGGTGAGAATCGACATGCTGTCCCGTTTCCGGACGGCAGCAGAACAGAGGAAGACCATCACAGACCTGAAAAAGGGCATGGTGGATATTGTGATCGGTACGCACAGGGTTCTGTCAAAGGATGTGGAATATAAGGATCTGGGACTTCTGATTATCGATGAGGAACAGAGGTTTGGCGTTGCACATAAAGAGAAAATCAAAAAGATGAAGGAAAACGTAGATGTTCTGACACTGACTGCAACACCGATTCCGCGAACCCTTCATATGAGCCTCATCGGTATCCGGGATATGAGCGTTCTGGAGGAGGCACCGAATGACCGCCTTCCGATTCAGACCTATGTCATGGAACACAATGATGAAATGGTAAGGGAGGCTATTGTGCGTGAGCTGTCACGGGGCGGACAGGTCTATTATGTTTATAACCGTGTCAATCAAATTGCAGATGTGGCCGCCCAGGTGCAGCAGCTTGTCCCGGAAGCCAATGTGGCGTTTGCCCATGGACAGATGCAGGAAAAGCAGCTTGAACAGATCATGTTTGACTTTATTAATCAGGACATTGACGTACTGGTATCCACGACGATTATTGAAACAGGACTGGATATTTCCAATGTCAATACCATTATTATCCATGATTCGGATAATATGGGACTGTCCCAGCTTTACCAGCTCCGGGGACGAGTGGGAAGAAGCAATCGTACTTCTTATGCGTTCCTCATGTATAAGAAGGATAAAATGCTGAAGGAAGTGGCAGAGAAGCGTCTTGCTGCAATTAAGGAATTTACGGATCTGGGAAGCGGCTTCAAAATTGCCATGAGGGATCTGGAAATCCGTGGCGCCGGAAATCTTCTGGGAGCAAGCCAGCATGGACATATGCAGGCTGTCGGCTACGATCTTTATTGTAAGATGCTGAACGAAGCGGTGAAAACCCTGAAGGGAATCCCCACGAAGGAAGACTTCCTTACTACGGTAGACCTCGATGTGGATGCATTTATTCCACCGTCTTATATCGTGAATGAGGTGCAGAAGCTGGATATTTACAAGCGGATTGCCGGTATCGAGAACCAGGCGGAGTGCGATGATATGAAGGAAGAGCTGCTGGATCGTTTCGGGGTGATTCCGACGGAGGCTGACAATCTTTTACGGATTGCCCTGATCCGTGTGGCAGCACATAAGCTGGATATGATCGATGTCAAAGGAAAAAACAGTCAGATTGTGTTTACCTTAAAGGACGATGCGCAGATTCAGGTGCAGAATATTCCAATGCTGCTTGGCAGGGTGGAGCATTTAAGCTTCAATCCGAAAATGCGCTGTTTTGTATTTCACTATCAGAAGTGCGGTATGGTGGAAAAGGATGAAAGGCAGCTTCTTGCCTATACAGAAGAGCTGCTGCAGACCATGCAGGAGTGCCTGACCGTTCAGCCATGCCATTCATAAGCTGCCGTATCATATGGGGTGGCAGATTTATTACAAAAGTTCTATAATTTCTATAGGAAATTCGGACAAAATAGTGTAAACTGGAAAATAGCTATTCAGTATAGGTCGAAGCATTTACTGCCAAGACCGTAAGAAAATGATTCAATAATGCAAAATAGATGTGGTTTATGACAAAAGTTAAGAGAACCTGAAAAGGGTAGGAGACAGTATGAATATTTTCATGGTTTTGAGTCTGATCGGTGGTCTGGCTCTGTTCCTGTACGGTATGCAGATGATGGGCGACGGTCTGAAAAAGGCTTCCGGCGGTAAGCTGGAAATGATTTTAGAGAAGCTGACGTCCAACAAACTTATGGCCGTTTTATTAGGTGCCGGTGTTACGGCAATAATCCAGTCTTCTTCGGCTACAACGGTTATGGTGGTCGGATTTGTGAATTCGGGCATCATGAGTTTATCCCGTGCGGTCGGTGTTATTATGGGCGCGAATGTTGGTACAACAGTTACGGCATGGATTTTAAGTATGACGGAGATTACCGGTCAGAGCCTGTTTTTACAATTGCTGAAGCCATCCTCCTTCTCACCGATTCTTGCAATTGTCGGTGTGGCGATCCTGATGACCGGAAAGAAGGAAAAGCAGCGTGATGGAGCGGCCATTATGCTGGGCTTTGCAATCCTGATGTTTGGTATGGAGATGATGTCCGGAGCAGTGGAACCTCTGGCTGAGTCGGAGGAATTTCAGAAGGTGCTGCTGATGTTTGCCAATCCGGTACTTGGTATGCTGGTTGGATGTGGATTCACCATACTGATCCAGTCTTCTTCTGCGGCAGTAGGTATCTTACAGGCTCTGTCCGCTACCGGAGCGGTTACCAATCTTTCAGCCATTCCACTGATTATGGGTGCAAATGTCGGTTCTACCACAACGGCACTGATTTCCAGTATCGGTGCAAGCCGGAATGCGAAGCGTGCCGCACTGGTACATTTCTATTTTAACATTATTAAGACCGTTACCTTTATGCTGCTGTTTTATTGCTTTAATGCCATTTTCCATTTTGCATTTGCCAGTGAGCCGGCAACCGCAGTGGGAATTGCAGTGATCCATTCCAGCTTTAATATCGCTGCGGCTATTATTTTCACACCGGTTTCTTCGATTTTTGAGAAGATGGCATATCTGACCATTCCGAAGCTTGAAAGCGAAGAAGAGGACAGGATTCCTGCCAAATCCGAGATCCAGATCCTGGATACCCGTTTCCTGAACACACCGGGATATGCTCTGGAGCAGTGTAAGAATGCAGCCATTGATATGGCGAATTATTCAAAAGAAGCGCTGTTTCTTGCCATCGACCAGATTGGGAAGTTTGATAAGAAGAGTGCGGCAAGAGTCATTGAGCTGGAAGAGCTGGTCGATCATTATGAGGATGAGCTGGGTTCCTATCTGGTAAAATTAAGCAGCCGTCATCTGACGGAGAAGGACAGTCAGGAGCTGTCGGTACTGCTTCACTGTATCGGAGATTTTGAACGGATTTCAGATCATGCAATCAACATTATGGAATCTGCAAGAGAGATGAACGACAAGAGCCTTTCTTTCTCTAAAAAGGCAGAAGAGGAACTGACTGTTTTTACCGGTGCCATTAAAGATATCGTGAATACCTCCATTCTGGTGTTCCAGGAGGAGGATTTAAAGCTTGCTCTTCAGGTAGAACCGTTAGAGGAGGTCATTGACCACCTGAATGCAGAAATCAAGAAGCGTCATATCAAGCGTCTGCGCAAGGGCAAGTGTACAATTGAAATGGGCTTTATCCTTTCGGATATTTCAACTAATTATGAAAGAGTTTCCGATCACTGTTCGAACATCGCGTTATGTCTCCTGCAGTTGAATGAGGATAATTTTGATACTCATATGTATCAGGAGAATATTTCCGCTTCGGATAACAAAGATTTTAATGAGGAGTATAAGCGTCTTCGTACCCATTATCAATTACCGTAAGTGATGCAGTCTGAACACATGCGTGAGGGGGATGTGGCATGGCGTTGATTTATATATTAGAGGATGACCGAAACATCCGTGAAATTGAAGAAATTGCATTAAAGAATGCTGATTATGAAGTGGTTTCTTTTGAAACTGCTGCAGAATTCGGGAAGAGGCTGAAGGAAAGGGTGCCGGATCTTTTATTACTGGATCTGATGCTGCCGGATGCCGATGGCCTTCGGCTTGTGACGCAGCTGCGGCAGAATGTGATGACTATGAGCCTGCCGGTTATTATGGTGACTGCGAAGACAACGGAAATAGACAAAGTAAGGGGACTTGACAGCGGCGCAGATGATTATCTGACGAAGCCGTTCAGTGTCATGGAACTGATTTCCAGGGTGAAAGCGCTTCTTCGCAGAAGTATGAAAGGATTAAAGGAACGTGTTATTACGATTGGAGAGATTTCACTTGATGTAGAGCGTCGCAAGGTGACGGTTGCGGGAGAACGCTGTGAGCTTACCTATAAAGAGTATGAATTACTGAAGCTCCTGATGAATAATGCCGGGATTGTGACTCCACGGGAGGAAATCCTAAGCAAAGTATGGGAAACGGATTTCGAAGGTGAGTCGCGGACGATTGATATGCACATTAAAACGCTCCGTCAGAAGCTTGGAAGCAGCGCGAACCGGATTAAAACCGTGCGGAATGTAGGATATTTGTTTGAAACGTCGTAACTGTTCAGTACCTTCACAGTTACGATGCAAAATCCATTCCAAATCGGCT
>ERZ1027188.331-NODE-331-length-20325-cov-23.490035_pt1 | contig 20325 bp, 10 predicted proteins | sample MGYA00519273_ERZ1027188 | MGnify/ENA primary metagenome ERZ1027188 (study PRJEB26926, sample SAMN06164623) | human gut metagenome | biome: ENVO:00009003; feature: ENVO:2100002; material: ENVO:00002003 | host: Homo sapiens | place: USA | collected 2012 ... | reverse complement strand
TTCTCAAAAGCGAGTGCAAAAGTACTAACTATTTTCCATTCCACCAAATTCTTCGACAAAAAAGTTCGATAAACAGATATATTTTAACACTCGTAAACACTTAAAACATTCCTTATCCGTATTACACCTCTTTTTATATTACGCAAAACATGTGCTTGTACACACCGTATTTGAAAAGGGGAATGAAGCCACCAAGAATAACTTCATTATACACCTATACTTTAACACGTATATTTTTATAATAGGTATATAGACAAATTGATTTAAATGATGCCAGGATACGAATTGAACTAAATCAACTATTCTAAAACATAATTTTACCTAATTAACAGGCAACTCGCCATAAAATAGCAGACATGGGCGGCTTGAATGCTTAAAAAATATAAAAAATAGCACATTTTCCGCAATTAAGTGCTTGAAAACCTTTCCAATTGAAAAAAAAACTATAACTTTGCAGCGGTATATATACAATTTAATAAGAAAAAATAACGAGCTAAGAATGTAATGTCAAAGCGTGACCTAAAACAACAAAGCAACTAAATGCTATTGTATAAGAGGGTCATGAACGACATATTTAGAGTTAGACAACATAAGTTTAATTAAATTTTTAATAAAAAATGAAAAGACAATTAACTAGTATTTTGCTCTTCTCTGCCCTCTTGATGGGTGGAGCTAGCACTTTTGTGTCTTGTACAGACCACGAAAGCGACAATGCTTATAACGCTAGCATTTCTATTGCAGATGCAGTTGCAAAGCAGCTTGACGCTTTGAAGTTGGCAAACCAGCAGTTGCAGGCAAACATCGACGACCTGAAGAGCGATGTTGCAACCAACAAGGACAAGATTGATGCACTTGAAGCACAGGTTGCTGCAAATAAGGCTGCTATCGAGAACTTGAACGGAACTTGGACTGAGAAGTTCCAAAAACTCAACACACAACTTAATGAATCAATTGGTGCGCTTGGAGATAGAGCTACAGCATTGGAGGAAGAAGTTAACAAAATTAACGGTCAGCTTCCTACTGAACTTGCAAAGTTGAACCAGGCTATTCAGGATATCGCTGAGCTCAAGACTAAATCTAAAGAGGTTGATGAGTTGCAGAAAAAGCTTGATGAACTCAACGAAAAGCTCTATGGCAAATTGGCTGGTGAGGGCGACATCAACACTTTGAATGATGCCATAAAAATTATCAATGAAAAGTTGACGACCATGAGTGAACAGCTTGATGCTATCTATGCTATCTTGAATAACAACGTTTCAGGCATCGTAATCCAGGCAACAGATTGCCCTGTTACAGGTTACGAGAATGCCGCATTCCTGGGTTCACAGGCTAATATCCTTTCTGCATACTGGGGCGTTCCAGCTTCAGGTGATAAGGAATTTGAGGTAAAAGGCGGCAAGCTTATCAAGTCTGACGCAGGTAACATCTACATCAATATCAACCCAGCAAACGTAGACCCATCTAATATCACATTCAGATTGGTTGACAGTCAGGGCAACGACGCTCCAGGCTTCAAGTTGGGCGCACCAGTTGTTACAGATAAGGTGCTGAAGTATGGTATCACCCGTGCTACATCTGCTAATGGCTTCTATGCAATCCCTGTTGAGTGCACAGATCCTCAGAACGACGGTTTGGATATGAACAAGGGTCAGTTGAAGGAAGCTGCAAAGAATGTACTTGCTAAGTTGCAGGATCCTAAGTCAACAAGCTTGAACCTCTCTGGTCTTGCTTCTGCTTTGTATAGCAACCTCAACAACCAGTTGACAGCATACGGTGTCCAGGCTTCTTGGAAGCAGAAGGATCAGAATGGCAATGAAGTAGAGAAGGTTGTTACATCTGAGATCAAACTGGCTGCATTTGCTGTTAAGCCATTGAGTTTCGATTTCTTGGCAAACAACAGCAAGCTCGACAATCTCAGCCTCGACCGTTTCATGTTGCCAACCAATTTGTCAGAGAAGCTGAAAGGTATCAGTGGTCTTGACTTCAATAACATTATCGACCCATCAACAGGTAAGACAATCGAGGTTGCTACAATAGTAGCTGTACCTGGCGTAAAGATTGTTCCTAATGGCAATGATCTCGACATCATTCAGATTTCTGACGGCAAGGTGCTCAACACCATCAAGAACGCTTCTATTGAAGGCGAAGAGAAAGAAGTAAACAAGGACATCTCTATTGAAGTAAACGGTTCTACTGGTAGTACTACTTTGACAACATATATCTATCAGATCAAGGTGAAGGATGATACCATGAAGAATCTTATCGCAGACCTCAACAAAAACTTGTCAACAACATTGGGTCCTGTGAAGACAGCTCTCGATTGGGCTAACACATTAGCAGGTAAGTATGACCAGAATGTTGCTAAGGTAAACAACTTGATCAAGAAGGTAGAGGGTGTTATCAAGAACGTCAACAAGTACTTGCAGCCAGCCATCATGTTCAAGGCTGATAATGGTTCATGGAACTTCGTCAGCACAGGTAGTCACTTCGCAACAAGTTTCGTAGGTGTTGGTGCTACTCCATTGGTTGCTACTTCTTACACTGCTGAACTTTTGGCTCCTGCTTACAAGAAGCAGTTGTACGTTAAGGAGGCTGGTGCTGAGATTCTGGTAAACGGTAAGGCAACAAAGTCTGCTTTCAACGGTCAGATCCAGAAGGTAGTATTCAATGCTTCTAAGGCAGGTAACTATACCATCGTTTACAAGGCTATCGATTACTCTGGTAAGGTAGTAGAGAAGAACTTCTACGTTACAGTTAAGTAATAAAACATTCGATAATAGGCAATTAAATTAATAAGAAAAGATTATGAAAATCAAGAATATATTACTGTCAGGTGTAGTAGCTATGGGTTGCATCAGTGCATCAGCCCAGGAAGCTGATAAGACTGTAAATGTCTTCAATCCACACTGGTATGTACAGGCACAGGTTGGTGGTCAGTACACTTTGGGTGAGATTTCTTTCGATAAATTGTTGTCACCAAATGCTCAGCTTGGTTTAGGTTACAACTTCAACAAGGTTGTAGGTGCCCGTCTTTCTCTCAACACATGGCAGAGCAAGGCTGGTCAGAAGGTTCAGAACACTACCTACAAGTGGAAGTGGAACTATGTAGCTCCTATGGTTGACGCTACATTCAACCTTTCTAACCTCTTCTGTGGTTTCGACCCTAACCGCGTAGTAGATTTCGGTGTATTCGGAGGTATCGGTGCCAACATCGCTTGGGGTAACGACGAGGCAGCAGACGCTCAGAAGGCTATCCTTGCTAACAAGACAGTCAGCAACGCTACATCAGTTGGCGTACATGCTCCATTGGAGTATCTCTGGGATGGTTCAAAAGCTCATTTCGCTGCACGTTTGGGTGCTAACGTAGATTTCCGCGTAAGCGAAAAAGTAAAGATTGGTGTTGAACTTTCAGCCAACACATTGAGCGACCGTTTCAACTCAAAGAAGGCTGGTAACCCAGACTGGTATTTCAACGCATTGGTAGGTGCTAAGATTGCTCTCGGCAAGACCTATACTACTAAGGTAGTTCCTGCTCCAAAGCCAGTAGAGAAGATTATCGAGCGCATCATCGAGAAGCCAGTTGTTGCTCCTGTTAAGGAAGAGGTTAAGGAGGTTGCAGAAGAGAACTTCCGTCGTGATATTTTCTTCACAATCGGCAACTCTACCATCGCAAAGTCTCAGAGAAACAAGATTTCTGAGATTGTTACTTACATGCAGGAGAACCCAGACGCAAAGATTACTTTGACAGGTTATGCAGACAAGGGAACAGGTAGCGCAGCAATCAACGATAAGATTGCTGCTCGCCGTGCTCAGACTGTTTACAACACACTTGCAGCTAAGGGTGTTGCTAAGAACCGCATGATCAAGAAGTCTATGGGTTCACGCGTTCAGCCATTCGAAAAGAATGCCATGAACCGTGTAACAATCTGTATTGCTAAGTAATTAGCCATCAGATAATCATTAATAAGCAATAATTATAACCGGTCTTCATACTTATCATGTAAGCAATGGAGATCGGTTATTTTCTAATTTCAAGAAAGCTAACAAGAATGAAAAAGAGAATATACATGTTTCTGCTTGCCAGTTCTGTAATGTTCAGCACCCAAGCTCAGATTACAGGTAGCGGTTTCTACAGAATAAAAAATGCAAGTTCAGCCAGATGGATGTCACTGAGTGATAATGATAGTAAAGGTATCGATTACCAAAGTACCAGCGCTGACTGCAGCGCTTTGCTTACCAACGCTCTTTGGGATGAGATTTCCTGCGACCCGGGAAGTATCTTCTATCTGGATCCTAAAGGAGGTGAAAGCTACAACATCGGAGCGCAAGGTACAAGCATCAAAGAATTGATAAACTACTACATCTATATCACCCCAAGAGGTATATATTACACAGCCTGGCAAGAACTCAAGGGGCAAAAAGCATTGTTGGCTGATAAAGAAAGTTCTAAAGACAAAAGTTGGGTAGTTACCAATGGTAAACAGAGTAACTGGATTGTTACTCCGATCAACAACAGTGACAACTATCTGGGAGTAAAACCAACCGTAACTGTAGGCAACAAGCATTACGCAGCCCTCTTTACCGGTTTCGCCTACACCCTAAGTCAGGGAATGAAGGCTTATTACATCACAAAGTTTGATGAAGGTAAGGGCAATGCAGCCTATCAAGAGTTAACAGGAACTATTCCAGCCGAGACTCCTGTAATCATCGAATGCACCTCTACCGATATCAGCAAGAATCAAATCACTCCTGTTGTCAGCTCGACTGCAACTCCTAAAGACAACAAGCTGAAAGGAGTATACTTCTGCGTAGGCAACCCATGGAGTGGCAAATTTAACTCTGTCAAGTTTGACGCAACAAAAATGCGCACCCTGAATATCAATTCAGAAGGCAAGTTGTCGTTAACAGCAGCTACCAATAAACTCCCTACCGTCATGCGGAAAGAAGAAGATGCCAATGGAGATAATCTCACCACATTGGCAATTCCAGCCAACAGCTGGTATCTTCCTGTATCAAACAGTGCCCCTAAGGAGTTTAACCTGCTGACTGAAGCAGAATATGCTACTGGAATCACTACCATCAGCACCACTCCTGGCAAGACGACATACACCGTTTATTCGTTGACAGGAGTACTGGTAAAGAAGAATGCAGAGTCCATCGATGACCTTCCAAAAGGAATATATATCGTCAATGGCAAGAAAATAGCCCTTTAAGAAACAAAAAAGCCCCAAATACTTGCCACTTTGGGGCTTTTTGCATAACTTTGCACCCTCATTTAATGTAATCAATAATTTATGAAGAAATATTCGATAGCTTTGGCAGTAGGATTGCTGCCATCTCTCACGACAATGGCGCAGAACGCAGAGAACCTTGGCAAGGAGCAAACTGCAGAGAAATGGATCAAGAACATAGACGCCTCCATCACTACAGGTACAACAGGTATAGGTTTCGACGTGGCTGTACCTGTGAATGATATGGTCACCCTGCGTACCGGTTATTCCTGGATGCCCCGCACACATGTCACCATGAACTTTGGCGTACAAGTGGGTGATGAAAAGTTATCTCAGGAAGAAGAAACCGCAAAGTTCAACAACCTGGCGAATATGCTGGAAGAATATACAGGAACCAGAGTTGACAGCGATATCGACATGGCAGGAACACCCACCATGAACAACTTCAAACTGTTGGTGGACGTTCATCCTTTCCAAGACAGGAACTGGCACATTACAGCAGGTTTCTATTGGGGACCATCCAAAATAGCCAAGGCAGAGAATGCCATCTATGATGGTACCTCGCTAGTAGCAGTAAGCATGTACAACAACCTCTATGAGCGCGTGAAGTCATCCTACGAGAATTTCATTCCTTACATGAACATTGGTGACCAGTATCTCTATGCAGGTAAGGAATTGTACGACAAGTTTATGAGCTACGGAAGAATGGGTGTTCGCTTGGGAAATCGTACAGACGGCTCGATCTTCCGCCTGGAGCCAGATGCCAACAACAATGTTTCAGCTACCATCCGTGTAAACAGTTTCAAGCCCTATCTTGGCTTTGGTTACGGTGGACGACTCTTCAGGGACAATGACATCTACCACATCTCTTTTGATGCCGGTATTTTATTCTGGGGAGGCACACCAAGAATCACAACCAATGATATCCACAAGGTCACTTTCTCACCTAATGAGGACTATACGGAAGCTATCAAGAACGAAACGATTGAACCAGGAGTCAACCTTGCAAAGGATGTATACAATATTCCGGGCAAGGTAGGCGACTACGTGAAGTTCTTCAAAGGATTCAAGGTTTATCCTGTATTAGAATTGAGATTAAGCCGCAGAATCAGTTTTTAAAATAAAGAATCATATCAATAAAAGCATAAAAACGCTAGAGTTTCACAATCGTAAACTCTAGCGTTTTTTATTGATGATATAAAAAATATCTTAATATTCTTTTACTTCTGCTCTTTCAATTTCTTATCCCATTTCAGCAGATTCAGATATTCCTTCTTGGTAATTCTCATGAAACTGCCATGCTGAGGAGCCGTAACTCCCTTGATATCCACAGGGTCAGAGAAATTGCGGAGATACTTATCAGCCTTACAGATGCGATAGTGCTTAGGGTTGTCGCTATACTGGATATAAGCCACTCGCCAGGTATCATCACCCATCAACTGGAAGGCAGAGCTGCCCTCGCAATTCTTGCGGCCCTCGAAGCTGACATAATCATTCTCTACAGGCTCACCCCAACCATGATTCAAATACTTGCTTGTAGCGGTATAAATACCCGGCTTTCCTCCCTCTTTCTTGATAAGCATGTGGAAGAGACCATCGCTCTTGAGATAGTTGATATCAGCATCGATGGTAGCATATCCCCAGTCGAAGAGCAACTTTGGAGTGGTAATCTTGGTGAAAGTCTTATCAGCATAGCTGTAGTACATGCGGTCGTACTTTTCCTCTGCACGGTTGAGCATAGAATAGTAAATCATGTATCCACCCTTCTCACCATTTTCCCAACGATAATCAGAATCCCAAAAAATCTGAGGTGCCCAGACACGGTTGATAGTACTCCAGTCTTTATAAGGAGACTGAGCAGTGGCAGCATCGCAGAAGTTCTGCATACCCTTACGATAATCGAAGGTAACGCTGGTCCAATGAATCAGGTCCTTACTCTTCAGGAGGTCAATGCCATAATTGTCCCATTTGCGGCTCTTACGAACGCACATATCAGTAGTAACCATAATATAGCCTTTGCCGTCATGGGTACGGGTGATGTAAGCATCGCGGGTACCGCCTTCGATACGGGCATGCTCCTCTGGGTCGAAGATAGGTTTACCCTCGTTGATATCCTGATAGTTGTAGCCATCACGAGAAACAGCATAGGCTGTCCATTCACCCTTATCACTCATGTGACAGTAGAGATAGCCATAATCTCCCTTTACAAGATTCTGTGCGGTCATTGGCATGAAGGCAGCCAACGCCAAGAGAACGGTTGATAATTTCTTCTTCATTTCTTGATCTTCTTAGTTTAATTATTATTAGTCGAATTATTGGGTGCAAAATTACACTTTTTATTTGAGACTACCAAATCAAGAAGGCTACAGAGCTATAGTTTTATCGGAAAATACTCCTTTTTGAACGATTTATGCTCGGGGGGACAGGCGATGGAATCTCCTGGAACGGGGGCGAAAGGGGGGAAAGGAGGACGAGGAAAGGAGGACGAAGAAAGGGAAACGAGGAAAAGGGAGGACGAGAAAAAGGGAGGCAAACCTCATCACAAGGTCCGTCTCCCCTACTTATAGTTATAAATAACCGATTTATTTGATTCATCTCAATGCAAGTACTTACGATGATCATTGCAAATACTTGCGTTTGGCATTGCAAGTACTTGCGTTTGCCAATGAAGCTTACTTCGTGAATATCCGGAAATTACTTGTTTAAGAACTTGTCAACCTGGGCAGCAATCTTTCTGCCGCTTGCCATGGCACGTACTACCAAAGAGGCACCGCTGGCTGCATCACCTGCCACGAAGACATTCTCAGCAAACTCTGGCTGCTGAGGTTTCAGGAAGCCCATTGCCAGGAATACAGCCTCTGCCTTGATAATCTCCGGCTCACCAGCCTCTACCATCAACGGACGACCACCCTCTGGGTTTGGCTTCCAGTCGATAGGCTGAACCTTCACACCTGTCAGCTTTCCGTTCTTTCCCAGGAACTCCAGAGAGTTGATGTTCCAGCGACGGGTACAGCCTTCCTCATGACTGGAGGTGGTCTTCAGGGTGCGAGGCCAGTTTGGCCAAGGATTCTTAGGATCCTCAGGACCCTCTACCGGCTTAGGCATAATCTCGATCTGGGTTACACTCTTGCAACCCTGGCGATGAGCGGTACCGATACAGTCGGAACCCGTATCACCACCACCGATTACCAATACATCCTTGCCCTTGCAGTTGACCAGTTCATCCTTAGAGAACTCCATGCCTGCAAGGACTCGGTTCTGCTGAGAGAGGAGTTCGAGGGCGAAATAAACACCCTTCAATTCTCGTCCTGGAATCTTCAGGTCGCGGGCTGTAGGAGTACCCGTAGATACCACGTAGGCATCAAAGCCCTCTGGCAACTTGGTGACATCTATCTGCTGATTGTATTTGAACTCGATGCCTTCCTCTTCGAGAAGACGGAGGCGGCGGTCGATGATACTCTTGTTGAGTTTGAAGTTTGGAATACCATAGCGCAACAAGCCACCGGCATTCTCACGTGCCTCAAAGACTGTTACCTTATATCCCTTGTGGTTCAACTGATTGGCAGCTACCAATCCTGCAGGACCGGCACCGATGACTGCCACGGTCTTGCCATTACGCTCTGGAATCTCAACATGCACATAATCCTCAGAGAAAGCGTGCTCCACAATGGCGCACTCATCCTCACGGTTAGTGGTTGGCTCATGATCCATGAGATTCAGGATACAAGCCTTCTCACAGAGTGCAGGACAGATGCGTCCTGTGAACTCTGGGAAGTCGTTGGTGGAATTGAGGAGACGGTAAGCCAACTCCCAGTCGCCCTTGTAGAGGGCATCGTTCCACTCCGGTGCCTTGTTGCCCAGCGGACAAGCCCAGTGGCAGAAAGGCACGCCACAATCCATGCAACGGGAAGCCTGCTGTCGGCGGTCGTTGCTATTCAATGTCTGTTCTACCTCGCTGAAGTCGAGGATTCTATCGTGAATTGGTCTATAACCTGCTTCCTTGCGAGGTATAGTCAAAAATGCTTTTGGATTTCCCATCTTTTTAAAAGTAAAAGGGTAAAAAGGTAAAAAGGTAAAAAGAACATTCTTGCTTGCTGCTTGTTGCTATTTACTTAAACCTTATGTTACCTTTATTATTAATTTATTTGTTACTCGCATTTTACCGGACTTAAGGCAAAGGAAAGGGGATAAGGTTCTTTTTACCCTTTTACCTTTTTACCTTTTATTAATAGTCTCGCTGCATATCCGCAATCTTCTGCTGCAACTTCTTTACCTGTTCCTCCTGGAGAACTCGCTTGTACTCGATTGGCACTACCTGGATGAAATCCTCTACGTAGTGGTTCCAGTCATCGAGCATGGTTCGGGCGAGCTTACTGCCGGTGTAGAGATAATGCTGACGGATCAGCTCGTGCAACTCCTTGCGATAGGTGCTATCCTCCACGAGGTTGATCTCCACCATATCCATGTTACAGAAGTAATCGAAGTTGTGGTTCTTATCCCATACGTAGGCAACACCACCACTCATACCAGCGGCGAAGTTACGGCCGGTTTCACCGAGAACTACTACTCTACCGCCCGTCATATACTCGCAGCAGTGGTCACCAGCACCCTCAATCACGGCGATGGCACCGGAGTTACGAACACCAAAGCGCTCGCCTACCTTACCATTGATATACAACTCACCACTTGTGGCACCATACAGACCGGTATTACCGGCGATGATATTATCCTCGGCAGAGAAGTTGCTGCGGATAGGAGGAAGGATGGAAATACGACCTCCTGAAAGTCCCTTGGCAAAATAGTCATTGGTCTCACCCTCGAGTTTGAAATCCACTCCCTTGACCAGGAAGGCACCGAAGCTCTGACCTGCAGAACCCTTGAACTTCACGTTTACGGTCTTGTCAGGAAGACCAGCCTCACCATATTTCTCGGCAATCATACCGCTCAGCATCGCACCGGCAGCACGGTCAGTATTCTTGATGGCGAAGTCGAGGTTCACTTCTTCCTGGTTCTCGATGGCACGCTGTGCACCACGGATAATCTGCTGGTCGAGTACATTGTCGAGGTCATGAATCTGCTCAGTAGTATGATAGAGTGAGCAATGACCTGTCTCACGATGCAGCAAGCGAGAGAAGTCGAGCAAGTCTGCCTTCTCCTCGATGCTCTTGGCCACCTCTGGCTCTACGGCATCAGCACCCTCGGTAGGAACAATCTCCTCATCCTTCTTGCGGACGATGAGCTCGGTATGACCGATGATATCGTTCAATGAGGTATAACCCATCTCAGCTAGATACTCACGAACCTCCTCGGCGAGGAAGCGGAAGTAGTTGATGAGGTACTTGTAGCTGCCACGGAAGTGCGCACGGAGCTTAGGATCCTGTGTAGCAACACCCATAGGACAGGTATTCAGATTACACTTACGCATCATGACACAACCCAAAACGATGAGGGCTGCCGTACCGAAACTGAATTCCTCAGCACCGAGCAAAGCCATCAGGATGATGTCACGACCGCTCTTCAACTGACCATCTACCTGCAGACGAACCTGACCACGAAGACCATTCTTCACAAGAGTCTGCTGGGTTTCAGAAAGTCCAATTTCAGGAGAGATACCTGCGAAACGCATACTAGATGCAGGGCTGGCACCTGTACCACCCTCAGCACCAGAGATAACGATGAGGTCAGCCTTCGCCTTAGCCACACCGGCAGCGATGGTACCCACACCACTCTCAGCTACCAACTTCACGGAGATAGCCGCCTTAGGGTTCACATTCTTGAGGTCGAAGATGAGCTGAGCCAAATCCTCGATACTGTAGATATCGTGATGAGGTGGAGGAGAAATCAGGCTGATGCCAGGGATAGAGTGACGGGTCTTGGCGATGACCTCGTTGACCTTGAAGCCAGGCAACTGACCACCCTCACCCGGTTTAGCACCCTGTGCCACCTTGATCTGGATTTCCTCTGCATTTACCAAATATTCTGTTGTCACACCAAATCGACCGGAAGCCACCTGCTTGGTCTTGCTGGAGAGGCTGATGCCATCCTGTGTAGAATGGAATCGCTCGTTATCCTCACCACCTTCACCGGTATTGCTTCGAGCGCCCAGGGCGTTCATGGCGAGTGCCATTGCCTCGTGAGCCTCCTTAGAGAGGGCACCGAAACTCATCGCACCGGTAACGAAGTGCTTCACGATTTCCTCTACTGGCTCCACCTTATCTATAGAGATAGGATTCTTGCGGAAACCGAAGAAGTCGCGGATGAAGATAGGCTCCTGCTTATCGTCAACGAGATGTGTATATTTCTTGAAGAGATCGTAATCGCCCTTGCGTGTTGCGAGCTGCAAAGTAGCGATAGTCTCTGGGTTCCAAGCGTGCTTGATACCGTCCTTGCGATAGTGGAACTGTCCCATACTTGGCAGGAAGTCGAGCTTCTTGGTCTCGAATGCCTTGTCGTGCAGGCGGATGGCATCACGGGCGATGGTCTCGAGTCCGATACCGCCGATGGTGCTCACTTCTGTTCCGAAGTAGCTCTTCAGCAGACTCTCGCTCAAGCCGATGCTCTCGAAGATCTTGGCACCACGATAGCTTCGGATGGTAGAGATACCCATCTTAGCCATAATCTTGAACAAGCCCTTCTTCACAGCCTTGATGTAGTTCTGCTCGGCTGTATGGTAATCCTCCTGAATCTTTCCCTTCTTTACCAGGTCGTCGAGGATGGCGTATGTCAGGTATGGACAGAGGGCTGATGCACCGTAACCCAACAACAGGGCTGCATGCATTACCTCACGAATCTCACCGCTCTCAACGATGAGGGCAGTCTGCACACGCTTGCCGGCATCAATCAGATAATGATGTACGGCACTCACGGCGAGCAGAGATGGAATGGCGGCATGGGTCTCATCCACGCCACGGTCGCTCAAGATGATGTAGTTGTAACCATCATCCACGCTCTGGGCAGCCTGCTTGCAGAGCTCATCCAGAGCCTCATGCAGTCCTTCTTCGCCCTTGGCGGTTTCGAAGAGCATGTGGAGCTTCACCGTATTGAATCCCTTGTAGCGGATATTCTGAAGGATATCCAGCTGGGTATTGGTCAAGATAGGATGTGGCAGACGAACCATCTTGCAGTTGCTCTCGTCTGGGTTCAGAATGCCGGAACCTACTCTACCGATATACTCGGTAAGACTCATCACGAGGTTCTCACGGATAGAGTCGATAGCAGGGTTGGTAACCTGAGCAAACTGCTGACGGAAGTAGTTGAAGAAAATCTGTGGCTGGTCTGAAAGCACGGCAAGCGGAGTATCATTACCCATGGATGCAGTAGGCTCCTGACCCTTGGTAGCCATAGGGATGATGGTACCATCGATGTCTTCCTCGCCAAAGCCAAACTCCAATTCCTTGCGAGTGAGGTTTTCTACAGCGTTTTCCACTTTTCGTCCGCTACGCAGCTTTTCCAGTTCAATACGGTTGGTGTTCAGCCACTGGCGGTAAGGATGCTGCTCAGCCAGGCGCTCCTTGATTTCGCCATCATAGTAAATCTTGCCTTCCTGGGTATCAATCAGGAGAATCTTACCAGGCTGCAGACGGCCCTTCTCGGCAATCTCGGTTGGGTCGAAATCCATCACGCCCACCTCAGAAGCCACAACCATCATATCGTTCTTGGTGATGGTGTAGCGTGCAGGGCGCAGACCGTTTCTATCGAGCATACCACCGGCATAACGGCCATCGCTGAAGAGCAGGGCGGCAGGACCATCCCATGGCTCCATCAGGATAGAGTGGTACTCATAGAATGCCTTCAGATCCTCAGAGATAGGGTTCTTGTCGTTGAAACTCTCAGGTACCATCACAGCCATGGCATGAGGCAATGACAGACCGCTCATTACGAAGAACTCGAATACATTGTCGAGACTTGCCGAATCACTCATATCAGGCTGAACGATAGGAGAAATCTCACGGATATCGCCCAAAGCCTCACTGCCCAACACACTCTCACGAGCCTTCATCCAGGCACGGTTACCACGGATGGTGTTGATCTCACCATTGTGTGCAAGGAGACGGAATGGCTGAGCCAGACTCCATGTTGGGAAGGTGTTGGTAGAGAAGCGGGAGTGAACCAATGCCAAACCGCTTGTAAAATAATTATTGGTCAAATCAGGATAGTACTGACGCAGCTGGAGGCTGCTCAACATACCCTTATATACGATGTTCGAATTAGACAACGAACAGATATAGAAATCAGGATCGCTGATTCGTTTCTCGATACGCTTACGGATGAGATAGAGGGTGCGCTCGAAGACAGGCACCTTATCATCGGTAACACCCGTGATGAACACCTGTTTGATGGCAGGTTCGTTGCTCAATGCAGCCTCACCCAGACAGTCTGGGTTGGTAGGTACATTGCGGAGATGCATCAGCTGCAATCCCTCGCGCTCAATTTCCTCGATCATGATAGAGAGGATATCCTGCTGTTTCTTCTCGTCCTTAGGCAAGAAGACGAGACCCGTTCCGTATTTTCCCTTCTCTGGCACAGGGATACCCTGAAGAAGAATAAACTCATGTGGAATCTGGAGCATGATACCGGCACCGTCACCCGTCTTGTTATCGGCACCCTCGGCACCACGATGGCGCATGTTTTCGAGTACCTTCAAGGCATTATCGACCAGCTCATGACTCTTGTTACCGTGGATATTCACCACCATACCTACGCCACACGCATCGTGCTCATAGGCAGAACTGTACAATCCTTTTTCCATTTCTTGTTCGTTTTATATCGGTTATTTCTATAACTTAATACTCATTTTATCAAGACTATTCTTTTTATCAAGAATTAGAGAATTTTCATTCTTGCTTCTCATGAAGATAACAATGAGAATTTCAAGACTGAGAAAAAATTCTCTAATTCTTGACTTTAAAAAATAATCTCGAATAAATCTTCCTGATAATTCACTTTACTTCTTATAAGCTTCTTGATGGACTCCCACAACGGCTCTGCCGCTAGGGTCGTTCTGATTCTTGAAAGAGGCATCCCAGGCAAGGGCTTCGGCTGTAGAACATGCCACGCTAGGAACGCTAGGCACGCTCTTGGCAGCACTGTCACTTGGGAAATGCTCGGCGAATATAGAGCGATAATAATACTCCTCCTTGTTCTGTGGAGGATTGATAGGGAATCGCTCGGCAGCATGCGCCATCTGCTCATCGCTTACGGCAGAAGCGGTAATCTGCTTCAGGGTGTCAATCCATGAATAGCCCACTCCATCGGAGAACTGCTCCTTCTGTCGCCATGCCACTTCTTCAGGAAGCAGATCGGCGAATGCCTCACGAACCACCTTCTTCTCGATGGTCTTGTTCGGACACATCTTCAATACCGGGTTCATGCCCATCGCTACATCCAGGAACTCCTTGTCGAGGAAAGGCACACGGCCCTCGATGCCCCATGCAGCCAGACTCTTGTTGGCTCTCAGGCAATCGTAGAGATAGAGTTTGCCGAGCTTGCGTACGGTTTCCTCATGGAAAGCCTTGGCATCCGGTGCCTTGTGGAAGTAGAGATAGCCTCCGAACACCTCGTCGGCACCCTCGCCCGAAAGCACCATCTTGATACCCATGCTGCGGATGACTCTCGCCAGCAGATACATCGGGGTAGAGGCACGCACGGTGGTTACATCGTAGGTCTCGATGAAGTAGATGACATCACGGATGGCATCCAATCCTTCTTGGATGGTGTAGTTGATTTCGTGATGCACGGTTCCGATGTGCTCGGCTACCAGTCGTGCCTTTGCCAAATCAGGCGCACCCTTCAAACCTACGGCGAAGGAGTGCAGACGTGGCCAGTAGGCCTTGGTCTCGCCACCGTTCTCTACACGGGTAGAAGAGAATTTCTCGGCTACGGCAGAGATGACTGAAGAATCAAGACCACCACTGAGAAGTACACCGTATGGTACATCGCTCATCAACTGGCGCTTGACAGAAGCTTCGAGTGCATCGTGGATTTCCTTTACCGCAGCTTTCTCCTGAGGTTCAGCACCCTTCAACTGCTCTTCAGCTTTCTTGGCATCATCAATCTGATATTTTTTCTGCATGGCAGCATACTCAAACCACTCGCGGGTATAGTAACGCTTCATGCCAGGATTCTTGCTATAATAATAATGACCTGGGAGGAATGGCTCATAGTGGTCGCACTGACCTTCCAATGCCTTCAACTCACTTGCCACCAGCACCTTTCCATCTTTATCATAACCGATATAAAGAGGAATCACACCGATTGGGTCTCGGGCAATGAGGAACTCATCACGCTCTGCATCGTAAAGAGCGAAGGCAAAGATACCGTTCAGCTCTTCAAGCATCTTGGAGATACGGGCGTGGAGCGCATCCTCACCTTTATATATTAAGGTATCAAAGTCGGAATCTGCTCGCATCTCACGATAGAGAGAAAGAATCACCTCGCAGTCGGAACCGGTCTGATACTGGTATTTGCCAGCAAAACGGGCACGGATATTCTGATGATTATAAATCTCACCGTTTACGGCAAGCACCTGTTTTTTGTCTGGTGCAAACAAAGGTTGGCGACCACTTTCTGGGTCAACAATACTCAGACGCTCATGTGCCAGGATAGCAGAACCACCACAATAGATGCCGCTCCAGTCTGGTCCGCGATGACGGATCTTCTGGCTCATACGAAGCGCTTGCTGTCGCAATTCAGGAGTTTGCTCCTGAATATTGAAGATAGATACGATTCCACACATAATATCTTTTCCTTTCTTTTACGGTTATTTATAACTCTAATTCTTATCAGAAACTCGCTTTCAATATCATTTTGCTAAGTTTCGGGTGCAAAATTACTACTTTTTGACAATATACAAAAGATTTTCGTTACCTTTTGTCTTAAGAAAAGAAACTCAATTACATTTTTACACATAACTACCTATTTAATCTTTTATTTTGAAAGCGTAAATCACGCCAATCATTACAGAATAACACAAAGAGAGAAAAATAAGATAAAAGCATTAATTCAACAGAAATCCCTACGCTCTGAAAGGGCAGGGCGTAGGGACAAACATCATACTGCAATCCATATCAATACGATGAAAGTTTAGTTAAAAAATATATAGGATTGTGCCGTTTTTCCCATTTTTTTCGTATCTTTGCAGTATTATTAGTTTTATTACAAATAACCTAATTTATTCAATTATTCCGTAGATGTTACTATAACAATATGAGAAAGAAACTTATAAACCTATTCATGATGACTTGCGTGATAGCTGGTGGCTTCACACAGGCATCCTTTGCTCAACAGGCAAAATCAAGCAATCTCACACAGTTTGTCAACCCTAGAATCGGAACGGGTGGTCACGGTCACGTATTCCTCGGAGCTAACGTTCCGTTCGGATATGTACAGCTGGGTCCTACCGAACCATCCCGTGGCTGGGACTGGTGTTCCGGTTATCATCACTCAGACTCCGTACTCATCGGTTTCGGTCACCAACACCTCAGCGGTACCGGTATCGGTGACCTGGGCGACGTGGCATTCCTGCCTGTAACCGATGCCAACCAGAAGGAAATCCTCTTCAGTCATGCCAACGAGAATGTGCGCCCGGGCTATTATGCCGTAAAACTGCAGCAGCCTAACGTATGGGTAGAGCTCACTGCCACCCAGCGTGCCGGATTCCAGCGCTACACCTTTGGTGCAGATGCACAGCAGGCACAGCTGGTGCTCGACCTGAAGCAGGGCATCGGATGGGATGCGGCAAAGGAGTACAACGTAGACAAGATTACATCTACCACTATGGCAGGTCATCGCTTCTCCAAGGGTTGGGCAAACGACCAGAAGGCATTCTTCTTCGCTGAATTCTCACAGCCTGTCACCGTGAAGCCATTGGGAACCGGAAGATGGTTGATTACTGCAGCAGATGTTACCAAACCATTGCTGGTCAAGACGGGCATGTCGGCTGTAAGCGCCGAGAACGCCAAACAGAATTTGCAGAAGGAGATTCCAGGCTGGGATTTCCGACAGGTGGTGGCTGACGCTGACGAAGCATGGAACAAGGAATTGGCTAAGGTGAACATCGAGACCAACGACTCCGTATCCCGCCGCATCTTCTACACTGCGATGTATCACAGCATGACCGCTCCATCCGTGTTCTCAGATATCAACGGACAGTATCGTGGTGCCGACGGCAAGGTGCATGACGGCAACTTTACCAACTACACCACCCTCTCACTCTGGGATACCTATCGTGCGGCTCATCCGCTGATGACGATGATTCACACCGATATGCTGCCAGATATGGCAAGCACCTTCATCAACATCTATCGCCAGCAGGGCCAGTTGCCAGTATGGCATCTGATGGGTAACGAAACCAACTGCATGGTGGGCAACCCAGGCATTCCTGTGCTTGCCGACATGGTATTGAAGGGCTATGTAAAGGATAAGGAAGGCGCTTACGAGGCACTGAAGCAATCGGCTCTGCGCGAAGACCGTGGTCTGGGTCTGCTCAAGAAATACGGTTATCTGCCTTACGACAAGGAAAAGACCAAGGAAACCGTGGCAAAGGGTCTGGAATATGCTCTGGCTGATGCCTGCGTGGCAAAGGTGGCTCGCATGTTAGGCAAGAAGGAAGATGCCAAATATTTCGAGAAGAGATCTAAATCTTACAGCAAATACTTCGACAAGGAAACCGGATTCATGCGCGGCATAGGTTCCGACGGCAAGTTCCGTACTCCATTCGACCCATTCTCTGCCGAACATCGTGACGATGACTACACCGAAGGAAATGCATGGCAATACACCTGGCTGGTGCCACATGATGTTCACGGACTCGTAAAGCTCTTCGGCAACGAGCAGAAGTTTGTAACCAAGCTCGATTCGCTCTTCATCGTCACCGGAAACATGGGCGATAATGCATCTCCTGATATCTCAGGTCTCATCGGTCAGTATGCTCACGGCAATGAGCCTAGCCACCAGGTGCTCTACATGTACAACTATGTGGGCCAGCCTTGGAAGGGAGCCCGCCTGCTGCGCCAGACCATGGACGAGATGTATAAGGATGATTTCGACGGATTGAGCGGCAATGAAGACGTGGGTCAGATGTCGGCATGGTACATTCTTTCTTCCTTAGGTCTCTATCAGGTAGAGCCAGCCGGCGGCAAGTATATCATCGGCAGTCCTATCTTCGACAAGGCATCGCTGAACATAGGCAAGGGCAAGACCTTCAGCATCATCTGCAAGGACAACAGCAAGGAGAACATGTTTATCCAGCATGCCAAGCTGAACGGCAAGCCATACACCAAGTCGTACATCATGTATAACGACATCATGAAGGGTGGCACCCTGGAACTCCAGATGGGCAGCCAGCCATCCAAGTGGGGAACACGTCCTGCCGACCGACCATAATATGAACTAACTAACAAAAGATAAGAAAATGAGAAAGACTATTTTAGCAATGGCTCTTCTTGCCTCCATGACAGCGATGGCTCAGGAGAACGCCAAGGTGGATGTCCACGCACGCTATACCAAGGTGGTGACACCGGTGGATGGCAAGTACGAATCTAAGCGTCCGCCAGTAGAGGACCGCCTCTTCACCTCCACCGCCGTGGAGAAGAAGATCAAGGAAGTACAGAAACTGCTGAAGAAGAACCCAAAGTTGGCTTGGATGTTTGCCAACTGCTATCCTAACACCCTGGAGAGCACCGTCCATTACCGTGTGCTAGAAAACGGTGACGATGATACATTTGTATATACAGGCGACATCCCTGCTATGTGGCTCCGCGACTCGGGAGCACAGGTTTGGCCTTACGTAGCCCTCGCCAACAAGGACGAGAAGTTGAAGAAGATGCTGAAGGGCGTGATTCTGCGCCAGCTGAAATGCATCAACATCGACCGCTATGCCAATGCCTTCAACGATGGTCCTACGGGTGCCGGATGGGTGAAAGACCGCACCAAGATGCAGCCGGATGTATTCGAGCGCAAGTATGAGATAGACTCCTTCTGCTACCCTATTCGCCTGGCTTATGAGTACTGGAAGGTGACAGGCGATGACTCCATCTTTGGCGAAGTATGGATGCAGGCAGTAGAGAACATTCTGAAGACTTTCCATGAGCAGCAGCGCAAGGTAACCGCCAAGGCATATCACTTTACCCGTGTTTCCGACCGTGCCTTCGATACCATCGGCTGGGACGGTTTCGGTGCTCCGGTGAAACCAGTGGGATTGATTGCCTCCATGTTCCGTCCATCGGATGATGCCACGATTCTTCCATTCCTGATTCCTTCCAATTTCATGGCAGTATCATCTATGAACAAGGCTGCCGAAATTCTGAAGCATGTGGCAGAGAAGGATGCGGCAAAGAAGGAAGCGGCTCTGAAGATTGCCAAGGATTGCAGCAGTCTTGCCGATGAGGTTCAGGGAGCCTTGCAGAAGTATGCCATCTACAACCATCCTAAATACGGCAAGATTTATGCCTACGAGGTAGATGGTTTCGGCAATCAGCTTCTGATGGATGATTCCAATGTGCCATCCCTGTTGGGTATGGGCTATATGGGTGATGTGCCGATGAACGACCCTATCTATCAGAACACCCGCCGTTTTGTATGGAGCGAGGACAATCCTTGCTTCTTCCGTGGCAAGGCTGGCGAGGGCATCGGTGGTCCTCACATCGGATACGACATGCCATGGCCTATGTCTATCATGATGAAGTGTTTCACGGCACAGAGCGACGACGAGATTCGTTTCTGCATGAAGATGTTGCTGAACACGGATGCGGGCATGGGCTTCATCCACGAGTCATTCCACAAGGATGATGCATCAAAGTTTACCCGTCCTTGGTTTGCATGGCAGAACACGCTGTTTGGAGAATTAGTGATTAAGCTGATCAACGATGGCAAGGCAGACTTGCTGAACAACTTATAATACACCTTATTATATAGAGAGAGGAGGATGTGTCATGAGTCCATGGCACATCCTCTTTTTCGTTTCATTAATCGTCCCACAGTTTTCACAGATAACGCAGATTTAGGATTTTTGAATTTGTAAAGAATTACAAGTAAAGGATACCCTCTGAAAAACTGAAGGTTGTGAAGGAAGGGTCACAAAAAAACTGAAATCTGA
>ERZ1027188.318-NODE-318-length-21081-cov-5.383145_pt1 | contig 21081 bp, 19 predicted proteins | sample MGYA00519273_ERZ1027188 | MGnify/ENA primary metagenome ERZ1027188 (study PRJEB26926, sample SAMN06164623) | human gut metagenome | biome: ENVO:00009003; feature: ENVO:2100002; material: ENVO:00002003 | host: Homo sapiens | place: USA | collected 2012 ... | reverse complement strand
CCGGATAAAAATCCATGGAAGCAAGCCCTTTACCCTCGCGCCGCACGTTTTCGGCAAAGCCGATGACGCCGTTCACAAGGAAAAATTTGTTGCTTTTATCCAGCGGCTTTTCCCAGTCGTTCAGCGTGCACACCAGCTTTTCGCCGTCCTGAGGCAGCAAACCCTCGTATTCCTTATAGCCGCGGATTTCCTCGTTCAAAGCGTTTCTCGTGGTGTTTTTGCCGCAGATGACCTGATCGGCGGCGAGAAGAAATTTTTCGCGCTTTTCGCCCGTGAACTGCGCGCGCGGCACAATCAGCACTTTCCCGCCGTAATTGCCGTACGGAAGATACCTGCCTTCCCGCGCGGCGTGCGCCACCGCCAGAATCGGGTTATCCGCCGCCTGCCGCACGATTTCCGTCAGCGCGTAATCCACGTGCGATAACACGATATTTTCGCCTCGCACGGGCGGAAGCTGCGCTTTATCGCCGCAGAACAGGCATTTCACGCCGAACGCCAGAACGTCGTTCAGAAGCGTTTCGTCCACCATCGAAGCTTCGTCGATGATAATCAGTTTTATTTTTTCGTCGATTTTTTCGCGCCGCACGAAACGCGGGCGATCGGGGCGGATGATTTCACCGTTTTCGTCTACGTCGAAATCGTTCTCGTCGATGGTATAAATCAACGAATGTACCGTGCCCGCGGGCGTGCCGTTTCTCACCAGTACCGCCGCGGCTTTGCCCGTGGGCGCCACAAACACCGCCTCTTCGCCCGGCTGCAGATGCAACGCGTATTTCACCGCGTGGGTGATGAGAACCGTTTTGCCCGTGCCCGCGTATCCGGAAAGCACGAAAATCTGCCGCGCTTCGTTGAAAAACCACTGCGAAATCGCCTCCTCCGCGGCGCGCTGCCCTTCGGTGAGCGACCGCGCGCACGTATCTTCTTTCGCTTTCGCCGCAGGCGCCGCCTCGGTGATCAAAGGCGCGGAACGGGGTGCCGACGGGGTTTTTTCTGCAATTTTTCTTTGCTTTTGTTCTTTGGGCATCGCCGCGCCTCCGATTTTTTATACGAACGATATCATTATATCATACGCTTGCGGAAAAATCAAGAAAATACGAACGTTTGTTTTGTAAAAACGGAAAAAGTAAACCCCTTGCGGCAGGGCAAAGGGTTTTTGAAAACGGTTAAATGTTTTTCAGCATGGAAACGGCGTCGGAAATCGTCTTTTCGTACGCCTGCTTACCGTATTTATCCACTTCGGCTTTGTTCTTTTCGCCGTGCGTCAGGCACCCGGCGCCGCCGATACAGCCGCCCACACACGCCATGCCTTCGATGAAGTTGGCGTCCAGCAGGTTTTTGCTCTTTTTCAGCAGTGCGATTTTGCAAGCTTCGATGCCGTCGCACGAACAGGCTTTCAGCGCGAAATCCGTAAGCCCCTGCTCTTTCAGCCCTTCCGCAACGGCGTCGGAAAGTCCGCCGCAACGCGCGAAAATTCTGCCGAAATACGAAGCGTTATCCAGCACGCCTTCGGGAAGAGTAGTGATATCGATATCGCGGCTGTCGAACAGCGCCTGCAGCTCTTCGAACGTCATCGCCGCGTCCACGTATTCCTTTACCCCCTCTTTCTGCACTTCGGCTTTCTTTGCCGTGCAGGGACCGATGAACACCACTTTGCAGGGAGATTCGTGTTCTTTGATATATTTGGAAATGGCGCCCATAGGCGAAAGATTGTGCGATACGTAAGGCTGCAGCTGCGGGAAATTCTTCTGAATATACGATACGAACGCCGGGCAGCAGCTGCTGGTTAAGAAGCCTTTTTCGGCAAGCTCTTTCGATTCCGCCTGCGCCACCATATCCGCGCCGAGCGCCGCTTCGATCACGGTGTAGAAGCCGAGTTGTTTCAAGCCCGTAATCACCTGACCGAGCTTCGCATACGTGAACTGGCTGGAAATAGACGGAGCCACCACGGCGTACACCTTGTACTTCGTGTTGTTTTCGCTGCCCTTGATCATATCGATCACGTCCAGAATAAACGACTTATCGGTAATGGCGCCGAAGGGGCACTGATAAACGCACGCGCCGCACGCGATACATTTATCGTTATTGATGCACGCCTGTTTCTCATCGCCCATCGAAATGGCTTTCACTTTGCACGCCGTTTCGCACGGGCGCTTATAATCGTGAATCGCGCTGTAAGGGCACACTTTCGCGCAGGCGCCGCATTCCTTGCACTTTGTTTTATCGATGTGCGCCACGTGGTTTTCGTCGAACGTAATCGCGCCGAAACGGCATACGTCCTCGCAACGGTGCGCAAGGCAACCGCGGCAGGAGTTGGTTACTTCGTAACCGCCCATCGGGCATTCGTCGCACGCGATATCGATAACTTCGATGACGTTCGGCTTATCGTTATCCAGCCCCATGGCGATGCGCACGCGCTCCGCCAGAATCGCGCGTTCCTTATAAACGCAGCAACGCATCGTGGGAATTTTGCCGGGAACGATGGTTTTGGGGATGTCGATCGCGGTTTGCGCAAGTCTGCCCGCCCACGCTTCGCGCGCAACTTCGCGCAGAACTTTGTACTTTAAATGTTGCACTTTGGTATCGAATTTTCTCATAACGGTTTCTTCCTTTATGTTAGTTGTCTTTGGCTTTAAAAATAACTCACCTTGATCCGCTTGCCCATTTTTTTCAGGCACTCCGAAAGTTCGGATACAAGATTCATTTTAATATTGAAATTGATCGGCAGATCGGGGTTCTGATGCGCGGGGTTCACCGCCCTGCCCACATAGAAATTGATGTCCGTCGCCTCTTCGAACAGAAGCCTTGCTATCAGCGAAGCGCCGTCGCGCGAGAAGCTCCACTTTTCGTACAGCTCGTTATCTTTCAATGCGTCTTTGGCGTATTCCACCACTTTGTTCACGGTGATTACCCCCTCGGTAACGAGGTCTACCCCTTCGATGGAGGCAATGGGCGGCACGTCGCTTTTTTCAAAGTTTAAACTTGCCACCACGGGCTTGCCGAGATACTTCGCCGCGATGGACGCCGTAGTGCCGCCGCATACGATATGCTTGCCCTCTTTCGAAAAGAACAGCGACATCATTCTGTCGGCGTCGTCGGGATTTCTCGGCGGACCGAACAGAAGGTTCATCGGCTCGCGCTTTCTTACGCGGATGACGCACGCCGTGGCGTCGTCGCCGGGTTGTCCGCCGTACAGACGGTTGCATTCGTCCACCAGAATGGTGGAAAGCGTTTTCGCCGTATACCCCACGGTAACGAGAGGTACCATAAAATCGGCGATGTCCTCGCGCTTCCAGCCGAAATTGTACCGTTCGCCGAGCCCCGCGTGCGGGCAGCCGTCGCTCATCGCGATGAACACGTCGCCGTCGCGCAGAGAAACCGACGACTGATAGATGGTTTTGCCGCCCACGCTGGTTTCGCGACGGGGATAATCGTACAAGGCGCCGTCGCGGATCATAATCACCTGCGGATTATCGAATTCGATGATCTGCGCCGTTTCGTCGTTGACGATATGCACGATGGTGAACGTGGAATACGCCACGCCGCGCACCGAACATACGGGCAACGTTGCCGCGATGGTGGAAACGCAATCTTCCACGGAAAGTCCCTCCGCCATCATCGTGGAGATGATTTTGGCGGTGAGCGTGGATAAAATGCTGGCTTTCACGCCGCTGCCCAGCCCGTCCGCAAGCACCACCACCGAGGAATTTTCGCCCTCTTCCACCATGTCTACGTGGTCGCCGCAAAGCTGCTCGCCGAAGTGATTCACGCTTTTATATCCCACGTCTACGCATAAATCATTCATCGCTGATAGACTCCTTCAGCTTGGTGAGCGCGATTTTCGTTTCCGCCGCCGTTTCGCCGAGAAGCGAAGCGATTTCCTGCACGATGCGCATCTGTTTATCCACCACTTTATCGGCAACTTCCACCGTCTGGCGGGAGATGCTTTCTTTTTTCTGCCGCTCGGTTTCCTCATCGGTGATATCGCGCATGATGCACACAAGCAGGTGGTACGTGGGATCGTACACCACCGTTTGTTCCACGTACTTTTTGTATTCGGCAAGGTACGTCCTTTCGTTGCGCACGCTGCGCTTCGATTTCAGCACCCGATCGAAAATGTTCGTATCGAGAATACGCACCACGCCCTCGCCCAGAACGTCGGACGCGGAACGGATGTTCATGATGCGCCGCGCCGCCGCGTTGATCTGCTGCACTTCAAGATTTTCGTTAAGCACGATAAGGCCGTTCGGCGTGTTGTTCACCATGCAATCGGAAAAACTTTCCGCCTTGTCTTTCAGATACGGCAGGCACATGGAAATTTCCGCCTTGCCGTGGAAAATGGCGATTGCCTTTTCGCGGCAGGTATCGTACCCGCACGAACCGCAGTTCAATTCGTCCTCCGGGCGCGTTTTGCCCATGCGCTTCAGAATTTCCTTGATTTCGTATTCCGCAGGCGGCACCAGCTTTCGTTCGATTGCCGTAAAACTCTTTTCCAGCGTCTTTTCCGCGGGCTGTTCCACGGGGAAATCTTCTTCGCCCGCATATCTCGCCACGGCAAGATAATCTTTGACGGGCGCGCGGTGGTATTTTTCCATGACAGGCCCGCCGATACAGCTGCCCGCGCAGGCGGACATTTCAATGAAGCATTTATGCACTTTGCCGTTTTCGATATCCCGGAGCGCCGCCATGCAGTTTTCCACGCCGTCCAGCGACAGATAGGTATATTCGGGATCTTTCTTCATCGTTTTTAAAATACCGCCCGTGGTGGGGAAGAAGCGCGCGCGGCTCTCCTTCGTTTCGTCCGGTTCGGCAACGATTTCCACGTTTTCCGCCTGCAACCAGTTGGCAAGATCTTCGTAGGTGAGCACCGCGTCCACAATGCCTTCGTAATACGCCGCCTCGTCCTTTTTGGCTACGCACGGACCGATAAACACCACTTTCGCGCCGGGAATTCGGCTCTTTATGTCTTTGGCGTGCGCCTGCATGGGCGAAAGAACGTTTGCGAGATACGGCAGCTCTTTCGGGAAATATTTCTGAATGAGCAGGTTTACGGAATGGCAGCAGGAAGAAATCACTATGTCCCGCGTTTTTTCGGCGAGCATGTTTTCGTATTCCGTTTTAACGATCGTGGCGCCGATCGCCGTTTCTTCCGCGTCGTAAAAGCCGAGCTTTTTCAGCGCCGTGCGCATGCCGCCGATGCCCGCGCCCTCGTAATTTGCGATAAACGACGGCGCCAGCGAAGCGATGACTTTTTCGCCCGACGATAAAAGCACTTTCACCTTTTCGGTTTCGCTGGAAATTTCTTTCGCGTTCTGCGGGCACACCACGAAACACTGTCCGCAAAGAATACACTCGTTGCCGATGATATGCGCCTGATTGCCCGAAAAACGGATAGACTTCACGGGGCAGTGGCGGATACATTTATAGCAATTTTTGCAGTTGGATTTTTTCAGCGTAAGAAAGTCCATGTTATATTCCTCCGTCCGCTTTCAGCGCGGGTTCGAGTTTTTCGGAAAGAAACGTTGCAAAATTTTCTTCCGTTACGCCCGTTATCGCCTCGTCGTTTACGATTACCGTAACGCCCTGACGGTTACACCTGCCCGTGCAGAAACTGCCCGTCAACAACAACTTGTCCTCTATTCCGCGTTCCGCCGCATATTTCTGCAACAATTCCACCACGCGTTCGGAACCTTTCAGATGGCACGAGCTGCCCACGCAGATTTGCACTTTCACCATGATTACAGCCCCGCAAGCACCTTCGTTTCGAAAAACTCCCGTGCCGTTTCGGGCGAAACCGAATAGAATTCGTCGTTCAGAGAAACGCACACGCCCTCGCGGCATTTGCCCATGCAGAACGTGCCGTTGAGTTCGATTTTGTCTTTCGCGCCGTGCTTTTCTATCTGGTCCTGAAAAATTTCCACTACCTGACGAGAACCTTTCAGATGGCACGAACTGCCGATGCAAACCGTTAATTTTGTCATATCTTTTTCCTCCGTTCCGGGCGCCGTATTTTTTTAACGAACGATACTTCCGCGCCCTCTCGTCCGTTTTAAATTTTTCCGTTTTACGACGTTCCCGCAAACCCCGCAAAACGTGATTTTACTTTTTTATAGCCTCTGCGTTACCGCCCGTTTACGCCGTTTCCGCCGCGTTTTTCAAAAACGGCAGCAGCTTTTCTTTTTCCTCTTCGTTGGCGCGGAGCAGCCACACCGCCGCCGCAAGCGGCAGTCGCTTTTTGGCTTCCGCTTCGCCCGAGCCGCTTTCCGCAAGAAAAATTCCGAGATATTCTTCCGCCGCCCGCTCGCCTTCGCGCAGATAAAAGTAAAGATACGTAATCGCCGCGTCCGTAAGCGGATCGCCCGCCGCCGCGTGCGAAAAATCAAGCAGATATTCCTCTCCCTCTTCCGTAAACACCGCGTTGGTGGGATTGAAATCGCCGTGGCAGAAACAATTTTTTTCCGGCAACGTACTTACAAGCGCGTTGAGCGCTGCCCCGTCCGCCCCGTAACTTTTTGCAAGCGCGATTCCCCGCCCGATTTTATCCGTAAGCCGAGGCAAAAGCCCGCACGCTTTTTCATGCACGGAAATCTGCAGACGGACAAGCATTCCGAGGTATTCTTTCCGCTTTTCCGGGTGCGCTTTCATCAAAGCGTCCGCCGTCTGTCCGTCAATGTATTCCGTTACGATCGCCCATCTGCCGTCCGTCTTTTCCGCCGCACGCACTTCGGGCACGCGGATTCCCGCTTCCGCCGCGCGCGCAAGGCAGAGCGCCTCGCTTAAAACGTCCGCCGCGGAATACTCTCCGCCGAATACTTTCACGCTTTCTTCGCCGTCTTTATACACCGTTTTCTGCGTGCGCACGGCAATCACTCTGTCAAGATTCATCCGGGGGAGACCTCCTTTCAAATTTATTATATCACAGCTGAATATAAAATGCAAATATCCGTTTTTTATATCGCCATATCGTTTATGATATGGCTTTTTGCGCCGCAGGCGCAAAGAATCAGCGGAACAGCTTGCGTTTTTCTTCGCAGAGGCAGGTTACGAACGCCTTATCCTGCGCGGTAAGCGCGTAGTTTTTCGGATAGACGAGAACGTCGCGATAGATTTTCTTCGGACTTTTGCATACGCGTTGCACCAGATCGTAACGGGAAAGCGTGGCTTCCGAAAGCGGCGAAGCGAACATATACGCTTCCTCGTTTTCGGCAACCAGCCGCAAAGCGCCCGCGCGTTCGAAAACGAATATTCTGCGTTCCGCGCCCTCCGGCAGCTCCTCTTTTTTGATTTCGGTTAAAGATACCGAAGGCACGTACGGATCGCCGTATGCAACCTCCGTATAGTTGTCGAGATCGGACTCTTTGATTTCGTCGGACAAAGCGAGCGGAGAAGTTTTGCTGATCGTAATCCGCGCGCGGAATTCCGCAATCAGTTCGCACGTAAGATTTTTGCTTTCCAGCATTTCTTTCGCCTCTTTATCGTACGAAGCGGCATAGCGGATAATGCCCAGCCGATACTCCTTTTCCAGCACGTTGGAAAGCGTGCGCAGCGCGTTGGTTTCTTTATAATACGCTTCGCAGCGCGCCGCCCTCGTAAGCGAGCGGGAAAACCGCGCGAATGCTTCGGCGATATAATCGGCGCGGGCGGCGGAAAGGGAAAACACGGCTTTTTCGCCGCCTTTGTTTTTAAATTCCGTTTCCAGCTTTTCGATGTCCCGGATAATCAGTCTGCCGCGGCTTAACAATCGTTCGCCGTCCGGCGTTAAAACAATGCCTTTGGGCTTGCGGTCGAAAATGGTGATGTCCAGCTCTTTTTCCAGTTCTTTTATGGCGCGCGACAGGTTAGGCTGCGCCACGGCAAGTTCTTCCGCCGCCTTGGAAAGCGACCCCGCTTTTGCCACAGCCGCCGCATATTTCAAATACACGATGTTCATCTTCCGTATCTCCTCGCCGTTGCTTTTCCGCCGTTTGTATACATTCATGTATTATTTTACAGCATTTTCGGCGATTTGTCAAGAATCGGCGCGCAGACTTTTCAGGGGTTTGTGTAAAAAGCAGAAAAAAAAGGGAGATTCTCCCTTTTTTTTTCACGTCTTCGAATTTTTCGCCGCTTCGCCGCTTCGCCGCCTGTTCGCCGCGGTTATGCCGCCCGCCGCACGTTTACAGCGGCGTTGTTTTTTAATCTTCCGCCGGCGGTTTTACGAATTTTTCAGAACCGCCGTTTCCGCCGCGTCCGCCAGCGCTTCCGCCGCGTTGAAGCAGCGTTCGAATTTTTTGTAAATATCCCGCCACTCGATCACTTCGCGCGTGGAACGGCTTTCCACGGACAGCGCGCGCACCGCCCGTTCGTACAGCACGTCGCCGCGCTTTTCTATTTCGTTCACTTCCGCAATCAGTTCGTTCAGCCGTGCGGGTTTGTTCAGGTTTTTCAACTCGTTCAGCATCTCCGCCGCTTTTTCGCACGCTTCCGAAATCAGATCGGTAAAATCCGCCGCGTCGGCGCGCAGCGCTTTGATGTCCGCCATATATAAAAACGCCGCCACGCCGTCCACGTCGTCCGCCAGATCGTCCGCCGCGCGGGCGAGCGTAAGCAAATCTTCCCGATCGACGGGCGGCAGAAATTCGCGCAGCAGCGCCGCGGAAAACGCGTGTTTTTCCTCGTCGCACCGCCGTTCCGTCGCATGCGTGGCGGCGCGTACTTCCGCCGTTTTTTCGTACGCGAAATTTTTCGCGAACCTTCCCAGAAGCCGCGCTTCTTCGGCGGCAAATTCCGCCATGCGGCACAGCGAAGCGAAATAATCGAACTTTTTCTTTGATTTCATTGTTTTTCCCCTTTTTTGTCCTTCCTTATCGTATGCTTTTTCTCCGCAGATTGTTGAAAACGCGTGCGAGCGGCTAAAACACGCGCACGAACAGTTTGGTTACGAGGTACCCTATCGCGCCGCAGCCCGGAAAAGTAAGCACCCAGGTAAGCAGCATTTCTTTCGCCACGGAAAAATTCACAGATTTTCTGCGCTTCGCCGCGCCCGCGCCCATAATCGCCGTGGTTTTCGCGTGCGTGGTGGATACCGGCATGCCCAGCAGCGAACACGCAAGCAGCCCCGCCGTCGCCGAAATATCCGCGGCAAATCCCTGATATTTTTCTATTTTCACCATGTCCATGCCCACCGCTTTGATGATTTTCATTCCGCCGATCGACGTGCCCAGCCCCATCACCGCCGAACATAAAATCATAAGCCACAGCGGAATTTCCGTCGCCGCCGCCCGCGTATCTCCGCCGCACAGCGCGATGCCGAGGAGGAATACGCCCATAAACTTCTGCCCGTCCTGCGCGCCGTGCATAAACGCCGTGCCCGCCGCGGCGGCTACCTGTCCTTTATCGAAGAACGCGTTGGCGCGGCGATAATCCGCGTTTTTACAAATTTTCTGCAACGCTTTCGTAAAGAAAAAGCCCAGCGCGAAACCGAGTATCACCGAGAACGCAAGCCCGTAAAGGACTTTTGCCCATTCCGCGCCGTTTACGCCGCTTAAATTGCCGTGCATCGCGATCGCCGAACCGGTAAGCCCCGCAATCAGCGCGTGCGATTCGCTGGTGGGGATGCCGAACGCCCACGCGAACACCGCCCACGCCACGATGGAAAGCATCGCCGCCGAAAGCGCGATCTGCGCCGCACGCGCGTCCGTGCCGAAATCCACCATATGAAAAATCGTTTCGGCTACGCGCGGAGATATCATCGTCATAAACAGCACGCCCGCAAAATTGCAAAGCGCCGCCATCAGTATGGCGGAACGGGGGCGCATGGCGCGCGTTACCACGCAGGTGGCGATGGCGTTCGGCGCGTCCGTCCAGCCGTTCACAAAAATCACGCCGAGCGTTAATACCGAAGTTACCCACAGCGCGGGAACGGACGAAAGTTGCGCGAAAAATTGAGATAGCGACATTTTTTACTTTTCCCTCCCGTGCCTTGCTTGTCTTTTATATAAGTATGCCGCTTTTTCCGCAAAAAAAACTCCGGCTTGCGCAAAATTTCGCAAAAGCCGGAAGATTATCGTTTTTCGTTTTTCACCCGCCTACGATCGTAGCCGTGCATTTATCGCCGCAGATCACGAGATACGCGTACGTACCGCCCGCATACAGCGGAAATTTCATCGTTCCCGGACAAACAAGCGTTACGCCTCCGATTTCTTCGATTGCCGCGTTGTGCGTGTGCCCGTAAAGCGCCACGGCGGCGCCGCGCTTTTTCGCTTCTTCCGCCAGCGTGAACGGCTCGCTTTTTACGCGGTACATATCGCCGTGGCAGGCAAAAATTTTCACGCCCTCTATTTCGATTTCCGCTTCGCGCAAGCCCCCGCACAAATCGCAGTTGCCTTTGAACGTATACACCTTTTCCGGGTACTTCTCTTCGATTTCGCGCATATCGAATCTGCCGTCGCCGAGGTGAAAAATATAATCCGCCTCGTCCAGCACGCGCGCGATCGCCGATAAGTTTTCTTTATGCCCGTGCGTATCGGAAATCACCACCGCCGTTTTCATTGCTTTTCATCCTCGCTTTTCAGCTTTTCTTTCAACGCCGTCAACGCGCGGAAGCGGTGCGAAACCGTGTTTTTCTCCTCCGCGCTCGCTACGCCGAAGCTCTTGCATAAATCGTCGCTGTAAAACAGACAATCGTAACCGAACCCGTTTTCGCCCTCTTCGCGCGTTAAAATTCTGCCGTGCGTATCGCCCGTTGCCGTAACCGTTTTTCCGCCCATGCTTTGCGGAAAACACAGCGCCGCCGCCGAACGGAAATACGCCGCGCGGTTTTTCTCGTCGCCGAGTTTGGCAAGCAGTTTTTCGCGGTTTTTCTTATCGTCGCCGTGCCCGCCCGCGTACCGCGCGCTGTAAATGCCGGGCGCGCCTCCGAGCGCCGCCACGCACAGTCCGCTATCGTCGGCGAGAGCGGGCAGGTTCAGCGCCTCCGCCGCCGCCCGCGCCTTGATGATCGCATTTTCTTCAAACGTGGCGCCCGTTTCTTCGGGGTCGCCCAAGTAGCCCGCTTCGCGTGCGGAAACCACGCGCACGTCCTTGAAAATCGCCTGTATTTCCTGCAATTTATGTTTGTTGCCCGTGGCAACCACCAAAGTTTCCGCTTTCATGTTATGCCTTTTCTCCGCTCTTTTCCGCTTTCTTCTTCAGCCCCTCGCGCGACATTCTCAGCGCGTTGAGTACCGCCAGCATCATCACGCCTACGTCCGCAAACACCGCAAGCCACAACGGGATAAGGCCCGCAATCGAACCGATCAGGAACGCCACCTTGCAGAAAATAGAAAACGCGATGTTCTGTTTAACGATTTTCTGCGTCTTTCTCGCCGTTTTTCTGCCCTCGGCAAGCGCGGACAAATCATCGGAAATCAGTACGAGGTCGCTGGCTTCCACGGCTGCCGCCGCGCCCAGTTTACCCATGGATACGGCGCAGTCCGCGCACGCCATCACGGGCGCGTCGTTGATGCCGTCGCCCACGTAGACAAGCGTGCCCTCTTTTTTAAGTTCTTCCGCCGCCGTCAGTTTATCGTCGGGCAGAAGCCCCGCGCGCCACTCGTCCAGCCCGGCTTCTTTCGCCACGCTTTCGGCGCGCCCCGCGGAGTCGCCCGTAAGCATCACCGCTTTTTTCACGCCCGTTTCTTTCAGTTCCCGAATCGCGCTCTTCGCGGTGGGGCGCAGCGAATCGCCGATTTCCGCGCAGCCCGCGAATTTTCCGTTGACGGAAACGTACACCACCGTGCACACGCTTTGCGTTTCGATTACGTCGACGCCCTCGCTTTTTAAGAACGCCGCTTTGCCGCAAAGCACTTCGTACGTGTTGCCCGCTTTATCTTTCAGCGCGGCTTTGATGCCGTTGCCCGCGATTTCTTCCGCGGAAAGCGCCGCGTACGCTTTGGCGTCCTCTTCCGCCGAACCTGCGGCGGCAAACGCTTTGGCGAGTGGGTGCGTGGAATTTTTTTCCGCCGCGGCGGCGAACGCCAGCACTTCGCGCGCCGTGAACGGCGCGTTTTCATGCACTTTCGTTACGGAAAAATCGCCTTTCGTAAGCGTGCCCGTCTTATCCAGCGCAATGATTTCCGCTTTGGCAAGCGCGTCGAGATACGTGGAACCTTTCACCAGCACGCCCTCTCTCGCGCAGGCGCCGAGCCCGCAGAAATAGGTAAGCGGCACGGAAATAATCAGCGCGCACGGGCAGGAAATGACAAGGAAATTGAGCGCAGCGCTCGTCCAGCGCGCAAAATTCGTAAAGTAGCTCGCTCCCTTGAACACGTCTATCAGCGGCAACAGGAATGCCACGGCAAGCGCGGAAATACAAACGATCGGCGTATAGTATCGCGAAAATTTCGTGATGAATTTTTCGCTTTGCGCCTTTTGCGCCGTGGAATTTTCCATCAGATCGAGGATGCGCTTCACGGCGCTGTCTTTATATTCTTTGGTGATGCGCATACGGAACACGCCGCCCGCGTTGATACAGCCCGAAAGCGCCTCTTCGCCCGTTTTCAGCGTTCTGATTTCCGCTTCGCCCGTTAAAGATTTCGTATCGAGCGCGGCTTTTTCGCTGACGACAACGCCGTCGCAGGGAATTTTTTCGCCCGCGCGCACCAGCACCACGTCGCCGACTTTCAATTTTTCGGGCGCTACGATTTCTGTTTCTTCTTCGCCGTTTTCCCCGGTTTTCACAAGATTCGCGCTTTCGCTTTTAAGCGCCATCAGATCGGTTACGGAACGGCGGGACGAACCCACCGCCACCGCCTGCAGCCATTCGCCCAGCTGATACAAAAGCATAACGGCAACGCCCTCGGCATAATCGCCTAAAAGCACCGCGCCGACGGAAGCGATCGTCATTAAAAAGTTTTCGTCGAAAATTCTGCCTTTCGCGATGTTTTTCGCCGTTGAAACAAGCACGCTACGGCCCACGGAAAAGTAAGCTACGGCATAGCACGCGTACGAAATCACGCGGGTAGCGGTGAAATCGAACAGTTTTGCAAGCAGCACGCCCGCCAGAAAGAACACCGCCGAAAACACAATGGGAATCAGCTGTTTTTTATTTTCGGCAAACGCGCTTTTTTTGGCGTTCTTCTTCGTATCTTCCGCGTTACGCCCTTCGCCGAGCGCCTCTTCCGCGTTAAGAACGTGTACTTTTTCAAATTTATCCGCCGTTTCGATCGCCTTTTTCACGGCGGCTTTATCCTTTGCGGTAAACGCGATTTTTTGCCCCACGAAATCCACGGAAACCCCGGATAACCCTTCGTGTTTTTTCAGAATTTCTTCCAGTTCCGCCGCGCAGCCCGCGCAATGCAGGTTTTCGATTTTCAGAACGATTCTTTCTCCCGCGGCGCCGCTGTCTTTTTCGCCGTTCTTCGCGTAAACGTTTCCTCTGCCGTCGGCAAGCACCTTAACCTCTTCGAAGTTGTTCGCCGCGGCGATCGCCTTTTCAAGCGCCTCTTCGTCGGCGTATTCCAAAGCGATTTTCTGCATGACGAACGATACGGAAACGGAAGAAATCCCTTTGATTTTCGAAAGTTCCTCTTCCAGCTCCGCCGCGCACGCCGCGCAGTCGAGCCCTTCGATCGTCAGCGAGGTTTTCCCGCCCGCGGGCGCCGCCGCTTGGTTTTCATCGGGCAAAACTTTCACTTCTTCGAAGCGATTCGCCTCGTCGATCGCCTTAGCAAGCGCTTCTTCGCTTTCGTATTCCAGAAAAATTTTCTGTGCCACGAACGATACCGACGCGGAAGAAATCCCCTTGATTTTCGAAAGTTCCTCTTCCAGCTCCGCCGCGCATGCCGCGCAGTCGAGCCCTTCGATACACAACGTTTTTTTCATATTTTTTTCTCCTGCCCCTCCGGGCTGCCTTTACGGCTTTGACTTTTTAACTTTTCCGTTTTGCGGCTTAATTTTCCGCCGCGCACCGCGCGTGTTCGATGCCTATCGCCACCATCTGCGCGATGTGTTCGTCCGCAATGGAATACACCACGTTCTGCCCGTCGCGCCGCGCTTTGATTACTCTGCCGTCCTTTAAAATACGCAGCTGATGCGATACCGCGCTCTGCTTTCCGCCCACCGCGTTCACGATGTGATACACGCACATTTCCCCCTCTAACAGCGCCAGCACGATTTTCAGCCGCGACGGCTCCGCCAGCATCTTGAAAATGTTGCTCGTTTCTTCCAGCATGTCGCTTTCCGGCATCACCTTTTTCGCATGCTCCGCGCGCAGCCCGTGCGCCGCCTCTTCCCTTACCGTATCGTGCGTTTTTCTCTTTTCCATCGCCGTTTCTCCTTGCTTCGTTTTCTTCTCGCTTTTAATATTATCTTATGAATATCTATTCATATTTTAATACTATGAAACGATAAAGTCAAGCAAATTCGCGGAAAAAAACAAAAAAAGTTAAAAAAATTATCCTCCGTGGGAAAATTTTCCGCACAAAGGATAAAAACAAACGTAAAAATCAGAGTCCCCGCAAGCCGCCGCGCTTTTTCACAAGTTTTTGAAAAATCTTCGCCGTGGTAAGCGCGTCGTCGAACGCGCGGTGGTGATTGAAATGTATATCGTAATAATCCGCCAGCGTGTTCAGCTTGAAGTTGGAAACTTCGCCGCGCAGCACTTCCTGCCCGATCGTCATCGTATCGTACGTTTTCGCGTCGAAGAAATAGCGGTACTCTTCGCCGTAATACTTCACGAAACGATAATCGAACATAACGTTGTGCCCCACCAGCGCGCACCCGTCGGTAAATTTGTAAAAATCCGCCAGCACGTCCTCTATATCGGGCGCGCTCACAAGATCTTCGTCGTGAATGCCCGTCAGCTCCACGATATTCGGCGGCAGCTTTTCCGGGCAGGCGATAAACGAAGAAAATTTCTCCGTCATGTTCCCGCCCTGCATCTTCACCGCGCCGATTTCGATAATCCTGTCCACCTTTCCCGACGCGGGCGAGCTGTTCAACCCCGTGGTTTCGATATCGAACACCACAAACGTCTGCGCCTTTAAATCTGCCGGCAATTCGAGGTCGTCGAAAAAACCGGACTGCATATAATCTTCGTACGGCTCCGGAAACACGTGATGATACCCCTTAGGCACCTTTCTTCCCGGCAGCTTTTCGGGCACGAACCCTTCCGGCTGCGCGCCGTAATCGATTTTTTTAATCGAGTAGGAAATATTGCCGTTGAACAATTCGAAATCGCCCGTGCACACAATCGAAGCGCCCGGCGCAAGCTGCGCGATTTTTTCAGCCGTGCTCTTTTTTGGAAAGTACACGCCGCGCACGTTGCCCGTATCGTCGGTAAGCGTTATCGAATAATATTCCTTGCCTTTCTTCGATTCGCGGCGGTTGATATTTAAAATTCTGCCGCAAATACATACGTTTTCCGCCTGAGAATTGCAGTCCGCAATATACGTGGCGTATTTCGGCTCCGGTTCCGAACCGTCCAGTTTTTTGAAATTCATCACGGGGAACACGCGGATATTCGGCGCGGCGGCGTCCTCTATAATCTCCTCTTCCAAAGCTTCGCGCTGTTTTTCGGCGATTTTCACGTTACCGAAATACGTGCCGCAAAAGGTGCTTTGCAGGTGCTTCGCCACCTCGTCCAGAATGTTATCCGCCGTAAACAGCGCCTGCTCGCCCGCCGCCAGCTCAAAACAGAACAACGCCCCGCTTTCGCGCTTTTCCACTTCGATATATTTCTCTTCCAGAAACGCCGAAGCCGCGGGAAAACGACTCTTCATAAACCGCATGATTTCCTGCCTGAGCAGCGCTTCGTCCGGCGTGCGTTTTTCCGCATGCACCACCGCGGCAAACCCCGCCGGCATGTACGCTTCCGCAATCTCTTCCGCTTCGGGCAGCACGCTTTCGGAATACGCAAGATCGGTTACCAGATAAAAGCACACCACTTTTTTGCGCGTGAAAACGTCGATATTCGTGATAATCGCGTTATTAAACCCGTCCAGCTGCCGGATTTTATGTAAAAATTCTTCCGTTACGTTCATAGTTCCCGTCCGATTTATCTCTTATTTTTCACCCGCAAACGCGGCAAGTTCGGCTAAAAATTCTTTTTCCGCCGCCTCCGCGCTCACTTTTTTATACGGTTCGCCGTTTTTGAAAATAAGGCAGAACCCGTCGCCGCCCGCAATGCCGAGGTTCGCGTCCTTCGCCTCTCCGGGCCCGTTCACCACGCACCCCATCACCGCCACTTTGCCGCACTTTTTATACGGCGTCACAAATTCTTTCACCTTTTCGGCAAGCGCCATGCTGTTCCAGCGGCACCGCCCGCACGTGGGGCACGAAACCACTTCGATATAGTCTTTATCCAGCCCGCAGGCGCGCAGAATCCGTTTCGCCGCGTACACCTCTTCTATGGAATCGTCGGTTAAAGAAACGCGAATCGTATCGCCGATGCCGCGAAGTAGCAGCGAACCGATGCCCACCGCGCTTTTAATTACGCCGTCCGCCTTGCTGCCCGCCTCGGTAACGCCCACGTGCAGCGGATAATCGCAAAGCGAAGGCAACATGGAATACGCCTCCACCGTAAGCGGCACGTCCGAAGCCTTTACGGAAAGCACGATATCAGAAACGCCGTGTTTTTCGAGAATCGCCGCGTTGTACAGCGCGCTTTCCGCAAGCGCCTGCGCGCTTCTGCCGTAACGGGCAAAGAATTGTTTTTCGATGCTGCCCGTATTCGCCCCCACCCGCACGGGAATATGATGCTCCTTTATGCAGTCCGCCACCAGCGCGATTTCCTTTTCGCCGCCGATGTTCCCGGGATTGATACGCAGCTTATCCGCGCCGTTTTCCACCGCCAGCACAGCAAGGCGCGGCGAAAAATGAATGTCCGCCACGATAGGAATCGAAACTTTGGTTTTTAAAGTTTTAATCGCGTAAGCGTCAGCCTCGTCAAGCACGGCGTAGCGGATAATTTCGCAGCCCGCCGCGGCAAGCGCGTTCGTCTGAGCCGCGCATTTTTCTATATCGGAAGTTTTGCACGTGGTCATCGACTGAATTTTTACTTTTTCTCCGCCGCCCACGGCAACGGAACCGATCATAACTTTTTTGGTCATAGTTTTTTATTTCCTTATTTTTAGCCTTTCCCGGGGGGGGAAAAAAAAGCAAGAATTATCGCCTTATTTTTAGCCTTCCCCTTGGGGGGAAGGTGGCAAGGCGTAGCCTTGACGGATGAGGGGCAGTTCGCAACCGAACGGCAGCCCGGTGTCGCCGTACGGCGGCGGTGGTGAGGGGCAGTTACATTTTCGAAAATTTGAAAATATAAGCAACCGGCTGTGCCCCTTGTTTTTCAGAAATTTCTTCCGAAATATTCAGAAAATCAAAAATGTGCTACGCCCCTTGATTGAAAATTTCGATATAAAATTTCAATCAAAAATGAGCTGCGCCCCTCATTCGCTTCGCTTTCGCTCAGCACCTTCCCCCCGGGGGGAAGGCTATAATATTGCCTTATTTCAGAGGCTTCCCCTTGGGGGCTTTTCTTGCCGAACTGCCGTTTAAGGCAGCTTCGGCAGCCTGCTGTCGCTGGAAGCGACTGATGAGGGGCAGTTCGCAACCGAATAACGGCTCAAAAGCGGAGCTAACCAAGTAATGCGACGTTTTTCAAGCGCGCGCCCCTACTTATTCCCCATCATATTCTGCAATTCCGCCATAAACGACGAAATATCCTTAAACGAACGGTACACCGAAGCATAGCGCACGTACGCCACCTCGTCCGTTGTTTTCAGGCGGTCCATCACCATTTCGCCGATTTTTTTCGAAGTGATTTCGCTTTCCATGCTGTTGTACACCTGCTTCGAAATATCCGCCACAATATCGTCTATCGTCGCCATTGCCACAGGCCGCTTTTCGCACGATTTTATAATGCCGTTGCGTATCTTTTCCGCATTGAACGCCTGCCGCGTGCCGTTGTTTTTCACCACCAGCACAGGAGTAACTTCAATCGTTTCGTACGTGGTAAACCGCCTGCCGCACCCTACGCACTCTCTGCGGCGGCGTATCGTGCGCGCGTCGTCCGAAGATCTCGAATCCACCACTTTGCTTTCCGTACAACTGCAATATAAGCACTTCATTTTTATCGCCTCTTTGCGTTCTTTTTTTCGCCGTTATTTATTGTAATACCCGTCGATTTCCACCGAGAATTTCCCGCCGGTCGGGTTTTCGAAAATCAGCTTAATATAGTGCTTGCCGTTGTTAATGTCTGCGGCACCTGCGCCCGAATTGCCGAACAAATTATTCGAAAAATCGTTCTCCTTGCCGCCGTTATACGCGCCGATTTTCTTCGCATACGCGTGCAAATCTATCAGAAGCAATTCCCCGTCGTTCGAAGCGGTAACCTGCACCGCCTCGCCGTTGATTTCGCATTTCACGCCGATGTTGTTTGCTCCCTTGATTTTCAGCGCAAGTTTCGTTGCGGAAATTTCCGTTTTCGGCATCAGCATAATCGAATTGTAATTCCGATCCGTTTCCGCACCGTTTAAAGTTTCAAAGCTTTGCACCGCATATCTGTTCATCGCGGGGTAAATGCTCTGCTCCGTTCCCTCAAACGTATTTTCAAGCGCGCGTTCCACAATGGCGGGAACAACAATATTATAGCCCTTGTAAAGCCTCGGCGAAGCGTCGTTTTCCGCTTCGGAATAATTCGTATTCCCGGGGTAGGGGGCATTTATCATAAAATCGTTATTTACAATGTAACTGTTATTTTTAAAGTAGGAAGAATTGAAATAAGATAAATCTTTTTCAACTAAATCGTTTCCGATAATATTAGAATAAATAAGCTAAACAAATTTGTTTTTGCAATCGTCGGCAAAACCCGTACTATTGATTTTTTGCAAGACTGATTGATAATTTTCGGCAGAATAATTTGCGGAAAATGGTTCGCCTGCGAGTATTTGCGCGATTGCGTATTTGAAAGAATTTTTGGCGTTGTCCGATTGAATATTCGAATATTTCTTTGTGTAAGACCAAGAGTTTTCCGTAACTTCATTTTTTAATCGGAATAATTGTAATGTTGTATAAAATCCTGAGGTCGCACCGCTGATTTTTAAGAATACTTCACTATCGAAAAAATTATCTGTATCTTTTTCTGTAATGCTTAATTGATAGCAATCGATACAATCTGCTTTCAAATTTGTTAAAGTGTGCGTATGTTCCGCGTTGATTTCCGCTAAAATCGTGGCGGGCTTAATCAATGCTTTTTTATCGCCAAAATTGTAATTTAAATCATAATTATCGGTAGGGCGGGTATAATTGCTTGTTCCGTCGCCGCCGTAAACATAATTCAATCTGTACAAAATATCCTGCGCCAACAGGTCGATTTGCCTATCTAAAATTTCGTTGAAAGATTTTTCCGTGCCGTCCGCGTCGACGATCTTTTCTCGCGCATAGCTTACTTTCATTCCGCCGAAGTAGTCCGCCGCGTTTTGTTTTTGCGCGGGTTTTTTCGCCTCGTTTTCGTAGCCGCACACGGTGCAGGTATAGCCGTCCGCGCCGTAAGTATGCTCGCCGCGTTCTTCTTCGTCGTACACCGTGCGCTCTCTCCAATGTTCTGTATCGTTAAATTGCCAGTCCCCGTATGTCGGCTCGGTATTTTCCCCGTTGCCGCCGCCGTTTCCGCCGTTATCGCACGAGGCAAAGCCCGCCGCGCACGGCGCAAGCATCAGGCAAGCAAGCATCGCACTTAAAAATTTTTTCCTGAAATTTTTCATAAACATATCTCCTTTTGTTTATTATTTTTTATTTTAAAATTTTATCGCCTTTTATCTTGGCTTCCCCTTCGGGGAAGCTGTCAACGAAGTTGACTGAAGAGGTCTTATCCTCTATCGGCAAAACCTCGCTTACGCTCGATTTCGCCACTTTCCCCGAAAGGGGAAAGCAAGAATTATCGCCTTATTTATCCCCTTTGCGTTCCGCCTGCCGCGCGGCAATCTCTTTTTCGTACCCGCGCCCTTTCGGCGTATAATATACGTGGTCTTTCACGGAATCCGGCAGATACTGCTGCTTTACATACCCGCCGTAGTTGTGCGGATATTTATACTGTTTGCTCGCCGCCTTATCCGCCGCGCTGCCGTAAGTATTATCCCTTAAATACGCGGGCACGCCCTCGTCGTCGCGCGCGTTTCTCACGTCCTCTTTCGCCGCGCCCATCGCTTCCACCACGGAATTGCTCTTTTCGGCTTCGCACACGTAAATAATCGCTTCCGAAAGCGGAATCATCGCTTCGGGATACCCTATTTTTTCCAGCGCGTACATCGCCGCCGTGGTAATCTGCAGCGCGCGCGGATCGGCAAGCCCCACGTCCTCCGCCGAATGTACAACCATGCGCCGCGCCACCAGCATCGGGTCGCCGCCGCCCTCGATGATTCTGTGCGCATAATAAAGCGCCGCGTTCGAATCGCTGCCGCGAAGCGATTTGCAGAACGCCGAAAGATAATCGTAATACTGGTCCTCCCCGAACGATAGCGATTTCTGTTGTATCGATTGTTCCGCGTCGGCAAGCCGCACGCGAATCACGCCGTCCTTATCTTTCGGGGTGGTGTTTACGGCAAGTTCCAGCGCGTTGTACGCCGTGCGCAAATCTCCGCCCGCCACGCGCGCGATATGTTTAATCGCGTCGTCGTCCGCCTCCGCGCCCGTCTTGCCCAAGCCTTTCAGGCGGTTTTTCAACGCGGCGCGCAGCGCGTTTGCAATTTCGTCCTCCGTCAGCCTCTTGAATTCAAACACGCGGCAGCGGGAAACGATGGCGGGCGTCATCGAAGCGTACGGATTTTCGGTAGTGGAACCGATAAAAATAATCGTGCCCTTTTCTATGGCGGGCAGCAGCGAATCGCTCTGCGTTTTGCTGAAACGGTGGCATTCGTCCAGCATCAGATAGGTGCGCTTGCCGTACATACGCAGGTTTTCGCGCGCGGTATCCACGGCTTTTTTCACGTCCGCCACACCCGAATTAACGGCGTTTAACTTAATGAATTCACCGTTCGTCGTCATGGCGATGATGTTTGCCAGCGTGGTTTTTCCGCAGCCCGGCGGCCCCCAGAAAATGCAGCTGCCCAGCCCTGTCTCTTATACACATCT
>ERZ1027188.315-NODE-315-length-21124-cov-10.215293_pt1 | contig 21124 bp, 20 predicted proteins | sample MGYA00519273_ERZ1027188 | MGnify/ENA primary metagenome ERZ1027188 (study PRJEB26926, sample SAMN06164623) | human gut metagenome | biome: ENVO:00009003; feature: ENVO:2100002; material: ENVO:00002003 | host: Homo sapiens | place: USA | collected 2012 ... | reverse complement strand
GACAAGCCCATTGGCAGAATTAAGTATGCACTAAATTAATTCCGCCAACAGGTAAATATAAAACAATTTGAAAAAGAGTGCAATGCTATTGTATGTTACAATGAAAGAGTTCATTTTTGTGGAGAAGAACTGAAGTTTTTTCCATTTGACACGGAGAATCTACCAAAAGAATATGAATACGATGAAAATGTTAATAAAGAAGATGAATACTATGATTATAAAGAAGAAGAACCTTGGACGACACAAGAACTTAGAGATTCTGCAAATATAGCTTACGAAGGATATAGCCGTTTGTATTTGGGGCTTGATGATTAATTTTTTTTGACGCGATAAAAAGACGTATATACTTTAACGGCATTATGCTTTGAGGACAACAGCACTCTGTTTCCAATTCTACAACATTCCATTTGAGCCTCAACAAGAAAATGATTTGCGCTTAATTAAAGAATTCAAAGATACAGATAGCTGAAAATTCAAGCGGACAGTTTTTCTCCACACCGCTATACTTTTCTGATGTCCGCACGTGTTTTTCCGATGGAAATAAGGTATCTTTGCAAGCGCAAAGATAAAGGTTTTATATTAAAAAAACATGGAAATAAAGCATATAATATTCGACTTCGACGGCACGCTGATGGACACAGCACCCGTAATACTGGCAACAATGGCCGCGACGATAAAGGAAATGGGACTGCCCGAACGCAACGTAGAGCAGTGCCGCGCAACTATCGGAATGCGACTCGAAGACATTCCGGCGGAGCTTTTCCCTGAAGTTCCGGACATATCAAAGGAGTATGCGGCAACATACAGACGGCTTTTCACGCAAGAGAACAAGCCGGGCATTGCGCAACCCTTCCCCGGAGTGATTGAGACTCTACGCAAACTGCACTCGCTCGGCTATCCTATGGCGGTAGCCAGCAGCCGCAACCATAAGTCATTGCAGGAGTTTGCTGACAACTTCGGACTGACGGATTTGTTCTGTATGCTCATCGCCGGCGATGATGTAAAGGAGGCGAAACCCGCTCCCGAGCCTGTGCTTACCGTATGCCGGGAAATGGGATGGACTGCCGCCGAGACGCTTGTAGTGGGCGATGCGACGTATGATATACTGATGGGGCGAAACGCCGGATGCCCAACGTGTGCGGTAACTTACGGCAACCAGTCGCGCGACCAGCTTCTTTCCGTGTCTCCCGACCATATCATCGACCGTTTCCCGGATTTGCTCACGATACTAAATGATTAATTGCACATACATTCTCGATGAGGAATCCGGCTGTGGTTCACTGGCATTTTGGCTTTAGCTCTCAGTAATCAGGATACAGTACTCGAGTAATCCGGGTGTAGTACTCGAGTAATTTGGGTGTAGTACTCGAGTATTTCAGGCTCGATTACTCGAGTATTTTGGCTTTAGTACTCGAGTATTCAGGGCTTAGTACTGCACTGTTTAGGCCATTCTTGCCGACAAGCCGCTATTTATCTGTAAAATCAACGGTCTACCGATATTGTGCAAACCTTACGAAATAGACTTCTCGCGTCCGAAGAACCAGAGGGAAATCCGCAGCTTGTCTGAGACCCACGCGATGGCGAGGCTGCCGGCTGTGGCGATGAATACGGAGACAAGGAGGAAGAGTGCGCCGCTCGGTTCAAGGCGGAGGAGATGGGGCTGATAGAGCTTTGCAAGGATGGTGAACAGTGGGGAGAAAAGAAGCAGGGGCAGGGTGTTGCGCCCGATGAATGTCATCACGGCGAACACGCGGCGAGGCGTGTGGCGACAGAGATACATGAGGAAGCTCATAACGAAATAGACCATCAGGATGCCGGCAGGATGCGACTTGTCGAGCCACGCGGGAACACAGGCTATCAATATGACCGGAAGGATGGTCCAGGGCTGTTTCGGAAAAGCCGGAAGGAAGTCGGGCACGTATTGGCGCAACACCATTCCGGCAAGGAAATAGCAGGCGTTGGGGAACGACAGGGCCACTCCGCAATGGGGCAAGGCGCAAGCGGTAATGGCGAAGAAGGAAAAAGAGAAAAGAGGAGAAAGAAAAGAGAATGCAGATGTGCCTTTATAAACGGGTATTGAGGATTGAGATACGCTTTGCCCGATGATACGGGAGAAGAGGACATGGCTCAACCGATTCGAGATATAATATATGAGTCCACAAACCATCAGCGTGTGGAGATACCAATACGGTCCGAGCGGATTCAGAAAGAGCTTGGAAAGCAGAAGCGGCAGGGTGAGATTGTCGATGTGTTCGCGTATGGGCAGCACCGAGGCAGCAAACACATAGCCGCTTTCCATTATGGCGTAGGGTATGAATATCCACAGGATGGAACGCAGGAAGCGGCGCAGCGGTTTGCCGACATTGAACAGATAGCCGGAGATAACGAGGAAGCCGGGCATATGGAAGGTATATACCACGTGCTTAGCGTATGGGTATGTGTCGCCGATATAGACGAGATGGAACGCAATCATCAGCAGGATGAATACGCATTTCATATAGTCGAGTTGTTCTATTCTTTTCTTCATCTTTTTTTATTTCGGGAATTTCGGGCGTATTATATTCGGACATTAGCCAAAGAGGAATGCCGGATTGGCTGCGTATGCACGCAGTTTTCCATTCTCAAAATCAGATTATCGGTGTAGGAAACGCTGCTTCAGCTTGTTCCAAAGTGATGTTTTCTGATATAATATATATAAGGAGAAGGCGGCGCTGAACAGGAAGATGGCTGTGCCGAGAAGCCAATAGAGCCAGCCGTAAGCACAGAGCGTGAGGACATAGGCAGATATGCCGAGGGGCAACTGCACCATAGCATAAAGGCAGACGCGCGAGGAAAGAAAATAGCGATAGCGCAAACCGGCATAAAGGAGTATCACGATAAGCTCGGCAACGTAGGACAGCGACAGGGCGACACCGGCACCAAAGAGTCCCCAAGAGTGATAGCAAAGCATTATAAGCGCCACTTGGCTGATAACGAAAACGCCATCGAGAACGACAAACGCCACGGAATGGCCTTTGGCAAGGGTGATGTATTCCATCGGAGTGGTGATGACTTTCAGATATATCGAGAACGCCGCCACCTGTGTCATGCCCACAACGGGCATGAACCTGCTGCTATACAGCAATGGGAGGAGTATGGGCAAGCCTACGATAAAGAGCACGAGCATGGGCGAAAGCAGAAGCAGGGAAACTTCAATCTGTTGGTTGACGGTGGTGTTCACGGCCTGTCTGTCGGTATTGACAGCCGAAAGCCGGGGGAAATAATCGGCCTCCATAGCCGAGGCAGCAATTCCGGCTAAGGTAATGATGAGTATATAACCGGCATTATAAAGACCCACTTCGTCGAGCGTTCCATATACATTGAGGAACGAGCGGGTGAGGATTTCGGAACCGCTGGTTATGATTCCGCCAAAGACGAAAGCCAGTCCGAGGCGCACCATCTGCATACCTTCGCCAAGAAGACCGCGCGAACAGCGTATCTGGAGCGGATAGTACCGGAAGGAATAGAATATCGTGAGCAGCATCGTTGTCAAGGCCATAAGCACGATGACGGGTACGATGCCCGGCTGCCCGAAAAGGGAATAAATAGGAACGGAAATTAAAAGGGATGCAAGAACCGCGCAGACTTGGATTACGGCCAACTGGCGCAGTCGGCGGGTGGCTTTCAGAATGGCCGTCTCGCCACCGGTAATGGCAAGCAGGCCGACGGCGGGAGCGAGCAGAACGAAGTGCAGCGTGTGGTCGCCCCACGAGAAAGCGCTGCTACTGAGTATCGGTCCGGCAACGATGCAAACGAGCATTCCTATGACTGCGGTGAGCAAAGCCCACGCCCGGATAATGCGAATCTGATGGTTTATGAGGCCGGAGTCTCCACTGTCCGCCACTTCCGAGAGATGCTTCACCGCGCTTACCGGCAAGCCGAGATTCGTAGCCTGCGAAATGAAATTGACCGTAGTGTTGAACAGCGACGCGAGTCCCATACCTGCCGGACCGAGAATGACGGCCACGAGCTTGTTGCGCACAAGCCCAATCAGAATATTCAGCCCTTGCACTCCGCCGAATATTCCGGTATATTTCAGTACGTGTCCGTAGCCTTTTCTCGATTCTTCGTCGTTCATCCTTTTAATTAACGGATAGCAGACGGTTTTATTACATTCTGACAAAAGACTATCGCAAGAAAACGCCTTGAGTAGTTAATAGTAAAAATCGCTTACTGCGCCATCTGCATAATCCGTTCTCCCCCCTTGGGGGACTAAGGGGGCCAAACGTTATTCGTCGCAACCGTAGACGTTCTCATATATCTTGCGCCTCACGGTATCGAAGCTGGCGGCCTCATCAAGCCTGCCGCAGACCATCAGGCGCAACGGCAAGAAGTCATCGCCCTTGCGGTAAGGCGGCTGCCGATAGTCACTCTCCCACAGTCTGAAGCCACAACGCTCATAGAAACCTATGCGGCGGCGCGCCATATCATCCTCGGGCAATTCCACTTCGAGCACCAACGGCGTCTTTATCATAGCCTTCACTGCATCGAGCACCAGCTTTCCATATCCACGGTTGCGCATCTCCGGTGCTATGGCGAAGTGTTCCACATAATGAAACGTACCGAAATCCCAATACGTGAACAGCCCTACCGGCCGTCCTTCATCGCACACGAGATTATTATAAAACATCCGGTTCTTCTCCGTAAACGCCCTCAGTTCCTCCGGTTCGCGGTATTCCTCGCGCGGGAAAGCCTGCATCATCAGGCCTTCCATAAAGCGATATTCCGCACTGTCTGTATCTGTTATCCGCTGAATTGTTATCATAGCTATATTGTTTTTAATCACAAATATACGACTTTTCATGGTATCTATGTTCTATGATGCCCATTTTTAATGCATGACATTACAATTTTTGAAGAAGAATATCAATGTTAAACCTTTTTTATTACCTTTGCATAAGTTAAGCTACATTCGACAAACTGAGAGTAAACTCTCTTTGTACTCACTTGCATTAACTTTGCATAAGTTAAGCTACACAACGCTGTACGGCTCTTAAAGAAAGGGCTTTGACACTGAAAATATATAAAATAAAATATGAAGCATTATGATTTCATTTGAATGCGACTACAACAACGGAGCACACCCGAAGGTGTTGCAGCGACTTACTGAAACTAATGATGAGACAACGCTGTGCTACGGATTCGACAGGTTCTGCGACAGCGCAAAGGAAAAGATAAAGAAATGCTGCGAGACTCCGGACGCGCAAGTGTGGTTTTTGGTGGGGGGAACGCAGACAAATGCGACTATTATCGACTCTGTGCTGCATACATACGAGGGCGTGGTGTGCGTGAACACGGGACACATAAACACACACGAGGCGGGAGCGATTGAGTTTACGGAGCATAAGGTCATTACCATTGAGGAAAAGGATGGCAAGATGGAGGCGGAGACGCTGGACCGCTATTTAGACAATTTCATGCACGACGGCAACGCGTCGCACTCGGTGTATCCGGGAATGGTGTATATCACGTTCCCGACGGAGTATGGCACTCTGTACTCGGCGGAGGAACTCGACAATATATATAAGGTGTGCCGGAAGTATGACTTGCCGCTGTATGTGGACGGAGCGCGACTGGGTTACGGTCTGACAGCGGACGGCAACGACATCACGCTGCCCTATCTGGCGAAGCACTGCGACATTTTCTATATCGGGGGAACAAAGATTGGCGCACTGTGCGGCGAGGCTGTGGTGTTCACTCACAACAATGCGCATCCGCATCTCTTCAATATCATAAAGCAACATGGTGCGCTCGTGGCAAAAGGCAGGATGTTAGGGTTGCAGTTTGAGGCTCTGTTCACAGACAATCTGTACTTTGAAATCTCGCGTCATGCCAATGAGATGGCGATGAGAATGAAGAAAATGTTTGAGGAAAAAGGGTATAAGTTCTTTATAGATTCGCCTACAAACCAACAGTTCATAATATTGAAAAACGAGGAAGTGGCGCGTTTCGAAAAGGAAGTGATATTCACCCACTGGGGCAAATATGATGAGAGCCACACCGTCTGTCGCTTCGTTACGAGCTGGGCTACGACGGAAAAGGAACTGAACGAACTGGAAAGGATATTGAACGGACTATAACCTGCATTATTTAATGCAGGATAAAAAAATTGGGATAGCATCATTCTGCTATCCCAGTTACACGGATTTTATTTCTTAAAGGATTGGCATACATGGTCAGTATGCGCTCACGCAGGAAGTCTTCGTCTTTGTCTGGTATATCGATCTTGGCCAACTGGCCCTTGAGATACCCCTCGAAGAAGGCTCGGTCTTCGGCTGTATAGTGTGCGCTCATGTCGCCGTCGCCAAGCATTTCGGCAGCGATATAGTTGCCGGGATAAAGGCGATAGTTGGAATGTATCAGCCGGTCGATATGCTCTGCCACGGTGTCGAACATCTCAGTCTTAGGCATTTCCTTGTCGAGAGAGAGCAACCAGGAATCGATGCAGGACGCGCTGTGATAGTGGATGCGGCCTTTGAAGCCCATGATGCCTGTGCGCATACTGTTTATATCGTCCTGCGCCGACTTCTTCCAACCTTCAACATCACGCTTCAACTGAAACTCGGCGGCTTTCAGATAGTCGCAGGGGTCGAACTCGTAAGATATTGTGAGTGGCGCAAGATGCAGTTGCAGAAGTCTTTCAACGGCCGAGCCTGAGCCTCCCATAGCCATCATCTTGAGTATGGCGGGCTGTGTGCGGTCGTCGGAATCTTTGGCACGGCCTTCGCGCTGGGCTATCCATATATTTTCATTCTTGTCGGAAATGGCGTAGTGCATATACTCCGAAAGCCGCTTGCTGGCCATAAGCATTTGGCGGGGTTGCAGACTCCGTTCCACGATGAACGACTTATTGACGCGTACAAGGGTCTTCACCCACGGCAGAGACAGCAGGTTGTCGCCGATGGCTATCTCGCAAGTAGTAGTGAAACCGGCATCGATGAGCAGTTTGCTGAGCAGAGCGGCGTCGAGAACGATGTCGCGATGGTTGCTTATAAAAGTGTATCTGCCGGTGTTGTCTATCGCCGAAGCATCGAAGTCGCAGCCATGACTGGCCTTCGACAGCAACCCTTCGAGGAAGGGATAGCAAAACGTCTTCTGGAAATCGAGGCTGGTTTTGCAGGCACGCATCTTCGCGGCGAGAGCCTCAAAAGGTACATCGGGGAAGATAAACTCCACCACCTTGCGAAACTGTTCTTCGGCTATGAGCCTGTCGAAAACCTCCGGCAGCTCCTCGGGAGCATACGGCCGTATTGAGTCAAAATCCTGATTCATATTTTTCTAATGTTCTCAAAGAATTAGACTTGGGCTGTTTAGAATTGGTTTTCCACGATGTCTGTCAGCACATCCTTTATGTCGAGGCCTGCCGCACGCACCTGTTGTGGAATGAAACTGGTAGCGGTCATACCCGGAGTGGTATTTATCTCAAGCATCATTATCTTGTCGCTGCCGTCAGATTCCTTCTGTATGATGTAGTCGATACGTATGATTCCGTTCGCACGCAGGATGTCGTAGATGCGGCTTGTCTCCTCAGCCACACGCTTGGCGGTGTCGGGATTGAGACGCGCCGGTGTTATCTCCTGCACCTGTCCGTTGTATTTCGCATCGTAATCGAAGAACTCGTTATTCGTAACGACCTCTGTTGCCGGGAACACAACCGACTTTTCACGGGTTTTATAGACACCGATAGAAATCTCCGTTCCATCCATAAAGCCCTCTATCATCACCTCGTCGCTCTCCATGAAAGCCATACGCAAGGCCGGAGCCAGCTGGTCGAGGTTCTTCACTTTAGACACCCCGAAGCTGCTTCCGTCTGCCGCAGGCTTCACAAAACACGGCATTCCGATTTCTTTCATGAGTTTTTCCTCATCTATCTGGTCTTCTTCGCCACGTCTGACGAGCATACTTGGCGCCACATTCACGCCGAAGCCGCGCAGATAATTGTTCAGGACAAACTTATCGAAAGTCAAAGCCTCAACGAGAACATTGCTTGTTGAATACGGCAGTTTGATAAGGTCGAAATAGCCTTGCATCAGTCCGTTCTCGCCCGGAGTACCGTGGATGGTGATATAGGCATAGTCGAACATCACCGCCTTGCCATCTTTCATGAATGAAAAGTCGTTCCGGTCGATTTTAGCAATATCTCCGTTGTCGAAGTTTACGTGCCAATCTGTATCCTTAACGTCTACGATATAGACATCATAGCGTTCTTTATCGAAAAATGAATACAGGCCTTGTGCGGAGCGCATTGATACATCATGCTCCGAGGAGTCGCCACCGCAAACGATGGCTATGGTTCTTTTCAGATTCTTCATAGTTCTATTTTGTTTTTCAACCTAAGGTACGGTGAGCCGCACCCGGTCATACCTTATATATTATATATAACGTGATTAATTTGCAAAAGTGTCATTTGTCGTGCCTTTCATATATACGCGCCATCGCTCAATCAGCTTCTGCAAGTCCTCCGGAAGTTCCGAAGTGAAATCCATCTGCTTCCTTGTCTTGGGATGAACGAAGCCGAGAGTACGCGCGTGCAGAGCCTGACGGCCGCACACCTTAAAGCAATTCTGGATGAAAGCCTTGTATGTGCTACTGCGGTTTCCACGTATAATCTCCATTCCTCCGTATCTCTCGTCAGCGAACATCGGGTGTCCGATATGTTTCATGTGGGCACGAATCTGATGTGTCCGCCCTGTTTCCAAGATACATTCAACCAACGTAACATAACCGAAGCGCTCTATAACGCGGTAATGAGTTACAGCGGGCTTGCCTATCTCGGAGTCAGGCGGGAATACCGTCATACGCAAACGGTCTTTCGGATCGCGCGCTATGTTGCCCTCTATGCGCCCTTCATCCTCAACAAAATTGCCCCAGACGAGTGCGTTATAGCTTCTGTGCGTGGTCTTGTTGAAGAACTGCACGCCGAGATTTGTCTTTGCTTCGGCCGTCTTCGCAATTACAAGCAGACCGCTGGTGTCCTTGTCTATTCGATGAACCAAACCCACTTCGGGGTCATTCGGGTCGTAAGATGGAAGATTACGCAAATGCCATGCTATGGCGTTCACCAACGTTCCGTGGAAGTTTCCCACACCGGGATGCACCACAAGACCTGCCGGTTTGTTTATCACCATAACATCGTCATCCTCATAAACGACGTCGAGCGGTATGTCTTCAGGCTCGATTGTCGTGTCATGTCGTGGACGGTCGAGCATCAAAGTTACGACATCGTCCGGCCGAACCTTATAATTGCTCTTTACCGGACGGTCATTTACGTGTATGAATCCGGCCTCAGCAGCCTTCTGTATCCTGTTTCTGCTGGAATGTTGCAGATGCTCGAACAAGAACTTGTCTATGCGGACAGGGTCTTGTCCTTTGTCTACAACCACACGAAAATGCTCGTACAACTGTTGCTCTTCGTCGTCTATGTCTTCTATATTATCTGTTATGACTGTTTCGTCCGCCATACATTAATTCATATTTATATTACTGCCATACCCTATCACGGGCCATCCCACTTATGGATTAGGCACATCAGAATGTGAGGAGTGGTCTATCTCATTTCCTTCGGCATCCACCTGCACCTCCACTTCCTCGTACACGTAATCGGGCACATCAACCTCACGTTCGCCGTACTCCACTTCCTCATCCTTCAAGAAAGCCGAGTCTGCCGCAGTTACAATACGCGTTCCGTCGCCCACCTGCACCATGATTTTGGCATCGATAGGCACTCTGTCGCCTGCTTTCACCGAACGGCCGTTCACCTTTATTCCGTATATCCAATCGCGTTCGCCGGGAATATACTCCGGCTCTGTTATCTTAAAGCCCATCGAAACCATCCTCGCACGCACCTCACGCCACGAGCCATTCTCTATGACATCGGGTATGACAAGCGTCGGCGGACTTGCCGCATTAATGGTAACATATACTATATATCCGCCTTTCACGCGCTTTCCAGGATCCGGCGACTGCTCCAAAATACAGTCGGGTGGCAGCTTTTCGTTATATCCCGTATCGTTGATAGCAATGTCAAGGCCTAAAGCATCGAGCTTATCCTCAGCATCATCATATTGCATATTCACAATATTGGGAACCACTATCGACTCACCGTGCCGGGTATAAAAGTCCAGCCCTATCCTCACGCCCAGGGCAATAAACGCTATCACGATAAGCACCGCGACAATATTTCCCCAAACATACGCACTTGCGAACTTTCCGAATAAGTCTTTTTTTGCCATTATCTATCTGTTAGTAAAACACATTGCTACCGCCGACAAAATTAAATAAAAAAACGGAAAGAAGCAAAGAATAGGCTCTACTTCTTTCCGTTTTCCCAAATTTATCCGTTCAACGCGGATTATTTTCCATGATGCTCGTCAGACACAGTTAACTTCTTGCGTCCCTTAGCACGACGAGCGGCCAACACGCGGCGGCCATCCTTTGTTGCCATTCTCTGACGGAAGCCGTGCTTGTTCACTCTTCTTCTGTTGTGAGGCTGAAATGTTCTTTTCATTGTTCTATTTATTTTATTTTGTTATTATTCCTATTATTATACACCACTATTAAACAAGAAGATACCGCCCGCAACACATCTCGCAGACAGTTTTCACTCTCATTTGGGGTGCAAAAGTACTCATTCTTTTTCAAATAACCAAGAATTATGCAATTTTTAGTCCTATTATTTATGTTTTTTTCTATAAAATACGTAACTTTGCAGCGCATTTAAGCCTATAAACAAGATATAGATAACAAATTCAAGATAAAGTAATTATGATTAAATCACAAGACATTAAGAAAGGCACTTGCATCCGTATGGATGGCAAGCTGTACTTCTGCATCGACTTCCTGCACGTAAAACCGGGTAAAGGAAATACTATCATGCGCACCACTCTGAAAGATGTTGTAAGCGGACGAGTACTTGAAAAGCGTTTCAACATCGGTGAAGCTCTCGAAGACGTGCGCGTAGAACGCCGCCCATATCAGTTCCTCTACAAAGAAGGTGAGGACTATATCTTCATGAATCAGGAGACTTTCGACCAAATTCCTATCGCCAAAGAACTCGTTACCGGTGTTGACTTCATGAAAGAGAGCGATGTTGTCGAGGTTGTCAGCGATGCCGACACAGAGACTGTACTCTATGCCGAGATGCCGGTAAAGACTGTTTTGCGCATCACTCATAGCGAGCCGGGTATCAAAGGCGACACAGCTACAAACGCAACCAAGCCTGCTACTCTCGAGACTGGCGTTGAAGTTCGCGTACCGCTGTTCATCAACGAGGGCGACCTCATACAGGTTGACACTCGCGACGGCAGCTACTTGCAGCGCATGAAGGAGTAATAGACAGCTCCAAACAAACAAGAGAACACTTTGTTTCATACAAAGACGCGATAATGGAGAATTATGATATATGCCTATCTGCAATCGGATGGTAGTATCATAGTTCTCCATTTTCCGTTTCATACCCACACTAACATCAGTTATTCGCCATCATGAAATACTCAATTATAGTTCCGGTATATAACCGTCCCGACGAAGTCGATGAACTTCTCACAAGTCTGACAACGCAGAGCCTCAACGACTTCGAGGTGATAATAGTCGAGGACGGCTCGCAAATAACCTGTCAGGATGTGTGCAAGCGCTACACCGACAGACTGAATCTGAGATATTTCCTCAAAGAGAACTCCGGTCCGGGAAACAGTCGCAACTATGGAGCTGAGCGCGCTGAGGGCGAATACCTTATTATATTAGACAGCGATGTGGTTCTGCCCGACGGCTATATGAAAGCCATTGACAACGAACTGCAAGCCAATCCTGCCGACGCGTTCGGCGGTCCTGACTGTGCCCACCCGTCGTTCACCGACACACAAAAGGCCATCTCCTACTCCATGACCAGCTTCTTCACAACCGGAGGCATCCGAGGAGGCAAGAAGAAACTCGACAAATTCTATCCGCGCTCGTTCAACATGGGCATACGCGCCGATGTCTACCGCAGGCTTGGCGGATTCTCAAAGATGCGTTTCGGTGAGGACATAGACTTCTCCATCCGCATTTTCAAGGATGGATGCAAGTGCCGTCTGTTCCCCGAAGCATGGGTTTGGCACAAGCGGCGCACGGATTTCCGTAAGTTCTTCCGGCAGGTCTACAACAGCGGTATCGCCCGCATCAACCTCTACAAAAAATATCCTGAGTCGCTTAAGGCGGTGCATCTCCTGCCGATGGTGCTCACCGTTGGCGTCATAGGACTAATATTGTTATTCATCTTGGGACTGGCTACATCCCTACTCTGCCCCAGTCACACGGCAGCAGCAATCGGTTCCACTATCAGCGCAATCACTCCAGCCCCCATTCTCCTATATACATTATTAATATGTGCGGACTCCACGCGTCAGAACAGGAGTCTGAAAATAGGCGTTCTCAGTGTCTATGCGGCTTTCGTACAGCTCATGGGCTACGGTTTCGGCTTCCTTTCAGCATGGTGGAAACGCTGCGTATTGGGCAAAGATGAGTTCTCTGCATTCGAGAAAACATTCTATAAATAATTCAGTGGATGAGCGGACAAATGGACAAACCGGCAAGCAAAATATGAAACTTACTATCAACCATTGGGCGGAAGAAGACCGTCCGCGCGAAAAGATGATGAGCCTCGGCGCGGAAGCATTAAGCAACGCCGAGCTGTTGGCTATTCTCATAGGCTCCGGGTCTACCGACGAGAGTGCCGTAGGACTGATGAAACGCGTCATGGCCGACTGCGATAATAACCTGAACTCTCTCGGAAAGAAAACCATCGCACAGCTCACCGAATACAAAGGCATGGGGCCCGCAAAGGCCGTGACAATACTCGCGGCCTGCGAATTGGGCAAACGCAGACAGAAAGAGAAAGTACAGGAGCGTGAAAGTCTCAACTCAGCGACGGCGATATACAATTATATGCACCCGCAGATGCAGGACCTCGACGTGGAAGAAGCATGGGTGCTGCTGATGAACCAGAGCTACAAACTGATAAAGGCGGTGCGCATATCGCACGGCGGAATAACCGAAACGGCAGTCGATGTGCGTATCATCATGCGCGAGGCGATACTTGCCAACGCAACCACTCTCGCCATTTGCCACAACCATCCGTCGAACAACACGCGGCCGAGTGCTGGCGACGATCGCATAACCGACATCGTAAACAAAGCCTGTCAGACCATGCGCATTCACTTCGTCGACCACCTCATAATCACCGACGGACGTTATTACAGCTATCGGGAGGAAGGGAAAATATAAGATTTCCGGTGCCATTCCCACCATTGAAAAATACGAAACGGGATGCAGAAGAAACCTTTTTGCATCCCGTTTCGTATTATAAAGAGGAGTCAATCAAATAAGACATCATCAGTTCAAGTATTTTTCTCAACTCCGTAAAGACACAGTTCTTTTGTATAGTCTTGATTACAGAAACCTTGTAATGCTGTTACAAGGCTGTTGTAATCACGTTAGGCCTCTGTAATCACATTACCAGACATCGGTAATCGCGTTACCAAGCCTCGGTAATCGTATTACCAGACTGCGGTAATGATATTACCACAGCCCGGTAACGATATCATAAGATTTCTGTAATCGGCGGGGTACTCTGGCGCGGGGCTTTTAACGATTACCATATTGTCGAGTTGGGAACTCGGCAGTCTGCAAACAGGAAATTACATTACAAACGGATAATAACTGCATTAGAATAGTTTGTAATGTGAACACAAAGAAGAATGAAAGAATAGAACAATGGCTTTAATTACTATACCGAAGGGTAAAAAAAATGCCGAACTGAATCGGCAAAAAACAAAACTTATTCTCCAAAAAGACAAGCCCCGACCGCATCAGAAAGCCTCGCGATACTTATTCTCATCCTTATCCTCAAGCATGGAGAGATAGCTCTGGTAACGTGACGCGGCTATATAGTGGTCTTCGACGGCCTTCAAGACGGCGCATCCGGGTTCGTGCGTGTGGGTGCAGTTGCTGAAACGGCAACCTTCGGAGAACTTGAATATCTCGCGGAAATAGCTTGTCAGCTCCTCCGGCTCTATGTCGAATGTGCCGAAACCCTTTATTCCCGGAGTGTCGATGATATATCCCCCGCCGGGCAACTCAAGCATTTCGCTGAACGTGGTGGTGTGCATACCCGTGTTGTGGGCGTCGCTTATCTCAGCCGTGCGCAGTTGCGCGCCCGGCAGGATGCGGTTGATTAGGGTCGACTTGCCCACTCCGCTGTTGCCGCTGAGCAGCGTTATCTTGCCATTGAGCAGAGTTTCCAGTTCGTCTACGCCCTCGCCCGATGCTGCCGACACCGCCATGCAACGGTATCCGATAGTGTCATAGAGCGTCATCATCATCTCTTGATAATGCAACTCCTCGGGGGCGAGCAAGTCGGTCTTGTTGAACACGAGAGTCACGGGTACACGATATGCCTCGGCCGAAGCCAAAAAGCGGTCGATAAAGGTTGTGGAAGTCTGCGGATAGTTCACCGTTACGACAAGGAAAGCCTGATCTACGTTGGCCGCAATGATATGGCTCTGCTTCGAAAGGTTTGGCGACTTGCGTATGATATAGTTGCGTCTGTCCTCAATAGCGGATATAAATGCCGTGCCTTCCTGATTGCGTATTATCTCTACGCGGTCACCCACAGCCACCGGATTGGTGCTGCGTATGCCTTTCAACCGGAAGTTTCCCTTTATCTTGCAGCTCACGTCGTGGCCTTCATCTGTCCTCACCGTGTACCAACTGCCGGTGTTCTTTATTACAAGTCCGTTCATATTAAAGAATGAAGAATGAAGAATGAAGAATGAAGAATTGCCTGACGGAATGATGTGTTCCATTAATCCGTAGCGTCCCGGCATGCAATTCTTCATTCTTCATTCTTCATTCTTCATTTAAATCCATTCTTTTTATACCGTCATTATCTCCTTAGTCTTCTCTTCGAGCAGACCGTCAATTTTCTTGATATACTTGTCGTGTACTTTCTGAAGTTCCAGCTCGGCATCCTTCTCGTTGTCCTCAGAGAGTCCGTCCTTTATAGCCTTCTTCAGTTTGTCCTTCACGTCAGCGCGCACGTTGCGTACTTCAACTTTGGTTTTCTCGCCAATCTTGTTGCACTGTTTCACCAAGTCGCGGCGTCTTTCCTCTGTCGGCTGCGGCAGATTGAGGCGTATCAACTCACCGTTGTTCTCCGGAGTGATACCCACATCAGAGTCCATGATTGCCTTTTCGATGTCGCGAATAGCCTTCTTGTCCCACGGACGGATGGCTATGGTTCGCGGATCGGGCACCGTAACGTTGGCCACCTGATTCAGCGGCACCATAGAGCCATACGAATTTACCCTCACTCCGTCGAGGATTGCCACGTTGGCACGGCCCGCGCGGATACGTGCGAGTTGCTCATCAAGATACATCGCTGCCATCTCCATGCGCTCCTCGGCTTCTGTCAATGTTTCTTTTACGTCTATCATAATCGTATTATTTATTAATTATTGTCTTGTTGTCTATTTGAAATGCTGTATTTCGGAATGCAAACGGAATGCGGCCATATTTGTTTCGCCGCTGCTCTACTCTATCTTCCAGCCGTCTATGCTTCGTGTTTCCGTCGAGAAGTTCACACCTATCTTATATATATGGCGGCCATCCGACTTGAACGGCTCGGCATAACCCTTGTCGTTTATCTGGCATAGTGCCTCGTCGGCAGACTTGTCGAGTTTCAATTCGAGGATGTAGATATAGTCTTTGGTCTTCAAGAGTATATCCATTCTGCCTCGGCTGGTGTTGCGTTCCACTTCCGTGAAGAAGCCCATCATCTTGAAAACGAGATACATGGAGTTCTGGAAATACTTCTCCATGTTGCCAGTTATCTGATAGTCGGAATCCGAGAACATCGACTGCAAGCGCTCCATGAAAGCCTCCGGCTTGCCGTTCTCCACGTCCTTGACAAACTGGTATATCGTGAACTCGCTCTTATTCTCGCCCAATGAGGTATAGAACGGGAGCAGGTACTTGATGAATCCCATCTCCACCTCGCGGTTGGGGAAGCCGAGGCTATAAAGGCCGAACCTGCTGTCGTAGTCCTTTATTGTCAGGTATCCACTCTGATAGATTACGGGTATCGGATTGTTCGACATGGAATTGATGCTGTTTAGTACGTCAGGCGAGACGACCTCCGACTGTAAATCATTCAAATTGTAGCCCGACTTCTTCAGCAAATGAACAAGGAACGACGGGGTGCCGGTCTCAAACCAATAGCTGCCAAAGCTGCGGTTCTTCAGCGTATTCAGCAGACTGAACGGGTTATAAACGCCTTCCGAGTTCTGACGGAAATGGTAGCCGTCGTAGTCCGTGCGCAGTTTGTCGTAACATTCTGCTTTCGTCAATCCACATTTCGAGGCAAGTTCCGCCACCTCCGCATCAAAAACCGTATGCAGTTCATCGTCTGTTATGCCACAAATGGAGGTATAGGCCTCAATCATCGAGATGTCTTCAAGGTTGTTCAGGTCGCTGAATACACTCACCTTGCCAAACTTTGTAACGCCCGTCAGGAATGCGAACTTGATGTAACGGTCCTGTGTCTTGAGCACAGAGTAGAACGCTTTCAGGATATTGCGGTATTCGTCTTGCAGCGTTTCGTTGCCGATAGCCTGCAGCATCGGCTTGTCGTATTCGTCAACGAGTATCACCACGCTACGGCCGGTGGTCTCGTAGGCCCTGCGCACGAGTCCCTTGAAACGCAATTCGGGCGTAACCTCCGTGGGAGAAGTGCCATAAAGGGATTCCCAATATGTGAGAACGTCATTCAGAACAGATGTCAGAGCCTCGACGCAATCATATTTTGCCGTGTTCAGGTCAAGGTGCAACACAGGATATTCTGTCCATTCGGTCTCCAATTTCTCCATCGCAAGTCCTTTGAACAGCTCACGTTTACCCATAAAGTAGGCCTCAATGGAGGACATCAGCAGGCTCTTTCCAAATCTACGGGGCCTGCTCAGGAAATAATAAGTCCCTGTTGACACAAGCTGATGGATAAGTGCAGTCTTGTCGATATACACATATTCACCTTTGCGCAACTTCACAAAGTCCTGTATTCCGATAGGATATTTCATCATTATTGTTCCTATACCTTTATTATAACAATCACGTTCACTTGCACAAAAATATACATTTCTTTCCGATTGTGCAAGAGTTGCGGTCATTTATTTCGCCGACAGCCCACAACTCAAAACTCACGGCCCATCAGTTCCAGTATCTCCTCTTCCGTGGCGAGGTTTGAATCGCCCTCAAAAGAGTTCTTTATAGCCGATGCGGCCAGTGCGAAGTCGATGCAACGCTGGTCGTCCCCGCCCCATTTACAATAGGCGTGCAGGTAAGCGGCTATGAAGGCATCGCCCACACCCATTGGGTCGATAACGGGATTTATATCATATATGCGCGCCGGCACAAGACGGCCGGAAGCATAAAGCAGTCCGGTGAGCGTATGATGGCTCGACGTTATCTGGTTGCGCGCGGCCAAAACGAACTTCTTGCAGCGCGGAAACATCTCGTGTACTTTATTGAGATAATTCTCAAACGCATGAAAATCCATCGCATAATCGGGCGAAAGAGCTTTGAACGGCACACGCTTCATGCCCGAAATCACCTCGTATTCGCCCTGGTCGCCGAAGATTATGTCGGCGTGCGAAGCCAGTTCAGCGAGTGTCTCATGCGCGTCGGCACCATAATTCCACAAATTCTTGCGATAATTGATGTCGCACGAGATTGTCAGTCCCATCTCCTCGGCTATCTCCACAGCCTCCATCGTTGCGTCGGCCGCACTCTGCGAGAGCGCACAGGTGATGCCACTGCAATGGAAAATACTTGCATCGTGGAACACTTCGCGCCACGGAATCATGCCCGGCTTCATGGTATAGAATGCCGAATCCTTACGGTCATAGACCACACAAGAGTTGCGCATGGCCGCAGCATCCTCGAAATAATAACTTCCCAACCGGTCTCCGCCACGGCAAACATGACTGAGATTCAGCCCGTAGCCATGCAAGTACATACAGCAGGCACGCCCCACGGCATTGTCGGGAACACGCGACACATACTCAACATCGTTGCCCAACACTGCTAACGACACTGCCGCATTGGCCTCGCTACCACCGTAATTGCCACAGAACGTACTGCCCTGAGCTATCCGCCGGTGGTCCGGCTTCGACAGTCTGAGCAACACTTCACCGAATGTTACTATCTTGTTTTCCATCTCCTTCACCTATTTATATATAAAGCTGTTTCCTTTATAGCCCAATGTTCCCGAACTTGACGCGCCGGCTACACTCCGTCAGCCGCAAACCGCACGTATTCGTCAATACTATATGTACTGCAAAGGTAAATAAAAAAATCGATTTTTTATTTACCTTTGCAGTACAGTCTTTATATAATTGAAAAAAAATGTATCTTTGTATTGGACTATATTAACCTTGACTATTTTTGTCGTAATATCAATTTATAGAAGTGAAGCCAACTGACGATATATATTATTTACTTTTAGTATTATCAAGTAATAGGTTTAATTGTGCTTGAAGCTCGTCCCGATTAGGAAGATACAACTGATAACGTGCTGCAAAAAGTTGATTATCGACACCTTCTTTGTCGGTGCTGAGCGCAAGTCGCTGGAATAATGAAGAGTTAATTTGGCGTTTCAGTTCTCTGACTTTCCAACCTTCTTTGATACACTCCTTCATGTGGAAGTGTTTTAGAATTTTGTAAGTATTTGTAATACAGATAGAAAGAAATATATCCCGAAGTTGAAAGGTACAAAAACTTGCAATCTGCGATTTGCTGATTCGAGCATTAGATTGAGTAGTTTTTATATCATAAAAACCAGACAAGATTTAACAATTCGTTAAGATTGTTTAACTTTTAATTTTGGAGCATTTTGTGCTTTTGGCAACTTTGGTGAGCAAAGACAAGACTTTTTGCCAGTCAAAAGAGAAAAGAAAATGCATCAAAATTGGGTCAGTTGTACCGTCATTGTATCTCGGATTCTCTAAGTATCTGGGATTCAACGACGGTTAATAATTCAAAGTCAACTTTGGATAATCCAAACGGCTGTCAACTTTCTTTTTTGTTGACTACTGTTTGTTTGCCGTGTCAATCGTACCAATGTTTATGTTCGCCAGACAGGTAATCTTTGGTTCATATTAATTGAAAAAGGTAGGGAAAAGAAAGGATGAGGTAACACTTTGAGGCAAAAAGGGGATTTCTTAGGCTGCTTTTATTCTTTTTCTTCAAAAAAGTTTGGCTATTCAAAATAAAAGCAGTACCTTTGCGCCACGAGAACCCGCCAAGCCTCTTCACAATGCTTAAATCGGCGGGTCGTTTTGTTTTATTATGGCACATTATACAAAGACATACTCATCACCAGCTCAGCTGGTGACATTGCTGCAATCTCGTGGACTCCACATTGAGAATGTCGCACGTACGGAGAACTATCTCCGTCACATCGGTTATTACAGATTTAGTGCTTATCTCTATCCTCTTTTGACAACACCGAAGGAAAATCATGTTTTCAAACCAGGAGCCACGTTCAATCAAGCCTTGGACATGTATCGCTTCGACAGGCATCTTCGCCTGCTGATGTTCAACGAGATTGAGAAGATTGAGATAGCCGTCCGTAGTGCCATTATCAACATAACGAGCCGTGAGACAGGGAATCCCTTTTGGATGACCGACCCGACGTGTTTCTATGATACCAGCACCTTTGCCAAGACAAAGCAGCTGATAGATGTAGAACTGGCAAAGTCGCGCGAAGATTTCATTGAACATTTCCGCAACACTTATTCTGACTCATACCCCCCTTCTTGGATGTTGGCTGAGATACTTCCCTTGGGCGTACTGACAAGGATATACGATAACATCAAAAGTAACCAGATTCGAAAGAAGATTGCCCAAGAGTTCTCTTTAGGAGTGCCAGTCTTCAATTCATGGATGACTATCATTACGGTTGCTCGTAATAATTGCGGTCATCATGCTCGCGTATGGAACCGTACATTTGCTCTGAGGGTTCTGACTCAGCGACGTATGGCACGTCCTTGGATCGCAATTCCTGTCAACCAAAAGAAAGCCTATTTCAGTCTCTGTATCATTAAATTCTTCCTTGACATCATTTCGCCGAACAACGACATGAAGGCAAAGATTGATGCCCTACTCAGTTCCTACCCGTCCATTGACATCAATGCGATGGGCTTTCCTCGTGGTTGGGAGGCTGAGCCATTATGGAATACACCAATTGCTTGATATAAAAAGACAGATAAATCGGAATTTATGGAAATCAATAATAGACCCAACCCCAATGAGGCTTTTCCGAATCCGAAGATTCCAAGCCTCTGCTTCATCAAGAACGTGGTGAAGAACCCGCGTATCATCATCGGCGACTATACCTACTACGATGATGTGGATGGTGCTGACCAGTTTGAGAAGCATGTCACTCATTTCTACGACTTCATAGGTGACCGGCTGATTATTGGCAAATTCTGCGCTATTGCCAAGGGTGTGGAGTTTGTCATGAATGGAGCCAATCATAGGATGGACGGTGTGACAACCTATCCGTTTTATGTCATTGGTGGTGACTGGGGAAGTGCCATTGCTCCAGTGAAAGATGAATTGCCTCTGAAGGGTGATACCGTTGTGGGCAATGATGTCTGGATTGGCCAGCATGTTACCATCATGCCAGGCGTTCATATAGGCGACGGTGCAATTATCGGAGCCAACTCTGTTGTTGCCTCAGACATTCCTCCATACGCTGTTGCCGTGGGAAATCCCTGCCGAGTGGTCAGGATGCGTTTTGATGACGAATTCATCGCCTTTCTGCTGCAACTGAAATGGTGGGATTGGGACATTGAGAAAATTGAGCGCAATTTCAAAGCTTTGTCAAGTGGTGATTTATCATTGATCAGAAACCTATAAATTCGAATTTTATGGTAACTTGTTTTGATGTATGTGAGATTCTTGAAATGCTGTCTGAAGCATCTGTAAAGGTATTTTTGGACGGCGGTTGGGGTGTCGATGCACTTATAGGCAGAGAAACAAGAATACATAA
>ERZ1027188.309-NODE-309-length-21291-cov-10.059145_pt1 | contig 21291 bp, 16 predicted proteins | sample MGYA00519273_ERZ1027188 | MGnify/ENA primary metagenome ERZ1027188 (study PRJEB26926, sample SAMN06164623) | human gut metagenome | biome: ENVO:00009003; feature: ENVO:2100002; material: ENVO:00002003 | host: Homo sapiens | place: USA | collected 2012 ... | reverse complement strand
GATTTCTCGTCATACCGCCATAATTGTGTCTGTCTGAAAATCGGGGAGTATTATACGGCAACTCTATGCCGTTATGAGTTAGGGATTAAAGCCGAACGGTCGAGACCTTAGGCTCGATTAACGAAAGCCCGGCGGCGGTGCCGCAACTCCACCAAATTAAAAGCAGAGATAATCGTAAAAGTACGAAACAAGATACTCGTCGAGATAGCCCATAAGTTCAGCCTTGACTTTCAGAGTATCATCTTTACCCCAAAAGTGCGGTTCAATCTTCTCGTCAACGAATCGGAAGTTGAGTTTATAGAAAGTCGAAACAAGCGGCTTCCCTCCCTGAATTATTCTGACCGGAGGGTGGACTTCTTTCTTATCAGCAAAAGCCTTAATCAGGAAGTCGAAGTATATATCGGAGAAGTCCTTGTCGTCAAAGTAAAGATAATGAGATTCGCAGGCTACAAAGCCCGGTGCCCCATTGGGACGTGGCAAAGATTTGGAAGCAACTTGCATTTTAAGCGAGTTGATAATCTTTCGTCCTGTAACAATAAAGGGGTCTGTATTTATATCGTATGGCGGTTGTGCTATCGAGGTCATGTCATAAATGATTTGCGTTGGTTTATAATGGCTTTAATGGAGGGACTTAAATTGTTAACGAACTCATCGTAGGCTTCGATAGATTTGAGAAGCCGTTCGCGAGCTTTTTCTTCCTCCGTGGGTTGCGGAGCAGACTTTTTCTTTTCCTCCTCCAGTCTTTTAGCCTCTTGCTCACGTTGATATTTTTCGTTGAAAATTTCAAAACGTGGTGTATCATCACCGAAAACACGCTCGAAGTATTCGCAACCGGCATTAGCATTGGAACATCCATAATTGGTGTATGGGTTTCCATTAGAAGCCACGCCATGTTTAATGACAACAACGTGTCCTTCTTGACAGACGGGACAAAGTTTTTCATCAGATTTAAGGACGTTAGTAAGTTCTCTAATGAAAGGTGAAGGCTTATCACCGTTGAAAAGGATGTGGAGATGGCGACGAGCGCGAGTGAGAGCGACATAGAATAATCGACGTTCCTCTGCATACTCGTATTGGTCTTCATCACTGAGAACATAACCGAGTATGGGGTCATCTTCCACCAATGAGGGGAATCCATATATACCCTCATTGCAGTTAATCAAAATCACGTTGTCAGCTTCAAGCCCTTTAGCGGCATGAACTGACATGAAGCGGATTTTACGCCCGTTGATTACAATTTCAATACGTTCTCTGTTACGGTCAAAATCGTGCGCATCGGTATCATAACCGAGGGCGCGAGCATCGTAATAATATCGGCCGAGAAGCAGAATAGTTTCGTCTGCCGGAATATTACGGACGATAGATTCAACGACTCGCGACATAGAGTCGCGCTTTTGCGAGTCACCGCAGTCGTGGAAATCGAAAGAAGTATGGTATTTCCGTAGCCATTCCTGGACTGCGGGAATATCATCAGAAAGAAAGCGCACTGGCTTACCGTCAACATTTACAACCTCGGTAGAGGTTAAGATAGATTCAAGAGCTACGGGAGGCATCGGCTTACCGTTCGACTGAACGTCTTTCTTCATTTGTTCAGGGTTACGCTGAATAAAGTCCGAAGAAAGTTCAAGCAGCGGATTGAAGAAACGATAAGTTTTTTCAATCTTGCAGTGCTCGGTAAAGCCGAAGAAATCCTCGAACTTGTAGAACAACTTCATGTTGCTACCTGCGAAACGATAGATTGACTGCCAATCATCGCCTACGCAGAAAAGTTTGGTGAGAGGATTCTGACTGCGGAGGAACTGGAGGAAATGGTAACGGTCGACAGATATATCCTGGAACTCATCGACGAGGATATAATCATATCTGAGCCATTCACCTGCGGCGCAATAATTGGTAGCCTCAATAATTGCGTCGGTGAAATCAATCTCACCACGCCGTTTCAATTCGTTGGTGTAGGCAATTAGAAGCGGATTGACAACATCTGAAAGGATGGCTACAGTACGTTCATCGTTATCTGCTTTAGCCTTTTCTATGAAAGGCTGGATTGAGCCGCAGTTCGATTTCAAGAGAGCGATAAATTGTTCAAGAAGTTTGAAAACTGAGCTTTCGATCTTCTTGGAACGCTTAACCAAACGAGCATACAATTCTTCGGGAGTCGGAGGATTGATAGGTACATTTGCCGAAGCGAGTTGTCGTTTAAGCACTTCGAGAATATTGCCCGAATGGAAGTCTGCACTTCGGGTTTCGAGAAGTACAGTATTCTTCTCTTTGTGTTTTGCTCGTTTCCAAACTATGCCCTCCTGATATTTTCGGTTTTGGGCATCCCAGCCGCCGATTGGGTCTTTATCGCCGAACCACTGAGGAACATTGCCGTTTGCGTCAATGGCAAAGTGTTCAAGATAAACACGACGTTCACGAACAGATTGGACGCCGGTTTCGGGGTCAACAATCGGGTCTTGAACAACAATGGTAAAGTCAGGTTTATATTGGCGATAGTCGGTGGTGTAAGTTGGATAAGGGTAAGGTTCCTCATAGAGGAAGTGAACACCTAACTCTGTAAGGAAAGTGCAGATGCGCTTTTCTTCCTCACTCTTGGTGAAGATTATGTCGCCACGCATATCAGGATAAGAAGCCTGTATGCCATACTTTTTACGGTCGGCAAAATAATCCGGAGCCTTATCATATTCATGCTCCAACTTCATCAAAGATTGAAGGTGGAGAATGTAATTAAGAACAGCTTCGAGGAATTTATGGTCAGACTGTAACAACTTGCGGAACACATTCAGGAGAAGGGATTGCTCGCAAATTGATGGTTTCTTATTTTCGAGTGTTCCGAGAATACGGACAGCAAGACTATGGAAAGTCGCGCAGTCCACGTCCTTATTGCCGAGACGTTCGACAAGTTCAGTCGCAGCCTTACGAGTGTATGTAAGGATAAGTAATTTCTTCGGGTCAACCTTGTGCTTGTCGAGAAGATAACGGGCTTTGCCTATAATCGTGGAGGTTTTACCACTTCCGGCACTACTAATAACCAGTGTATTGTCCTCGTCAGTAACGATGGCGGTACGCTGTTGTGGGTCGAGAGGATAAGGGAGAAGTGTATCAAAATACACCTTATTATCAGCGATAAAACGAGGGATATAAACCGAGTGATTATATTCGAGACGCTTTTCTTCAAGCGTCCGAATTAAATCATAGAGGGCTTGCATATCAGAGAAAGTGATATGCGACTTGAAACGAGGATTGACAAGTTTTATCGCACCGATTAGCTCTCTATGAGATTTAAGGATGGTCTGACAGTCGGAAGAAGAAAAGTAATCGTTTATGGTTGGAGACTTCGGCAACTTAGAAGTCAACAAATCATAAAATCCTTGTGCCTGACTATTGCACAAATTTATCCTATGGATATATACATTGTTGAACTCTCGTAAATCCTCGATATTTTTGTAATGTTCAACAAATGTACGGATTATGTCGGGATGTTGGCCTGACTTAGCCAACTTCCGGGCATAAGACTTGATAAATTTGTCAACGGTATAACCAGTTATAGCGATGTAAGCATAGTTATACTTAGATTTATAGTTGCTCGCCTCAAGCTGGGTAAAGGTTCTGCTTGGATTGCAGAGATCCTGAAACTCAGCATTGGCTTGCGGTAGAATAGCAAAAGCCGCGTCGCGTTGCTTTTTATCCTCCCATTCAGCATGGAGTCTGACTCCTAAAAGAACGAGGATAAAAAGAACAATCAAACCAAGAATAACGAGAAATATCATAATTTCGAGTTATGCGTTAGCGATTGAAGCCGGACGGTCGAGACCTTAGGCTCGATTTACGAAAGCGCGGCGGCGGTGCCGCAACGCCACATCATCAATGAAGATGTGCGAACGGGTCATCAAACGAAGTCAAATCACATTTGAAGGCAATAGCCTTATTGCTGGTGCTTGGGTCTGTGAATACCATATCCGGTTGTTTAGCGAAGAACAGGCACTTGTCGAACATATTGAGACAGGCGGTATTCTTTGAGTCAACAATCGAATACATATTGTGAATTTTGAAAACATTCTTCAGGAAAAGAAGGAATCCGAGAAGAATCTTCGGCATCAGACCCTGCCCCTGCATAGGTTTGAACAAGAAAAAGTCGCACGACCAGTAAGGGAAGCCGATGGTGGTTTCGTTATAAGTAGGAGTGTTAACGAAAATCATACCGCAGACACCGCTATTGAACTTGATGAGATAGGTAAATCCCAAGCCCATCTCCGTTCTCAGAACGCAAGCGCGAAGATACTTTTGCGCGGACTCAGGAGATGAAAGGTCGAAACCGGGTAGCCACTTTGCGAGTTCGGGTGTCGTACTCGCAAGAAGTCCCAACATCGGGAAATCTTTGCTCTCGAAAATACCCATATCAAGCGGAACGAGCTTGAAAGGGCCTCCGAGGTCTACACCTTGGAGCATATTCGTAGAAAAAGATTTAGGCTCAGAACTTGAAGTCGGAGCTTTAGGCTGAGGCCTTGTGGACGGTGCAGGTCTTCGTGTCTCAGACGAGCGAGTGGTATTCGTGGTATTGCGGACAGGAGCAGCCTTTTGCTTATCCTTTTTTCCGAAAAGAAAGTCAAATAGTCCCATAGTGGTTAATCCCAATCGTTTAGGTTGTTAATAAAATCGACGAGGTCGGAGTCTCCGAACTCGTCGGGCAACGCTCCAGTGTTGATATGAAAGTCGTAGTCAACTTCCATATCATGCACGGGGTCGCCGTTATAAGTGTCTAAATCTTCGTAGTCGTACATACTTATTTGGTTGAAGTCATCGCGTCGATAAGGTCTTGGTAACAAGTAACCTTATGGTAGCGCACAGATTCAGTTGACATTTCGTTGAACAGTTGGGTGCAACAGTCAATCTTCGCATTTTCTATCGCGTTGAGCTGCATTGATTGGAGCGAGCCTTTGGTTTCAGCGATAAAGAAAATGTGTTTGACATTGCCTTTCTGCATAGCGATGGCCCAGTCGGGAGCATAACTGCCGACGGGAGTAGGAATTTGGAACGAGCGCGGCAATTTGGCATATACCACGACTTCGCTTGCCTCGTCGAGGTCATGGGCAAAATTGCGCTCACCGATACTGTCGGAAACGACGTAATCGGTAACGTGCTTCGTTGCCTGATAAGCCTTGTCAAATTCCGCTTTGCTTGCAGCCGTAAATATGTCGGAGTCGTATGTGCCATCAGTGAGATGGTAGTGGATATGATCTACAATCATCGTGGCTTTCTGCTCGCGGATAATCTGAATGACCTTGCGGATAAATTCTTCGGGGTTATTGCGGAACAAAGCGAGCTTTGCAGGACGCAACCCCTGGAGAATTTTAGCCGTAGTCCGGCGTGTCAGGTTGGCACCTTTGGCAATCTGACCCACAAGGTCATACTTGACGGAAGAAGTGCTTACGTCAGTAAGTTCCTGAGAGGTGGATTTGGTGTTACCAAATTCAGTAACTTCTTCCTCGTCCTGTTGACCCTCGATTTTGATATAACGCAGAGTGCGCACCTGCAACTCGTCAGTATTGAGATGGAGAATAGCCTTCTCAATCAACTCGTCAGAGTTGTAGCTGACGGTATAGACATACTGATGGTTGATGGCTTTCCAGAGAGCCTGAAACTCGTCTCGATAGAAATTGGCGTTGAGCTTCGGCTCCGGCAACTTCGTCTTGGCACCGTTCTCCGTCATGCCGTCAAGGAGTGACGGGTCAAATATAGAGTTGATAAGGCGAGTAACGCCCTCAGCCATCGGTTCGAGCTTCGCGCCGAGAGGTGCGAGGGTTCCGGCTTCACGGTCGGCGTGATACTTCGGCGTTATGTTGCCGGCCTCGTCAACATAATCGTTGTCTTCGAGGTAGATCATTATGCGGCTTGCCTCACGGTCATTGATGACGTGTGGCTGACCGTCAAGCGTAATGGTCTTGCCCTCGAAGTAGCCCGAAGTAGCCTTAGAGGCGCGTTCACGAAGCGCCTCGCGGGTTTCGCGTTGGAGAGCCGTCGTGAAGTCGGAATAACTCTCATTGGCAATGACGGTCAACACATTTATGTTGTGGACTTCTTCGCCGAGCAGTTCCTTGTCTTGGCGAACGCCATTGCGGTCAACGGCGATACGCAAGCCACGGCCAACTTCCTGACGTTTGGCAGTAGTTGAATTGCTGTGGCGCAGCGTACAGATCTGGAACACATTCGGGTTGTCCCAGCCCTCACGGAGCGCGGAGTGAGAGAAGATGAAGCGTGTTGGTTCATCGAAACTTAAAAGTCGTTCCTTGTCGCGAAGAATGAGGTCGTAGTCCGATGCTTCTTCCGACACGTCGGAGCCGCGCTTCGTTTTTGTCTCGACCATCTTGCCTTTCTTGTCAATCGAGAAGTAGCCACGATGCACCTGATAAGGATAGAACCGTTGCAGATATTCGGTATATTCCTTGTCCCAGATATGCTTCTCGGATTCGACGAGACGAGCATATTCTTCCTCGAATATCTGTTGGAAGATTCCCTTTTCAGGATTGCCGTCGCTGTCATAGCGGCGGTATTTGGCAACTTCGTCGATGAAGAAAAGGGACAGGCACTTTATCCCTTTCTTGAAAAGCTGACGCTCCTTCTCGAAGTGGGCCTTGATAGTTTCACGGATTTGAACACGCTGCATGTGAAGCTCGTTGGAGTCGCCAACGACATCACCCTTACGCAGAGTTACACCATTGGCAAAAGTAACGTATGCGACAGGTTGCGTGTTAGAGCCGGGGAAAATATCGACAATATCATACCCCTTGTACTGGAGCAGTTCGTTCGACTCTACATATAGAGAGTCGCCCTTACCGAGAGTTTTGAAATGACGGCGAGGCTCACCGGCGGCGTTCTTGACCTCGATGGAAATTCTTGCCATCGGGGGCTTGCTCGGAGACAGGATAATGTCTTCGAGATACATATAGCCGTTGGTTCCTCGGAGGTTCTTCATTTCAAAACCGATAACCTTAATGCGCTTGACAAGTCTCTCGCGGTAAGCGTCGAGGGCATCGAGAGCATAGACGGTATCATGTTTCGTCTTGTGAGTCGCAGAATAGTTCAGAACGAAAAGCGGGTTGAACTTTTTGAGGGCCGACTGCGTGGCAGCGCCCTCCATCTTCTGCGGCTCGTCCATGATGATGATTGGGCGGTTGGCGGCAATCACGTCGATAGGACGGCGAGAAGCGAACTCGTCGCGCTTCGAGTATATGATTCGGCTTTCCTTAGAGCGGCCACCCTCTTTGAGGGAAGCGGCGAAAGCCTGAGTGTTTATAATCATCACATTCAGCCCGGCATCCTGAGAGAACTGGTCGAGCTGATTGAGGTTGGAGCTGTTATAGACAAACCAACGGGCTTTCTTTCCGTAGTGCTCCATAAAGTGTTCTTCGAGCATTCGGAACGACTTTGCAACACCCTCGCGAATAGCGATGCTCGGCACAACGATGATGAACTTCGACCAGCCGTAGAGCTTGTTAAGTTCAAACATCGTCTTGATATAGACGTAGGTCTTACCGGTACCGGTTTCCATCTCGACATCGAGGTTGACGGCACCGAGGCCGTCAATCCGCGAAAGAGATTTGGAAAGAGGTACGCCTGCGGTAGTCTGTACCGCATGAAGATTATCGAGAAGCTGCTTGGCGGAAAGTTCCACGTCCGCATTTCGGTATCCGTCATCGTCGCCGTCAAAACGGAACGTGCCCTTTTGAAGTCGGCCCAAGTCGCGACGGTAATGTGTGGCGTCGCGATTTGGTTGCCCGGTGAAGATGGCGGTTGTATTCTCGACCGCATCTGTCTGATAGCCCTGAATCTTAAACTTGAACTTCATGGCTTAGATGATTTTGCGGACGGTTTCGGGCGAATAGTGGCGGAAGATTTGCTCGAAGTTGTCAAGGACATTGTCATTGGCAGCGGAAGCATCACGCATAACGAAGTATTGCGGCTTCATCTTCGCAATCTCTGTCACGGTGGATTCGTTTACCTCGGTGTCGAAGGTGGCAATAAGATAATTGCCGTCAACGAAGAACACCTTTTTGCCGTTGACCTCTTTTTCCTCAATCTTAGCGGAGAGTTCGATGTCGAGTTCGGGAAGAACTTGGAAAAGCAAGTCGAGCGGTGTACGGTCGGACTTGACGTTGTCAACGGTAGTGAAGATATTTTGAGCGTCGAAGTCTTCCGGTGTATAGAATACGTCCTCCATATTCGACGAGTCGAGTTTGAGGACACGGAAGCCGGTGTCGAGGTCTTGACCGTTCAGACCCGCTTCCTCTTTTACTTTCTTACCTGCACGGCGGATACGTTCTTTAGCGACTTCACATATATTTGCAGGAACTTTCATTTCCTCGCAAAAATCTATGGCATTCTGAATAACTTCCTTCTGGCTTTGCTCTGTTGTTGTAGCGAGAGTCTTATGTAAATCCTCTTGGATTTGGACCATTATAAATTTAACGGGGACTTTACGTCCAAGATTTAACTCCATAACAGCCTCAGCAGTCGTAGCTGAACCTGAGAAGAAATCTAAGACGATGTATGAGTCGTCAGGATCATCTGTAAATCCCAAAAGATACTTAACCAAGGAAACTGGTTTCGGGAAATTAAATACCTTTTTGGGGAATAATGTGAGCTGATATTCACCAGCATTCTCATTAGTGTCAACATTAACTTTGCTGTTAATGTAGTTTGTTGGGACTTCAGGTGCATACTCTGTCTTATCGTATGCAGGGCTAAAGTTCATCGTCGGGATGCTTATGACAGTGCCATTCTCAATCTCGTTATCGAGATAGGACTGCTGCCATTTGAATTTAGCTTTTAATCTAAATTCATTTACAAAAAGCCCATCTTTGACTTCTACGTCATCAAGCAACTCGACGTCATATTTTTTTGTGCCGTACTTGCCTGCAGAAATTGTGCCGTTGGGGATTTTAGTTTTGACTTTATTAGCCGGGAATTTAAGTATGCCAACGGCATTAGGTTGATTTAATAGTCCATTTGAACTGGACGAATATTTTTGCAACCCTTTGAATCGAGAAGAATCTTTATCTTTTTGATAGCACAAGACGTACTCTACAACTTGCCTACTCTTTATAGATAAATTTTCAGGCGTTTCGGTTTTAGCCCAGCAGAATATATCTATGAAGTTTTGAGCGCCAAAAACTTCATCGCAAACTTTTTTGAGATTATGAAGTTCGTTGTCATCTATAGAGATGAAGATGACGCCTCCGCTTTTTAGTAAATCTTTAGCGACCTTAAGTCTCGGATAAATAAGATTTAACCAATCTGTATGAAAGCGACCGTTACTTGCTGCGTTGCGTTGCATCGGATCAAGTATTAGATTGCCATTTTCATCATATGTCTCATTCTCTATTTCAAAATCGTCTTTTGATTTTGAGAAATCATCATGATATACAAAGTCCTTTCCTGTGTTATAGGGAGGGTCTATGTAAATCATCTTGATTGCGCCGAGATAGTTCTCACGGAGAACTTTGAGAACATCAAGATTATCTCCCTCAATGTAGAGATTCTCGGTGTTCCAAAAATCGACAGATTCATTGATATTGGGACGTAGTGAATTATCAGAAGCACTATTGGCAAGCCGAGAAGATTCTCATTTGCCTGGCCAAGTGAACTGATAGCGTTCTTCTGCCCCGTCGAGCAAGTCCTTCGACAACTCGTCGCGGAGTTTGTCGAAGTCGATGGCAAGTTCGGCGGTGCCGTCCTTGCCTAACCGCTCAGTAACGCACTGAGGGAACAAAGCGGCTATCTTCGCCACATTGCCCTCTGCTGCGTCAAGGGTTTTCATTCGTAGTTTATCCATTGGTCGTTGTTAATTTTTCAAATAAAACATATATAGGAAGATTGGTAATGAATGACCTATCTTCTTCTGAAATCGTTTTCCAAATATTCATTGCCCTAATTTTATCATTTAGGATAACATTAACAGCAAAAGATATTTGAGAATTATCCGAAGGTAAATTTATAAGATAGTCTATTTCATTCTCAGATAATTCAATATTTAGGCGTTTCTTTATTTGGAACTTGTTTAGATTGTAAATTACAAGTTCGTCAGTTAATGCGTTAGTTATCTGCCATTCACATAATTCTAATCCTTTTTCCAAAAAGAGGGAATTATTTGTCAAATCAAACTGTGAAATATAAGAAAGTACGTTGTTGTTCGCAATGTCCAGTAAGTCATATGCTCCTTTGCATTTATCATAGCTCTCAATTAGTCTGTCATAAGACAAATTGTCGGGAAAAATATGATTTAAGGCAAGATAAGCATGAACTGGATAAATTTGCTCACCAACGGTTTCGTTGTTTACACAAATGCTTTGGCAATAATTGATGTCAATGTATTGATATGTGTTATCTATTTCAGTGATACCAAGAGCATACTGAAAACCGCCAATAGAATATATTTTTATCCTATTGGTAACATCTGAAACAGGAATACTTTTTTTATGAACAATGTATTCTATCATCTCGCGCAATTCAGTAATATCATTATTAGATAATGACTGAATGTCGAATTTTGGCTCGTCCCATTTCATTGTAACAAAAATAGAAGCTACATCGGTCCAGAATTTTAAAAGTCTATAAACCTCCCGTTTTGAAGATTCATCTAACTCAAAATTGGCAGCCTCAATTTGAGTTTGACCCAATGAGAAACTTTTATGTTTATTGAGTAAATAAACAAACTGGAGTTCACGAATATATTGTCCTAATTTATGAGCAGAAGGTTTTATCGTATAGTTCGACATGTTGTTTCCTTCAATCTCATGATCGAACTTAAGAAAATCGTTAATTCTATAATATCCGCCTTTATACCTTGTGCCGATTTGAAAGGAGTCAAACAATTTTATACCGTTTATTGATACAGGTTGCTTAACCTCAGTTTCATTAAAAATGAAAGAAGGGCCTTCGCTTAGGTAAAATTGTTCTTCATATTCAGGCAGAGCAACCAATATATCGGTGGCATGAGAGGCCAACCATAAAATAGGGTTGGCTTCTTTTGGCATCGGTCCAATTTTAGTATTTAATGTATAGTCCGAACGGTTAAATAAGCTATCTATCGTAATGAGGTTATGTCTCCCTTGAAGATGAATACTTCTCAATTCAGGTATTAAATCATGGGCAGAAGCCGGAGCTTCTTTAAGCTGTATAGTTTTATCTCCCTGAATTTCGGAACAATCCTCTAATAAAGTGTTAAGTTCGATTTTGCCAAGATATGCAAAATACAATTTAGAGGATGTTTTATTTATAAGAGCCTTGATAAGTAGTGTACCTCCTTTATTCAGATAATGTTTGAGATCAGAAACAGAAATACGTTGCTTTACGGTATTGATGGCATTGAAATCATCTATTTCTGATGATTTAACCTGCACATCAATAACAAAATCAATGTCTTCTGCGCTTAAACTATCTTCACTTTTATGGACTTCAATGGTTCCGTCCCAAACTGCAATCTTGTCATCAAATGCAATGTGCGGATTAAAGTAGCCTAATCGGCAAAAATAAGATACGGCAGCGGAAACGCCAATTTTGTCAATTCTATCTTTATTCATATATGCGTTTTCAGCTTTTGGAGTTCAAGGAAAAGTTCTCTTTTCCGACGGGGCTGCTTGGCGGCATTCATTTGACGCTCCAATGCAGCAATCTGACGGAGTAATTTATCACGTTCTTCATCGGCCTTGATTTGCTCGGTGAGCGAGTTTTCTTGCTCAACCGAGAACTGCCCGATAGAAGAAACGAGAGATTGCCATACGGCATCAAGATTGAGGCCGGACAATGCGACGGTGGCAGAGTCTAACGATTGCCACGGAGCGGTGAAAAGCTTGGAGTGATACACAGCAAGCATAGCCTCGTCCTCGAAGCGAAGGAGGTATATTACCCGCTGCGGAATACTTTTAGCGAGAAGGACGATACTCTTGGTATCGAAGTCGCGAGATTTGAGCGAAACTTCGATAACGAAAATCTCCTTAACCTCGGGACCCTCAGCGATAGCCGGGAGGGTGCGCGGTGCAATCCAATTAACGAAGTCAAGATGCGACACATCACCATCGAAACATTCACGTTGCGATGGTTTCCAGTCGAACCGCTTATAAAGCTGAGCTTTGGGAAGCGGTCGCTTGACTTCGGTAGATTGCGGCAGTCCTAACATATACTACTTTGCAGTTTTAGAGGTGGTATTTATAGTAGAGACTTTAATGGTGTCTGAGTTCGAAATTTTTACTGGTTCACTCAAATGGTTTCGTTCAATTTTGGCACCAATGGAATCCACTAAATTATCTAATTGTGATTCGTTTATGGTTTGATGCCCGAATTTTGCAATAGCAAGTGTAGCCAACAAAGCGACAAAAGTTATCCAAAAAGTAAACTTCGCCCATTTAAGAGATGCCTTTGTATCAGCCAACTGCGATTCAAGGTTAAGTTGCTCATAGGTCTTAAATCCGTTGTCAACATAAGAAGCAGCCAGAGGCAAAGGATAAATCATGCTAAGACCACATTTATTGAGGTCGTAAGCAAAATCATTGTTGAACGTATGCCAGCCCTCTAATGTAACTAAAGCCTTACCCGATAGTTTCTGACCTGCAAATTCAACATCTTTTATCTCTCGCCAAAACCAATTTTCCTCCGGAGAATATTCATATTCATCCCTATCATATAAAATTGTAAAATCTTCTTTCTTATCAGAAGGAACATTTTGCAATTTTATAAATCCGAGACTTTCAAGTTCCTCAATGAAGTAAATGTAATCGGCGATTTGGAAGAATAAGTTGTCAATTTTATCAGCATCTTTCTCTCCCTTGGGTACATAGATTGTTACTGTCGGTTTCGGTTCAATAGCCCATTTTAGAGCGAAGAATTTCAAGTCATCGCGCAATAAACGTGAGACTTGTAATTCGGCAAGGGAATTGACACCATTCTCCAGATGAGCTTTAACTAATCGCTCAATAAATGCGTTTTCCTGTGGAGTAAACTCTCTCATGGCACTAACGTATTATCAGGAAACAAATCAGTTCAAAATCATCGAGGCCACGAACATCGTTGCCGAAAAGCGAGCCGCTATCGCCGTCGAGGAACGAGATAAGGTCGGTTGACTCCTTGACCTTGATAAGCGACGAGATGGCATCGCCGAGCAGACGGGAGTAAGTACCCATACGCTGACCGTCGCGAGTCTCGGCATTGAACTTTCGGCAAAGTTCAATTAGCGGCTCAGCCTTGCCACGGCAAAGATGGCGCATCCGGTCGAGAAGGTCTTTCGGGTCGAGGTGATCAACAATCACCTCCGAGTCCTTCGAGATATAGACCATATAGAACGGGTGGAGCCTGTTCTTACGGTCGATGTTGATTTCGTTGTTGCGATTTTTGAGCACGAAAACAACACCCGGAGGCGCGTCCTTATCGGAAGCGACAAGAGCATGAAGCCCCATCGGGGTATGCTCGATGTCGTGCCCCTGCTTCATATAGTCAAGCAAGTCGAGACGAAATTCATTCAAGCCCAAGTCCATTATGGAAACGCCGGTGCTCATTTCCTCAATATCGACGACTTCCTCTTTGAGGCGTTCCAACTGGTCGCGGCGATATTTGAGGTCGCCCTTTTCCTCGGCAGAAAGTGGGTTGTCATCGCCGGTGGCGGTGAGCACCGACACTTTCATACGCGCCTCGACGCGACCTTTGAGATTGATGTAATCGTCAAGGTCCATGTCGGGCCAGTAGTTGACGAGCTGAATAACCGCGTTGCGCGAGCCAATACGGTCGATACGACCGAAACGCTGAATGATGCGCACGGGGTTCCAATGAATATCGTAGTTAATGAGGAAATCGCAGTCTTGGAGGTTCTGACCTTCCGAGATGCAATCAGTTGCGATTAGCACGTCAATTTCCTCATTGAGCTTCGGATAGAGCGAGGCTTTCTCTTTTGAGATGGGCGAGAAAAGCGTAAGAACTTTATTAAAGTCAAGCTTCTCGCGAAGTTTAAGAGTCGAGCGAGCTTCGACGTCTCCCGACACGAGGGCTGTGTTCAGCCCTGTGTGCTCTTTAATGAGCGGTGAGATGTTATCGTAGAGATATTGAGCCGTGTCGGAGAAGGCGGTGAAGACTATTATCTTCTTGTTGTCGCCATTGATAGGATTGGCAAACTTATTGCGAATGTCCTCAATGAGCATCTGCAGTTTGCTGTCATGTTCAGGGGTGATGTCGGCAAGCATGAACAGAAGCGTGTTCAGATTGTCGAGGTCTTTGGCAAGATAGCCGCGCCACTGAACATAATCCATATCCTCCAATGCGATTTTGGTTTTCTTGTTTCCGATAAAGACGGTGTCTTCTCTTTCGTCGAAGTCGAGACCATAAGAGAAGTCATAATCGCAAACCATGGATGGTACTTGCTTGGCGGCAAGATCATCAATGGCTTTTATCGTGGCTTCGATATATTTGCTGATTCGTTCAAGGGTAAGACGGAACGAATTGACGGAACTTTCGAGACGTTTGAGCAAGTTAATGCTCATAAGTTGCCTGATGCCTCGTTCTCGGCCACTACGGGAAAGATTGCCAAAGCGTCCATCCTCATGCACTTCCATATATTTCTCCAACTTGCTCGGCAAGATGAAATCGGAAGGTGTGTAGATGGCGAGGTTCAGTTCCGTTACACTGACGAAAATATCATTGAAGCTGACCGCAGTAGGCAGGTCGGTGAGTTTGGGGGCACGGGAGATTGGTTTCAATCTCTCCGGGAACTTGCCGATGTCGGTGGTATCGTAATATTGTTCGATGTGCTTTCGGCTTCGGGCAATGGTTACGCTATCGAGAACTTCAAAGAAATCGAAGCTCAGGGATTCGAGGAGTGCTTTTGTGGTACGATCTTCCGGCGGAAGTTTGGACCAACGATTGAAAGCCGTCTGAGCCTGGCGGAAAATATCGTCGAGTGAGCTTGATGTTTTGAGCTGCGCGTCCATAATCGAGCTGTCTCCCTCGTAAGCGAGGGCAAGTTGATTGCGCAGGTCGTTGAAGCGGTTGTTGACGGGAGTCGCCGAGAGCATCAGTACCTTTGTCTTGACTCCGGCACGAATGACCTTGTTCATCAGCTGGAGGTAGCGGTTCTCGCGCGGGTTCTCATCGTTCTCGTCGGTAGTTACTTTGCCGCCGTTACGGAAATTATGGCTCTCGTCTATAACCACGAGGTCGTAATTGCCCCAGTTTATATGTTCGAGGTCAAGGCCGTTGCTTTGCCCGGACTGACGCGAAAGGTCGGTATGATAGAGAATGTCATAGCGCAGACGGTCGGCGATGAGAGGGTTATTGACGTAGTTGCTACGATAAGTGACCCAGTTATCGTGCAGTTTCTTCGGGCAAAGGACGAGAACTGACTTATTGCGGTTCTCATAGTACTTTATGACCGAAAGAGCTGTGAAAGTCTTACCGAGACCTACGGAGTCGGCAAGGATGCAGCCGTTGAATTTTTCCAACTTGTTGATGATGGCGAGAGCGGCATCACGTTGGAAATTGTATAGCTTGTTCCAGATAACGCTCGACTTGAAGCCGGTGGCTTCATTTGGCAGCACGTCTTCCGAAATATCTTCAAGGAACTCGTTGAAGATATTGTATAGCGTAACAAAGTAGATAAACTCCGGGGAGTTTTCTTTGTAAGCGTTCGTGATGTTGTCAAGCACTTCTTCGGTAACGACTTGGAGCTTGTCGCCGTCGTTCCAAATCTGATTGAAGATTTGGAGGTATTGCTGCGAGAATGGAGCCTCCATCTTATTGATTGCGATAGCGAGGCTATTGCCGCGCTCGCAACCCAACTCGACGGTAGTAAAGCCGCCGAGTGGCATATATGTTGTATCGTCAATAGTGGCAAATGACGGCATACCGGCATTTGTGAGGTTTGACTTGAAGCAAGCCTTTTGACGAATCCACTCAGCGCACTCTTTGGCAACGGCTTTCAGCGAAAGCTCGTTGCGGAGCTTGATTTCAAACTCCGAGCCATAGAGGTCGCGTTCACGATTAAGACGGGGTATGTAGAACTCTCGCTTTTGCTTGTCAGCCTTTTCGGTAACGAACGAAGGCGAGGTGAAAATAAAGCGAAGTTCAGAAATATCAGACAACTGCTCTTTCAGCTCCTGAAAAGCATATATGGAGAAACAAGATGCGGCGATTGCCACCTTGGAGCCGGAGCGCAAGGTGATGAGCATATCGTCTTTCAGCGTCTTGTTTACGTTGTCGATTACTTCCATATACAAAAAATGAGAGCACCCAAGTAGCATCTGAAGGCCGACCAAAGCCTGTAACGACTACGAGGGTGTTCTCAAAGTTTTCGGCTCTCGCCGTATGTCTTTGTGTTAATGAATGGTCATTTTCAGATTGATGTTACTGATATAGTGCAAAGTTAGTAAAAATTTTTGAGACCGAGGGTATCAATCGCCTAAAATTGCACACGCGCACAAAGGTACGTCTTGGGGTGTGCAAGAATAAAACACTGCGATGTTAATAATTATTAACTCGAAGTGTAGCGTTAGGGATAGAAGCCGAACGGTCGAGACCTTAGGCTCGATTTACGATAGCCTGGCGGCGGTGCCGCAACGCCATAATCATAATCATTCGTAATATGGGATTTGACGTGAACGTTCAACCACACCTGTACCTTGACAAGTAGAGCATATATGGCCAGATGACATGACGGTGTTGTAAGGGTAATTATTGTCGCAATGCGTACATTTTAGTTCTGAATATCCATGACCAAAACAAGCATTGCAATACTCTTTTTCATAACCATACACAGGATTTATCTCTTGCCACGTAGCAGGGTCGATTTCCGCTCTTACGACTTTATATACTTCCTTATAGCCTTGTCCATTGCAATATTGACAAGTTTGCTTAATAAATCCGTTGCCTCCACAATATGAACATTTTATAAAACGACTTCCCCCACATGTCGGGCAAGTCTCATTATAATACTCAGTGCGGTAACGGAGTTGAGGCTGATATTGTATGTTCTGAGGTAATGTTTGTTGTTGGTTAGATTGTTGTATTTGATGAACGTTAGGAGTATTGCCGCTATCATTGCTTTTGGTATGCTGTTCCGAACAGGCTTTGCCGCCAAGGAACAAAAGTATGCAAACGCCAAAGAAAGCCACGATACCAAGGCTATCTTTAATCGAGTCTTTATGATTATCCCAAGTGTGTTTAGCTGCAGAGCCTATAAACACGACAACACCGACGACAATAATAAACAGTACAATCCATATACCACTGCTACTGTCGTAATTATCATCAGCATCCCACGGTCTGCCTCTCGATGAATAGTCGGCGAAAGCAAATGCTACCGATAAAGCGAATGAAGCTATGGAAAGAGCAAAGCGTTTCATTTTGCTTCGGTAAATTCGGCTTGGAGGCTTAGGGCATTTTTGATTGCTTCTTCGACTTCGTCCTGACGGAAGGAGAATGACTGCGCGGTTTCGTCGTAGTCGGCAATATCCCACGGATTGATGGTGAAGAACGAGAGACGCTGCGTCGGGTCTTCAAGGTCAAACTTGATGAGCTCGTCAGCGTCGATAAACTTGACCGAGCCATCGGTGAGGTCAACGTCAATGAAAGCGTCCTCGCGAGTAGCGGCGTCAAGGCGCGTCCACTCGTCGAGAACGTTTAGGATATTGGTGCGGAGTGAATTGTTATCTGACATGGTGCAAATGATTTAATAGGCAAAGTTACAAAATTTTGCCGAGAGTTCAATCATTAAACAATCAGAAATGGCAGATATATAAAAAGAAGCGAGACTACCCGACTAAGTGGTAGCCTCGACTTTACCTTTTTTTAGAGTGCAAGGATGCAGCGACGAAGTCTGCACCGGCACTTTTGATGTTGCAAAGGTAATGCTTTTATTTGATACGACAAAATTCTGCGTCAAATTTTAGTGTTAAAAATCTCATATAGTGGATAAATCAGGTATCAGTGGCTTTAATTTGGGCGATTCGGCGCAAAGGTTCTCGTAGAGAGATTTGATAGAAGCGCACATTTCAGTCGCTCGATTGGCTGATACCTGCCCCACTATATACTTAATAACGCGCAGAGCACCGACAATGTTGCCTGATTCCTGGGGAGTCTGACCTGCCGGGCCGCGATTGATGCGTCGAGGCAGTCGCATATCATAAAGCAAGAGTCCATGAGCACAAACATTACGGACTTGCCGGATGGTGTGCATATAATTCTCGAATGTAACGACCTGCCGGATGCCGAACTTGTGGGCGATGAAGATTTTGTCTTCACGCTCTTTAAGTTGCTCGTAGAGTTTCATCACGGCACCAAAGGTCATAAATTCGAGAGTCTTCCACGATGGAGCGAAGCGGTCGTTGGGGTTTCTCTGATGATGGCGATGTATTACAGGATTACGTTTGAAGTCCGAGGTATAAACCTTGCGCTCGAAGTCGCGGGCGTATGAGCGACTGACAACGGAAGGACTTACAAACCATATCGGTGTGGTGTTATACTTGTTCGAGAGGTTATATATGAGCGAAGTGCGGAAAGCAATCTCGATGCGGTTGAGATAGCGCATGAGCAACAGGCGCAGGTCAAAATCGAAGTAATATAGATTGACCGCGTCCTCAAACGAAGCGCCCTCGATATATTCGTGTGTGCGGTCGCGCAGGTCGGGATAAGACTTTTCAAAAGGAAACAGATAAAAGCCAAGGCGATAATAGCCTACGTCAAGTAGGATCTCTTTCGCCTTTTCAATATCGGAGATTGCGAGACCTCTTGATTTCAGGAGGTCGAGCTGCTGTTCTATTGTAGTTGCTGATTTCGCCATATACAGTTTTGAGAGATGCGAAGTTACGAAAAATCTGTGAGATATAGAAGAAATCAGCCATTACGTTGCCGATAATCTGCAACGTCAACAAATGGTCGCTCCGAGAGTGGCGACGAATGAGCAAGGGTAAAGGCTGCCCCGGCGGACAGCCACCCTTTGGGAGGGGGAAGGAGGATTACCAACCTGCGAAGCAGCCTTGAACCATCGTGTAATCGACGTCTTCGTAACCGGAAGCTGCGATTTCCTGTGCTTCCTCTGCGCTGCGGGCTTCGACTTCTTCGATGAAGCTCTCGCCGTTGAAAGTGATTACTTCTACCGAAAAATATTTGAGCTTGCGGTTGGAGTTGAGAGAGCTGTTGAAGATGTTGCTAACGTATGTCATGATTTTGAAGTTTTTGGAGGTTTTTAACTGTGCGCCGGGGCGCGTTTGATTTTTACGTTGCAATATCAGGGAGTGCTGAGGAAGCGGGATTGCAAATGTTATTTCAAGCAAGGCGGTAAATTCTTGGGTCCTGGAGGGTGAAGAATTTATGAAATGTTGATTGCAAGCCCGGAGGGTCAAGCCCCCAGGCGCAGATGCGCGGTCAGCCCTACCTTTGCGACAGTGAAATATCAGATGCGCTGAGGTGCGATAAATCAGTTAATACCTCCGGAAACGTCTCGTCAAAATCTGACCTATACGTTACATCGTAAACCGCGAACGTCCAACCGCAATTCAAAACCTATCAACACCGTGAAGTAATCACCGACGGCCAGAGCGTAAACCTTGACCGTGAAGCCCGGCAGAGGAAGCACAGATAAGAAATCGCTCCGGGTGCGTAGTCGATGACACACCAATGCCCCAAGGCTCGGTTGGTAATCCTCCCCCTCGCAAAGGAGCATAAACACGGAAAGAGACCTTGCCCTGCGAGTGGAAGCCACTCTCGGAGCGACACACCGCACAAAGAGAGAGCAAGCCTCGGATCCACCGGAAAGGAGGTGCCGAAGCTCGCTCAATGCGATATGGGATAGAAGCCGAACGGTCGAGACCTTAGGCTCGTTTTACGATAGCCCGGCGGCGGAGCCGCATCGCCATCAGTCTATCCAAAGATTATGCCATGCGTTATCGAATTTATAATCAGGAGCAGCGAAAGGATTAACCCACTCAATATGATTACTGTTCGCCGGAACACCAAGACCACAAAGCCAAGGCTTATAAATACATATAGGGCCGGTTCCCTTTAAGAGTTTCTTCCGATTATAGCCGGTAAGATACCATTCCTCGTTGCTATATATCATTTCGATAACCTCCGAACGAGACAACACGAAGAAATCAAATGTTGGGAAAACCGACGAGCCACCAACCTGAACAAATACCCAAGGTCCAACAATTTTCTTTTCAAGAAACTTGCGACCTTTGGCTAAATCTATTTGTCCGTTATCATCGTAAAAATTCTTGTGCGAGATACCGGTTTTCCAGTTATCTTCTGCCGTTGTTTTAACCTGAATAGCACAGAAGCGACCTTTATTGTCGCGGCATAAGATGTCTGTGCTTTCAGTATTTTCTACCGATAGATTTGTGATAGCGGCATTGTATCCGAGAAGGAGCAGCCGGGATAACACTTGATGTTCACCGATAGCTCCGAGTACATAAGTAGGTAAATTTGCCATGGTCATTAAGATTTTATGACCACAAATTTACAAAAATAATTAGAGAACGCCGCTCATAGACAGCGAGAAGGTATCGTGGAACGGGAACTTTTCGCAACCGATGTAGAGAGTATCGAAAGCATCGGTACCGTCTGTGCGGTGTTCGAGCAGGTCTTCTTCGCTCTCGGCAAGTTTCTCGCCGGACTTATCTTTGCGGAAGCCGTTGCGACCATTGGAGACACCGGCTGACTGCACAGCGAGAATCAAGTCCTCGTTATTCGAGCGGTTGAAGAACGGCATAAGCCTTTGTTTTCCGGCAAAGGCGTTGTTGATGAGAAGATACTTCTCGTCGTGGTGCATCGGGTTTCCGAGATACACGGACTCGATGCGCCAGCCGTGCCGCTCGAACTCCTTAACCACGTTATAATGGAAGTCCTGGTCGTTGACGGCATAGTTGGAGCCGAGAGCCGTTGCATCGTAATAATAGACCACGGTCTTGTTGCGATGGGCGGCGTAATAGCGGCAGAAGTCCTCGACGAGTGCCGGTATCTTGCGGTCGAACTTGACGTAGAAGCTCTTGATTACATTGAGGCGGCGGTCGCGCGGCTGACCGGCGACAATCCAGTTGATGTTGGCATTGTAGTCCATTCCGATGCAGATTGGCGCGTCGGGGTCAACGTCCTTGTCGGCGCGAGCGTCGAGCGTCGAGAAGTCATAATCATAACCGAGGGTATCGAGGTACTGATTATCGTTGGCATCGTACTTATGGCCCTCACGCATCGAGGAATAGAAACCGTCCTTTGCAATTCCGATCCTCTGACAAAGGATAGAGGTTTGGAAGGTCAAAG
>ERZ1027188.308-NODE-308-length-21291-cov-10.290168_pt1 | contig 21291 bp, 17 predicted proteins | sample MGYA00519273_ERZ1027188 | MGnify/ENA primary metagenome ERZ1027188 (study PRJEB26926, sample SAMN06164623) | human gut metagenome | biome: ENVO:00009003; feature: ENVO:2100002; material: ENVO:00002003 | host: Homo sapiens | place: USA | collected 2012 ... | reverse complement strand
GTTTGTTGGCTTTCAAAAGTGGCACTTTTAGAGTGCGTTTCAGGCCGTTTTGGAGTGCAACGGGATAGGTTTTGGAGGCCAAAAGTGGCTCCGTTGGCGTCTAACGAAGCCTCCGTTGCAATGTAACAGGGCTTTTTTGAGCTTCAAAAACGGCCGTTTTTGCGCAAAAACGAGATAAATATTTGATAATCAGAGTTTTAGCTTAAAATTGGGTAAAAAGCCGTATTTTCGCGTTTTTGAGCGCAGGCGAGAGTTTGTTTGAAAAAACGCGATTCTGAGAGCGTTATTTTGTAAAGATTTCAAAGACAAAACCATGCGTCTTGCCATTCCTACCAGATTTTGAATATATGCCTATTGCATTCCTTAACCTAAACCAATGACCTATAATATTACTTTTCTTACGTAAAGAAATATGCCTATCCACTTTATAAGAGCTGTATTTCCTCATCTGCAAGAGTTTTGCATTAACATTTATTGTGATATATTTCTACAACCATGCGCTTGTTTTGCACAAAATTGTGATTATATTTGCAGCCGAATTGAGTCATCCTATGAGAAAAGGATAAGGAAAAGGATAAGAAGAAGGGGGATGACAAGAATGAAAGACAACAGAAAAACAACAGAAAAACAACAGAAAAACAATGGCAGAAATGAGAATGGAATCAACCGGAAGCGGCATCGGGTTATGCTGCACCGGAGCTTCTTGCTCGAAAGAAAGCATCGAGAAGGTGAGGCGCATCGCCGTAAGGGAGTTTGTGGAACTGATGAGTATGTCGCCCGACGATGGGCTGAGATGGGCGGGAACGACGTCGGACTTGGTTGAGGTAACTCACGTGGTGTGGGAAACGGGTGCGATAATCGACGACAGCGGACGGCCTATGGCATTCAAGATGCTCGTTCACCACATATTTAATATATTAAATGCGCGCGAACCGAAACGGCCTGCGGTGGTGATGAACAACGTGAACACGCGCAAGAATGTGAAGACAGTGCCGCTGATGGAACGCTTCGCAATGCTCTTAGAGCTTGGACGGGAATGCCGCCCGATTATGGGCTGCGTGAGACGGCAAGCAAACTGAGTTTCGGAGAGGGCTGAAAATCAATGCGTTACGACGGGTATAGTGAAGAGTATAGCGTAAAGTATAGTGCTGTTTCTTGAAATCGGGCGAAGAATGTAGTACCTTTGCAATCGCAAACAGGAAATAAATCTAACAATGAAAAACACAATGGAAAACAAAATGAACCATGCTGCCGACGAGCATCTGTCGGAACACTTCACGCTGGGCGAGATGGTACGGTCGGGCACGGCGATAAGACTCGGAATAGGAAACGAACCTAACGGGGAGGCCGTGGAGAACCTGCGCCATCTGTGCTCAGAGGTGCTGGAACCGCTGAGACGCCGCTACGGACGCATAATCGTAACGAGCGGATTCAGATGTGAAAGGCTGAACGAGGCGGTGGGCGGCGCGAAAGGCTCGCAACACCTGAGGGGCGAGGCGGCCGACATCCACGTTACGTGTACGGAGATGTGCAACCGATATGCCGAGTTTATCAGACAGAACACAGACTTCGACCAACTGATATGTGAGCCGATCGGCGCAAAGGGTAAGCGGTGGCTGCACGTGAGCTTCACCCGGCGCAGGGCAAACAGGCACGAGGTAATTAAATAGAGGTGAGAGGTGAGAGGTAGGAGGTAAGAGAAATGCTTTCCCCATTGTGGCCGCAACAGGCTGACGGCCATACATCACCCTTTATGACGGTATTCTCTTACCTCTACCCTCTAACCCCTTACCTCTAACCCCTAACCTCTCAAGAAAATAATGTTTCGCGAACATTAATATGTGAAGGGATAACAATTCACAATCAATCAATTTTTATTTATCAACCATTAAAAACACAAAAGAATTATGGCAGTACGTTACAAATTGTATCAGAACACACGTAAGGGTTCAACAACCGAGGGAAAATGGTATGCCCGCGCAGCAGTGCAGGGCGTGGTAGGAACAGAGACTCTGACAGAAATCATGCAGGAGAACTGTACGGTGAAGAAGTCGGATGTGCGCGCGGTGCTCACAGAGCTTGTAAGCGCGATGAAGACAAGTCTCCAGAACGGTATGCGCGTGAAGCTCGACGGCTTCGGCTCGTTCAAGATTGGTATGTCGACTAAGGCGGCGGACAGCGCGAAGGAGTTCTCCGTGGGCAAGAACATCAAGGGGCTGAGGGTGATATTCCAGCCTGAGGTGCACATAGACGCGGCGCACAAGCGCACCAAGACTTTCCTCGCAGGATGTACGGTGAAGGAGGCCGACCCGTATGCGGTGGACAAGAGCGAAGAGGTGGAGGTGAAGCCGTAAACACAACGCCCCCGGCGGGGGGCGTTGAGTGAAGAACGAAAGAGTGAAGAACGAAGAATGAAGAGGGAAAATGAAGAATGAAGAGTGAAGAATGAAGAGTGAAGAATGAAGAGTGAAGAGTGAAGAATCCAATACCTTGATAAAGATGAAAAGGTAGCAACTTGTCAACTCATATACTTATTAACTTAATAAAAGAAACTATGAAAAAGGAAAAACAAGAGAAAATAGCAACTGTATTGAAAGTTATCGCCGCCATCATAGCGGCAGTGTTAGGCGCGTTCGGTGCTGACGCGATGGTGAGATAGGCCTGCCCCCCGTGGGGGATGAAAGATTAAAGATAAAAGATTAAGGATGAGAAATTAAAGTATTGTCTGAACTCCTGAACTCCCGTCTTCTGTCTCCTATCTACTTCTTCCCCCCACCGGGGGGCAGGGGGGCCTCAAAATGCTGATAATCCTTTAGCGTCCGCCAGTTGCCGCCCCAGCGGAAGCCGGCATTAGTAAAGAGTTTGTAGGCAAGGTCGTTACGGTCTATACGGTATGGGATGTCCTTTCGCGTGGCCCTGCCGAAGGCATAAGGACGGCCTTTGGATGGCTCGATGTGGTATTTGCCGTCGCTCCCGCGCTTGACGTAGGGGTTGTAGAGAGGGTTCAGGTCGATGGCGAGGCCCCGTCCGTGGTAGGAAATGCGGGTACGCGAGCCGGTCATGAAGCGGAAATTGAACGCCGAGGTATTGTTGGCATTCATCGATTTCTCCTCGTCGGCATCGTATTCGTCTATGAGAACCATGCGCTCTATGCGGTAGCCGGCCTCGTAAAGGCGGCGGAAGATGCGGAGAACCTTGTCGGCTATGGCGGCGTTGACTATCATCTCGCCCCGCTGCGGACGGCCTTCGGCATTGCGATGGAGCATTCTCAGATAGCGCAAGTCGTCTCTTTTGAGCGGACAGTCGGGCTTCCATGACTTGTTCCACATCCGTGAGAAGACAGCATCGCTAATCTTTTCGGCCCGGAACCAGTTATCTGTGCCCGTGCATCTTACTTTCTCTTCGGGCACAATGGTTCCGGCTTGCCAAACGACAGAGGCTGCCCCCACATCATCACCGGTGTGGGCAGCAGCCTCTGTTATTTGTATGGCCGCCAATATCAGGCACAATATTATTCTTATTCTGGGCATATCATTGAAGAAAGTAGACGGGAGACAGGAGTTCTGGAGTTCAGACATTACCTTATACCCTTTATGATGGTATTCTCTTACCTCTCACTCCTTACCTCTTACCTCTTGGGCTCCCCCTCCGGGGAAGCCTATTTTGTGAGCGCCGTTATCGGATTGCGGTTGCCTTTCATGCTCACGAGGAAGGCTTTGGCAGCCCCGAAGCGCAGATACATATCTATGCGCACGGGAATATGGTTCTTGTCGTCGGTAACATAGAAGCGGGCAATCTCCTTGTACTTGCCTTTCTCAAGCTCCTTATAGGACAGTTCAAGGCACTTGTATTTCTTGCCGTTGTCGGCTTTGACGGTGGAACGGCCGCGGAAAGCTATCATTGCGGGGGTGCGGCTGTCGCCATCTACCATCGGGAACTTCACGGTGTAGCCTTTCTTCCAGTTAGAGGGGTTGAAGGAGCGTGCGCGGAGAAAGACGTTCAGCATATCGAAAACGCAGTCGTTATAGGTATGCTCGGCCCATAAGTGGGTGCCGTCCTTACGCTGATAATGCTGCCTGACGTGCGCCTTGCCGCCCGGATAGGTGTAGAAGACTTCGTCTACGGTGTAGCGTTTGCCCTCGAAAGAGCCTTTGCGGAAATACAGGGGGGCCAAGTCCATCGTGCTGTAACTGAGCAGCGTGTCGCGCATGACGAACATCTTGTCGGCACGCGAGTTGCCTTTCGTCGTCAGACTTGTGCGGTAGGCCTTGTGTCCGTTGTAGGTGCTGGTTACGGAATACATCGAGGCGGTGCCTGCTTTCACCCATACAAACTTCCAGTTGAAATAGAGATTGTAGGTAAGATACTCGCCGCCGTTGAACGCGGTGTTGCGTAATCCGCACTGTGCGCAGGCCTTTTGCGATGCGGAAAGCATCATGAGGGCTATCAATGCGCCCCGCAGGATATTGTATTTCCTTGTTTTCATAATCCTTAGTCTTCGTTTTTTTAATGTGTCAACAATGTTGTTTATTTGGGAATATACTCCAGTCCGAGACTACGGGCGCGCTCCATATTGCGGTTCTTTATGGTGTGCCGGGTGTCGTCTTTCTGCTTCTTTATCGCCGAGGGCTTCTGCCGCGACAGCTCCGTAGCAGTGGGATTCCACGTTTCTTTCAGGTCCCATTTCTCCCTGCACTCAATCTTTTCGGGGTAGTAATACACCTGTTCAGGTTGCCTGCCGGCTGCGTATTCGCCCGTATCCCATTGCTCATTGCCGTTGGAATCGATGAACATACGCAGATAATACTCGCCGGGACGCACGTAATTGAGCCTCGCCACGCCGTCGCGGGCCGTTACTTCCTTCACCATCTTGTCTGAACCGCTGAGCAACTGCACCACAATCGCGGTGTCTTTCATGCCCGTAATCGTCAGTTCGATATTGCTATACTCGTCGGAAGAGCGCACCTTGAAGCCCTGTTTGTATGGCGCGGTGGTCTTTCCGTAGATGTCTGTGAACGCGAGAGTGTCTATCTCGAGACTATATTGTGCCCCCGATGTCCAGTCGGCGACGATGGTATAAGCGCGATGCTTGTCCGGTCGCGGCCCGAACATGAAGGGTTTGACATACCATGCGGTGTCAATCTGTTCGTAAAGGTGTATCGCTGCGGTGTCGGAGCGCAGCAACGGTGTGGGGAAAGAGATGCCGAGCGACTGGTCCGGGTCGAGGACAGACGGTACATCATACTTCGCCTCGAGCGGTTTTGCAGGGAATTCAGTCTCAAAAGGTTTTCCTTTTTTCTCTAATCTTTCCTGCTTCTTCTTCCACTTGTCGTACTCCTCCTGCTGCGCCTTCAGCCTTTTGGCATACGGATTGCGCGACAACAGCTCCAGAGTGTCGGTCTGTTGCTGTAACGTTCCGGTGCTGTCGGTCGCCATATAGGTGACGGCCAGCGACAAAGTGTCGCGGTTTACGAGCGCAGTGTCGCGCAGCCAATACGTAATAGAGTCCTGCTTTAATGATGGTTCGATGACAAACGCGTCTTTTTCGTCGAAATCCAAGCCTTTAATCTCGGGCAAACGGCTGTCTCCATAACTGAAAAACAGGCTGAAAGACTCTGGTTCCTTGCGCTCGCTCTTCAGGAAATAACGGTCAGTCTGCACCTCGTTGAAAGCCTGCAACACGATATTGTCGGGCAGGAAGTGTGTATATGGCGTTCTGCTTATATCGCGGATGTGAAGCGAGTCGGCCCAGATGGTGTCCTGCCTGATATCCGGTTTCGATGTCGGAGTGATGATGTCGTGATTGAAAGCGAGCATTTCGCTTTTCTGGGAGAACATATAATTGCCGTCAACGTCCTGCAATGCGTAGACGCGGTAGTTGCCTTCTGCAATGCCTTTTATTACGAAACGGCCGTTACCGTCAGTCCGCGACACCCTCACCATAGGCTTTTTGCAGAATGCCGAGTCGGAGGTGTCGTCGTAAAGTCCCACCAATATGCCTTTTATAGGCTCATGATTAGACGCATCGATGACGCATCCCGACACCTCGAGCGTGTCGATATGGTCGCCGGTAGAGAATGTAAAGGTGTAGTTTCCGAGCGGATTGCCCTCGTTGTTGTCGGAGATGGCATCGGAAAAGTCGATGGTATAAGTGGTGTTTTGCTTCAAACTGTCCTGCAACTCCACCTTAACGCTGCGCCCCTGACCCGTGATTTCGGGCTGTTCAAACTGCGGTGGCGACACGACAACCTTTTCCGACGGGTTGTCGAGCTTTATATATTCATCGAAAAATATCGCTATCTTCTTTCCTTTCACGCCCGTTGCCTTGTCGGCAGGTGTGGAACCGAGAATCCGCGGAGGCGTCTCGTCAAACCATCCGCCATCCGGATTGCCCATCTTTGCGCACGCCGTGAACAGCAACGCCATGACAGCCATCGCGCAAAACGGTATTTTCTTAATGTTTAGGAAAGCCATCATACTGACTGTTTATTGTTCATCTCAAGCAGTTCGTCAATGTTCTTGCGACTGTTAGACAGTCTCGGAATCTTGTGCTGACCGCCTAATTTGCCTTTCTTCTTCAGCCATTCGCTGAACAGTCCGGGCTTCGCCTTCACCACTTCGAGCTGTTGCAGCGTGATGTCATGGAAGCGCTTGGCCTCGTAATCACTGTTTATGCTTTGCAGTTTGGCATCGAGCAGATAAGCAAACTCATTCATGTCGGCCGGTTCTTTAGAAAATTCTATGAGCCATTGGTGGCGGCAACGCGCCTTATCATCCATGAAAACGGGAGCTGCGGTGTACTCCAAAACCTCTGCTCCGGTCTGTTTGCAGGCGGCATCGAGGCTCTTTTCGGCGTTGTCCATTATCACTTCCTCGCCGAAAGCATTGATAAAGTACTTCGTTCTGCCCGTTATGACAAACTTATAGGGGTTCTTCGACGTGAAACTCACGGTGTCGCCGATGACGTAACGCCACAGTCCACACGACGTTGAGATTACCATAGCATAGTTCTTGCCCACTTCCACGCCTGAGAGCGGCACCACCGTGGGGTTGTCCGAACCGTATTCGTCCATCGGAATGAACTCGTAGAACACGCCATAGTCGAGCATCAGCAGCATGGCCGGGTCGCTGAGGTCGTTCTGAATGCCGAAGAATCCCTCGCTGGCATTATACGTTTCCATATAATGCATCGACGACTTGGTAATCAGTTTCTTGTATTGCTCACGATAAGGGGTGAAGGCAATGCCGCCGTGGAAGAACACTTCGATGTTGGGCCACACCTCTTCGAGATGCTGTTTGCCAGACAGTTCCATCACCCGCACAAGCACGGAGAGCATCCACGAGGGCACTCCCGAAAGATTGGTTACGTTGCTTCGCAGCGTCTCATGGGCGATTCTGTCGCGCTTCACCTCGAAATCAGACAACAAGGCGGTCTGTTTCTTCGGCACACGCACGAGGTTTGCCAACGGATTGATGTTCTCGATGAGAATCGCACTGAGGTCGCCGACGAGCGAATCAGTGAGATTATAGTTAGGCGAATGACTTCCGCCGAGGATAAGAGCCTTACCGTCGAGCACGCGTGAGGCGGGATTGTTCTCCAAATAGAAAGCCACCACGTCCTTGCCACCCTGATAATGAATCTGCTTGAGGCCGTCGGCCGACACCGGAATGAACTTACTCTTGTCGTTTGTCGTACCCGATGACTTCGCATACCATTTCACCTGCCCCGGCCAAAGCACATTGCTTTCACCATGACGCATACGGTCTATGTCCTCTTTCAGTTCCTCGTAAGTGTTCACGGGAATGTTTTGAGCGAAATCCTCATACCCTTTTATCGTACCGAAGAGATGGTTTCGTCCATACTCCGTGTTTTTTCCGCGTGCCACGAGATAGTCGAGTACCTCGGCCTGCATTGCCTCAGCATCGTTGAAATGCCTCTCCAGTTCATGCTGACGGGCACGGAAGAACAGCTTTTCTGCTATGTTAGTCAGACTCATTATTATATATGTTATATCTCCACCGCAACATCGAGTGCCAAACGGTTCACCACAGGAGGCTGTGCTACCGATGGATGAATACCTTTATGCAAAGGTAATGCAAACCGAATGCAATAGAGCTTGCTCTGAATTGCTGAGGTGCAGCTTATCTTATGCAAAGGTAACGCAAACTTTCGTAATAGTAGGAGTTTTCACGTTTTTTATCATTCGCTGCCAAAAGCCTTTGCCTCGGCCGCCGCAATGATATTTTCCTTGAGTACGGAAGCACTGCTCAGACTGATGTCTGACAGGTCGAAGTCCGTGCCAATGCCTACGGTAGCGGCCTGCTGGCGGCGTTTGCGGTTCTCCGCGGCGCGCTTGGAATCTTCCAAAATCAAGGCTTTCAAGTCTACTTCACTTTTATTTTCCACCTTAATTTCTGCCTGTTCCGGCTCTTTCAACGCTACTTCCACGTCAGTTTTCGGCATCGTTTCTACGTTGCCTGAGGCCTGAGCAGGCTTTTTTGTATCCATACCCACCACGATAGCGGCAGCACCTGTGGCTTCCGCCTCCTGCGCACCAGCATCTTCCGAAGCCCCGAACCCGGCTTTTTCCTCAGCCTCCATGCGCACGCGCTTGGCCTCCAATACTTTATCCAGAAATTTTTTTTCTTTGCGCAACCGCTGCAAAGTGGCTTTCGCGGCAATCTGCTGGCTCTCTTTTTTAGAGTAGCCCTTACCGTCTCCACCCTCTATCCCCTCTACGAGAACACGGAAATGGAACATCGGACTGCCGTTCTCGTCAGACTTCTCATCAAGCATATCGAAATCAATCTCCGCACGGTTTTTCTGCGACCACTCTATCAGCTTCGACTTGAAGTTCACCTCCTTGTAGGCCACCTTATCTATATTGATAAGCTCCCCCAATATCCGTTGCTCCATGAACCTGCGGCACGCCTCGTAGCCACGGTCCAGATAGAGTGCGCCGACAAGCGCCTCGAAAGCGTTTCCACCAAGATAACTGTTGTGCGAAGAGCTGCGTCCGCTCGACAATATCAGCCTGTTGATGCCCATCTCTTTAGCCAGCCGGTTGAGCGTATCGCGCTGTACAATCTTCGAGCGTGTGTTGGTGAGAAATCCCTCACGCTTCCCCGGGAAGTGCTGGTACACTATATCTCCCACGATGGCATCGAGTATGGCATCTCCCAAGAATTCCAGACGCTCGTTGTTCGCAGGTTTTCCCTTTTCTGTACGGCGCGCTACGCTCTTGTGCATAAGAGCGAGCTTATAATAACTGATGTTGTGCGGATAGCAGCCGATAATGTCATATAAAGACAAATAAAGCTCCTTGTCCTTCCGGAAAGGGAGCTTTATTTTGTCTACAAAGTTATTCAGCATACTTTTTGAATATAACACACGCGTTGTGTCCGCCGAAACCGAAGGTGTTGCTCATAGCAGCGCGCACCTCTCTCTTCTGAGCCTCGTTGAACGTAAAGTTCAGATTATAGTCGATTTCCGGGTCTTCGTCGCCGGCCTCATGGTTGATTGTAGGCGGCACGATGTCGTTTTTCACAGAAAGAACGGCTACCATAGCCTCGACAGCACCGGCAGCACCGAGCATATGGCCTGTCATTGACTTTGTAGAAGATATGTTCAGCTTGTAAGCTGCATCACCAAACACTTCCTTGATGGCCTTAGCCTCAGAGATGTCGCCCACGTGTGTGGATGTTCCGTGAACATTGATGTAGTCGATATCCTCAGCCTTCATGCCTGCATCGTCGAGCGCATTCTGCATCACGAGCTTCGCTCCGAGTCCCTCCGGGTGTGAAGCCGTGATATGATAAGCGTCGGCACTTGCGCCCTCGCCCACCATCTCGGCATAAATCTTAGCTCCGCGAGCCTTAGCGTGCTCAAGTTCCTCAAGAATCAAACAGCCCGCGCCCTCAGCCATGATAAATCCGTCGCGGCTTGCGCTGAACGGGCGGCTTGCGTGCTCCGGATCGTCGTTGCGTGTAGAAAGGGCTTTCATGGCATTGAAGCCGCCAACTCCACAAGCGCATACGGCAGCCTCGGCACCACCGCTCACAATCACGTTGGCCTTGCCCAGACGAATCAAATTGAAAGCATCGGCAAGGGCGTTGCTTGAAGAAGCGCACGCACTTGTCGTGGTGTAGTTAGGGCCGTGGAAGCCAAAATGTATTGAGATGTGTCCCGAAGCGATGTCGGCAATCATCTTAGGGATGAAGAACGGGCTGAACTTCGGACCTTTGTCCTCGTTCTTACCATAATATGTTACTTCGTCCTCGAATGTCTTGATACCGCCGATACCCACGCCATAAACGACGCCGATACGATTCATGTCTTCCTTCTCGAGGTCGAGACCCGAGTCCTTCACACCCTGCATTGCACTAATCATAGCCAACTGCGTGTAACGGTCGAGCTTGCGGGCCTCCTTACGGTCAATCCAGTCGTTCACATTGAGGTCTTTCACCTCGCAGGCAAACTGGGTCTTGAAGAGGGAAGCGTCAAAATGAGTGATAGGAGCAGCCCCACTCTTTCCTGCAACAAGGTTCTTCCAGGTTTCTTCCGGAGAGTTTCCCACCGGAGTAACCGCACCGAGACCTGTTACAACTACTCTCTTTAATTCCATATACTTAATATAGATACATAAAAAAATTGAGAATCAACAAATGAGAATCATGAAGTGCCCTACACGGTGAAGCGTATGAGCCTGTACATGATTCTCATTTCCCAAAACTCAATTATGAATAATTATTATTTTGCGTTCTCCTCAATGTAAGAAATAGCATCGCCAACAGTAGCGATCTTCTCTGCCTTATCATCTGGAATAGAGATACCGAATTCCTTCTCGAACTCCATGATAAGCTCTACGGTGTCCAAAGAGTCTGCACCGAGGTCGTTTGTGAAACTTGCCTCAGCCTTAACTTCTGCCTCGTCAACACCCAACTTATCTACGATAATCTCTTTTACTTTGCTTTCAATCTCTGACATAATTGTAAAAATTTAATGTTAAAAAATAATATTCTAATTCAAAATCGGTTGCAAAGAAACGAAAATAAATCCGTATGTGCAAATATTTTCAACAAAAAAGCGACTTGTATTGCACAAACCACCCCTTATTGTGCAACATTTAACCCGCCTCACCTCATGTGCGGGAAGTTTTAAGAGGCGGAAAAGAGATGAGGTTATGAGGTCGCTTCGCTTTCAGGTTATGAGGTGAAATATGCTTTTACAGGTAATCTCACCTTATGACCTTATAACCTCATAACCTGAAAGCGAAGCGACCTTAAAACCCCTTACCTCACGACACCACTTTGATTTACGTCAAAAAAAACTTCGGATGTTTACTTTTTCATCCCCAAGCCCTGCTGTTATACGCCCAATAGCACTAACTTTGCAGCGTGTTCGTGAGAATGCTTTTATTTTCATTAGGTTAGTAGTTTGATAGATTAAGGTAAAGATTATGTTATTAAATTTAGAAACAACACTGCTGTTTGGATTCGTGGCTATAATGACACTTTGTTGCATATTAGCCCTCAGAATACAGACACCTGTTGAAAAACGTTAGAGGCCGGCGTGAGTGATTCATGTCGTCCTCTTTTTTTATTATTATGTATCGCGCGCGTAAAGAGGTCGCCCACCGATTATGGATCACCCGATAAATCGTGGGATACGTTCACCACAGAGACACAGAGTACACAGAGATTTATATGTCATTATGAACTCAGAGCATATACCTGAAGGCATAGAGCACACGGAGCCGGCAATTCACCTCCTGCCTCCAAAACCCTTGTAGACTCTGTACCCTCCTGATGCCACAGGCGGCATCTGCTCAGTGAGCGGATATTACCGGGTGAATAAATCTCCGTGGCCTCTGTGCCTCTGTGGTAAGAAATAATTTAATCCCCCATAATCTGTCACCTATATTTTTCCGTTGAGCCGGAATTTATTCCAACGGGAATGTCGTCGTTTTCCTTGTCAGATAGCGAACGAAGAGTAATTCTGCCCGAAATACTCGAGTACTAAGCCCGAATTACTTGAGTATTTTAGGCCGGATTACTCGAGTACTAAAGCCCCGATACTCGAGTACTACGCCCGGATTACTCTGATACTACAACCGAAATACAACATTTGTCTGAACTTCCGTCTCCTTTTGTTAGTTCTTCCCCCCGTGAGGGATTAGAGGGGGGCTTCAATACTTGAACGAGCTGCCACCGAGGAACTCACGCAGCAGACTTGTGGGAGGCAGGCTGCGATATGGTATCGGCTTGAAGTATTTCAGGAATTTCAGCAGGCGATAGGCTTCGCTGTGCTCGTCGCAGTTCTCGGGAACCTGCTCAAGCAGCGGCTCGGCTTGCGACTTTATGACCGCCAACTCGTATATCATGGCCGTGTTGAACATTGCGTCGGCATTCTCCTGATATGGGAATATCCACTTGTTTTCGCCTGCCCTGACGCTCGGCCAGCGGCGGATGGTCTCGGCGGCAGAGCATCCTCGGTATTTGTAGTCGCGTATGATGCGGCGCAGCAGACGGTTGTCGGTGGTGGGAATGTAGTTGTGATGGTCGAGCAGTATGGTCGTCAGTGCCGACGCATAGACTCGGAATTTCTGCTCCTCGGGTATCAGCGCCGTCAGTTCCGGGTTCAGGGCGTGGATGCCTTCCACTATCAGCACGTTGTCATCGTTCATCTTCAGCCGGCGGCCACTGCGCTCGCTGCGTCCCGTCTGGAAGTTGTAGCGCGGCAACTCCACCTCCTCACCGCGGAAAAGTGCGCGGAACTGCTCGTTAATCAACGGGATGTTGAGGGCGTGGATGCTCTCGTAGTCATACTCTCCCGATTCGTCCTTCGGTGTCTTCTCACGGTCTACGAAGTAGTCGTCGAGCGAAACCTGGAGCGGTTTGATGCCGTTTGTGAGCAACTGGATGGACAACCGCTTGCACGTGGTGGTCTTTCCCGATGACGAAGGGCCGGCCAGCAGCACTACCTTCACGCTCTTGCGGCGCGCTATCTCGTCGGCTATGGCCGAGATTTTCTTCTCCTGCAACGCCTCCGACACATTGATTATGTCGTTTGCATTGCCGTTGCTCACGGCAGCGTTGAATACTCCTACGGTGTCTATTCCGAGGATGCTCTGCCATCGGTGGTGCTCCTGAAAAATCTCGAACATCTTGTCCTGACTTATCACTTCGCCCAGCCGCGCCGGGTCTTTGCGTGTCGGTGTGCGCAGAAGCATACCGTCATAGTATTTCTCCAAGCCAAAGATGTGGAGCTGTGAGGTGTTGGTGAGTAGCGTTCCGTAGTAATAATCGGTGTAATCGCCTATTTTATAATAGGTCGTATATAGGTTGCCGAGCGTCTCGAGCAGTTGCACTTTCGATTTCGCGCCGGCCTTTCGGAACATCTCTATCGCATCTTCTGCCGGACACCTGAAGCGGTGTATGGGCATTGCGGCGTCGATAATCTCCTGCATCCGCTTGTGCAGTGCCGCCACATCCTCCTCGGTTACGGCCCGGCCTATGTGCAGGTCGCAGTAATATCCGTTAGATACGGGGATGTCGATTACCACCGATCCCTCCGGATACAGGTCGTGAACAGCCTTGCAGAGCACAAAGAACAGCGACCGCGTGTAAGCTCTCAGACCACTTGGAGAGTGCAGGTCGAGGAACTCTATGTCCTTGTCGTTGTAGACGCGGTAGTGCATTCCCTCTACTTTGTTATTGACTTTCGCGCTCACCGGTCCGAAGTCCATTTTTAAATTTAATTCATTATAAATTTCAGAAAGTGTACTCCCGATAGCGAATTTTTGAGTTTTTTTATTATTTTTGCATCGGATTTGTATTGTATGTTTCATTCTGATAGAGATTTATGGTTTTGTAATCATGATGTCATTCACGAGTGTAAATTTAAGAAAATAAACGCAAACATCCGCAATCAAAGACATTACAATAACATTAAATATGTCAATTTGGATAATTTTTAAGTTAATAGGCTCACTCGCCTTGTTGATGTACGGAATGAAATCAATGAGCGAAAGCCTGCAGAAAATGGCGGGTTCGCAACTTCGCCACGTGTTACAGGCCATGACAACAAACCGCCTTACGGGAATGCTTACGGGTGTGTTTGTTACCGCAGCAGTACAATCCTCAACGGCAACGACCGTAATGACAGTGTCGTTCGTCAACGCCGGACTCCTCACGCTGGCTCAGGCAATATCCGTTATCATGGGAGCCAACATCGGAACGACGCTCACGGCGTGGATAATGTCCGCCGGATTTTCCTTTAATATCACCGACTTCGTATTTCCGGCGTTTTTTATTGCCATTATTCTTATATATAATAAGAAACGCAAGAACATAGGTGATTTCCTCTTCGGTATATCTTTTATGTTCCTCGGGCTTGGCACCTTGCGCCAGACCGGTATTGATATGCACCTCGGAGAGAGCCAGCCCGTACTCGAATTTTTCTCGAGTTTCGACCCCAACAGCTTTGTTACGACCATCGTGTTCCTGCTCATCGGCGGCGTGCTCACCATGTGCGTGCAGTCGTCGGCTGCTGTGATGGCCATCACGATGATACTCTGTTCGAGCGGCGTCCTGCCCATTTACCAGGGTATCGCGCTTGTGATGGGTGAGAATATAGGTACTACGGTGACATCGAACCTCGCTGCTTTGACGGCCAACACGCAGGCACGGCGGGCCGCTTTCGCACATATGTTCTTCAATATGTTTGGCGTTGTGTGGATATTATGCGTCTTCCATCCGTTTATCGACATGGTCTGCGACTTCGTGGGCTATGATTCTAACATGACGAAAGAGGCCGTGGGACAGGCTGCTTTCCTCAAAAACGCAGCTAAGCTGTCGTTTGTCTTGGCCGCCTTCCACACCTGTTTCAACCTCGCCAACACATTTATCCTGATATGGTTCATACCACAGATAGAGCGCATCGTGTGCTATGTCATCAAGCCGAAGAAGGGTGACGAGGAGGAGGACTTCCGTCTGCGCTTTATCAGCAGTGGCATCATGGAGACACCGGAGCTTTCGGTTCTTGAGGCTCAGAAAGAGATACAGGCTTTTGCCGAGCGCATACAGAGAATGTTCTCGATGGTGCGTCAGTTGCTCGGAGAGAAGGACGAGACGGCCTTCAACAAGCTCTATTCGCGCATAGAAAAGTATGAAGGCATAAGCGACAACATGGAAATAGAGATTGCCAAGTATCTCGACAACGTGAGCGACGCGCACCTCAGCGATGAGACGAAGGCTAAGATTCGTTCCATGTTGCGCGAGATAAGCGAGATAGAGAGCATCGGAGACAGTTGCTACAACATTGCCCGCACCATCGCACATAAGGTTCAGGGCAAGCAGGAGCACTTCACCGAGAAGCAGTATGAGCATATGCACCAGATGTTTGAACTCACCGACGAGTCGCTCACCGAGATGAACGTGCTTTTTGCAGGCCGCAAGGACAACTTCGACGCGAACCGTTCGTTCAACATCGAGAACGAGATAAACAACTATCGCAACCAGCTTAAGAGTCAGAACATAAGCGACGTGAACAACCACATCTATTCTTACGCTGTCGGAACGATATACATGGACATCATCAACGAGTGCGAGAAGCTCGGCGACTATGTCGTGAACGTCATCGAGGCACGTATGCGTACAAGGCAGAAGGATGCATAGTCCGAATGCCGGAGGCTTCGGATGGAGAAAGCAGACAGGAGTTCGGGAGTTCAGACAAATGCTTTTGGGAAGCGTTCCTATTTTTATTTATCGTAGGACCGCAATGGCAAAAGCATTTGTCTGAACTCCCGAACTCCTGTCTACTGTCTTCTTTATATCCCCAACAATACATACCCTACCGCCACGATGTGGCATATTTCGCCGAGGAGGACGAAGAAATGGAACACGGTGTGCATATACTTGCGCTTGTTCAGAGAGTAGAACACCGCACCGGTGATGTAGGCCACGCCTTCGGCGATAAGCCATGACACGGTGGTGAGGCTTACATTGTCGAGCAACGGCTTGAAGGCCACAAGCACGGAAAGCCCCATGCCGATGAAGCAGAGCGTTTCAAGATTGCTGTGCGCACTCAAGCGGCGGAACGACATGACCGTACCGACAATCGCGCAGAGCCATACAAAGACAAATAAAGCCCATCCCCAGTAGCCAGCTTCGCGCAGTGCCACGAGGGTGATGGGCGAATAAGCTCCGGCGATATGCCAGTAGATGGCGGCATGGTCCCATTTGCGCATCCGTTCTTTCCATACCGACCATGCACTGAGAGCATGATAAATGGTGGATGCCAAATAAGACATTAGCATCCCGAAGATGTAAAGACTGACACCGACGATAGCCCAGTTATTGCCGCTGCGGACGCTCCATATTAGAAAAAACGTACCCACAACAGCACCGAGCAACGCCCCGCCGGCGTGTGTCCATGAGTTCCACAGCTCCTCCTTGTGGCTGTAAAAAATCTTAAACTTCATATCCCAAAGATGTCGTTACTCGGCCAAAATAAAGTCGAGCTGCTTCTTTTCGAGGTTGGCATGGGCCACTTTCACACGTACCGGGTCGCCAAGCTGATAGCGATGATGCCTTCTGCGGCCCACAAGACAGTAGTTGCGCTCGTCCAGGTCATAGTAGTCATCGTCCAAGTCGCGCATGGAGACAAGGCCCTCGCAGTGGTTCTCGTCTATCTCACAGTATATTCCGTAGCTCTGTATGCCGCTGATGTGCGCGTCGAACACCTGTCCCAACTTGTCGGACATGAACTCCACCATCTTGTATTTGATGCTGTCGCGCTCTGCGTTCTGCGCTATCTGCTCCATGTCCGAGCAGTGTTCGCACAGCTCCTCGTACTTATCCTTGTTGGCGGAACGCCCTCCCGACTGATATTTTGTGAGCAGCCGGTGCACCATCGTATCGGGATAGCGGCGTATCGGACTCGTGAAATGCGTGTAATAGTCGAACGCCAAGCCGAAATGGCCGATGTTCTTCGTGGTGTATTTGGCCTTCATCATCGCGCGGAGGGCCACTTTCTGAATCAGTTTCTGCTCGGTTTTGCCCTCGCATTCGTCCATAAGCCGGTTGATGGAACGCGCCGTCTGGCCTTTCGTTCCGGCCGTATTCAATTTATATCCGAACTTCACAATGAACTCGCGGAGCGTTTCCAGTTTCTGCGGATCGGGGTTGTCATGCACACGATATGGCAGGGTCTTCGCCTTGACACCCTTCTTCACCTTGCCGATGTCCTCGGCCACGGTCCTGTTAGCAAGCAACATGAACTCCTCAATCAGCTTGTTCGCGTCTTTCGACCGCTTGAAATAGCAGCGCACGGGCTTGCCTTCATCGTCAATTTCAAAACGCATCTCCTCCGAATCGAACTTCACCGCACCGTTCTTGAACCGCTTTGCGCGTAGCTTCTTGGCCAGCCAGTCGAGCGTTATTATCTCCTCGGCATACTCGCCCTTGTATCCTCCGGCCGGTGCTGGGGGCGCGGGAGTGCCTGTTCCGTCAATGACGCCGTTCTGCTCGAGCAGTTCCTGCGCTTCCTCGTAGGCGTAACGGCGGTTGCTCTTTATTATTGTGTGCACCACGCGGTGGCTCTTTATCTCGGCATTCTCATCGAGAACGAACACCACGCTATAACAAAGTTTCTCCTCATCGGGGCGCAGCGAGCAAATGAAATTGCACAAGCGCTCGGGCAACATCGGTATGGTGCGGTCGACGAGATACACGCTCGTGGCACGCTTCTGCGCCTCCTTGTCGATGACAGAGCCTTCGGTAACGTAGTGGGACACATCGGCGATATGCACACCGACCTCCCATAGGGCGGATTTAGTATTCTCTCTACTCTCTCCCCTCTCCTCTTTAATCTTTCTGATACTCAGCGCATCATCGAAGTCCTTAGCGTCTTTCGGGTCTATCGTACACGTCCATACCTCGCGGAAATCCTCTCGCTCGGCCACGTCCTGTGCCGTAATCTCACCCGAAATCTTGTTTGCCGCTTCCTCGACAGCCTTCGGATACTTATACGGCAGGCCGTATTGAGCCAGTATCGAGTGCATCTCCGTAGTGTTGTCGCCCGACTTTCCGAGAATGTCCACCACCTCGCCGATAATGTTTTTCGACTCCTTCGACGGCCATTGCGTTATCTTCACCACCGCCTTGTCGTCGGTCTTGCCGCCTTTCAGTTTCTTTTTGGGGATTATAATGTCGTGAACAAAGATGTTGCTCTCCGTTACCAAGAACGCGAAATCCTTCTCCACACGCAGCTTTCCCACGAAGGTGTCCTTGTCGTGCGACAGTATTTCCGTTACCATCGCCTCCTTTATATGATTCCTACGGCGCGCCAATAGCTGCACACGCACACGGTCTCCGTTCAGGGCGAACATCGAGTTGCGCTCCGAAACGAATATCGGCTTACCGCCGTCGTCGGGCAGGAACGAGTTCTTTCCGTTGGGTTTGCGCACGAATTTGCCCTCCTGCACCTGACCTTTCAGGTTCAGCCGGTAAGAGTTGTCGCTCACCTTGCTCAGGAAATCGTCCCAAGCCATCTCCTCCATGATATCTATTGCGAGCATTTTCAGCGGATGAGTGTCAAGATGCAGAGCCTTGAATATCTGCTTAAAGCTGAATGTCTCGTTTGGTTGGGTGCGGAAAAAGCCTGTCAGCATATCTTCCAATACGCGCTTGCTCAGTCTCTTTCCCCCTTTTTTTCCTTTTCCCATAATCATTGTTTTATATGTCATTATTTCCCGTCCAGGCTTCGGTGTCATTTCAACGGAGGCAGTTTCGCCCTGTTATTATGACCCTTTCATTCGCAAAGTAACGAAATATTTCGTACATTTGCAAATGAATAAAATGAAAAGATAATTAAATTCCTACAAAGGAAACAATGAAAAAGATATTGATAACAGGCGCAAGCGGCTTCATAGGGTCGTTTATCGTGGAGGAAGCGCTGCGCAGAGAGCTTGAGGTATGGGCCGCTGTACGCCCTACGAGTTCACGGAAGTACCTGCAAGACACCCGCATCCGCTTCATAGAACTTGACTTCGGAAGCGAGGAAAAGCTCACGGAGCAGCTTCGCGGGCATGATTTCGAGTATATAGTGCACGCTGCCGGAGCCACTAAGTGCCTGCACCGCAAGGACTTTTTCCGCACCAACACCGAGGGTACGAAGCATCTTGTGCGTGCCATCCTGCGCCTCTCTATGCCGATAGAGAAGTTCGTTTATATCAGTTCGCTGAGTGTTTTCGGCCCGATATGCGAGCAGCAGCCTTACCGCGAGATTCTCGAAAGCGACACGCCGCACCCGAATACGGCTTACGGAGAAAGTAAATTGCAGGCCGAGGAGTTCTTAGAAAACTACTCCCCATCTTCCAATACATCCCCCACCGGTGGGCAGGGGAGCCTCCCCTACGTCATTCTCCGTCCAACCGGCGTCTACGGACCGCGCGAACGCGACTATTTCCTCATGGCGAAGACTATCAAGAACCACACCGATTTTGCCGTGGGATATAAGCAGCAGGACATCACTTTCGTATTTGTGAAAGACCTTGTGCAGGCCGTTTTCCTCGCTTTAGAGCGTGGCCGTCCGGGCAGGAAGTACTTCATTTCCGACGGAAAGGCGTATCAGAGCAGCACGTTCAGCCGGCTTGTCCGTCGCGAACTCGGCTCGCCGTGGTGGATTCGCCTCACCGTTCCCGTGTGGGGCCTGCGCGTCGTAACCTTCTTCGGCGAGTATATTGGCCGTCTCACTGGCACCATCTCTGCCCTGAATAACGACAAATACAACATAATGAAGCAACGCAACTGGCGTTGCGACATCTCCCCGGCCGTGAAAGAGTTGGGCTATAAGCCGCAGTACGACCTCGAACGGGGAGTGAAGGAGACAATAAAGTGGTATAAGGATAATGAGTGGCTGTGAGGACAATCATTAAAGGAGGCAGTAGACAGGAGTCTTGGAGTTCAGACAATAGTCTTTATGGAGATTCACTTAAAAAGCATTTGTCTGAACTCCCGAACTCCTCTCTCCTGTCTCCTTTTATAATATAAAAACAATGAAGAAATATTTTGAAATCGAGAAGAAGCCGCTTCGTGGACTTATGGCGGCAGAGTGGGTAGTGATGGCCTACCTTGTGTTTACGCTTATAGTCATATTTTTCATGTTTACGAGGCTTCACAATCCCGAGGCCATGATTTGGGGACGCCTGCGCATCGTCGCCATGACCGCCGCCCTGTGGCTCGTCTACCGGCTGCTGCCTTGCCGCATTACCCGTTTCGCGCGCATAGCGGCGCAGATGGCGCTCCTCGCATGGTGGTATCCCGACACCTACGAGCTAAACCGTGTGCTGCCAAACCTTGACCATCTATTTGCCGGATGGGAACAGTCGCTCTTCGGTTGTCAACCCGCCCTGCTCTTTAGCGAAGTCCTTCCCGGTGCCTTGTTCAGCGAGTTGTTCGATATGGGCTATGCCGCCTATTATCCTATGATATTCCTTGTGGTTTTCTACTACTATCTCTGCCGTTATCATGAGTTTGAACGCGCCGCCTTTGTAGTGCTCGGAGCGTTCTTCATATACTATGTAATCTTCGTTTTCGTGCCCGTCGTCGGCCCCACATTCTATTATAAGGCCGTCGGATTGAAAAACATCACGGCCGGCATTTTTCCCAATATGCACGATTATTTCAATTATCATCAGGCGTGTCTGCCGTCGCCCGGCTATGTCGACGGAGTGTTCTATCAGCTTGTAGAGAGTGCGAAAGCGGCCGGCGAACGTCCCACGGCAGCCTTTCCAAGTTCTCATGTGGGCATCAGTACGGTCTTGATGTGGCTCGCCATGCACACCGGCAACCGCCGTCTGGTGCTCATCCTCCTGCCGTTCTTTATCTTCCTCTGCTGCGCCACGGTGTATATTCAGGCTCATTATCTCATCGATGCCATCGCCGGACTGATTACCGGAACGGTGTTCTACTTTGCGCTGATGAGAGTGAGAGTATGAGTTCGGAGACAGCAGACATGGGATAGGTTCGAAATACAACTCCTCCATCCTTAAAAAACAGCCCTTAATTAGGCACGGAAATTGGCTTAATTAAGGGCTGATTTGTATCTGTTTGAAAATCGATGACACACATACGGCAAAAAAATATATCTATAATATTCTTCAACAGGAATGCCGTTGTTTTCCTGTCAGATATCGAACGAAAAGTAATTCTGCCCGAAATACTCGAGTACCAAGCCCGAAATACTTGAGTAATTTAGGCCGGATTACTCGAGTACTAAAGCCCCGA
>ERZ1027188.306-NODE-306-length-21322-cov-11.274745_pt1 | contig 21322 bp, 14 predicted proteins | sample MGYA00519273_ERZ1027188 | MGnify/ENA primary metagenome ERZ1027188 (study PRJEB26926, sample SAMN06164623) | human gut metagenome | biome: ENVO:00009003; feature: ENVO:2100002; material: ENVO:00002003 | host: Homo sapiens | place: USA | collected 2012 ... | reverse complement strand
ACGAGATTACTACGCGTCTCGTGGGCTCGGAGATGTGTATAAGAGACAGCTACCACCCTTTATGTTAGTATTCTCTCTCCCCCTCTCCTCTCTCCTCTTTACTTATTGATTCTTCGTTCTTCCCTTTCAAAATCCTCAACCGAGGCCTTTTTCGCAAACGTTTTCGTTAATTTTAAGCAATTTTGAACAATAAAACTATCCTATAAAGATATAAAATACTATTTTTGCAAACGAAACTACCTGTAACCGCATTTACTGAAACGATTGCATAACTGCTTGAAAATAAAAGGATTTTCCAAAGTACTTATATAACTAAAACAAACAATTAAAGCAAAAATGAAAAGTTCTACAAATCGGGGGGGGCATAATGCCAATCCCTTGTTTAGTGCTTTCGTAAAAGCCCTGTTGTCCGTGATGCTGTTGCTCGTGGGCAATGTGGCGGTGAAAGCGGCGGATTTCACATCCGCAAAGAGCGTTACCTTTAATGAAAGTGTGCGTTATTCGCAGTGGGGCATTGACTCGCGTCTTAGTGATTTTTGGGCAAATAAAAATCAGATGGGCTTCAATGTCCTTGACAAAGACGGCAATGTCGTAAAAAGCTCAGCTAATGGTTCCGTTACATACCAGTGGTATAAGGATGGAAGTATAGTAGAGGGTGCTACAAGTCCATCGTTCGAACCCGAAGTGTCAGGCTCATATTATAGCATTGCTACTCCTGCTGCAAAAGCTGCCGGGACTATACAGTCATCTACTGCGGAGGTGACTATGGAACCGGGTGATGGTGCTCCGAAGGTATTGTTCTCAACAGATTTTACAGAGGCTGCATGGCCAAATGGTGATATAACATCACCTACCTCACCAAATGAAGGAAGCGTAACTGTAAATGAAACGGAAATAAAGTTCAAGGGATACAAAACTAATGGATTCATAGTTAGTGACGGTGCATTGACTTTCCCTGCTAACAACATGAAATCCGACAATTATTTTATGGCAATCCCCGTTAGTGGAATTAATGGTTCGGTAACAATCGAGATAACAGGTATAGGTAAAACAGAAAGCAACACTACTCCATCATATAATTATTCTGTGGATGCAGCTTCTTCTACCAAACCTTCTGCTGTTGCAGCAATGCCAACAGGTAGTGGTTCAAAAGCAAGCGTTACGGTAGAAACCACACTCACAGATGCCTTAATATTTATTGGACAGCAGAGTGGTAGTTATCCGAAAATAACGTCTATAAAGATAACAACTCCATCATCTCCCGGCTCAATGGCAGAGTACACCGGAACATTCACTCTTGACCAGTTGAAGACCTTCGGTTCAAGAAACAATGATGTCAATCCGATTAAATCGGATGACGGTGCGCTTACTCTTAAGGCTTTTGCAGGTACTACAAGCGGTAAGAATATAGAGGCTACAGGTTCTGATACCGGCGGTGCCAAGATGCAGACTACATCGAGCTTCGTACTCACTTCTGTAGAAGGCGTGAAGATTAAGAAGGTGTCTGTTACCACCACAACGATAGGTCGCTCTCTTACCGCAACTTCTGCCACTACAAGCTCTTCCAAAGGTGAGCAGTCGGCAAGCGACAATAAGATTTGGGAGTACACATTCAACAGCATTGAGGAGGCTATCACGTTTAAGAATGAGAATCCCGACAACATAAATGTTCTCCGCATCAACGTTGTCTACGAAAAGGCAGTAGGGGACGGTAAGACGGCTCTCTCTGCTAAGTTCAGCAAGGACGTGCTCGAGTGGTATGTGAACGACGAAATGCCTACAGAGCCAACTCTTACTGTTACTGCAGCCGGAACAGCTTTCGATGCATACAGTGTTGAATACACATCATCTAATAAAAACGTAGTTACTGTTGCAGAGGATGGCAAGCTCACACTTAAAGAAGGAACTAAGGGCGGTACTGCTATCATCACAGCGGAAGTTACACCGACGGATGGTACTAAATATGTTGGTACATCTACTGTCTACACAGTAAATGTGAAACCTCTTGAGGTTCCGGCCGTTTATGCCCATGACATAACGGTATATAACACGACCGGTGTGCAGCCGCAGCCTGTTGTGGATGTCTACGTAACCGATGCGAAAGGCGATGCGAAAGGCCATCGTGTGGTTCTTGACAAGAGATATTACGACTTGTTTTATGCTAAGGAGAGTGGCGATGACATCATTATCGATACAGATGGCCAGTTTGTTCTTGCCGGTGAACCCGGAAACAGGACAACTGGTTCTGCCGTAGTGCGCGTGACCTGCAAGCCTAAACCCGAGGCGGCAAAACTTTATCATATAACGGAGGCCTCTGTAACGTTAAATGTTCATGTAGTGTTAGCGGGCGACAAGCTGATTCCCGAATTGGGCGGCGTTAAGGAGGCTACTATGAATGCCGGAACTACACGAGATTTCGTTAAGTCAGTACTCTATGATGGTGTGGACATAACATCTGGATTCAACTGCACATACACTATAGCAGCACAGAACGGCGTTACCGGAAGTTCGGTTTCTAAAAAGTCGAATGGTGTTTTGGTATTGACTGCCGGAAGTTTGGAAGCTGCCGGCACGCCGGGTACTGTTACCATAACTGTCACTGCGACTGCAAATGAAGACTACTCTTCACAGTATGCGGATATTACAAAAGTAAATAATACAATTGTTGTTACTGTCATTGATGGTAAAGAACTTAAGAGTGTAGACATAACTCCGAAGAATATCGAAGCTGAGGTCGGTGATGTGTTGCAGGACTTCGTGGTTGTTGTGAAGGACGAGAATGGCAATCCTGTTCCTGAAGATGACTACACAATGGTATGGGGCTCTTCCGCTCCCGGTGTCGTAGCTGTTGTGGGAGACAGAAGTCGAGGTGTCTTTGACGCGGTGTCTGAAGGTACGGCAATCGTCAGAGTATATATTAAGAAAGAAGGATATGCTGACATGAAGGGCGAGTGTGAGGTTATCGTTAAAGACTTGGGAATGTTTAAGGTTACCGATGGTCTGAAAGGTGTTAAGGGTAAATCATTTGATGTGGATGGACTTACACTGACACTTGGTGGCTGGATGTTCAAAGAAGGTGTAGCTGGAAGTCATGGAACAACAGGCGAGAAACTTGGTGAAGGTGATTGGGGAGGAACCACTACTAAATACAAGAAGCCACTTGGCTTTACTCATAATATCGAGATGGGTACACACAAGAATGCCCGTCAGGAGTTTGGTTCTAACTGCCAGCCGGAGTCGAATTATATCTATAATGCGAAGATTGAGAAGCAGGATTACGAACTTCTCGACCCGATGTTCAATGTGCCTTGCTCAGGTTCTTACCTCGCATTCAGTCCTAAGACTACCGGTACGGTAACAGTTTATATACGACAGAACGGTGTGTTCGAGAACAACGGCGGTGATTATGGCTACCGTCCTCAGCGTCGTGTATTCGTAATGGACGAGATGGGACAGTTTGTAACTTCTACTCCTAAACTGGAATATCCTACAGGATGGAAGGACAATAATCTTGGGGATAAAGGTACCGTATTTACGTGTGATATTTTAACAAATAATGACCTCATTGGCAATAGTAGTAGAAAAGAATCAGGTATTTATGAGCTTGCTTTGAACAAGAAGATTTCTGATCTTGCGGGGTATGTCCCTTCACCCGACGATAAGGAAAAAGTACAGAACTGGATCATGTCCCATTTCTATGGCTTGAGGAATTTCAATATAGATGATTTCAGAAATGGTGTATATGCAAGTAATTTGCCTATTGACATTACAAAGAATCAAGCTCAGTCGAATCATCAGACTGATCTGGCCGCAAGGGGATGGTGTGTGCTTACAGCCGCTCCTGTATCTTACAAGTTTGATGTGAAGCCGGGTAAGACCTATTATCTGTATAACTTCGGTTCTAAGATCGGTCTGTATGGATTCTCATTCCGTAAGGGTTCTCCTACAGTTGACGAGCAGGAATGGTCAGAGAAGTCTGCTCCTACGATTGCTAAAACAGAAGATAACCACGTGGCTAAGGTCTCCATCGACCGTGAGTTTAAGGCTGGTATCTGGAACGCCTGCGTCCTGCCGTTCTCTATGAACAGACAGCAGGTGAACGCAGTCTTCGGAGATTGCTACGACAATGCTCATCCTGACGGTACGCAGATATTGTATTTCGACCGCGTGGAAGGTGGTACAATACATTTCGTGCGCCACGCTTACAACACTATCGTAGCCGGCAAGCCGTTCCTCATCAAGCCGTCAAAGACTGACGGAGCAATAAAGATTGCATCGGAGAATATGGGCAAATATCCATACGTAACCATCGAGAAAACTGCTGCCGAGAACTTCGGAAGGGATAAGGAGACTGCAAATTACTATTGGACATCAAGCTATAATTCGTTCGGAGTTGCTCCAGGCGACTATTTCTTGAGAGATAAGGAAATAAACCAAAAACCGGCAGACGGTAATATAGTAAGGTATCCTAAGACTATGACAGAAGAACTGGAGATGGACGGTTTCCGTGGTTATTTGACTGCTAAGACCAATGACTTGCGCCAATCAGCAAAGTCCTTGACTATTGCAATCAATGACTTTGAGAGCGATGAGACAACTTATATCGAGAATGTGGAGATTGCCGATGACGGAACATTGCGCCAGCGCATTAACGGCAAGGTCTATAACCTGCAAGGTCAGCTCGTTTCTGATGACGCGTCGCAGCTTGACAGTCTGCCAAAGGGCATATATATTGTGAACGGAAAGAAAGTGTCTGTAAAATAAAACATGATTATTATGAAAACTAAGAAAAGATATATAGCCCCACGTGTAGATGTCGTTACAGTATTGCAAGAAAGTCCGTTGCTGGATTTTTCTACTGAAACAGGAAGTAATGTAGGCGAAGATATAGACGGTCCTGGGATCGGTGATTTTGCCAAGGAACATGATAGCTATTCTTTTTGGGACGAATATGATACTGATGAGAATAAGAGTCTTTGGCATTGATTCCTAATCCGTAAGATATAATCATTTCAAAAAGCCCTGACAGCGAATGAATGCTGCCCGGGCTTTTTTCTTATATTTGTTATAATGAGGATGTAGATATGCGCTATGGCTATTTGTGATTTATGGTTTTATGCCTTCAGGCAATCGGGATTTAGCAGGAATTCTTTTAGGCTGATGGTGATTATTCCATTTTCGCTGCGCCGTGTTATGATATTGTCTTTTATGATGATGAATTTTTTGAATGAGTCCGGGATGTTGCGCAAAGGGCGTTCCTCTTGCTTTACTTTTTCAGGGATAGTCATACTTCTTCCTTTGTAGAATGTTTAAACAGCCTCTATAATCCTTAAAAGGCATATATATATGCAAAAACATTTCACGCTTTTGTGAAAGCGTTTAAAATAAAATCCTTATCTTTGCAATGTCAAAGAATACGATATGATTGGAGTTGTCAAATCATTATAAGTAATAGGACATGATAACGATTAACGGTGTAAAGCCTGATATGATTGCGAACAACGTAGAACTGTTTGAGCCTACACATCCGGGTAGCGTACTAAAAGAGGAGATAGAGTGTCGCAAAATATCGCAAAAGAAGTTTGCCGAGCAGACAGGAATACCATATACGGCACTTAACGAGGTGCTCCACTGCAAGCGAGCCGTCACTACAGAATACGCATTACTGATAGAGGCAGCACTGGGAATAGAACCCGAATTCTGGTTGAAGATGCAGGCTGACTACAACCTCATGGTGGCAAAACGCAACGTTTCGTTTATGGAGAAACTTAAAAATGTGCGTAAAGTGGCTGCAATACTTTGACAAAATTAATACCTTAGAATAAAAAAATGCCTTACGGCAACCGTAGGGCGAATAATCTTTTACACTTAATAAAATATAAGATATGGCCGCAAAAGAAAAAGGGCTGACCCCGATGATGCAACAGTTTTTCTCGTTGAAGGCGAAACACCCCGACGCGCTGATGCTGTTCCGTTGCGGCGACTTCTATGAGACATACTGCGAGGATGCCATTGCTGCGTCGCAGATTCTCGGAATAACGCTCACCCGGCGCAATAACGGGGGCACCTCCGGTTCGGCGGAGATGGCGGGATTTCCGCATCATGCCCTCGACACTTATCTGCCCAAGCTGGTGAGGGCGGGTAGGAGAGTGGCCATTTGCGACCAATTAGAAGACCCGAAGCTCACGAAGAAGCTCGTGAAGCGCGGCATTACGGAGCTGGTGACGCCGGGAGTGGCGATGAGCGACAACGTGCTGAACTATAAGGAGAACAATTTCCTCGCTGCCGTTCACTTCGGAAAGGGGGCGTGCGGCGTGGCGTTTCTCGACATATCCACGGGCGAGTTCCTCACGGGCGAAGGCTCGTATGACTACGTTGAGAAGCTGCTGGGCAACTTTGCGCCGAAGGAGGTGCTCTATGATAAAAGTTGCGGCAGGGACTTCGCGCGGTATTTCGGCGGAAAATACGCCACGTTCGAGATGGAAGACTGGGTATTCACCGACCGTTGCGCCCGTCAGAAGCTGCTGAAACACTTCGGTACGCGCAATCTGAAAGGCTTCGGAGTGGACCATCTGGCAAACGGAGTGATTGCCTCCGGTGCCATATTGGAATATCTCGAGGAGACGCAACACACGAATATCGGCCATATAACGGCGCTGTCGAGGATAGAGGAGGAGCGATATGTGAGGCTCGATAAGTTCACGATACGTTCGCTTGAGCTTGTGCAGCCGATGCAGGAGGGCGGCCGTTCACTGCTCAGCGTAATCGACCGGACGGTTACTCCGATGGGCGGCAGGATGCTGCGGCGCTGGGTGGTGTTCCCGCTAAAGGATGTGAAGCCGATAAACGAACGCCTCGATGTGGTGGAATATTTCTTCCGCGACCCAGCTATGCGGGCTGTGGCGCACGAGAATATGCAGCGCATGGGCGACCTGGAGCGTATCATCTCACGCATTGCCGTGGGCCGTGTGTCGCCGCGTGAGGTCGTTCAGCTTAAGGTTGCGTTGCAGGCCATAGAGCCGCTGAAGGCTTCTTGTCTGGCTGCGGACAACGAGGCACTGCGCAGGGTGGGGGAGATGCTCAATGTCTGTGCCACGCTGCGCGATAGGATAGAGCGCGAGGTGCAGCCCGACCCGCCGTTGCTCGTGAACCGTGGCAACGTGATTGCCGACGGATTCAACGAGGAACTCGATGATCTGAGAAACATTTCGCGGAGCGGAAAGGATTATCTCGTGAAGTTGCAGGAGCGCGAGAGTGAGGAGACAGGCATCGCAAGCCTGAAAGTTGGATATAACAATGTGTTCGGATATTATCTCGAAGTGAGGAACACATACAAGGATAAGGTGCCGCAGGAGTGGATAAGAAAGCAGACGCTGGCGCAGGCCGAGCGTTACATCACGCAGGAATTGAAGGAGTATGAGGAGAAAATCATGGGGGCAGACGAGAAGATTCTGGCCTTAGAGGAGCGGCTTTTCATGGAGCTTGTAACCTTTGCGCAAGACTTTATCCCGCAGATTCAGACCAATGCCAACGCCATCGCACGGCTCGACTGCCTGCTTTCGTTTGCCTGCGCGGCCGAGGAAAACAATTACATAAGGCCGCAGATTGACGATTCCGAGGCTCTTGAGATACGCGGCGGACGCCATGCCGTGATTGAAACGCAGATGCCGGTGGGCGAGCGTTATGTGCCGAACGACATCATGCTCGACACAGAACGCCAGCAGATAATGATAATAACGGGTCCGAATATGGCCGGAAAGTCGGCTCTGCTGCGTCAGACGGCCTTGATAGTACTGATGGCTCAAGTAGGCTGCTTTGTGCCGGCAGAGGGTGCGAAAATAGGTTTGGTGGACAAAATCTTTACTCGTGTGGGTGCGTCGGATAATATTTCGCTTGGCGAATCGACCTTTATGGTGGAGATGACCGAGGCCGCCAACATCCTGAATAATGTGTCGTCGCGCTCGCTTGTGCTCTTCGACGAGCTTGGCCGTGGCACGTCCACCTACGACGGAATAAGCATTGCGTGGGCGATAGTGGAGTATCTGCACGAGACGAAGCGTGCCGGCGCACGCACTCTCTTTGCCACCCACTATCACGAGTTGAACGAAATGGAGAAGAATTTCCGCCGGGTGAAGAACTATAACGTGTCGGTGAGGGAGGTAGACGGTAAGGTTATCTTCGTCAGAAAACTTGAGCGAGGCGGTTCGGAACACTCTTTTGGTATTCATGTGGCCGAGATTGCGGGTATGCCGAAGAGCATTGTGAAGCGCGCGAATGTAATATTGAAGCAGCTCGAGGCCGACAATGCTCAGGTGGGTGCTGTTGCCAAGCCGTCGGCTCAGGCCATTGAGGACAGCCGCGAGGGTATGCAGCTTTCTTTCTTCAAGCTCGACGACCCCGTGCTTTGCCAGATTCGCGACGAGATTCTCGGACTCGACATCAACAATCTCACGCCTGTCGAGGCTCTGAACAAGCTCAATGAAATAAAGAAAATAGTGAAGGGAAGATGATAGTTTCCCCTCACTATTTTTTTTATTTTGCAATTTTCATTCTTCGTTCTTCACTCTTCACTATTCACTTTCTTCATGCCTCTGCCGATGAAATAAGCACCGATGAGGATGAACGGGATGCTGAGAATCTGTCCCATGTTGATAGGCAGGGCGGCCTCGAAGGCCACTTGAATCTCTTTGGTGTACTCGATGAAGAAGCGGAATGAGAATATCAATGCCAGACAGAGGCCGAAGAACAGGCCGGAACCAACTTTCCGGGGCTGCCGCTTGTAGATGGCGAATATCAGAATGAAGAACACAAGATAGGCGATGGCTTCGTAGAGCTGGCCCGGATGGCGCGGATAGGTGTCGACGCGCTCGAAGATAAACGCCCACGGAACATCCGTTACGCTGCCTATAATCTCAGAGTTCATCAAGTTGCCGAGGCGTATGAACGTGGCCGTGATGCAGGCGCAGATACCCATATTGTCGAGAATGACCAGCGGCTTGATGCCCGTGTGCCGCACGTAGAGCCACAGTCCGATGAGCAGTCCGATTACGCCGCCGTGCGACGCAAGCCCCTGATAGCCGACATACTTCCATGTTCCGTCGGCAAGGTGGCGCATCGGGATGAACATCTCGATGAAGTGGTCGAACGAGCCGAGGAAATAGTCAGGCTCATAGAACAGGCAATGGCCCAGACGAGCACCCAAAAGGATGCTCACGAAGACATAGATAAACAGTGGCTCAAACTTGTCCGCGCCCAATTTCTGCTCCTTATAGAGCCGTTGCATGAGCAGATAGCCCAGCGTGAGACCTACAAACCAGCACATTCCGTACCAGCGCAGGGCGAGACTGCCGATATGGCATATTGTCTCGTCGGGATTCCAGACAATGTAACTAAGTGTGTTCATAACTCTTGTTGTTTCTTCTTTCTTATTGGTCTAATTAGTCCAATTAGCCTTATTAGTCCAATTAGTCTAATTAGCCTAATTAGTCTAATTAAACATTAAACCTGAAGTGCATGATGTCGCCGTCCTGCACCACGTAGTCCTTGCCCTCGATGCCTAACTTTCCGGCCTCGCGCACGGCTGCCTCGGAGCCGTATTGTATGTAGTCCTCATACTTGATGACCTCTGCGCGGATGAATCCCTTCTCGAAGTCGGTGTGGATAACGCCGGCACACTGCGGAGCCTTCCAGCCCTTATGGTATGTCCACGCTTTCACCTCCATCTCACCGGCGGTGATAAAGGTCTCAAGATTCAGCAGCGAGTAAGCCTTCTTTATCAGTCGGTTCACGCCACTCTCCGTCAGTCCCAGCTCGTCAAGGAACAGTTGCTTGTCCTCGTAGGTCTCTAATGAGGCAATGTCCTCCTCCGTCTTGGCTGCAATCACCATAGCCTCGGCGCCCTCTTCGGCCGCCAGAGCCTCAATCTTCTGAGAATATTCATTGCCCGTTTTCGCCGCCGTCTCGTCCACGTTGCACACGTAGAGCACTGGCTTCGATGTCAACAGGAACAAGTTGCGGGCCGCTTCCTGCTCCTCCTTACTGTCAAACTCCACCGTGCGGGCATTCTTTCCCTGCTCCAGCGCAGCCTTGTAAGCCTCCAATACAGCCACCTCAATCTTCGCATCCTTGTTGCCGCCCACGGCAGCCACCTTCTGTTGTTTCTGCAAACGCGCCTCTATCGTCTCAAGATCTTTCAGTTGCAGCTCCGTATCGATGATTTCCTTGTCGCGTATCGGGTCGATGGTGCCGTCCACGTGAGTGATATTCTCGTCGTCGAAGCAGCGCAGAACGTGGATTATCGCATCCGTCTCACGGATGTTTCCGAGGAACTTGTTGCCCAGTCCCTCGCCCTTGCTCGCTCCTTTCACGAGTCCGGCGATGTCTACTATCTCGCACGTTGCCGGTACGATGCGTCCCGGGTGTACAATCTCCGCGAGCTTCGTCAGTCGCTCGTCCGGTACGGTTATCACTCCGAGATTAGGTTCTATTGTGCAAAAAGGGAAGTTGGCTGCCTGCGCCTTTGCGCTCGACAGACAATTAAAAAGTGTGGACTTGCCCACGTTGGGAAGTCCCACGATACCGCATTTCAGTGCCATTTCTTATCTAACAATTATGTATATACGATTGCAAAATTACTATTTTTAATTGACATAACCTGTCTTTTGCGTGTGTAAATCAATCTCGTGCCTATTTTTCCTGACTAAAAGCGTCCCTTTGCCTCTATTTCTTTATTATCTTTCAGCTCCATAACTTACCTGCATTCTTCATACTCGTTCCTACTGCAAGGACTAATTGACAGCATCTCAGCGCAATGCTCGCTCTTCCTCTCTGGCTTCGCCTTCCTCCTCCTCGCTCGGGATAGCTGGAGCAAGCTCCACTCTCCTCTCGCTTGTTCGTCGGTTGAAAGTAGTATTTACTACATTCTTGAAAGAGTACTGTAGCCAATTACTCGGGTAATTTGGCTTTAGTACTCGAGTATTCCGGCTTTAGTACTTGAGTAATTCGGGCTTAAATACTCAAGTATTTCGGCCTTAGTACTCGAGTAATTCCGGCTTTAGTACTCGGAATGGCTGCAATCAAATTGTCAAACGGCAGCAATTTGGGTTTAGAAAGAGAATAAAGTAGTAACACATATTTTATGTCTTGGTAATCTTAACCGCCTTAAAATTTGTGGTTTTCGATAATTTTCCATATTTTTGTAACGTCTATCCATTACCGGAAGCCTTACGGTGACGGTTGGGTGGGCTACATATATTTGAAAAGGCGTTTAACTGACGCTTTGTTTCTGACGGTCTAAGAATCTCGCAAATTCAAACTATCTGTCAACGACAAAGCAGCGTGAACGCCCCTATGGGTGGATTATATTCAGCCACTATCATGCTTATCTCCGTGTGAGATCAGGTATGGTGTGTTTGTTATATTCCTGATACGTGGGGCTTTCGGCGTTGCTCGTTCTGACAGATAGGGCAATGCGAGAGCCTTTAGGCCGTGGAGCGAGCAACAGGATCGGCTCCACGTTTTTTCTGTATATGCTATAACACGCTTTTTTATTATGCCGATGTGGAGCTGTCGGCAAACAAAAATGTTATAACATGAAACAAACTATTCACAAATTCCTATTGCTGGCGGTAATGGCAATAGCTGGGGTTATTAATGTAGCGGCATACGATTGCTGCATTGACGGAATCTACTACAATTTGAAAGCAAGTGACAATACTGCAGGAGTTACGTATGGTCGTTATTATTATTCTTATGAAGGTTCCATTATCATACCAGAGAAAATCACCTATGAGGGAGTGGAATATACGGTAACACGTATCGCAAGTGAGACATTCTATGAATGCTTAAATCTTACTTCTGTAGTCATTCCTAATACCGTTACAAGTATTGGAGGTCGTGCTTTTTACGGTTGCACAGGTCTCACATCAATATCAATCCCTAACTCTGTTACAAAGATTGAATATGAAGCATTTGACTGTTGTATTTAGAGCCTTATAACTAACCATAACAAACTATGACCAACTACATCTAAAGCCTTGGTTTTCAATACTCTTTGAATTTTAACACTTTCTGAGTGCTTTTTGACAGTTCCCGATTTTCCACATAATTTTGCAACGTATTTCTACCGTGGAGAATTTGCGGAGCTTTTATTTTGTCATATCGTGAACATTGTTGACATGAGTTTACAAGTGGTTACGATGGGTGACAAATTTAAGGCGGATATGCAAAAAGCGTCATGCCGTGGACTGAGTTGACATGAGTTGTCAAAGGTTCACTTCCGTTTACTCCTTTGATGGAATACTCAAATGATGTGGAACAACGTAATATCAAAGAGTATGAGAACGACAAGAAAATGTGAATTCTGTGGCAAGACATTCGTGCCCAAGAGCGGTATGCAGAGATATTGCTCTGAGAGTTGTCAGGCAGAGGCTAAGCGTATCAGAAAGAAAAGACAGCAGGACTTTATTAACGGCATTGAGCCTATCATGGAGCTGCAATGTCAGGAGTATCTGACTTTCTCCAAAGCTGCCATATTGAGGGGCTGCACCCGACAATATGTATATAAACTTGTGGCTAACGGCAAATTGAAGGCTTCAAGACTTAGCAGCAGGATGGCATTCGTGAGGAAATCAGATATTGAGAGGATGTTTGAAGCAAATCCCTATAAACGTGTGATTCCATGTTGCAAGGCAAGCAATAAGCCAAGTGCAAAGAAAAAGCCTAAAGAGCAAGCACCGACAGGAGGGAAAGAGGAGAATGAGGTGCTTGACTATTATTCGGGCGACGAGGTTATGGCTCTCTATAAAGTAAAGAGGTCATGGCTATATACTTCCGCAAAGCGTAATCAGATACCGATGTGCCGTATTGCTGGAAAGAACTATTACAGCAAACGGCATGTTGAGGACTGCCTTGGACTGACCGTTGACACTTCTACTATTACCGAATGGCTTACGACAAATGAGGTCTTTGAGGAGTTCGGCATGAAGCCTACAGCCATCCGTGCATACGTTTACCGCCATCACATACCCACCAAGAAAGAGTACGGCATCACCTATTACTCAAAGACGCATATTGCAGAACTCCGTCAGATGGATATGCTTGCCGATGAACGCTACTGCACCGTTGATGATGTGTCGGAGAAATACGGACTGTCAAAGGCAAATATCCATCATATTGCCAAAGTCCACGGCATTGAGAAGATAAAAGTGGGTGTCAAAAACCTGCTGTTACTAGCCGATGTGGAGCGTGTAATGGCGGAAAGAGCAGCCAAAGGACTCTGAAAAACAAATTATTTCATCGTTATCCATTAATTACTGCAAATAATTGGAATAACGGAAGTTTCATTTTGTTCCTTTGCAAAAGCGAAAACAGGCTGCACCTCGGCATAATTCAAATGAATTTGATTCTGCTCTCGGTTTGCACTGTCTTTGCAACCATAAAAGGCATTTTGCCAAGAATATTAATCATTAATTAAATACAACTATGAGCAACATTTGCAAAACCGTGTCACTGCGCACACGCAAAATCAAGGACGGACGCATGCTGTCCTATTACCTTGACTATTATCCCGGCTATCGTGACGAGAGCACGATGAAGATTATCCGCCATGAGTCGCTCGGCATATACATCTATGCCAAGCCGAAGAACCAGACAGAGCAGAAGTACAACCTCAGCCTAACGGCAAAGGCGGAGGCGATACGCTGCCGCCGCTTTGAGTCTATCGTCAACGAGCGTTATGACTTCTTCGACAAGGAGAAGATGAAAGGTGATTTCCTTGCCTACTTCAAGAAGCTGGCAGACAAGAAGAACTCCAAGTGGCAGCACGTCTATATGCACTTTTATACCTTTATGCAGGGCAAGTGTACTTTCGCAGAGATTAACGTTGACCTGTGCAACAAATTCCGTGAGTATCTGCTGAATGCTCCGCAGGGCTTGCACAAGAACCGCAAGCTGCACATAAATTCCGCTGCCAACTACTGGTCAACATTCCGTGCCCTGCTGCATACCGCCTACCGTGACCATAAGATAAAGGAGAATCCTAACGGTTTCTTGGAGCGCATAGAAACGATACCGACAAACAGGGAGCACCTCTCGCAAGAGGAGGTTATCCGTCTGGCATCTACGCCATGTGATGTTCTTGTTCTAAAGAAAGCCTTTCTCTTCGCTTGTCTGACAGCGTTGAGAAAGAGCGACATCATGAAACTGACTTGGGAGGAAATTCAGCCATACGGCAACGACGGCATGATGTATGTCACCACACGAATGCAGAAGACCAAGGACATCGTGCACAACCCAATCAGCGAAGAGGCTCTTGAGCTGATAGGCTACTCGCCAGAGAAACGTGGCAGGGTGTTTCCTGACTTACGTGACTCCATGACACAGGCACCGCTTAAAAAGTGGCTGAAAGCTGCAAATATAACCAAGAAAATCACGTTCCATTGTACTCGCCACAGCTTCGCTTGCCTTCAGCTGGACGCAGGAACAAGCATTGTTGTGGTGCAGCACTGTCTCGGTCACAAGAATGTGTCAACCACAGAGGTGTATGCCAAGATTTCCGATGCGCAGAAACGTGCCTCGGTAAACCGTATCACGTTGAAATAACCACAAAAAAGACACTTAACCAAAGGGCTGTCGGAACAATAACATTCCCACAGCCCTTTTTCTCGTTTTATTGGTACTATTCACTATCGTAGTTAGAACCAATCTGAAAAATACGCCCTAATATCTGTTGATATTTGAGCATAACTATAAGAACAACCTTAATCTCCCTTTACCTTTGTATCAAATTTTCAGCAACAACAGTGAACAACAACTTGTTTCAGAGTATGAATTTCATCTTAAAATCATACTTGAACGCTAACAAAGCGTAAAAGACAGGCTAACAGAAGATGTAATTTCAACCATTACATAACCTCACTTGTAACTTTGCAGCTGATATTTGAAATAGTAATCATAAAATAAACAATATAATGAAAACAAACAAATTATTCTCAGACTGGGCAATCTACATGATTGCGAGCCCTGCCATCCTTGCCATCTCTCTCATGGCAGCATTGTATGTGAGCTGTGATTTTCACAATGACAGCTTTGTAAAGTCAGTAACCTTTGTTGGGAGCAACATTTTGCTTTGGATAATATACCTAACTATAGTAAACTGTCCATACGAGGTAATGTGCGTCATGCAGAAGAACGCAGTTAAAAAGTTTTTTTCGGATATGCCTGTTAGCGAAACATTGTCAGAGGCAACAATACCGCAGCCTGAACCTGTACGATACAGCCATGATGATTATGTAAAGAGAGTTGAGGCACAGGAAAAAGAAAGGCATGATGAAAAGGAAAGACGTTTAAAGGCTGTTCTTGAATACACCCACCGCACAATGTCGAGGTTTCTTCACGAGGAAGAGTTGAACACTCTTCTTGACGAGATAAGAAAATGGAGCGAGGATTTCAATTATACTCCATGTGTCATCAACCGTTTCAAGAAAAATGTGGGAAACCTACCTCTCAGGCATTTTGTCTGGAATATTGCTGAGCGTCTGGGCAGACGTGAGTACAATATGGCAATAAGAATTGACTTCATCAGGACATTATTTCCCAAACCATTTGAAGGTCTTGACTATAGTACCTTGAAAAATCTCAAAGCGCCGTGTTCCAAAGAATTAATCCCAATAGACGAGCCTGTCAACGGAGAGCTGTTTTTTCATGATATGTCAGAGGATTTTCCCGAATAATCATCATTAGTAGAGTTATTCTTTCGTGAATGACAAATGATTGTCACGAACACGATTAACGGAAGTATCATTTTATTCCTTTGCATCAGTTTTTAATATCAAACGAATATGAATGATACGTTAACTTTCAACGACCTTCCTATGGTCGTAGCCCAGCTTCGGGATGAGGTAGTGGGCATGAAGCAGATGATAAGCAGTCTGCAAGTACAGAACAAGCCACAAAGGGCAAACACGCACATACCCATGAGCGTGGAGGAGGCATCGGCATATCTGAAAATGCCTATGGCTACCCTCTACATGAAACTTGGCAACGGCAGCATCCCTGCCACCAAGCCCGGCAAGCGTTATGTGCTCTATCAGGACGAGCTTGACAAGTGGCTGGAGACCAACCGCAAGAATCCTGTGCCCCTGACAGCCGAGGAGGAGAACGCAGCAATTCTTGCAGCCAACAGACGTAAACCGAACAAAAGAACGTGGTGAGTATGGAAGACTGTTATAATTTCTCGTTTTTCCGTGCTCCTGTCCAGAACACGGTTCCGTCAGTCGCATTCAGCATACTTGATGCCTACCGCTACATCTTAGAGCCGATTGCCAAGGAGCGCACGGAACAGCTTCGTGCCATAGCCTCACAAGATGAAGCCAGACGGTTCAAGGCACAGAACTTTGACTACTGCACATTCTCCGGGCTGTTCAAGTCACGCTCTTCCTCACAACTCATCCGACATTCAGGGCTGATATGTCTGGACTTTGACCATGTGGATGATATTCCTGCTCTGAAAAGGCAATTACTGGAGCATGAGTTTTTTGAAACGATCCTTATGTTCACCTCCCCTTCGGGCAATGGGGTGAAATGGATTGTTGAGGTGAACCTGCAAGGATGGGAGCATTCCCATTTTTTCAAATCCATGGCAAATTGCCTGAAGGCAACAGGTATTCCGCCAGTTGACAGTTCGGGCAGTGATGTGGCAAGAGCATGCTTCCTGCCATACGACCCTGATGTATATATCAATCCTAAATACCAAGACTATGCCAAAGAAGACTTTTATACCCCAGCAGTGGGAAGAATGCTCAGATGAGACTTCAATATCTGTCAAAAACAATTCCTTCAAGGATGATAGCAGCAATGATGTGGAACGGATTGTTTCCCTGATTGAGCAGAATGCCACAGACATTGCGCCATCATACGAGGAATGGGTGAAACTTGGTTTTGCGTTGGTTGACGGTTGTGGCGAGAATGGGCGTGGATATTTTCTGCGCCTGAGCTCCCTTCATGCCGGTTGTACCACAGAGGCTGCCGAGTCGCAGTATGACAAATGTCTGCGTTCCGGCAATTCAGGTGTCACCATATCCACCTTCTTCCATCTGGCAAAACAGGCAGGAATATCCATTTCCTTGCCTGATGGCAATATGGAAATTTGGCAAAATGGCAATTTGAGAGGCTGTGTGGACAGACAAAATGGTGCTGAAATATCCAAATTACCAAATTGCCAGTGTGGTAATATGGAAAAATCTGAGGAAAAAGGTGTTTCAAATATCCAAATTGCCAAATATCCATTTATCCAAAGTGGAAAAACGGACATTTCGGACAAATGGATAATTGGGGAGGATGAGCTGCCGCTTTTCCCGGAAGAGGTATATACCCATCTCCCTCCTGTTCTTGACCGTGTGGTAAGGAGTGCCATATCACCAACGGACAGGGACATGCTGCTGATTGGTGCAATATCGGTATTGTCCTCCACACTTAGTCAGGTTATGGGAGTCTATGACGAGCGCATTGTTTACCCCAACCTGTATCTCTTTGTTTCCGCAGATGCAGGAATGGGCAAGGGAACATTGACACTTTGCCGTGAACTGGTTGAGCCGATAAATGCAGAATTGCGTAATATCTCCAGACAGATGCAGGAAGATTCTGGCAACAATAAGGAGAAGGATATTCCCATGCGTACACTTATCATTCCTGCCAACAGCAGTGCCAGTGCGTTCATCAAGACCTTGGCAGACAATGAAGGTGTCGGTCTGTTGTTTGAGACGGAGGGCGACACGCTCAGCCAGACATTGAAGTCTGACTACGGCAACTATTCCGACACGCTGCGCAAGGCTTATCATCATGAGCCTGTATCGCTGTGCAGGCGTAAGGACAGGGAGCACCTTGAATTTGACTGTCCTAAACTGAGTGTCGTGCTGGCAGGAACACCGGGGCAAGTTCGCAATCTTATACCTGATTCCGAGAACGGACTGCTCAGCCGTTTCATGTTTTTCAATGTGAAGTTTGAGAAAGGCATCCGTGACGTGTTCGCCGTGACCGACTCCAGGCAGTCCAAGACAGAGGCTTTCCGTCTGTTGGGCGAGCAGTACAAGGAGCTTATGGGCAAGATACACCGTGAGGCATCGGCATACGAGGTGAGTATTCCACCGTTTCTGCACGGTCATTTCATGGATCACTATAACCAGTTGAACGATGAGTGTTGCGAGGCTATCGACAACAGGATGCAGGGCGTGGTGAGAAGGAACGGACTGATGGCGTTCCGCATCATGATGGTGCTGACTGTAATACGGCACATGACAGATGATATTTATCATCCGATGGAGGAAGGACAGCATCTTAAATTGGAATGTTCCGATGAGGATTACCACACAGCACTCACCATGACAGAGACATTGCTGTATCATTCCGCATATATGTATCGTATTTTGGAGAAGCCTGCAACACGGGCATCAGAATCCATCAAGAACGACAGAAGAGAGGTTTTGTACAACATGTTGCCTGACAGTTTTACCAAGCAGGAATACCTGTCTGTGGTCAGACAGTTGGAATACAGCGAGAGCACATGTAACAAATGGATAGACAGGTATGTGGCAGAAAACCGCCTGCGGCATTGCGGACATTCCCGATATGAAAAGGTGCTGACGTGAGCTTGCTCATGCACGGACTTTTGCAAAAGTCCATGAACATAATAGGGACTTTTAGATTCACTTGCTTACACCGCTCACTTAAAAAGTCCTATTATGCTCAGGCTCCGCCCGAGACCTGCCACAATTATACCGAAATGTTCCACCATTTTCAATGTATCATAAAACAAGTAATCTATATGCAAAGCAATATACCACGTGCCGCCATTCATGTCGGCAACGACAAGAAATCATTCTCTGCACAGGTCGGCAACGAGGCAGAGCGCAGAGGCTGGGATGAGAATGTATATCGGCTGAAGAATGCCGATAAGGACAAGTACAACCATTATAACTTCTCACGTAAGAGTCTCAACTTTGAGATTGTCAAGGGCGGTAGGGTCGCTCCGCTTGGCTCCAATCCCATACCATTGCATGAGCGTGTCCAGATGCGGCTTGACGAGTTGGGCTTCAAGCCATATATGGATGCCAAGCATCCTGACCAAGTCTCAAAGAACAGTCCCAACTGTACTGTCGGCATGATATTCAGCGGCGACCATGACGTGCTGTATAGTCTCGCTTTTGGCAATCAGAAGTTAGACACCTCCGACCCGAATGCAGACCACAGCCATGTCATCCTGCAACAGGGAATCATGCAATGGGCAAAGGACACATACGACTTTGCATGCAGGAAATGGGGTGAGGATAACATCGTGAGTTTTGCAGTCCATTGTGATGAGACAAGCATCCATGCTCATGTTCAGACCATTCCTGTGGAGAGAGTCAAGAGACGTGGGCGAATCGGAAGCCTGTATATAAACAAGGACAATCCGAATATGGTACTATCCACAAAGGAATGGAAAGCATTGCCTAAAGAAGAGCGAGCGAACTACACGAAGCAGACAGCATCAAAAGCTTTTGTGGAGAGGGTATCATACGCCAAGGTCTGGGGTGAGACAAGAAAGGAGAAATCGGAATATCTCTCCCGGCTTCATACGGACTACCACAAAGAGGTGGGCTGTAAGTATGGGCTCACACGTGGCATCCCTTATGATGAGCTGTCAGAGGAGGAGAAGCGTGGACGGAAGCACAAAAACAAGGTGGTGCTTGAAGCTGAGCGTCAGGCAAAGGCTGCTCTTGACAAGGTCGGGAAGTATGCCGAGCTTGCCATTATCGACCGGAAGGAGCTTACCATCCCTTTGCTTAATGTCAAGGCACCAGTTCAGGAGGCAATGAAGACAGTGGAAAAGGAACTTGGTATTCCTATTCCTGCAATGATGGGGCAGAAAGCATGGCGAGAGGAACGTACAGCCAACATCAATGCTGCCATAAAAGCCTTGGTAGAAAGTATCAACGAAGCTCGTAACAAACAGAATGAAGGAATCAAAGCTTCTGCCAGCAGGGTATATACCTATTACATGCAGAACCTCAACCGCCTTATCAAGGAGAACAAAGCCATTTTGTCAGAGAACAATGTATTGAAAGCTGAGAACGCCAAGGTCAAGGAACGTATCTCACAGCTTGACGAGAATGCCGTCAGACGAGTTGCCGCACAAAAGGATGAAGTGATATTCGGTCTCAGGAAACAGTTGGCTACAGCAAACAGTTCTCTTGCCACCTTAGGTAATGATTACAATGCCCTGCTGTCAAAGTACAAGTATCTTCTTATTCAATGGAATGACTTGAAGCAACAGCCAGAAATCGTTGAAGCCATAGAGCGTGTGGATAAGAGACAAAAGCAAGAAACTGCGAGAAAGCGTGAGGAGCAAGCCCGACAATCCAGACATGAAGGTGTCATCAACCGTTTCATTGATGAAGGGCATGGCTCACTTGGCAAGTTCTCAAAGACGGAGCGCATAAATTTTAATGCCAAGGAAGCTAACGCTATATATTACGGCATTGTGGCTACTGCCGTAAAGCATGGCTTGCCACTTAACAACTCGAATGGCATTGGTTACTCTGTTGATAAGTTCCTTTCTGATATGGCATGGAGCGATTGCACTGATTTCCGCAGAGAATGCGTGTCCAGCTGGACAAAGCTGTTTGCGACAAAAGATGTCGTTTATACCGACTCCATAATCAATAACTTCCTTTCATTCGTTGACCACATGTCATGCAGTGCAGACACATACGTTTCGCATGGAGGCTCGAATGGGTGTGCGGACCAACTCTTGAATTGGGACGGAACGCAGAAAATAGGATTGGGGGCTATGCCAAGAAAGAAATTCAAAAGGATTTAGATGTCATTCCAAAAATCTCAAAAGGCTTATTTTGTAAAAGGAAAAGTAATTCTTACTTATAGTGCCAATATGGTTAAACGTGCCGTTATGTAGCATCTTGGCTATATCTGCGAAGCTACAACTTATGCTGAGGATTTAGGCGGAGGAGATTGTGACACGAGGAATTGGGAACGTGACAAGGATGAGGATGAACAGGAGTGGATTAGACGGTGTCTGCATCAGGCAGCTCGAATGATAAAGCCGAGGAGAGGAAGAAGATTTAGACGATAACCTTAGCAAATTACAGGTAAATTAGAATCAATACTAATTTGCCTGTTTTTCAATGGCTTATTCTTACTTAACACTTTGTTCAGCAAATTACCAGTAAATTAACAGATCTATTATTCTTGTAATTAATGATAGGCAAGAAAATGGTTCATCCGACATTTCGAGTGATGCGACAGTCATGCAAGGCATAGAGCCTTA
>ERZ1027188.296-NODE-296-length-21768-cov-4.891908_pt1 | contig 21768 bp, 17 predicted proteins | sample MGYA00519273_ERZ1027188 | MGnify/ENA primary metagenome ERZ1027188 (study PRJEB26926, sample SAMN06164623) | human gut metagenome | biome: ENVO:00009003; feature: ENVO:2100002; material: ENVO:00002003 | host: Homo sapiens | place: USA | collected 2012 ... | reverse complement strand
GGCTCGGAGATGTGTATAAGAGACAGGAACGGGTGTTCCGCTTTTTTAATCGGCTTTCCTTTGACGGATTCCAGTTCCGGAAAAGAAAGCACGTCGGTGATTTTATCCACGCCGCGCATCTCCGCGTTGAGACGGCGGATTTCTTCCTCGCCGACGAACTCGCACTCGATTTTCAACGGCACGTCCGTCTGCACGAAACGCGAAAGCGCCTCTTCGATTTTCGCCGCGTTTTCCGCGTCGATGACGTCCGCTTCGTTTTCGCCGAACGCTTCCAGAATAAACTTTTTGCCTTTCATCGCTTAATCGTCCTCTTTTTTGCCGTAGTGTATGGACGGATAATCCACCCGCTTGTGATATACGCCCGTGAGCGCGTTGACCAGCGTGATCCTGAGCAGCGTGAGATCCGCCATGGTGATGTCGCATTCGGCGAACTGTTCCTGATTCATGCGTTCTTCGATGAGCCGGCGCACGCGCTTTTCCACTTCCTCCGGCGTTTTGTTGGGCAGAGAACGGGTGGCGGCTTCCGACGCGTCCGCAACCATGATGATCGCCGCGATTTTGCTTTGCGGCTTGGGCCCCGTATACGAAAAATCTTCTTTGTTTACTTCGCCGCCGTACATTTTCTGCGCCTTTGCGTAGAAATAGCCGATTGCCAGCGTGCCGTGATGCTGCAACGCCACGTCCGCGAAAAATTCGGGCAGGTGGTTGGAAAGAATCAGATCGTGCCCGTCGGTGGTGTGCGAACGAATGATATCCGCCGAAAGTTCGGGCGTGAGCTCGTCGTGCAGGTTGTACTCGCCCTGATTTTCGGTGAAATATTCGGGGTGGTGCAGTTTGCCTACGTCGTGATACAGCGCGGCGGCGCGGGCAAGTTCCGCGTCTTCGCCCAGCGCGACGGCACATTCTTCCGCCAGCTGCGATACCACGGCGGAGTGGTTGTAAGTGCCCGGCGCTTCCTCTTTGAGCTTTTTGAGAAGCGGGGAATCCAGCGAAGTGAGTTCGCGCAGGCGGAACACCGTAAGCACGGAGAACATGGATTCGAACAGCGGCAGAAAAAGCAGGAACAGCACCGCCGAGGAGATACCGCCGATGAAGCCGTAGCCGAGGTTGATCCAGATGTTGCGCGCCGCGCCCGTCTGTTCGAACGAGCTGCCGCCCGAAGCCATGGAAGAAATTTCAAGCAGGAACACGATGAAATCCATCGGCGCCGCGATGAGAAGCCCCACGAGCACCACGCGGAGGCGGGTACGCAGTCTGTTTGCCGCGAAAATGGCGATCATGCCGCCGGAAAAGGCGATCATCAGCGCCGAATAGATGCTTTGCGCGGACGGCGTTACCGTGGAGAAGTTATCGAAAATAAACAGCAGCAACGCGTTGACGATATTCATGAACATGGCGCTGCGCCTGCCGAGAAGAATAAACGTAAGCAGCGCGCAAAGCGCCACGGGGCGCGCGTATACGTTGAGCCATTTGCCCGTGAGCACGCACAGGATAAAGCTTAAATCGAGAATGACGAACACGAGCATGATGCTCTTGCCCTCGTACAACACCGACCGCTCTTCGAAGAAAAAGTAGAAATACGTGATGAATACGAGCAGCATCACGCAAAAAGCGATATAGATATAGTTTGCCTTATTTTCTTCCAGCGTCTGCTTTATGTTGCCGAGGCTGCCGCCCATGAGCAGCGTTGCCACGACGACAAGCAGAATGAACAAATTGAGAAGGAACAGCAACGCGCTGCCCCATACGTCGCGCTTCGTCCAACGCCGCATTTTCGATACGTCAGGATTCATTTCACGTTTTCTCCTTTGTGCCGCCCGTCCGCTTCGGGCAGAGTTTCTCCGCGCGCCGCGGATAAGGCGGAGCGTCTTTTTTCTTCGCGTTCGCGCGCAAGCGCCTCTTCGCGCTCCTCGTCTTTTTCGTAAGCCTTTACGATGCGCATGACAAGCGGATGGCGCACCACGTCTTTATCGGAAAGCATGCACACCTGCACGCCTTCTACGTCTTTGAGAATTTTCGCGGCATGGGTAAGCCCGCAGGATTTGCCGCGCGGCAGATCTACCTGCGTTGCGTCGCCCGTTACCACCGCTTTGCTGCCCTCGCCCATGCGCGTTAAAAACATTTTCATCTGTTCGCGCGTGGTGTTCTGCGCTTCGTCTAAAATAATGAACGCAGAAGAGAGGGTTCTGCCGCGCATGTACGCAAGCGGAGCCACTTCGATGACGCCGCGTTCCATCAGTTTTTCGTACTGTTCGGCGCCGAACATTTCCTGCAGAGCGTCGTATAAGGGGCGGAGATACGGATCGACTTTTTCCTGCAGATCGCCGGGCAGAAAGCCGAGATTTTCGCCCGCTTCCACCGCGGGGCGGGTGAGAATGATTTTTTCCGCCTTTTTCGCTTTGAAAGCCGCCACCGCTTTGGCTACGGCGAGATACGTTTTGCCCGTGCCCGCGGGACCGATGCCGAATACGACGGAATTTTTATCGATGGCTTCGGCGTAACGCTTCTGCCCCAGCGTTTTGCACTTGATTTTTTTACCGGTGGCGGTGGTTGCCACGACGCCGTCGAACAGTTTTTCGGTTTCTTCCGATTCGCCCGATTTTGCCGTTTCGATACAGTACAGAATCTGACGTTCGTCGATCCGCTCGCCTTTTTCCGCCGCGCCCGCCGCCGCTTTCAGCGCTTTTTCGCACAGGACGACGTTCTCTTTTTCGCCGCTGATTTTCAAAGTTAAGCCGTCGGCGACGGAAATTTCCACGCCGAGCTCCGCCGAAAGCGTTTTCAGATTTTCGTCGTAGGCGCCGAGAAGTTCGCAAAGCCTGTCCGCCGAGGAAGCTTCGAAATATACCGTTGTGCGTTTTTCGCTTTTCATTCCGATTGATTTTTCTCCGATGTTGTAAATCGCCGTTTCGTTTGTTTTTACTCCGGGCGGCGCCACTTTGCGGCGGCGGGCGCGTTTTTCGCAAGGCGAATATTTTCTTGCAAGACTAATAATTGAGCGTTTCGATTGCCGTATAGGCGATTTTTACGAGGTATCTGCCGTTTCCGATTTGTTCCGCGCTTGCCGTTCCGATAAGAAAATCGTCGGTTTTTTCCGTTCCGGCAAGAGTGAACTTTGCGACGGCAAGCGCCTCCGCCTGCGTTTGCGCTTCCGTTTCCGCTTCGTACGTGCAGGCGATTTCCGCGCGGGCGCTTACGGTGATTTTCGTGAATTTTTCGCTTTCGCCCTCGCCCGAACGCAGCGAGGCGTACACAAGCGGAGTACCGGCGACGATTTTCGCGCCCGGCCGCGCCGCCCGTTCGCCGCGAAGCACGGTGAGAGACAGCAACGTGCCCGCGTGCTTTGCCGTCATGTCGCCCGGCATCGGCTCCGCTTCCGAAAACGGGGAACGGCGCGCTTCCACGTACAGCACCGTGCCTTTCTTTTGCACGGAAGCGTAACTTGCGCCGTCGAGCGAAAGAATTTTCGCGGAAATTTCTTCCGCCTGCGCGTCGGCGAAACGGGAAAACGCCGTAACGCCGCTTTCACGGACGATTCGCCGCGCCTGCCTGCACAAAGCACCGTCGCCCGTGTATACCGCGTCGAACACGAAATTATCGGCGAACGCGGTGATAAGAAGAAACGCCGCCGCCCCGGCAAGCAATCCGGCGCGTTTCTGCAAGCCTTTCAGCCGCGGAAAGACGCCCGTTTCGCCGAGCGATATCGCTTCGTAACCGCCCCGCTCTGCTTTATTATACCACGTTTTCGGATAAATTGCAAAAACTTTTCGCGCCTGTTTGCCTTTTACCTCGAAGGTTACGGCGTCTTTTTCGGTTTTTTTTACGTTGTACAGGTCGATTTTTGCGTTTTTCAGGCGCGTTAAGGCGATTTCCGCATTTTTGCCGCGAAGCCGGAATTTTTCGCCGTGCCAAAGCAGAGCCGCGTTCATTTGCCGCCGTCCTTTGCCGCTTGCGCCGCTATTTCGGGCGTTTCGGCTCTGTTTGCGGGCGCGGCGGCGTTTACTATCGTTTCGGGCGTTGCGGGCGCGGCGGCGGTAAAATATTCCATCGAGAAAATTCTGCCGAGAAGCTCGAAATCGCCGCTCTGAAACTTGCCGACGGAAAAATTTTCGCCCGTAACTTTCAGCGATCCGCCGGAAAAACGCAGCGTTACCGTTTTCGGCGAAAAACCGTCGAACGATTTTACGCCCTGAAAATATCCGCCGCCGCCCGTGAAAAACAGACATCTGCCTTTCGGCGCCACGTTGCGTAGAAGATTTCCGCCGATTTCGTTGAATAGCCGCATACTCCACCGCCTTGCCCGTTTATGCCTATATATATGCACATAAACCGCGGAGTATGCGCGGGAAGCTCGCCGAGGCAAACAAAGAAAAACTAATTTTCGGGGGTGGCGAACTGGCTGGTGTAGAGGTTGTAATAATAGCCGCGCTTTTTAAGCAACGTTTCGTGATTGCCCTGTTCCACCACGTTGCCCTGCTCCATCACAAGGATAATATCGGCGTTTTTGATGGTGGAAAGACGGTGCGCCACGATAAAGCACGTTCTGCCTTTCATCAGTTTATCGAACGCATCGGAAATGCGGCGTTCCGTGCGGGTATCCACCGAGGATGTGGCTTCGTCGAGAATGAGCATATCGGGAAGGGAAAGCATGATGCGCGCGATGCAAAGCAGCTGCTTCTGCCCCGCCGAAAGGTTCACTTCTTCGGTGATGTACGTATCGTAGCCATGCGGCAGGCGCGAGATGAAACCGTGCGCGTGGCAGGCTTTCGCCGCGGCGATCATTTCTTCGTCGGTAGCGGATTCGCGACCGATTTTTAAATTTTCGCGTACCGTGCCCGTCTTTAAAAACGTTTCCTGCAACACCATGCCGTAGCGGGAACGGAGAGATTTGCGGTTGACGGTGCGGATTTTTGTGCCGTCTACCGTGATTTCCCCCGCGTTGACGTCGTAAAAACGCATTAACAGGTTGATGAGCGTAGTTTTGCCGCTGCCCGTTCTGCCTACGATTGCCACGCGCTTGCCGCCCTCCGCCGTGAGCGAAAGATTTTCGATGAGTTTCTGCCCCTCGGTGTAGGCGAAGCTGACGTTTTCAAGCCGCACTTTGCCCTCGGTTACGATAAGATCGCCGAGCGACGAATCGGGCGCTTCTTCCGCTTCGTCCAAAAGTTCGAAAATTCTGCCCGCGCACACGAACGCGCCCGAAAGTTCGGTTACTACCCCGGAAATTTCGTTGAAAGGTTTTGTGTACTGATTTGCATAGGACAGGAATTTGGTGAGTCCGCCAACGGTGAGCGCGCCCGCCGCGGCTGCCGCGCCGGAGCCGCCCTTTGCGATTTGCAGCGCGCCGAACAGCACAACGAGGGCGTACACGGCGTTGTTGACGAACCGGGTAAGCGGGTTGACGAGCGACGAGGAAAACGTTGCCGACATTGCCGCGGATTTGTAAGCGGCGTTCTTTTTTTCGAAATCCGCTTCGTTTTCTTTTTCGTGGCAGAACGCCTGCGCCGTTTTTAAATTGCCCACCGCTTCTTCGGTGAACGATACCTGTTCGCTTCTTGCTATCGTCTGCGCGCGGAAGTACGAATACGTGCGTTTGGCAATGAAACGCGACGTAAAAATAGAAAGCGGCGTAACGAAGATAACGACGAGCGCTATCTTCCAGTTTGTAAGAAGCATCAGGGCGATGGTGCCGCCGATGGTGAGCACGCCCGTGAACAGCTGCGTAAAGCCCATGACGAGCCCGTCCGACACTTCGTCGGCATCGGCTACCACGCGGGAAAGCGTATCGCCGTGGGGGTGGGAATCGAGATATTTCAAGGGCAGGGCGTTGATTTTATCGAACGCCTTGTTCCTGATTTCCTGCACGGTGCGGAACGCGAGGCGGTTGTTGAAAATACCCACCAGCCATTTGGCGACGAAGCCGACGGATATCGCTACGCCGATTTTGTAAAATACGATTTTCAGTTCTTCGAAATTAACGTTGCCTTTGCCTGCGATTAAATCCACGCCGTCGCCCACCAGCACGGGCACGTATAAGGTAGCCGCCACTTCCGCCGCGGCGAACAGAATGACGGCGAGCAGCGAGAACGGATATTTGCCTACGAGCGCAAGAATTCTTTTTAACGTATGCTTCTTCATCGTTGCGCCTCCGTTCCGTACTGGAATTCGTAAATTTCCTTGTATTCCGGGCACGATTTCAAAAGTTCTTCGTGCGTACCCGCGCCGATGATTTCTCCTTCGTCCAGCACCAGAATTTTATCCGCCGTAATCAGCGACGAGGCGCGCTGAGAAACGATGAATACCGTTTGCTTCTTCTCTTTCTGCCGCGCGCGGACGGCGTTGGAAAGCGCGCGTTCCGTGGCGTAGTCCAGCGCGGACGAGCTGTCGTCGAGAATGAGGACGTCCGCGTCTTTCATGAGGGCGCGGGCAACGCTTAAACGCTGTTTCTGCCCGCCCGAAAGGTTGCCGCCGCCCTGTTCCACCACGGCGTCCAGTCCGCCTTTTTGTTTTACCACGTCGTCTGCCTGCGCGCATTTGAGCGCCGCCCATGCCGCATCGTCGCTTAAAGCGGCTTCTTTATCTCCCCAGGCGAGATTGCTGCGCACCGTGCCTTTGAACAAGACCGCTTTCTGCGGCACGACGGCGATTTTTTCGCGCAGTTCTTCGGGCGCGTACGCCGCTACGTTTTTGCCGCCGAGATAGACGCCGCCTTCCGAAACGTCGTAGAAATGCGGCAACAGCGATACGAGCGAAGTTTTGCCGCTGCCCGTGCCGCCGATGACGCCTACCGTTTCTCCCTTTTCTACCGTGAACGAAGCGTTTTTTATGGCGGGCGCGGCGTTTTCGTTGTATTTCAGCGTAACGTTATCGAACACGATATAGCCGGGCTTATCGGTATGCGCTTCCGCCGCGGATTCGTCGATTTTTTTCAGGTCGCCCTGCATGCCGAGGACTCCCTCGATACGCTCGCCGCACGCCAAGGCTTTGGTAACCGTAACCACGAGGTTGGCGAATTTGACAAGCTCCACGAGAATCTGCGACATCAGGTTGTACAGCGCGATGACGTTGCCCTGCGAAAGGGAGCCGTTATCCACGCGAATGGCGCCGACTTTCAGAAGGAAAATGACGGCGAGATTGACGAGAACGAACGTAACCGGGTTCATCAGCGCGCCGATAGTGCCCGCCTTTTCTCTGCCTTTCGTTAAGGCAAGATTTTTTTCGCGGAAATTTTTGCGTTCCTCGTCCTCTTTGCAGAAAGCGCGCACCACGCGCACGCCCGTTAAATTTTCGCGCGCGGCAAGCACCACTTTATCCGATTTTTCCTGCGCTTTTCTGTACAGCGGAGTGGTGATGCCCATGATGAGCGCCACCGCGACGAACAGCGCGGGGATAACCGCCGCAAATACCCATGCGGACGGCGGATCGATTAAAAACGCCGCAATCATCGCGCCGAACACGATTAAAGGCGAACGCAGAAACAGGCGCAGAAACATGTTTACGCCCGTCTGAAACTGCTGCACGTCGCCCGTCATGCGGTTGAGCATGGCGGACGTGCCGAGACGATCGTAATCTTTATAAGAAAGCGTCTGCAATTTGGAAAACAACGCTTTTCTCAATTCGTACGAAACGCCGGTAGCCGCTTTTGCCGCGAAATACTGCGCGACGACGGCGCAGCCCAGCCCGATAAGTCCGAGACCGATAAGCAACAGCGACATTTTAACGATGTACGCCGTGTTTGCGTTGTAGCCGCCGCCCGCAAGTGGTTCGCCCAGCCCGACGTCGATGATTTTTGCCACCACGACGGGCACGAGAAGCTCGAACACGGCTTCGAACAATTTGAACAGGGGGGATAAAAAACATTCCTTTTTATACGCCCCGAAATAAGGGAATAATTTTTTCATACAGATTTTTTTTACATCTTCGGTTATATCGCTCTGATTGACGAAAATTTTAAATTTGTCTTTTTTCGTTTCTTCTCGTCCTCTCTCGGCTCGCATACGCTCACCACTCTACTTGCCGAGCTTGCCTTAAAACGGCAATTCGGCAAGGACTCCCGAAGGGGAAAGCAAGAATGCAGTGTTTTCGCGCCGATTTACTTGCCGCGCTTGCCTGACGGCAATTCGGCAAGGATTCCCGACGGGCGGTTATATTTTATCTTCGTTGCGGGCATAATTAACGTATGAAAAATACGGAAAAATGCTCCGCGAAGCCGACGGATGCCGGAACGGCGGAAAATGCGGAACAGACGAAAAACAAAAACGGCGGTGTGAAAGCCGCCGTGAAATTTATAAGAAACAAATACGACTTGCTCGCCCGCAAAAGGTATTCCACGCTGGCGGGCACGTTCGTGTATTTTTTCGTGATGTCCGTCATGCCGTTTTCGGTGTGGCTGACGCTGCTGTTCGGAAGAATGAATCTGCCGGTGGAACGCGTGCTGGAAATGCCCGTGTTCGCCTCGGTTGAGGGGATTCTGAATTATATCCGCGGCGAAGCGTTGCTTGCCAGAAAGGGCGCTTCGGCGGTGCTGCTTTTTACTTCTTTGTATTCCGCTACAAGCTTTTTTTATCATCTGCGGCGGGGCGGGGAGATTATATACGGCTACGCGCGTAAAAAAAGCGGCTGGCGGGTGCGGATTTCCGCGCTGTTGTTTTCGTTTGCCGTAATGGCGGCTGCCGCGTTGCTGCTTGCCGCGTATGCGGGCGGGGCGTTTTTTCTTTCGCGACTGTTTTCCGGAAAAGTGCTGTTTGCGGCGAATTACGTGCTTTTATTATCGCTTTCGTTCTTTCTTGTTTTAATGCTTAACGCGTACGTGTGCCCGTATAAAACGAAGCCGCGGGAGATTGTGAAAGGCACGCTGTTTACCGTGGCGGCGTGGGCGGCGGCTTTGGCGGGGTTTGCCGTGTATCTGAAATTCGGCAATACGGGCAGGCTGTACGGCGCGATCAGCGCGGCGTTTGTGTTTTTGCTGTGGCTGTACGTTTTAATGGTTTGTTTTGTGGCGGGCGTGGCGTTCAACAGCGCGGAAAAATCGCTCTCGGCGGAAGTTACCGAGGAAAAAACGCTGTAAAAAAACGCCCCGGACGAAACGAAACGGGGCGAAGAAAAATGAAAAAATCCGGCTGATTCTGCGCGGCAGAGAAGCCGGAAAACTTTTTTTGGGGAGAACGTTTGAAATTTTCAAACGTTCTCCCCAAAAAAAACTGCGCGATCCTTTTTTGCCGGAAGTTACCGAAGAGGTAACGCCGCAGGCGACTCCTTCAAAGCTTCCCTATGGCACACGCAAAGCACCGTTTAGTGCTGCTTCGTCCCCGACCTGACACGGTTCGCGGGTTTACGTTGCATAAGACCTTGATATCAACGTTCCTTACGGCGCGCATACCTTCCATAACGTCCGTCGGGAAAGGCTTTCAGCCCGGCTATAGCGGATTGCCGGTACAGGGAGCCGCTGCTTCCCCGCCTACGCGCATTATAGCAAGTATACCATACTTTGAAAAAAAACGCAACCGTTTTTGTATGGGCGCGCGGCGGTTTTTCTTTCCTCGGCTCAGGCGGCTGCCGCATTTTCGCGAAATTTCGCGGTTTTTCACGCTTTTTGCGCTTTTTACTTGACTTTTACGGCGAAAACGGGGTATAATAATTATCGGACGCCGCGAAGAGGAAACAAACGCGCGGCGTTTACGAAAACCGATAAAAAGGACGGAATAAAATGGCGGAAGAATGTACTCACGATTGCTCGTCTTGCGGCAAAAGCTGTTCTGACAAGCAGAAAAAAGAAAGTTTTTTGAAAGAACCGCACAAGAAATCGTCGATTAAAAAAGTAATCGCCGTGGTGAGCGGTAAGGGCGGCGTGGGGAAGTCTTTGACGACTTCGCTGCTGGCGGCGTACGCGCACAAAGCGGGAAAAAGCGTAGGGATCATGGACGCGGATATTACGGGACCTTCGATTCCGAAAATGTTCGGCGTTACCGAGCGGGCGAGCGCGGAAGAGGACGGCTTGAACACCGTGATTACGCCCTCCGGCATACAGATGATGTCGATGAATCTGCTGCTGGAAAACGAGAACGACCCGGTGATCTGGCGCGGTATGATGATTGCGGGCACGGTGCAGCAGTTCTGGACGGACGTGATCTGGCGGGACGTGGATTTGCTGTTCATCGATATGCCCCCCGGAACGGGCGACGTGCCGCTTACGGTGTTTCAGAGCATTCCCATCGCGGGGGTAGTGGTGGTTACAACGCCGCAGGACCTTGTGAAAATGGTGGTGGAAAAAGCCGTAAAAATGGCGGAAATGATGGACGTGCCCGTGTTGGGGCTTGTGGAAAACATGAGCTATCTTACCTGCCCCGGATGCGGCAAAAAAATAGAAGTGTTCGGGCACAGCAAGGCGGACGAAATTGCGGCGGAATACGGCATTCCCGCGGTGGCGAAGCTGCCGATTGACCCGAAAATCGCGGAACTTGCGGATGTGGGGCGGATTGAGGACTACGACTGCGACGCGCTGAAGGAAATTTACGCCAAGATTGAAGGGTGAAAGAAAACAAGTAGCACCCCTTGATTTTCAGAAATTTCTTTCGAAATATTCAGAAAACCAAAAATGTGCTACGCCCCTCATCCGCTTCGCTTACGCTCAGCACCTTCCCCCCAAGGGGAAGGCTTAACGAAGGGTAGGCTTCCCCCTAGGGGGAAGCTGTCGCTGAAAAGCGACTGATGAGGGGCGGCTACAAATTCGCAAAGCGAAAGTTGTACGAAAAGCAAAAAATAGGGAAGGTAAGCCGCCCGCAACAACCAAAACAAAAAATTCCTGCTTTTCCGTTTTGGCAGACGGGAAAACGGGGCAAGAACAAAAAAAGAACAATACAAGGAAACAAGGAGTTAAACACTATGCCGAATTTAGAAAACAGCAGAATTTTCAAGACCGATTACGCGGGAAGAGAACTTACCGTGGAAATCGGCAAGTATGCCGAACAGGCGAACGGGGCGTGCCTCGTGCGTTGCGGCGACACTGTGGTGAACGTTACCGTTTGTATGGCGGAGCAGCCGCGCGAAGGAATGGATTTCTTCCCGCTCTCCGTTGATTACGAAGAAAAAATGTTCGCCGTGGGCAAAATTCCCGGCGGATTCAAAAAGCGCGAGGGCAGAGCTTCCGATAAGGCGATTCTCGTAAGCCGCCTCATCGACCGTCCGATTCGTCCGCTTTTCCCGAAAGGAATTTTCAACGACGTTGTGGTGGTTGCCACGGCGCTTTCGGTGGACCCCGACATCGCGCCCGAACCCATCGCCATGATCGGTTCTTCCATTGCGCTTTCCATTTCCGATATTCCCTGGGCGGGACCTACGGGCAGCGTGATTGTGGGCTGCATCGACGGGAAGTATATCATCAACCCCACGGTGGAGGAAAAAGAAAAGAGCACGATTCATCTGTCTTTGGCGGGCACGAAAGACGCCATTTTAATGATTGAAGCGGGTGCGAAAGAGGTTACGGACGCCGAAATGGTGGGCGCGATTACGTTCGGACACGAAGAAATCAAGAAAGTGTGCGCGTTTATCGAAAGCATTGCGAAAGAAGTGGGCAAGCCCAAGAGAGAGATGGAGCTGTATCACATCCCCGAAGATCTTGACGCGGCGGTAAAAGCATACGGCTACGACAAACTTGTGTGGGCGCTGGATACGTTCGACAGACAGGAGCGCGAGGCGCGTCAGGCGCAGGCGGAGAAAGAAATTCTCGAACATTTTGCGGACGTTTACCCCGATAAGCAGCGCGAAATCAAAGATTCCATTTACTATATCACGAAAGCGATCGTGAGAAAGAAGATTTTTGAGGACGGCGTGCGCCCCGACGGCAGAAAATTGAAAGAAGTACGCCCGATCTGGTGCGAACACGGTATTCTTCCGCGCGTGCACGGTTCGGCGGTGTTTACGAGAGGACAGACGCAGGCTTTGACTACCTGCACCCTCGGTATGCTTGACGAAGCGCAGAGAATGGAAGGCTTAGACGAGGAAGAAGAAAAACGCTATATGCACCAGTACAACTTCCCCGGCTACTGCACGGGCGAAGCGAAGGCGCTGAGAAGCCCCGGTCGCCGCGAAATCGGACACGGCGCTCTGGCGGAACGCGCGCTTGTACCCGTGATTCCTTCGGAAGAAGAATTCCCTTACGCCATCCGCGTGGTATCGGATATTCTTTCTTCGAACGGTTCTTCTTCGATGGCTTCCGTATGCGGTTCCACGATGGCGCTGATGGACGCCGGCGTGCCGATTAAGGCGCCTGTGGCGGGCTGCGCGATGGGACTTATCAAAGACCCCGAAACCGGCAAATACGTGATTATGACGGATATTCAGGGACTTGAGGACTTCCTCGGCGATATGGACTTCAAGGTGGCGGGTACCGAAAAGGGCATCACCGCGATTCAGATGGACATTAAAATCAAGGGGATTTCCGAACAGATTATGCTTGACGCGATTGCGCAGGCGCAGGAAGGCAGAAGATTCATTCTCGGCAAGATGCTGGAATGCATCCCCGAAGTGAACGACCATCTTTCGAACTTTGCGCCGAAGATTATTTCGTTTAAGATTAACCCCGAAAAAATCGGCGACGTTGTGGGCAAGCAGGGCAAAGTGATCAATAAGATCATCGAACAGACTGGCACGAAAATCGATATCGAAGAGGACGGCACCGTGTGCATTGCCTGCTACGGCGACGTGGCGGCGGCGCACAGAGCGAAGAGCATTGTGGAATCGATTGCGCACGACCCCGAAGTGGGCGATATGTTTGTAGGCGTTGTTGTGCGTATCCTTTCCAAGGTAGGCGCGTTTGTTGAATTTGCGCCCGGAAAGGACGGCATGGTGCATATTTCCCGCCTTTCGAAAGAGCGCGTGAATCAGGTGGAGGACGTTCTGAATATCGGCGACAAGGTGAAAGTGGAAATCATCAAAATCGGCGAAAAGGGCGTTGATCTGAAGCTGCTTGAAAAAATGTAATTTTTAGCCGTAAATAAAGTTTCGGCAGTCTGCGTTGTTACGCAGACTGCCGATTTGTTTTATTGAATTGTTTTTCGTTCGTTTGTTTATTGTTTCTTCCAAAACTTTCTGGGCTTCTTTTCGGACGCGTTTTTTTCGTCGCGGGTTGCGGAAGCAAGGGCGAGATATGCGGCGGTTTCTTCGGCTTGCGGCGCGGCGGGAAGGGGTGCGGGCGCATCGGCGGGCGGAGGAGAAACGGGTTGCACGGAAGTTGCCGTATCTTCGGCAGGCGGCGCGGGCAAGGCTTTCTTCTGCAGGCGTTTTTCCTGTTTCTGGGCGGATTTTTCTTGTTTTTCCGCCGATTTCAGAAGCTTGTTTTCGATGGCGATTGCCGCTTTTCTATCTTCTTTTTCCTGCTTTTGCGCTTCTTTTTGCGCTTTTTTGTCGATTTTTTTCTGCTTGCGTTTTTCGATGAGTTCCTGCTTTTGCAGTTCGCGTTTTTCTTTGCGTTCGGCGCGGAATTGTTCTACTTTTTCACGCAGTTTCAGTTGATTTTTCGTGGGGTCTTTCGGGGCTTCCACCTCTTTTCCCGTGATTTTTTTAAAGAAGTTGCCTACGGCGGTAACGGGGCGTTTGATTTCTTCCACGTCTGCTTTCACGCCGTCCATAATCAGGGCGAAGCGATTGGAAAAGATGGCGCCAAAAACTTCGAACACGATTTGAAGAATCCAGCCGATTATCATGAAACAAACGAGGAGCAGCGCGAAAAACGATACCTTTTCGGTGGTTTGGTAAAACCCGTAAATCGTGAGGGCGAGCGGGTAGATTTTCAGCAGCATTTTGCAGTATTTATATACGCGCTTGCCCGTTTTTTGTATGATTTTCGCTTTGGCGCCGCTTGGATGCCTGCCGCATTTCGTGGTAATCAGAAAAAACGCGAAATAGGCGGAGGATATGGCGAGCAGCACGATATTCACCCACAGAACGCCCGCGCCCGCGAACAGCGCATAAAGGAGATAGCCTATGTACACCGCCTGCGAACAGACGGAGATGATATAAAGGACTTTCTGAAAGTCGGCGGCGATTTGCTTTGCCGCGGCTTGCGTATAATCGAACATAAATTTGCCTCGTTTCGGTTTTTTTTTGCAGAGATTTTCGCATAAATTATACACCATTAAGGGCTGAAAAGTCAAACGTTTGAAAAGAGGCGCCGAAATTTACGGAACAGGAAGCGAATTTGTACACAAGAAAAGAGGCAGGGATATTATAAGAGTATAAAAAAATCTCCTGCATTTTAGCGAGAGATTTGGAGAAGGTGACGGAAAATCGAGAGATTTTCTTCGGCATTAGCGGAGAGAGAAAATCGTAGAGAATAAATAAAAAATCCCGATCGTCATACAATCGGGAATTTTTGGAGCAGGTGAAAGGTGTCGTAGCCTGCACACTTCCACGGGTATCAAAACCCATCATTTTACCCGTTTTTCGGGGATTTTGGGGTGTTTTTGCGTGATTTTCTACGCTTTACTCGACCGCTTATAGCACTTCTATTTCGTACTCGCTTCCGCTTTTTTGCCCGTCAAATTTGCACTTTCAGGTCGCAAAATTCGAGCGATTGTCGGTCGTGTTTGTTCGGGTGGGCGATATAGTTTCGCACTTCTATCACGGTAGCAGGTACGGGTTCAAACCCGTCAAGTAGCCGTTGCAGGTTGAACGTTATACGAATTTCATTGTTATCCATCGTGATTAAGTGGATGATTTCCCGATACGTTTCACGCAGGACTTGTTCATCCGTTGACGTTAACTTTTGCAGGTACGTATCCGCCATTCGCATTATGCGTTTGGGCTTGAACGCAGGGTACATAGAAATTCGTTCGTTCAAGAGTTCCGCTTGCCGTGTTAGTTCGTTTGCTTCCCATCGGATTTGGTGGTTTTCCTGTTCGAGATACGTTCGCAGGGCTTTCATCTCTTCTTCCGTTTCTTTTAGGCAGTTTTCATTGATAAGCCTTTCTTTTTCTTCGATTTCATCTAACAAGGCATTATACTCGGCTTGCATTTTCTCGTAAGCCTTGATATATGCGATACGTACAAGGTCTATCAGTTTTTGCCGATTTTCCTTTTTAAGCAAGCACCACGTTAAGAGCCGATGAACGTATGACTCGAGGTATTCCGCGTTTGTAGGGGTTGTTGTACACGTTTTTTCTCGTCCGTTGCAATGGTAGTGAGGTACGCCGATATGCTTTTCTTTTTGGTTGTACCTTACGCCACCGCATACCGACTTACCGCAACAACCGCACTTCATCAACCCTGCGAATAGGTACTTGCCGTTAGGGTTGAAGGTGATTCGCCTTTGCTTGCGTTCGTCCATTTTTGCCTGTACCTTGAAGAACGTTTCATCGTCTATAATACGGGGCATACCGTCGGGGATTCGTATGATTTCCGATTCGGGCTTGCTTTTATGCTTATTGCGGATACCGCGTTCGTCTTTTTCCGCTTCCACGTTGAACGAGTATTCCCCGATATACTTTCGATTGCGCAGTATATCGTATAGGTGTGCCGTGTATTCCCTGCCGTCTGCTCGTCGATAGCCGTTTTCGCAGAGATACTTGCGGATTTGTACGTAGCCGTAGCCCTTCAAGAATAGGTCGAAGATTATTCGCACGGCTTCCGCTTCGCTTTCTTCTATCACGTATCTTTTGTTTTGTACTTTATAGCCGAGCAGGGGTGTACCGCCGAGAGCCTTTCCTTCTCTTGCGTTCGCGAGTAAGCCTGCCTGACATTCACGCGCAAGTTTTTTAGAGTACAGTTCAGCCATACCCATCGACATTAACTCGAAGAACTCACCTTCAGGCGTTTCGTCGAATTCTTCTATGGTGCTTACAACCTTGATTCCGTATTTCCGCAGGTATTTTTTGTAGTGTCTTGCGTCGTCTACGTTTCGCGCCCATCTATCCATACGGTGTACGATTACAAAGAGAAACTCCCGTTTTTGTGCATCCTTTATCATTTCTTGGAAACTTTTTCGGTTTGCGCTTGTACCCGTTTGCGCTTCGTCTACGTATTCGTGGCGCAAGTGGATATTGTGCCGTTCGCAGAATCGCCGTATTTCTGCAAGCTGTACGACGATACTTGATTCTTGTTGCCTGTCGGACGAATACCGAGCATAGGCAACACCTTCTAATTGTACCATTTCTTGTATTCTCCTTTGATTTTTTGCATAGAAAGAGCGCATAGCCCTTTTCCGAGCTATGCGCTTTGTATTTAATCTTTGAAGACGATTTCGATATCGTCCGTTTTATCGTCAACGACGATTTTTTCGATGAATATCCCGACGATTTCACGCGCGATTTGGTGCGACGTAAAGATATCATCCACCGTAAGTTTGGCTGTTTTTGCCTTAAACTCGGCTTCAATTTCATCGATACGGGACAGCAATTCGTTCAACTCCGCGAGCCTTGTTTTATGTTGCTCTTGATAGCCGATAGATTCGCTTGCTTGTGCCTCGCAACGTTCCGCAATCGCCTTGATTTTTGTATTTGCAAGTTGGTTGATTAAACCGTTAATGTGCTCTTCAAGCCTGTCGATATGTTTTTGCGTTGATTTGGCTTCATCGAGAGTTCGTTGTTTTAATAGACTAAACACCGTATCTTTGGCATTTGTGGCATACAGGTATGCGTTCACTTCATCCGTAAGCACTTTTTTCACGAGCGTTTCAAGATATACTGCGTTGACTTTTTTTGTCGTGCATACCTTATTACGTCTTGAACCGTGATTAGGGCAAGCATACGAACGTATACGACCATTTCCACGTCCGCCGCTATTCGCCATACCGCTCATCGACGATCCGCACGACTTACATTGCACGAATCCCGTTAGGAAGTATTCAGGGTTGGCGTTTTGGTGTGGTCTACAAGACTTTCTTGCTTCAAGGATTGCTCTTACTTTGTCGAAGTCTGCCTTTGTTATGATGGCAGGTATCGCCGTTTCGTTACGCACCTCGTCAAAATGCTCAAGAAGTACACGGTTTTTCTTACGTTTACCGTTTTCACGATTGTAAATGTAAGTGCCGTAATACTTTTCATTTTCGAGCATAGACTTCAACGTTGAAATTGTGAACTTCTTACCTTGTCTTGTCTTATAGCCTTGTTTGTCTAATTTTTCGATAACTTGTTGATAACTATGTCCGTTTTGCGGTCATAGAGAAGATTAACCTTATAGCAGGGGCTTCTTCTTCGTTGATTTCATACTGTTTATTTACGATTGTTAGCCCGTAAGGCGGTTGACCGCCTGCGCAGTCGCCCTTTTGAACGTTATGAATTTCACCTTGCATTACACGGCTTGCCGTAGCTCTTGCGTGATATTGATTTTGACACAGCAAGATACCGCGCATAAATTCACCGACAGGGGTTTGATTCCCCGATATATCATCACCTGCAAGCAACGTACACCCGTAAGTGTTTAATAGCTTAATGCTTGTTGTTGCGTCGCCTAAATCACGAGCAAGTCTATCAAGACGTAGCACGACTATAACGTCGATTTCGCCTTTTTCGGCTTTGCTCATCATTGCAAGGTATTCTTCGCGGTTGTCCGTAAACATACCGCTCCTGTCGTCTTCTTGGAAGATTTCAGTAAGTTTTAGGCAGTCGTAGCGTGCGATAAATTCGGTGCAACGTTCTATTTGGGTAGGGATAGAAGTTTGCTTTTCATCCTTTGTACTCTTACGAGCATAGATAGCTGTGCGGAGTTTTTTAATTCCGCTTGGTTTCGGATACTTTTTTCAGTTGCCTGTTCAGGGCTTGGATTTCTTCTACATTAAGTGTTCTCATTGTTATTATCTCCTATGTATTTTTTTGTAATGATTTCAGCGAGTGTTTCGTTGAGTTCGTCGTTGGTGGGGGTATGATTTTCTTTCGTCGCAGGGGACAGTTTTACCTGTCCCTTGCTTGCGTAGAGTTCACTACGTTTAATATGAATACTTCTCATTCTTCACCTCCGAACAAATCGTCGAAAGCCGTGCTGTCATCCACCTCGTATGTGCTTACGGGGGGTTCGGGTTGTGCTACTTCTTCTGCTTTGGGTGGTTCTTCACCTTGGGGTTCGACAATCCCCCCTTGGATGATAAGGCAATCGCACCTTGCCACTTGACCTTCGATACTGTATTTTCGGGTGTTGTGGTCGCCATCACCTTTGGCTAACTCGCGTTCTATCCACTTTTGACGGATTCCGCGAAGTTCGCCACCAAGTCCATTCTTTTCGAGGATTTCTTTTGTGATTTCTTCGAGCAAATGTACTTCCCAATGTGTACTGTACTTTATTATTTTTCCGTATGCGTTTTTAGGGCGATAATCATCCCTAAAATGACTTATCAACGTATCATCTTTCGTTTGTCTATCTTCCAAGAAGTTTGCTTGATGACGGAAGATGAAGTCTACTACGCAACGATACGCCTTTAATGCGTTATCGCGTTCTTCGATAGAGTCTTGTTCGCATTGAATAAAACGCTTTATCAACTCGTCCGATGATAGACCGAACGCAAACTTCTCGTTAAGAAGTTCTATCGTTAGGTAGATAGCCGCAAACTTATTCGCCAAACGGTCGGTAAGATTATCGGTTTTATCCATAAACCCTTTTACACGTTCTACGGATTTTTTAAAGCCCGTGCATAATTTTTCCATAGGAATTTTTGCTACAAAATCGGCAAATTCTTTGCCCGTAAAGCCATAGTTCTTGCGAACAACCGACTTCACGAGTTCGGATTCTTCCGCCGATTTAGTCCATTGAATCCCTTGTGTGTGCAATACGCGCGCTTTTGTACCTTGATATTGTTCGCCGTAGTCCAAGATAGGAGTTTCGCTTGACGTAATCGCTACGCCACTCCAACCCAAACCACCTTCGCATAGTTCGCCATTACTATTCAAACGACCCTTATGTGTGCCATCTGCGAGTGAATAGATAAACTGCGTAAGTTGATTTTTGAGGTAGGGGTTCGTTGTAATATCGTCTATTACAAACGGAACACCGTGTACCCCATCAATGCGCCCAAATATTGCATTCAAGGTATTATTTGCCGTAAAGCATAAGCCGTTATTTTTATTGCTTATTTCGGGATTCATAAAAGGACTGCACATTAGCATTTCAGCCGTAGACTTACCCGTACTGGATGTACCGCAAAGGTTTACGATTACTGTACCCAAATCGGCTTCTTCTCCATTCAACCTTGACACTACAACCGCAGAGTACCCGATTGCAAGCGCAAGGCTTAATTCAGTTGAAGGGAATACTGTATCTTGCAGGAATTGAAGATACGTTGCTTCATCACCGCGTTGGAACTCAAATTCTTTGCGAGTAGTGAGAGCAGTATTGCCACCAAAGGTAGTTTCGTCGTAGAAGTAATAAGTTTGACCATCGAACGGATACCACCCCAAGACTTTGTTGCGATACACGATACTACTTGTTATTCGGCATTGTTTATAGAGTACAGTTTCTTCTCATACTCGTTGTATGCTTTATCCGAATATCCCATTTATGGCAACTCCTTTTTCTTTTTATATCCCGTCGAAGATGTTTTCTAACACAGGAAGAAAATTTGTTTTCCTTGGTATGTTAACTATCCCATAGCGTCCACCATTGCTTGACAATCGTCTATGCGGAAAAATTTATCATAAAAAGTTACGTCTTGAGCTAACGCGCGATGTAGTATTTGACAAACGGCGCGTTCACCCATAGACTCAATTTGATTACCACGACCGATAATTTGTTTGAATTCGGTCATTGAACGGATATTCGAATCAAGAACGATATACTTTATCGTTTGCACGTCCACACCCGTAGAAAGAAGTTTGGAAGTCGTTACTAAAACGGGGTATTGACTTTCTACGTTGCGGAAGTTATCAAGCTGTTTTACGCCTGCTTCGTCATTCGCCGTGATTCGCATTACGTATCTATCGTCCACAGCGCACATATCGGGATTTTCGTTTATCAAGGCTTGACACATACGGTCTGCGTGTTCTTGGTCTACGCAAAAGAATATCGTTTTATCCATTCGGCAGTTATGCTTTTTGAGATAGTCTGATACCGTTTTTGCGACCAGCTTCGTTCTACGTTCAAGGACAAGGTTTTTATCAAAGTCCGTCGTATTGTAGAGTCGATTGTCTATCACTTCGCCGTTATCGTCAAGCTGTCCTTCGTAAGGAACAAACCCTTCAATATCTTTATCAAAGAATACACGAATAACGCGATAAGGGGCTAAATACCCATCGTCGATACCTTGTTTTAAGGAATAGGTATAGATAGGCTCGCCAAAATAGTCGATATTAGAAACGGTATTTGTTTCTTTGGGCGTTGCTGTTAAGCCGATTTGCGTTGCGGAGCTGAAATACTCTAACACTTCACGCCATTGGCTATCTGCTTTTGCGCTTCCGCGGTGGCATTCGTCCACGACGATTAAGTCGAAGAAGCCAGGGCTAAACTGCTTGAAAAGGCTGTTCGCGTCTTCATCTTCGCCCGTTAAACCTTGATACAAGGCAAGGTATATTTCGTGTGCTGTATCGAAGTTTTGCTTCGTCACCCACGTCATTTTGTCTTTGAAAGGAGCAAAGTCATTAGTGAACGTTTGGGATATCAAAGCCGTTCTATCCGCAAGAAAGAGAATGCGTTTTTTAATCCCTGCTTTCCACAAACGCCAAATGATTTGGAATGCGGTGTAGGTTTTACCCGTACCCGTTGCCATTACAAGCAAAACTCTGTCTTGCCCATTCGCAATCGCTTCAACCGTTTTATTGATAGCGTTTATTTGGTAATATCGGGGCTGTTTATTGGGGTTATCCGAATAATACGGCTCATCAATTATCTTTTCTTGCGTGGGATTTAAGTTGTTTTTCTCTTGATACATCTTCCAAAGGATTTCAGGAGAAGGGAATTCGTCCAGCGTAATATTTACTTCTACGTCGCCTTCGGTAATGTATTTATTATGGAATACAAATCCGTCACCATTCGAGCTAAAAACAAAGGGAACGTCCAACATTTTTGCATAGCCAAGAGCTTGTTGCATACCATCAGACATCGTGTGGTTGTTGTCTTTTGCTTCGACGACAGCTATCGGCTTGTTGGGCTTATAGAACAAGACGTAATCTGCTTTTAAGGGAGCTTCTCTTTTGCAGGTTTTCCCGCGAGCGATAATACGCCCTTTGGTTATAGGATATTCTTCGCGCGCTTGGGTAAGGATATTCCAACCCGCCTTTTCGATTGCAGGGGTAATATACTTCGTGCGAATATCCGTTTCGGATAAGGATTTTTTATCAAAAACATCCATATTACGCCTCCTTATTAACGATTTCTACCACGTCTTCAATGCCGCAATTCAACACTTTGCAAATGCGGAGCATTACGTCCATAGAAACAGTTTCGTCTTTACCGAGTTTTGCGAGCGTAGTCGTAGATATATCAGCGGCAAGGCGAAGTTCCGTTTTTGTCATTTTTTTGTCGATAAGTAGTTTCCAAAGCTTATTATAGCTAATTGCCATTTCAAAACTCCTTCTAAGGGATTTTTCATATTATAGCATAAGTATCAGAAAAAGTCAATAGTATATCCACATTTATAAACATTTTATAAGCAAAAAAAGAATTCGGCTTTATAACCGAACTCTTTTTCGTTTTTAGTGCGTTTGAATGTTGCGGATAAGACTACAAAGTCTGCCTTCCGAGAAGTGGCGTAAGATTTTGTCGGGTGTTTCCGCGAAGCGATAAAACGCCTGTTTTGTGTACTTGTTGGGCTGTCTCTTATACACATCTCCGAGCCCACGAGACGCGTAGTAA
>ERZ1027188.294-NODE-294-length-21819-cov-4.791766_pt1 | contig 21819 bp, 13 predicted proteins | sample MGYA00519273_ERZ1027188 | MGnify/ENA primary metagenome ERZ1027188 (study PRJEB26926, sample SAMN06164623) | human gut metagenome | biome: ENVO:00009003; feature: ENVO:2100002; material: ENVO:00002003 | host: Homo sapiens | place: USA | collected 2012 ... | reverse complement strand
GAGATTACTACGCGTCTCGTGGGCTCGGAGATGTGTATAAGAGACAGCCGTACACGTGATTTCATTGCCTTTGTCGCAGCCCGTTGCAAAGAGTGCCGCGACAGCCGTCATCATAACATATTTTTTCATAGCGTAATCCTCCGTCGATTATTTGTTAGACTTGAAAACGGGCTTCTCACCCATATATACCGGACCCTGCTGCTGTTTGCCGAAAGTCAGATATTCGGTGTAACGTCTCTTCGCGCGTGTCGCAAGCGACGCTTCGTCGTCGGTCGCCAGAGCCTTGTCGTTCGCCTTCCACTCCTCGAACGAGAACGTTTCGCCGGCGTAACGCTTGATGTACTTGACTATCGTTTCGCGCGAAATCGCCGAGAAATAAGGGATGTTGTTGTTCATGCAGGAGTTCGGCTCCGAGCGGAACACGCCGCGCGCGTGCATGTAGCCGCCCTCGTAAATATCGACGAGGTTGGAGAACTCTGGGTCGAAAATCAGGTGCGACCACGGCACGTCGTACATGTTGCCCGTGAGCGACAGATTCTCGTACCAGCCGCGCGACTTGTTGGCATTGAACTCTTCGACATGCGGACAGCAAATACACTTGCATGTCTGAATAAATGCGTTATGATAGATATATTCGTCGCCCAACTTGGCGAATCCGTGTCCGCCCGCCTCGTGCTGGACGATTCCGCGGAAGTCGTAAGGATATTCGTCGCGGCTCATCGGGCAGAGCGCGATAGCCGAGCCGTCGCCCCACATGTAAGTGATGCCGTCGTATATCTCCGTATTCTCAATCAGCGTAATCAGCGTGCGACCGACCGTCTCCGCCGTAACCGTCGGTGCCTTGCAGGCGTACTCGAAGCAGACCGCCTCGTCGGGCGCAATCGTGCCGCTGCCCTGCAAACCGTACTGCGAGCCGAATTTCGCTTCGCGAATCGTATTCACGTCGCCCACGCCGCTGTCGGGCGAGAGTCCGAGTACGGTGTAGACGTTGAAGTAGTCGCGGTAGGACTTGTACGGTTCCACGGCGAAGAAGTAGCCAATCGCCTCGTTCACGCCGTCGAGATATTTGCCCTCGGCGATATCCTTGGCGTCGAAGCAGTCGCCCATAAACACCAGATCGACTCCCGCACCCTTCGACGCACGCTGCACCGTAACGACATCGCCGTCGCCGTACTCGTAGTCGTACTGCTCCACGCGGGTGCGCGAACGGTAATCCTTGCCGTCGAGCAGGAACACCACCTCGCCCTCGCGGTTGCCGCCGCCCTTGACGAGCGCGTCCACGGTTATCGTAACCTCGGTCTTGCCCGTGCCGCTCGACGGTGTTACCGTAACCCAATCGGGCTTGCTCTCGACGCTCCAAGCCTCGCCGCTCAACGCCCGCAACACGAATGTTTTCGACAGTTCGGCATTGAGCGTGCGGAACAGATTGCGCGAAATCGAGAAGTCGCGGTGCGCAGCGAACCGCTTGAACTCCTTCCATACGGGAGCAAGGCTGTAATCCGACACCGACAATTCGGGCACTTCGACGGTAAAATTATCCTTCGCCACACCGTTGAATGCCGATGCATCGAGTGTCGGCGGAGTCTGCGCATGGCAGGTAATCGAATTGAGTTGAAAACAATCTCTAAAAGCACCAACCTGTATTCTCTCCGTATTTTTTGACAATACAACCCCTTCCAAACTCGAACAATCAGAAAAAACAGCACCAGGAATCATTATGATATCCTCGGGAATCTCAACAATCCCCGTAAGCCGATAACACCCGGAGAATGCACCATTACCCAACACAGACAGAGATTTCGGCAGTATCAACTGTCCACTGAATTGACAACCGCTAAATGCAGAATCTCCAATCAAAAGCAATTCATCTGGTAAATTCAAAGAAGTCCGAAAACGGCAACCATTAAATGCTCTTTCTTTTATTTCAAGCAAACCTTTTGGCAAAAGAAGTTTTCCATTCAACCCTGAACACCCCAAAAAGCAGGCTTTCGGTACTTTGGTAATTCTTGCTGGAATAGTCAACGAACCAGTAAAACCCATGCATGAACTAAATGCGCTTTCTCCCAATTCCTCAATACCAGCAGGCAGTTGCAAAGATCCCGTAAAATCTGTTGACAGAAATGCACCTAAGCCTATAATCTTTACCGATTCAGGAATATCCAAAGTACCTGTCAAAGATGTCCGAGAAAAGGCGTAATTTGCGATTTTAACCAACGATTTGGGCAATGTCAATGTCCCGCTGAACGGGCAATTAGAGAATGCCCACTCGCCTATCTCGGTAACATGATTAGGAATAATCAAAGATCCGGTAAGATTGGTTCCACTGAATGAGTGATTACCGACTTTTGTAATATTCTCGGGGAAAACAAAACGTATCAATGTAGATTTCAGATTAAAAGCGTTTTCCGGAATTTCATGAGCAAGAGAACTTCCACAAGCAACTATTTCAACATCCTTCAGATTAACAGATTGCAGCAACTGCATCTCGTTGCGCATAAAATCGAAATCGAGTTTATTGATTTCGCCCGTAACTTTCAGATGCTTGATTTTAGTATAGTCCTTACCCGCGGCAATAATGGCGGCTTTCAGCGCGCTGCCCTGCGCGTCGGCTGCCGGAACGTCGATAACCACGTATTCGCGCGCCGTGGCATCGTGCGAGACATTGTCGGTCTCCCACGCCGTGATGCTCTCGCCGATAAGTTTGAACACCAGACCGCTGCCCTCTTTCTTCGAAACCTCGACGGTGAACTTGTGCAGTTTGCCGTCCACATACTCGAACGCCTGCGGCTTGCGGAATATATACGACGTGCCGTCAACGGTGATATTGAACAGAGCCGCCGAAGCCGCAACGGTCTGCGGAACGACCACTGCACGGAACCGTCCGCCGCTTTTGTACGGAACGATACCCGTCGACGGAACATCGCCCACGGGGGTTATCGCGCCCGTCGCGAGGTCTATCGCCGCTTTGCGGACGGTATTGGTTATCAGAACCTGCTTCTCCAAGCCCGACCATTCGCCGTCGGCGAAGCCCGTACCCTCGGACAGTTCGACCTGCACGCTCGCCATGCGGTGGCGGAAGGTGAGGGCGATGCGGGAGGAGGTAGGTTCGATGTCCGCACTCTTGGCATAGAGGAAGTCGCTCGCCTCGTAGCCGCCGAGTTGCCCGTTGGCGGCATCGACGGACTGGTCTTTGGCGACCTCGAACGGATAGGCGTCGACCGAAGTCGGAGTGCTGTAAGGATAGTAGCCGATAATGTCCACGTGAGTGCGTTTGTCGCGGAAGTAGACCGTCTCGTCGGGCGTCCACTTGTTGTTCGGCTCGTCGTAGACGTAGCGCACGTTGTCAGCCTGATTGCCTTCGAGACGGAGAGTGCCGGGCGCGCCGTTCTCGTTATTGACGACATAGATGCCCACGGCATCGCCGTTGCAGAAACCCTCGTCGTTTACACGCGTGGCGGACATCTGCGAAATTTCGTTGAACAGTTCCACGGGATAGCGCACGTCGGACTCCACCGACATTACGTCCGGCTCGGCGGTACACCCGCAAAGCAGGAGACCCGCAAGACCGGTCCATGAAAGAATTTTGTTCGGTTTCATAACTCTATTTTATATTATAATCATTATTGTCTTCATCCCACCTGCCGATGCCGATATCGACGCCGGCGGAGCCTTGGCTCGCTCCGAAACCCTGCTCCGCACGGACGCGGAGCGGGACTACTGCGGGGGATATGTATTTGCAGAACCGCATAAATTCCGAACGGTTTATTCTGCCGAACCGCCATAATCCTCTTCATCGACATCCCAGCCGCCGATGCCGATATTGACGCCGCCGCTTACCTTGTTGACGGTAACGGTGAACTTATGCTGCGTGTTGGCGCGGAAAGTGAATCCCCGCGAGAGGGTGTAGACGGTGCCGTCGACGGTAGCCTGGACGAGTGCGCCCTCAGCCACGGTCTGCGGGACAATCAACGCACGGTAGTAGTCGCCCTCGTTGTACGGAATAACCGAAGTCGCCGCTCCGTCGGCGGTCGCGATACCGGTCGAAAGGTCGATTGTCGCGCCGGTCTTGACGTTGCAAATGCGGACGCTCTTGGTCGCTGCGGCGAACGTCTCCTCGGTAAAGCCGTTGCCCGCTTTCAGAATCACGAGAACGTTGCTGAACACATGGTTCACGGTAATGCCGACAGCCTCATCCGTCGGTGCCGCGCCGGCAGTCTTGCCCCACAGGAACTCGGATGCCTTATAGTTCGCCAGAACAGACTGGTCTGCCTTCGTCGCGAACGCATGGGCAGCCGTATTCACCGTCTCCGCATAAGGATAGTAGCAGTAGAAATCCGCTTTCGTCGATTTGTCGAGCCAGTAAATCTCCGCGTCGGGAGACCACTTGCCCGAATAGGTGAAGCCCATGTTATCCACGTGATTGCCCGATGCGGCGAGCGCGTTCGGCTCGTTCACGACGAAAACTCCGACCTTGTCGCCGGCTTCGAATGCATAATCGGTAACACGGGAAAGGGTTGTCGAAATGTTGATAGGGAGTTTCTCCCCGACCGGCTTCTCCTCGGTTACATTATCCGAGCAAGAGACCATCGCTGCCATCGCAGCCCAAAAGAAAACTTTTTTCATAATAGTAAGATATTTGGGTTTGACACAAAAAATCTCAAATCTTACTATCCGCTCCTCGATAGTGGGTTATTTACCAAACAGAAAGTGTGGAGTTGAATTTCGTTTATCTGCGTGAAGGTTGTGGAAAGACCCGTGTAAGAATAAACGATGCGATACCCCACACCTGAATAGATATGGGGATTATTAGGCGTGCAGATACGCCTTGCCCGTTATCTAAACAAGAAATGAGTGCCGTTCGTTGTCCTCTTACGGTTGAAAACTTCCACATTTTCACGCAAGGACAAAAGCGAAAACACTTTCATCAAAAAATATGTCCGCTTCGGGCTTGCGCCCTCGGCAATGACAAAGTTAGAAATTTTTTCGCATTCCGAACAACACTTTCGCAGAGTATCGCACAAAAAAATATCGAATTTAAGAAATATAATCCTCCGCGACCTTCTTTCGGCGGGCGGACTTAACGACATGGTACATAATAACGAACGAATCGGACACATTTTGGAATGTGTCCGATTCATTTCGTCAAGAACGGGATTCGGCGACGGCGTCGCAGAGATATACCCGTTCTCGTTCAGGATTGCATTTTACGATGTATGCCGTGCTATCGCATGTTCATCTTGAAAAATTCCATGATGGCGCGGCACGAGTCGAACGAGTCGGTCGCCCAGTTATGACCGCCGTTGCGCACTTCATAGAACCACACCTCCTTGCCCGACGGCGCGCCGTAGTAGCGGTGGAGAATAACGCGATTCTTTATCTGCGGCAGTTCCGTGGTCTGCTCGTACATGCATTTGTTCGCCGCTGCGACGGCACCTACGGCAACCGGCACCGGAAGATAGGCTCCCCAGCCGTACTGGTTAGTCGGGTCGCCCTCCCAGCGCGAAGTCATGTCCCCCGTGCCATGCACCTCCATAAATGCGACGGGTTCGGTGTAGTCGTGCCGCGCAGTCATTTCGACCAGCGTCAGTCCCGCCATAGAGGCAATGGCGGCAAACTCCTTCGGCTTGCGATATGCCATAAGATAGCACATCTCTCCGCCGTTCGACATGCCGCAGAAGAACGTATTCTGCGCCGACAGATTGTAGGTCGCCTGCAAATGCTTAGCCAGCGTACAGATGAACTCGCAGTCGTCCACCCGCATCTTGTCTATCTGCCACGGGTAGTACACGTTCCAGCCGTTCTTGTTCTTCGGGTCGGAAGTCGCCTGCGGGTAGCATACCGCCACCTTGTACTCATCGGCAAGACTTATGAACGCAGGCTGATAGCCGTTGGCATTGCCGCCATAACCGTGGCACACGAATACCAGCGGGGCATTTGCCGGAAGGTTGTCGGGAATATAGATATGGTATGTTCTGGTCATACCCTGGTCGACTATCGTCTCGGTTTTCATCGAAGCCGCACTCGCCGCGTGGCAGAACAAGAGTGCCGCAAATAAGGTGATAATGTTTTTCATATCGCTTAATGAACTTTAAAGAAATTCCAGATTTGGTTATACACTTCGAATTCTTCGTCGCACCAACCGCTGTTCGCGCTTTCGACCCGATACAGTTTCACGTCGCAGCCGGACTGTCCGCCGAAATAATGGATGCACGACACCCGCCCCTTGCCTTCGCGCGGCAGCAAATCGGAGGTCTTGAAGGTGATACATTTATCGAGAGCGACGACGGCTCCGACACTCAAAGGGACGGAAACGGACTTGTTCTCCACACCCTCCCATTTGTAATCGGGATTGTCCGCAGCGTGTACATGCACGAACGACACCGGTTTGCGGAAACCGTCGATTTTGTATACGGCGGCATCGATTGCGCCCGAAACGCAGCCGTATGCGGCAAAGGCATCGGGCATTCGCATCGCCGCCGTATACGACAGACCGTTGCGGTAACTCAACAGATAGAATTTAGATGCCTCCGGAAACGACTCCTTGACGGATGTCAGGAACGACACGTCCTTGCTGCCGTCCGTTTCGATTACGCAAAGGATGTAGCGACCGACAAGGCAGTGTTCCGCCGCCTTGAAATTGATGTCGGGTGCTGCGGCGGTCGCGAGCGAGCGGAGTTCCGAATCCTCGGCAAGCACGACCACGACCGGTGCGTCGGATTCGATGTCAGCAGGTTTTACAACTACCGCATCATGACCGGCAATCGACTCGACCTCATAGACGAGCGACGATTCGTCAATCGGCGTGTCATTGTTCGCGCCGCTCTTTTCGCATGCGACGGCGAACAGCAAAAACGAAATTACGATATAAATTATCCTTTTCATAACTGTTTTATTCTCCAAATTTTACATTAACGGTATAAGGCTCGCTTCCGGCACCTTTGACGTATGTCTCGTAGTTGTCGGCAGTGATAGGGATGACGGTTTTGCCGCCGTCGCAGGAGATGCTGCCTCCGAGAATCCTTATCGGCTCGTCCTGAGTACCCAGAACGACTACCGCCTTATTGCTGTAATTCCAGCCGATGGTCAGACCGTACCACTTGTGGTTGCCCCAGTCATAGACTATGTCGCAATCGACGACGCAGCCGCGACCTTCGCCCTCGTAACTGTCCACTCCGCCGTGCTGACCGATAAGACCGCCGATTTCGACGACCGCTTTCTCGCCGTTGATATTGCTCAACGCACCGTAACTCTCGTTATACTCGAACTTATGCTTCTGCGACAGGAATCCGGATATGCCGCCTATGGTCGCATCGCCATACGGCACAGTGCCTTTTACCGCTCCGTAGTTCTTGCAGTAGGTAACGTTGCCCGTTCCGCCGTTGATGCCGCCGACACGGATTTCGTCCTGCGCGAATACGTTGATTGTACCGTTATTCACGCAGCGGGTGATGAGGTTGGTTTGCGAGGAGTTTTCGTACCCCGGATATCCGACGATGCCGCCGCACGTAGGTATCGCTCCGTCGCAATAGGTCGTGAAATAAATCTCTCCGTTGTTGGTGCAGTCCGTAATATCGGAACATGCCGCACCGGTCGCACCGGCGAAAGCACCTCCGGAGATACCGCCGACGTTTATCGGATAGTTGTTCTTGCTGACGGATTTGTCCGACGTGGCTACGCAGACGTCGAGTTTGCCGTTATTGCGGCACGAGGTGATGTCGCTGTATGCCAGACCGACGATACCGCCCACGCGCGGACGGTTCGTTCCGCACGATACAGCCATGTTTTCGGCAGCCGTAATATCGTAATCGACATCGCCCTCGTTGACAGAACCGGTTACGGGCGCATCCTGTCCCAAATGAGCCACCAGTCCGCCGACATGTACCGGAATATTCTCGACGCCCTTGACAGTGCCGAGACCCGACAGATACGGAACGGACACCGTTACTGCGCCGTGATTCTCGCACCTGTCAACCGCACCGTCGCTATAAGCCGCCAATCCGGCGACCAAAGCACCGCAGGATGCTGCGGAAGAGGTATAGGTTACTGCGCCGTAGTTCTTGCAGGCATCCAGTTTCGCGCTGTTGATTGCCACGATGCCGGAAACCGCCACAGCCGCATCTCCCGCGCCCGTCGCCAAGACGGATACGGCAGCCTTGTTCACGACATTCGACACTGTTCCCGTCGCCTCGACCGCCAGAGATGCGAGCGGAGCGGCTTCGGTTGCCGTAAATGCACAGGATTCGTCGATTGTCAAATCACGGGCATTGACGACGGATGCGAACAATGCGTGATTTGCAACGATATTGCTGATTGTGAAGTTATTGCCGTTGAGCGTACCCGAGAATACTACTCCCGCCGGCAATGTCTTGCCCGCGAAATCGAGATTGTCCGCAATTTGGATTTCGTCGGTTGCCGTCGCAGTGCGCAATCCGTCGCCATCGTTGAGAATCGCTATGAATTCGTCGGCATTGCGTGCAATCATCGGGAACTTGGCTTTTACGAGGGTCTCCACCTGCTTGACGTCGGAGTATTCGGATTCGCTTTCCGAGACCTTTTCGACCGCCTTGATGCGAATCAGGTAAACCGTCGAGCCTTTCAACCCTCCGATTTTATATTCCTGAACATCGCCGAGTTCGACAGCCGTATATTGCCCGGCATTGCTTTCCTTATATTCAAGAACGTATCCCGATGCCTTCTCGACCTTATTCCATTTGACGGCAATCTCGTCCGCCGTGGCTTCGGCGGAGACGATAACCGGCTTGTCGAGGTCGATTTCGGTCGATACGTAGGCTACGACCCTGACGATGACGTTGTCCAGATACATGCGGTGCTGCGACGAACCCGGTGTCGAACCGTCCTTGCGGATAGAGCCGATACCTATACGCGCACCCGGAGCGACGTTTTTGACGACTATTTTCTCCGTCGTGAACGTACGTCCCGCCTTTATTTCGAATTCGGCGGTCGGGGTAAGTTCCGACATGGAAGGGGTTACCTCGTATCCTCCCGACTTGCCGCCGTGCTCGGATTCGTTGAGCAGATATACCGCACCGGTCGTCGGGTCAGAATCGTAGCGCGCCTGCTCGAACTCCAATTCGACGGTAGCCACCGATTTGAGGTTGGTCAATGCCGGCGTACAGACAAGCGCGGTCTTGTTGCTCGCCCCCAATTTGAGATGACCGGTTCTGCCGCAGACTGGCGAATCCTTATCGTTCGGCACTTCGTGGCAGATGCCCCACTGACCGAGACGCGAATTTTCGACGGCATGTTTCATCGTATTGAACAGTCCTATTTCGACAGTCGGACCTACCAGATACCATTTCCATGCTCCACCGTCGACAGGATTCACGCCCTCCGCCTTGTCGAACGCGGTCGCAAGGTTACGGTCATCGGCAGAATAGGCGGCAGAGCCGCGCAGATAGTTGCCGCCCCAGACGAGTTCGCTGAAATCCTCCGCCAAAGCCACGCCTTTCGGCTCGACCGGCTCGGCGGCGTTCGGCACTACTATCGTGAAATCGAGGGTTCTGCCCTTGACTGGCGCAGAGGCGACATTGTGGTCGAGGTCCTTTACTGCAAACCAGTAGTCTGTGTCTCTGTCCAGACCCGAGAACTCGAACTGCGGAGAACCGTCCGCGAGATTTCCGTCCCAGATTGCGTGGTTCGCTTCCGTCTGCCATGAAACGATGAGGTCCTTGCACTCCGCATCCTTGTAAATGCCGAAACTGTATGCCGTCGCGCGGTCCTCGGCGACATTCTCGAATCCGCTGACACTCCACGTAAAGGCGAGAGACGACGATGTCGCATAGGCGAGTCTGACAGCCAGCGAAGCACCTTCGATTTTCAGTTTCACGACCGTTCCCTCGGAATCCTTGGCAAATACGGGAGCGGTCGATGTTCCGTCGGGATAGGTTGCGTACACGGAAGCCGTGTAAATCCCGACAGGAAGATTCTCGAAGACGGGATTGCAGGCATCCGGACGGCTCGCCTCCCGCGTTATCGAAATCGGCTCTCCCTCGTCGGCAGGCGTAAGGGAGGAGGTGAAACTCTCGGCTCCCGCCTTGATTGCCGCACTACCGTCGAAAAGGAGCGCGATGCTGTTCTCTCCGCACGCCTCGTCGTCTACGACGACAGCCTCCGGAGACGGGTAGAACGGCTCATTGGAATCGATGCCTTGTTTTTCGCATGCGATAAAGCCGACCACCCCAATCATCAGAAACAGTGCAAATTTTCTCATAAAAATAAGGTTTGTTGGTGAATAAGTTAGGTAATTATTTATGTTGTTACTACAACTCGCTGTTTACGGCACCGCACATCCCGACAGAGGAGTACGACACAATATATTTTCTTACATCTCGTCTCGGCAGAATATCCATACCGTCATGTTGAGCGCAGCGAAACATCTAATTGATGCTATACGAAACAGATTCTTCGTTTCACTCAGAATGACGGCAATGGTAAATTTACTTCCGTTCTTCCTGCACCGAATCTTACTATCCGCTCCCCGATAGTAGGTTATGTATAAAAATGGAAAGTGTGGAGTTGAATTTCGTTTATCTACGTGAAGGTTGTAGTAAGACCTCGAATCAAATAAACAACGCGATACCCCACACTTGGATAGATATGGAATATCGAGGTGTGCAGATACACCTTGCCCCTTATCTAAACAAGAAACGAGTGTCGTTCGTTGCCCTTGATTCTTTGAAAACTGCTACATTCTCACGTAAGGACAAAAGCGAAAACACTTTCATCAAAATATGTCCGCTTCGGGCTTGCGCCCTCGGCAATGACAAAGTTAGAAAAATTTCCGCATTCCGAACAACACTTTCGCAGAGTATCGCACAAAAAAATGTTGAATTTAAGAAATATAATCCTCCGCTATCATTTTTTCGACGGGTTTGCCGACATTAAGGTCTTTAAGGTCATTAAATACCTTAATGCCATTTTCGTTCAGTCGCCTTCCCGCACGTCTCAGCGTGTGTCGTGCAGGATTGCACCATATTTGCATCGGTTCGGGGAAAAACTCTTTTGTTATGAAAAAATCGATTTTATCGCTGCTCGGCATCGTCTCGCTCACAGCGGAGCAGCCTGCCGAAGCATGCACCCGCGCCGTGTATCTCGGACCCGACGGAATGACGATAACGGGTCGCACGATGGACTGGAAAGAAGACCCGCACACCAATCTCTACATCTTCCCGCGCGGCATCGCACGGCGTGGCGCGAAAACCGACGACACCGTGTTCTGGACATCTAAATACGGTTCGCTCGCGGCTGCGGGCTACGACATCGGTATATGCGACGGGATGAACGAGGCTGGACTTGTCGCGAGCCTGCTTTTCCTGCCCGAAACCGTCTACTCCCTCCCCGACGACAAACGCCCCGTCATGGGATTGAGCATCTGGACGCAATATGTGCTGGACAATTTCGCCACCGTCGATGAAGCCGTTGCGGCGATGTCGGAGGACAAGTTCAGAATCGATTCGCCCGACTTGCCGAACGGAGTACAGTCGCGGCTGCATCTGGCGGTAACCGACGCTTCGGGCGACAGCGCGATTTTCGAGTATATCGACGGTCGGCTGTCGATTCATCACGGGCGCGAGTATCAGGTACTCACCAACTCGCCGACATACGACCGGCAACTGGCGGTAAACGACTACTGGCGGCAAATCGGCGGGCTTGTGATGCTGCCCGGCACGAACCGTTCGTCCGACCGTTTCGTGCGCGCGTCATTCTACATAAATGCGGTAGAGCAGAGCGCAGACCCTAAAATCGCCGTCCCGACGGTAATGTCCGTCATGCGCAACGTATCCGTCCCATACGGAATATCCACTCCCGACGCACCGCATATCGCATCGACGCGCTGGCGGGTCGTCGCCGACCAGAAAAACAGGGTCTATTTCTTCGAGCCGACACTTTCGATGGGGACTTTCCACGTGAATCTGGCGGACGTGGACTTCTCGAAAGGTTCGCCCGAGCGCGTACTCATACTCAGCGACGGAACGACCTACACGGGCGATACGACATCCGCATTCCGCCCCGTATCGCACCCGTTCGACTTTCTGTTCGGGGAATAGCACCTCCCCACAACAAATGTCAGCCGCCCTCTGCAAAGGGCGGCTGACACTTTAATCAGTCCTTAAAGTATTTAAGGTCGTTAAGGGCTTTAACGATGCTGCGTGCTAAAAGAATCTCCTGACATCGTACACCTCTTCGCCGCGGGTGGTGAGGTTCTTCGCACCGTCGGTTACGCTCGACGGGATAGCCTCCCTGACCAGAACCGTAATGTCGTCGGGAGTATCCGATTTCGTCAGAATCAGCCGCTTGTTCTCGTCGCCGAATTCGACCTTATACGTATTGGTCGGCGTATTGTCGTCATACAAGCCCGTAAGCACTCCGTCGGTTATCGAATACTGACCGCCATATTTGACGAAATACGGGAATCTCACCTTCTGGTACAATACGAACTTGCGGTCGGCATCGAACTTCATGTACAAATCGACATTCTCGGACATCTCGCCGCTATACGAAACCATGTGCCACTCGCCCACAATCATCGCATAAGCCGTATCCGCCTTTTGTTTGGATGATTCCGAGCAGGAAGGCATCAATACGGCTGCAACCGCCAATATCGCCATAAATATTCCTATCTTCTTCATAATATCACAATGCTATAAGATTTACAACCAGCCGTCGTTGCGCGAGAATCCGCGCGCCACGATTACGAACTCCTTCGACAACTCCATACCGCCCATCGTCGTATCCGTGCCTGCGGTATTTCCGCCCGCGATGAAGCGAATCTTCACGCGAGCCGAACCCGCCTTGGTACACTTGATGGAGAGTTTGCCCGACGAGGATACGGAAACCGAACCCTCCAATCCGACTTTCGCCTTGTCTGCCTCCGAAATCTCAATGCCGAGGAAAGTCATGCCCGAAGCACCCTTGCCGACGATATTCGTAATATCGACAGCCTGCTTGGTTCCGACCCTTACCGGAACGCACGGCGTACCCTCGATGTTCATCAGTACCTGATAAGCGTCGATGCATCCCGTACCCATCTTTCCTTTATACGGTGCAAGATTGAGCGTGGCACGCGTTCCGCTCTGCGTTACGTAATCCTTGGTACCCGTGCAGTAGCGGTCTATCTCGTTCACCGACGTGAGCAGCAGAGCCTTGAACTCGTCTACCGTGAAGTGCTTGCCGAGTTTGTGCGCATACGAGAGACCCAGTGCCGCCACGCCCGACATGTGAGGGCATGCCATCGACGTTCCCTGCGCATATCCGTAACCGCCGTTGAGGACGGTCGAAAGCACCTGCGAAGACGGCATATTCGGGGCATCTGCAAGATTGCCCGTATCCCAATAATTCTGGTATACGTCGCCGCCCGGAGCCGCTACGTTGCAGCCCGGTCCGTAGTTGGTGTAGTATGCCGGAGTATAGTCGCACGACATCGCCGTTACCGAGATATAGTCGCGATAGGCAGCCGGATAGCCCGACATGCCGCGCATGTCGTTGCCCGCAGCGAAGATTGCCAGACCGCCGTCCAGAACATCGTTGTTCTTCGTTTTGATGAAGTAGTCGATTGCCTCTTTCTCGGCACTGTCGCGTACTGCGTACTGGGCGTCCGACGTATAACTTCCCGCTTCATATCCGTAACTGCACTGGATAATCGACGCACCGTTGTCCGCCGCATATTTGATTGCCGGAGCGGTCGCTCTCGAATTGGTTCCCTTGCCGTTGTGGAAAATCTGGCACGACATCAGTTTCACGCCGTCGTTCTTGCCCGAACCGCCCGCGATGCCGCATACGCCCGTTCCGTTGTTGTTCACCGCAGCGACCGTACCCGCAACGTGAGTTCCGTGGTGGGCTCCCTCTACGGTAGCAATCGTAAGGACGGTATTGCTGTAAAAGTTGTAGCCGTGGATGTCGTCCACATATCCGTTGCCGTCGTCATCGACGCCCGATGCGCCGCTGCTCTCGCGCGGATTGACCCACATGTTGGCTGCCAAATCGGGATGGTCCCACTGCACGCAGTGGTCGACGATTGCCACGATGATGCTCGGGTCGCCCGTACAGAGTTTCCAAGCCTCCTCGCAGTTCACGTCAGCACCCGCTTTCGCACCCGAATAGACCGACGTGTCGCCGGTATTGATATAGTGCCACTGCTTTGGCAGGTAAGTGTCGTTGAACTGATAGGTTACGGCTCGCGTAGACGATGCCGGTGCGGCGACCGTATTCTCCGAAAGCGGAATGAAATTGCCGTCGTGAACCGATTTCAGTTTCTGGTTGAATTCGACCAGACGAACCTCCGCGACCTCCGCCATTGCCAATGCCGCGGCATCGAGGTCGCTCTCCTCCTCGAACTCCACCACGTACCAGCGGTGCAGACCCGCCGCACGGGTGCGCTCCTCGTTCCGGACATCTACCGGAAACAGACGCTCCATCGACCTGACGCCGATTCGTTCGAGTACGGCATCGAAACTTTCGATACCCGAACGGGTATTCTCCGAACGCGATACCGACGCCTCGATTTGCGCAATCGCATCGTCCTCGAAGCAGACCAGAAGTTCGCCGCGCTCGGCATGCTCCGACGTGAACACGAGTTTCGTCGCAACCGATTCGTTTCCTCCCGCGATATCGACTACTCCTTCCGTCGCATCCTGCACGCACGACGACATCAGGAGAGCCGCAATCAATAACAAATAATTTCTCATAAAAATATAAATATAAAGTAATTTTTATAATCTCACCCCAACGTTTAATCCGAAACTCATATAACTGCGTCATGTTGAGCGCAGCGAAACATCTGTTTATCGGAATCCGTCGAAACAGATTCTTCGCTTCGCTCAGAATGACGGAATTACCATAATCCGCAAACCTTTCCCGAGATACGGTTCGTCATTACGAAGAGAATCATAAGTTCAAGTCGGTTCAAGCGTTGGTTACTTTTGTTTCCTCCTCCTTGCTCGGCATAGCCTGCTCTTGCAGTCTCTGCGAGCGTCGGTTCATCCGTCGTAAAGATACGTCTTTTACTCCGTTCGGCAAAATTTTTCGCCGCCTATCGGCAGCCGAATAGCCCACTTTCAAAAACCCGAAAAGTGAAGCCGTCTCGCGGCGGCTTCACTTCTTGGGATAACAATCTTACTTATCGCAGATTACAACTTCGATACCGCGTCGGTAAGTTTTGCGTTCTTGATTCCCGGCTTAATCGAAAATTTGGCGCCTTCGAGACGTTTTGCAGCTGCACTGCAAACATTCGAACCTGCGACAGATTTGATTACAGCCGAATTGGCAAGCGGTTTCGCTGTGTTCATGTTACGCACACTGCTGAACGGAACATTTGAGCGAGTGAATGATTTCGCCGAAGCCGCATCTTCACCAGCCAAAGCGACTGTCGATTGAGGTGTGAAGAATGCTGCATCGCCCAAAACTTCGGACGGTTTCTCATCAACGTACGATATCAGCGGCAACTCCAAATAAGTCGTAAGCGAGTTCAACTTTTTCGTTTCAGAATCTACCGTAAATACCATCGGATCGCTTACGGAATCACCCTCTATATCCTCATAACTCCAATATCTGAAACCTTGCGTATGCTGCTGATTCACGAAAATATCGATTCTTCCGAACACATTGCCGTAACTTTCATAACCTACTACCGAACCGTCAAGAGTGAAAGTACCCGCAGCCGCATCGTAAACACCGTAATGTACGAGAGGACTGCCTTCGAGTCCGAGATCCTTAACAAGGAATTTGGTTCCGCTATCGTCGGCAGGCGTTACACTGAATGTATTTTCGAAAGAGGCAACCTCACCGCCTTCCAACGTCTCGGAATAAGTCATATTGTACTTTCCGACAATCGGGGCATTAAGATCTACCATCTGTGCAGTAGTGTATTCACAAGTTACGAATGCGTCCTCACCATTGGCATTGGTCGCCTTGGCGAACATCGTGTAGGAGACGCCGGCATCGCGCTTAATCCAAATACCGACATAGCCGCCATCTTCTGCAATATAATCCAACTCGGATTTGCCTTCGCTGTCCTTCTCCGAACCGTCGATACCGTACTCATTGAGGAACGCCTCCAAATCTTCGATACCGGCAGCCGCAGGGTTGTTGTAAACCTCCGTAGGAAGGATTGCATATTGCAGGCTCGTCAGATTCGTTCCCGAAATAACATATATAAGGTTCTCGTAATCGTTAAATTTCGACGACAACTCCGGATTGAATTCGCTCGGCAGCATCATTTCCAACGACAAATCGCATCCGAGACTTCCGCCTTCGAGCAGGAACACTTCGTCGTACCAGCCGAATCCACGACCTTCACCTATAGCAGGAACACCTGCAAACAGATGGAAGAAGAACGCCTTCTTGTCCGGGTCGTAATAAGGCTGCGGAATTCCTTGCTGCTGTTCTATTGCCGCCCAAGACAAGTTGCCACCAAGCCATGTGTTGAATACGCCTGCTCCATCCATAAGATAAGACGGCTGACTCGCATCTCCCTGATAATCGAATCCCGTATATATCCAACCGTCCAACTGGCACATATTGGATTTTGCATCCCATTCGAAGAAGAAATCGGTATCGAGTCCGAGGAAGTTCGTAATCTTATAGTGCGACGAATCGTCTTTCTGATACATCTTGCATTCGTGAGATTCCTCCCAGAATGCCGATATAAATGTACCTGACAACACCTCCGTCCACTTGACACGCGTAAGGGACAACAACAAAGACGTATTGTTCGCAGTCGAATACTGCGGAACATACTGTGGGTCTACAATATTGATTTCCAACGAATACTTCTTACTGAGTTCACTCTCGCCGGAGAGAGTTACAGTAAAGGTCGTCTCATCTTCGCCATCCGCAAATTCAATAGGCGAAACCGTATACAGACCGTCTGTATTTGTCGTTATCTCTACCGGGACTACAATCTCTCCATCCGCATTGTTACGCTGTGCAACATAGGTGAATTTCAGTTCAGCCTCGGGATCGATTTCCATATCACCGGTATACTCCTGGTTCTCCGGAAAATAGACATCATAGCAGTTCGCTGCTTCCGGACCGCCCGGCTCCCAGTTATCGTCTTCTGCGCACGAAACGGCAAGCGCACTAAGCGGCAGGAGCATCGCACACAATAATTTTTTCAATGTTTTCATATAATATACATTTATTTAATTAGCACTTTTCACGCAACAACTATTTACCGTCCCACAAGTACGCATCGACAGTACCGGACGGATCAGGATTGTTGGTATCGGTTAACGCCTTATTATCTTCTGCCTCGTAGCCGTTGATACATACGTTGAACCAAGGTGCGAGACCATTGATATTGAATCGTGCGGATTCGATATGGTTGGTTCCGGTATATCCGCGGTTAATCTGCAAGAGATCGGGACAACGCTTGTAATCGAAGAACATGATACCCTCGCCCCAGAATTCGATACGCTTCTGGAACAAAACCTCACGGACAAGCGAATTACCGGTAAGCGACGTCGTGTACTGCGGGTTACGAGTCTTGACGATATCGATGAGCGATGCAGCCGAACCTTTGCGCGCGTCGCACTCGGCGATGATGAACTTCATCTCCTCCATACGCATCATCGGGAAATCGATTGCCGCACCTGTCAGATACTCGTTGGAGTTACCCTGACCCGGACGGAACTTGACAGACGTGAGATCCGGCATTTTCGACGGTCCTGCATAGGAACCCGAAGCCGGAAGGAACGGAACCTCGAGCGACGAGCCGGCAGGAGCCTTCCACGAAAGTTTACGCCAGTCCGTATCCGGAATTTCGCTGTAAAAACGAGCATCAGCCATACGGTATACGCCACCATTAGTGCCATTATATCCGAACGATGTTTCGGAAGACATCCACGACGTCCAGTTTATAATGGATGTTTTGACGACCGAATCCTCTTTCGTCAATCTGATAGCAAGCATCCACGAAGGTTGGAGCGAATTGAAACCTGTTGCAGTATCTGTCCACTGCTCTTTCGTCAGAGGCGAGAACGCGCCGGCATTCAAAGCATCCTGTGCCGCGATTTTCGCATTCTCGTAATCTCCTTCCCACAACAGCGTACGTGCGAGCAAACCGTAAGCGACGGCCTTGGTCGGAACAGTTTTGGTCGGAGAATCGAAACCGTCAAGCAATTTGATTGCGATATTGAGCGACTCCTTGATATAGCCGATAATCTTTTCTTTTGGCAGACGCGGGTTGTTACGCGCGAAATCCTCGGTCATGTTCTCATGCAGGAACGGAATGGTCAGACCGATAAGTTCCGGTGCGCTTGTCCCGACACACTCCTTGTACTCATACATGCGAGCCATATCCAGCCAAGCCAATGCACGGTATGCATAAGCCGCACCAAGATACGGTTTTGCTTCATCGCGCAACAATTCGGGGTCGCCAGCCAAACGGATAACATCGTTCGACAATGCCACGATTTTCGTATAAACCAGCCATATCAACTGCAAATTGGTGTATACACCGTTCATATACTGGTCCTGAGCGAACGACTGATAGTGATCTCGCGACGAATCGACAGTCGCCATATCGTTGCTCATCACCTCACGCATCATACACATCGACGGATAACCGTAAACGGCATGTACATCGCTCGACGACCAGTTGGCGGTCGCAGCATAGTTGTGTATACCGGAAACCATGGATTCCAATATTGTCGGCGAAGCCAAAGCCTGATCCGAGTCGATAGAACTTCCGGTCGGTAAAGTTTCCTTGATACACCCGGTAGCAATAACCGATACCGCCGCTCCGAGTGCCAACGAATATTTAAATATATTTCTCATAATCTATATTCTTTAATATAAATGCAACTTTCGTTTAGAATGTAAGACTTATACCGCCCGAAATGGTTCTAATCGGTGAGTAGTACTCGTTCGACGCGCCGCCGGTGTACGACTGGCGAGGGTCGAGACCCTTACGCTGCGACCATAACCACACATTCTCGCAAGAGAGATAAATACGCAGTTTCGACACGCCGATTTTCGACATCCATTTGCTCGGCAAAGTATAACCGAAGTTGATGTTTTGCAGACTCAGATACGAAGCATCGGTCAGGAAGCGGTCGCTGGTCGAACCCGTATACTGAGTATTGTACTGGAAACGCGGAATTTCGTTATTAGGATTCTGCGGAGTCCACGATTTCAGAATATCCTTGTGGAAAGCATCGCCTATACCGGAGTTTCCGACAGGGCTGGACATTGCCGACGCATAGTCGCCATCGTAAACCTTACCGCCTATCTGATATACGAAATTAACCGAGAGGTCGAATCCGTAGAAACGAAGCGTAGTTCCGAAACCGCCGTTTACGTCAGGCAATGCAGTATCGAACAAGAAGTAGGATGCACCATTGGCATAATCGGTCGTAGTAGACAGCGAACCGTCATCGTTGCGATGATAGAAGAGCGGCTTACCGGTCTCTTGATCCACACCGGCATACGCTTTAAGATACATCGTATAAATCGGAAGACCCTCTCCGTAATAATTCATACCGTCGAAATATCCGTCATAAGCCTTGCCGTCCAAAGTATAGCATGTACCGGTCTTGGTCGCCGCATCGAGTTTCGCAATGCGGTTTTTCACGTATGCAAGATTAAGGTTGATATCCCACGAAACATGCTTCTTATCCAGAATGACGCCCGTCAGATTCAATTCGAGACCCTGGTTCACCATGTCTCCCACGTTCTTGTAGTATCCCGAATAACCCATCGACGACGGCACTGTGAACCACGAAAGCATATCGGTAGTCTTGCGGTGGAAATACTCTACGCTACCGGTCAAACGATTGCCGAAGAATCCGAATTCGACACCGGTATTGAAGTTGGTGTTGGTTTCCCACGTAATATCTTTCGTTCCCTTTGCTGCAAAACGAATAGCCCATTTGTCTTCGCTGTTGCTGATGGTATAACGGTCCATATACATGAAATCGCCGATTTGGTCGTTACCCTGTGAACCGAACGAAGCCTTGACTTTGAGTTCGTCCACCCACGAAGCGTTGAACCACGACTCCCTGTTGATTAACCAGCCTGCGGAAACCGACCAGAAGTTACCCCAACGGGAATCCGGATGGAAACGCGAGGATGCGTCGCGACGGTACGAACCGCTCACGAAAATACGACCGTCATAATCGTACTGTGCGCGGAAGAAGTAACCCTCGTTGTTGTAATCCAAGAACGATGACGTTGCCGATGTAACTTTCAATGCCTGCGAAAATTCCACGGAGCCCTGAGAATAAAGACCGGTCTTGTGTCCCTGGATATAACGCGACATCGAATAGTTGTTCTCATGACCAATCATGACATCGATATTGTGCTTGCCGAACAAACGGGTCCAGGTGAGTATTTCTTGAAGCGTATAATCGAAACTCATTCCCGAACGACGTGTAATATCACCACCGTTACTTGCACTTGCACCATACAGCATGTTGCCGGTCGAAAGAGTATCGTATTGTTTTACCGAAACACCTCCGTTAAACGTGAACTTGAATCCGGCAGGCAGATTTATATTTGCAAAACCGTTGAAAGCCGCCATATTCTGCGTCGAACTGTACTTGTCGAGAATATGCTGACCGTACGCATTCGAGTTCTGCTGGAACGGACGTTCGAGACCGGCATTCGAACCTGCACCCTCTTTCGTACCGTAGTCATAAATTATGTTGCCGAAACTGTCGCGGCGGATATTGCCGTCGGCATCGCGTACATAGAGCGGATAGATAGGAGCGATTCGCGAAACGAACGAGAAGATATTGCCTGACGACAGACTTTCACCCTCGCCGCTTGCCATTTGCGAATAACTGTGGGCATACGATGCGTTACCGCCGACTTTCAGCCACTTTTTCACCTGATAATCGGCACGCAAACGAGCAGTATAACGTTCATAACCGGTTTTCTTCACGATACCTTCGTTGTTCAAATAACCGAACGAACCGAAGAAATTGGATTTTTCATTCGAACCGGCGATATTGACATTGTACTCCTGACGTACGCCGTTGCCGTAAATTTCGTCGGTCCAGTTGTCCGGAGTGACGAGATATTCCTCGCCGTTATACATCACCTTGCGACCGGGCGTGGCATTAGGATTCAGTTTGCCGTTCAAACCGATAAGAGTCTGACCGTCCGGAACGTTAAATACATTGTATGCCAAACCTCCCGAATTGGAAGACGTGAGCAACTGGTTCGCACGTTGATGAGCCTCGAAACTCGACATGCCTCGTTCGTTGTGATAATAGTTTCTCAACATCGCATAGTGAGTTTCATAGTGCTGTCCCGGATTGGTAATATAGTCGTAATCCTGCTTTGCGCGCTGGTTCACACCGACCTTGATATCGACATTTACGATGGCATCGCGCGATTTAGCACGTTTGGTATTGATAAGGATGACACCGTTGGCACCGCGCGCACCGTAAAGGGCTGCGGCGGCAGCGTCCTTCAACACCGACATCGATTCGATATCCGACGGGTTGATATCGTTCAAACCTCCGGCGAACGACATACCGTCTACGACAATAAGAGGCTCTTTACCGGCCTCGATTGACGAAATACCGCGAATCAATACCGTTGGCGATGCAGTACCCGGCTGACCGGATGCATTGATAATCTGCACACCGGCAACTTTACCGTTAAGTGCATCGACAGCGTTGGTCGTCTGACTCTTCGTAATATCGTCCGATTTGAGTACAGCAGCCGAACCGGTAAAAGCCTCGCGTTTTGCTTCGCCGAAGGCAACGACGATGACATCGTCGATACCGGTGGTCGCTTCTTTCATTTTGATGTCGAGAACCGTCTTTCCGTTGATGGCGACATGTTCGTCAT